>Ga0210019_1000096_pt1 | contig 119743 bp, 133 predicted proteins | sample CryGeyCG2114_020_2_FD_183969 | JGI IMG/M metagenome (GOLD analysis project Ga0210019, IMG submission 183969) | Groundwater microbial communities from aquifer - Crystal Geyser CG11_big_fil_rev_8/21/14_0.20 (SPAdes) (version 2) | ecosystem: Environmental > Aquatic > Deep subsurface > Groundwater...
ATATTCATAATGGACTCCTTCTCTTCAGTTAAAGTTTAAGTGGTCCACCGAGACCACTTTGGCGCATTTATTATGACGCCGTTTTAAAAGAGGAGCGAGTCCATTTCATTAGTTTACAATTCATTTTTGCAAGCGAAAACTGAGGGGGTTGAGACCAAATTGTTTATTATTCGAGGCGAATAGCCAGTCCTATTTAACGAGAAGAATGAACAATTTGGACCAACTTTACTCAGTTTGCAGCGTGAAAATGAATTGTAAACAGGCCCTATTAAACCTACTGCTTTTTCCTAGGCTCAACGTTATTAGTGGGTGCGTTAACAACCAGCGCGCTTGCCGTTAACCTTGATCCTGATGCAGGCCAATATCACCAACTCACAAATACTTTCAACCATTACGGCTTAAATCCCCCCGTTTTCGATCGAAGCATCGAGACTTATGTTGCACGAAGTAAGGCCTGTGTTGGAGCCGGTGCCGTACCCTGCTCTTACATTACAAATCCAAGCCAATTATGCGGGCCATCAAGTTCAGGCTCCGGATATTTTACCTGTGCAATACCGCTAAAGTTTAATATGGAAGGCGATCCGAACCCCTATTACTCCGTCACTCATGGAACATTGACCGTAGAAGTACCCTCAAACCAAGGAGGCGCACTCTTCGATAGTGGCTTAGCGGTTCTTAACAAAAAAAGCTCGCTTCGTCTGCAGCATATTTTTAGCATTACCAACCGTGGAAAGAAGCCTTTATCCAGCACTAAAAATATAGCGCCCAATACTCAAAACTTTCAAGCCGTCGCTATCGAGGGACCTTTTACACCAAAAGCTGTAGAGGAATCAGCAGCCCTAGCCATTAATCACAAAGCAGCTTTTGCCACAGTGGGTGAAGCTGCAACACAATCTTTGGTAAATACCCAGCCGGCTATTAACCACTTAGCTAAAGCTAAAACGCCTATTCATCTGCTGAGCCTAGCAACTGATCCCATCAGCACAAACACTGCTGCTAAGGTGATGAAGGCTTTGCCGCAGACTAGAATAGTCGCATTCGGCCGATTTAAAGGTAATGGCTTAAACAGCATAAACTCGAGCACGATATTTGACCATGACGCTGCAACAAGTTTGCCAAACACTAGCTACCAACCGAAGAACTTTAGCGCAATGGCCGGAAAGCTTTACACGATTGATACTGCTAGTCATAAGCTAAGACAAGCTAATTCAAAAGACTTGAGCGCGTTTCCAGAACTTGCTCAAGAGCAAGAATAACTGATACGTCAAAAAGGCCAGAGTGCACGGTTGTCCCATTAAAAATATTTTGCTCAACTTAACCACAAACGTTCAGTTTTGAGGCGAGGTTGGGCGGAAATTTGATGAGAAAACGCAGTGTACACGATAGTACATGAGTATTTCGAAGAAAATTTCCGCCCAAGATCGACCAAAAATGGACGTTTCCTGATTTAATGGGACAGCCCTGGGCCAGAGTGTCTCTGCTCTGGCCTTGTCTTTTCAAACACGATACAATGCCCAAAAATTCAAAAGGCTGACCATGAGCACGTACCGCATACTCGATTACCCTGATCCTCGCTTAAAGACCGTTGCACAGAAAGTGGATGATATCAACGCGCCACATGTGCAAGAGATGATCCACAACATGCTGGAAACACTAGAAAACACGGATCATTGTGGTGGACTTGCTGCGACGCAGCTGGACATTGAAAAGCCTTTGCGTATTTTCGTCTATTACGACTACGAAAACGATGACCCATCAAACCAAGTCGCCCGCGTCATTGTAAACCCCGAAATCGTGAAGACCGAAGGCGAAGTTAACGAACAAGAAGGCTGCATGTCGGTCTACCCAGATCACATCCACGCTGCGGTCAAGCGCCCTGCGCTGACCACCATGAAAGCGCTGAACGAAAAAGGCGAAACCATCGAGCTGGCACGCGGCGGGTATTTAGCCAAACTTTTTATTCACGAAGTGGACCACCTTGAAGGCAAAGTCTATATCGATCATCTAAAGCCTTTAAAGCGTGCCATGCTGGATAAAAAGATCGCCAAGCTGCGCAAAAATCTCGCGAGCAACAGCTGTGGCGATGCGCACTGCCATCACGATCATTAGAGCTCGTCTCGACAATCCGGGGGTAATAAACCCGGGTTTTCAATGCTTCGCATTTCAAACCAGGCTAGGTTCGTTCTACTTTTGCTGGTGCATGCAGCCTGGATTGAACACCGAAGGTGTGATAATCCGGGTTTGATTTCCCCCGGGTTATCGCTTCGCTCAACCCAGGCTACGACTGCGTTTTGAATTTCGGATCAAAGCCCCAACATCAAACGTGCAGGATCTTCCAATAATTTTTTCAACTCAACCAAGAAGCTTACCGAGGTTTTACCATCGACGATACGATGATCATACGACAAAGCAATGTACATCATCGGACGAATCACCACTTCACCATTTTCAGCCACAGGGCGCTCTTGAATGGCATGCATGCCAAGAATGGCGCTTTGCGGCGGATTGATGATCGGTGTTGATAACAATGAACCAAAGACGCCACCGTTGGTGATGGTAAAGTTACCGCCGGTCATATCTTCCAAAGCCAACTTGCCGTCACGTGCGCGGCCGGCAAATTCGGCAATCTGGTTTTCCATGTCGGCCATCGAAAGCTGATCAACATTTCGCAAGACAGGCACAACCAAACCGCGCTCAGTGGATACGGCAATACCGATATCATAATAACCGTGGTACACAATGTCATCGCCATCAATCGAAGCGTTAACATCCGGGAATTTTTTCAAGGCTTCTACCACAGCTTTAGTAAAGAACGACATAAAGCCTAATTTAGCGCCTTGTGTTTTTTGGAACTCTTCTTTGTATTTCGCGCGAAGATCCATCACCGGCTTCATATTGACTTCGTTGAATGTGGTCAACATCGCCGTTTCATTCGTCGCAGACAATAAGCGTTCAGCAATGCGTTTGCGCAAACGCGACATCGGCACACGTTCTTCAATACGTTCAACGTCAACCGCGACCGACGCTTTGCCTTGCAAGCTGGCAGGATCAACACCCTTCTCCGCGGCCATACGACGCACAGACGGTGAAGCTGTGTTATCAGCGGCTGAGTGCCCAGACTTAGCGGGTGCGGCTTTTGCTTCAGCCGGTTTTTCCGCTTTTTTAGGCGCTGCTTCGGCCTTCGGCGCATCGTCAGTTTTTTCAGGGCTCGCTGCAAGCTCGCCGGCTTCAAATTCACCCAAGACCATATCCGCTGTAACGGTCGCACCCTCTTCTTGCGCGATAGATTTCAACACACCATTGGCAGGCGCAGGCACTTCCATCACCACTTTATCGGTTTCTAAGTCAACAATCGTTTCACCCTCTGCGATCGATTCGCCAGGTTTAATGTGCCAAGTCGCGACGACCGCGTCAGCGACCGATTCAGGCAAGCCAGGAACTTTGATTTGTACAGACATCGTTATAATCCTCTGAATTTAGTGTTTTGAATTAAAATTTGAATTTAAAGCTTGATCGACCAGCGCAGCTTGTTCTTCTTTGTGCTTATAAGCGTAACCGACCGCCGGTGCTGCAGACGCTTCGCGGCCTGCATAATGCAAGCTTTGGCCTTCATGCAGACAGGCTGTTAGGTTATGGTGCGTTTGATACCATGGCCCTTGGTTTTGTGGCTCTTCTTGGCACCACACCACCGTTTTCGCATTCGCATAACGCATTAACTCGGCTTTAAGCTCATCACGTGGGAATGGATAAAGCTGCTCGATACGCACGATCGCCACATCCTCACGCTTATCATCGCGACGTTGTTGCAACAAGTCATAATAGACTTTACCACTACACACAATCACACGCTTGACACTTTTTTCTTTCAGTTCATCGATTTCATGAATCACCAAGTGGAAGTGCCCATGTGATAAATCGTCTAAGCTTGAAACAGCAAGCTTATGGCGCAACAAACTTTTCGGTGTCATGACGATCAAAGGCTTACGCGCTGGGCGCAACATTTGACGACGCAACATGTGAAACACTTGAGCTGGCGTGGTAGGCACACAGACTTGCATATTATGCTGTGCGCACAATTGTAAATAACGCTCTAAACGCGCAGAGGAATGCTCGGGGCCCATGCCTTCATAACCGTGCGGCAGCAACATCACCAGCGCACACACGCGGTCCCACTTCTGCTCGCCTGAGCTAATGAATTGGTCGATAACCATTTGAGCACCATTGGCGAAATCACCAAATTGTGCTTCCCATAACACTAAATATTTAGGGTCAGAGGCTGCGTAACCGTATTCAAAAGCTAACACTGCTTCTTCACTCAGAATTGAATTAAAGACTTCGAACTCGGCTTGAGAGTCGTCGACATGGCACAAAGGCGTGTAGACTTCACCGGTTTTTGCATCATGCAGTTCCGCGTGGCGATGCGCAAACGTGCCGCGACCAGAATCTTCACCGCTTAAACGCACATGATAGGTCTCGGTGACCAAAGAGGCATACGCCAAGGTTTCAGCGTAACCCCAATTCATAGGAATATTACCTGCGGTCATTTCATCGCGCTCGGCCAATAATTTCTGAACTTGCGGATGCACATTGAACCCTTCAGGCACGCTCGTGATACGCTGACCCAGCTTGACCAATGTGTCTTTCGGTACAGCAGTTTCCACGGTATCACGCAGTGATTTATTCACATACTTTGACCAATTAACCGTACGCTGCTTAGTGGATTCTTGTTCATCGATTTTCACCGTTTGACCACCTTGATCCATGATCGCTTTATAATCCGTTTGCATAGCTTTCATATCATCGCTAGCAATAATATTTTTAGCCACCAAGTGCTTAGCGTAAACCGTCGCTGTTACCGGGTGCTTTTTCACAACCGCATACATCTCCGGCTGCGTGATCGAAGGATCATCCGCTTCGTTATGACCTAGGCGACGGTAACAGACCAAATCAATCATCACGTCTTTTTTAAACTGACGTTGATAGGCAAAAGCCAGCTTCATAACACGACAAGCCGCTTCAGGATCATCACCATTTACATGGAAAATGGGCATATCGACCGTTTTAGCGACATCAGAGCAATAGTGCGATGAACGCGTGTCCCTCGGATCGCTGGTGGTAAAACCCACCTGGTTATTAATCACGATATGCACTGAACCACCAATGCCATAACCACGAAGTTGTGACATATTGATGGTTTCAAACACCACGCCTTGGCCAGCGACAGCCGAGTCGCCGTGAATCATCACAGCTAAATGTTTTTCACGTGCCGTGTCTTTATTGCGAAACTGTTTCGCGCGCACAGCACCTTGCACCACCGGTGCAACAATTTCCAAGTGTGAAGGGTTAAACGCGAGCGCGACATGTATCGGCTTGCCACCTACCACAACATCGGAGGAGTAACCCATATGATATTTCACATCGCCCGTCTTATCCGAACCGATATTTTTACCTTCGAATTCATCAAACAAGTGTTGCGATGATTTACCCAGAATGTTCACCAAAACGTTTAAACGGCCACGGTGTGCCATGCCAATGACCACGCCGTCCAAGGTTGAGCGAGCTCCATCGTGCAGCAACTGATTCAACAAGGGAATTAAGGTATCGCCCCCTTCCAATGAAAAACGTTTTTGGCCGACATATTTCAACGCCAGGTATTTTTCCAAGCCATCAGCTGCGACCAAGTCTTTCAAAATGCGTTTTTGCTCATCCGCAGTAAAAGCCTGCGGGGATTGCTCGAGTTGTTCGCGCAACCAATAACGCTCATCGTTATTGCTGATGTGCTCGTACTCCACACCCACTGAGCCGCAATAAATTGCCTCTAGCGTTTCAATCAAGCTTTTTAAAGTGCTTTCTTTACCGACAACAAAATGCGCTGCAAAAAATGTTTTTGATAAATCAGCGGAGCTTAAGCCATGCGTTTCTAGCGTTAAGGAAGGATGCTCATACGGTGTTTGCAAACCCAATGGGTCAAGCTTAGCTTTCAAATGACCAAAAGCCCTATAGGATTCGATCAAATGCATCACAGCGATTTCTTTTTCAACATCACCGCCGGCAACACTGGCGCGTGGCTTAGGCTTATAGTATTTAAACGTATGGCGAAGCGAATCCATAGACACATCTTTGGGCTTACCATCGGCCAACAAGCCTTCGAAGTATCCACGCCACTCTTCACTCAAAGACTCTGGGTTATGCAAAAAATCTTCGTATAAACCCTCAAGGTAGGTGATATTATCGCCTTCTAGGTAACTATTTTTTCGCTCAGTTTCAAAATCTAAAGCGCTCATTAATTATTATTCTCCAAATTTATTACGTACGTTCCGTAATACCTTCTTTCAACATCGCCGATTTGATTTTACCAATCGCGCGCGTCGGGTTTAAGCCTTTCGGGCAAACATGCACACAGTTCATAATGCCGCGGCAACGGAAGACGCTGAATGGATCGCTTAAATTTTCTAAGCGTTTTGTTGTGGCGTTATCACGCGAATCCGCCAAGAAACGGTAAGCTTGCAACAAGCCTGATGGGCCCACGAATTTATCGGGGTTCCACCAGAACGATGGGCATGAGGCTGAGCAGCAGGCACACAAAATACACTCATACAAACCGTCAAGCTTCGCGCGGTCTTCAGGCGATTGCAGGCGCTCTTTCGCCGGCAAAGGCGCATCATTTTGCAAATACGGCTCGATGCGGTGATATTGACGATAAAATTCATCCATATCCACGACCAAGTCGCGAATCACAGGAAAGCCTGGTAATGGACGCACCACAACGGGCTCTTTAAGCTTCGACAGCGGTGTAATACAAGCCAAACCGTTTTTGCCGTTGATATTCATGCCGTCTGAGCCACACACCCCTTCGCGACAAGAGCGACGTAACGACAAAGTTTGATCTTGCTCTTTGATCATCTCGATAGCCGTCAACAGCATCATATCGCTACCCTTCGGGATATCGAGCTCGTAATCTTGCATGTGCGGTTCTTGATCGGTTTCTGGATTGTAGCGATAAATTCTAAATTTCATAACGTCATCCTATTAATACACGCGCTCTTTTGGCGGGAATGGTTCAACTTTGTGTGGCTTGAAGTTCACTTCACGGTAGCTGATCTTATGATCAAGCACGTGATACACCGTGTGCTTCATCCAATTTTCATCATCACGTTTCGGATAATCTTCACGGCTGTGCGCACCACGACTTTCGGTACGGTTAAGCGCAGACTTCGCTGTGCACAACGCGGTGGCCATCAAGTTATCCATCTCCAAGGCTTCCATACGCGCAGCGTTGAATGACTTGGACTTATCCTGCAGATGCGCCGTTTCCAAACGCTTAGACAAGTCGAGCATTTTTTCCCAGCCTTCTTCAAGGCTAGCTTGCTCACGGAACACGCCAAAGTGATATTGCATGACACTTTGCATTTCTTTGCGCAACTCGTGGAAATCTTCGCCACCTTTTGAATTTTCCCAACGCATGTAACGCGCCATTGATGCGTCAATAATGCTTTCAGAAACATCCGGTGCTGCGCCAGTTTGACCCAAGCTCTCTTCAATATGAATACCGGCTGCACGACCAAAGACCACCAGGTCAAGCAAGGAGTTACTACCCAAACGGTTAGAGCCATGCACAGACACACAAGCACATTCACCCACAGCATACAAACCATTCACGACGGCATCTTTACCCGTATTGGATTGCAACACCTGGCCATGAATATTGGTTGGAATACCGCCCATGATATAGTGACACGTTGGCACCACAGGAATCGGCTCTTTGATCGGATCGACTTGCGCAAACGTCATTGCCAAATCGCGAATACCCGGCAAGCGCTCTTTAATAATGTCTTCACCTAAATGCGTTAAGTTTAATTTAGCGCATTGAACACCATTGATTTCAAAACCACGGCCCTCACGAAGCTCAATAGCTATCGCGCGAGACACGACGTCGCGTGACGCCAAATCTTTCGCATGCGGGGCATAACGCTCCATGAAACGCTCGCCATCTTTATTGATGAGGTAACCACCCTCACCACGGCAACCTTCAGTCACCAACACGCCCGCACCTGCGATACCCGTTGGGTGAAATTGCCAGAATTCCATATCTTGCAAGGGCAAGCCCGCACGCAGCGCCATACCAAAGCCGTCACCCGTGTTAATGTGCGCATTCGTGGTGGATTCAAAAATACGGCCCGCACCACCTGTGGCAAACACGGTCGCGCGCGCGCGAAACATGGCCAACTCGCCCGTTTCGATACACATCGCCATGACACCGGCAATAGAGCCATCATCCAATTTCAATAAATCCAATGCGTACCATTCATTAAAAAAGTGTGTATTGGCTTTAATGTTTTGCTGATACAAGGTGTGTAAAAGAGCATGGCCTGTACGGTCAGCGGCTGCGCAGGTTCGGTGTGCTATACCTTCGCCGTAATTGACTGTCTGACCACCAAAGGCACGTTGGTAAATTTTACCGTTTTTCATGCGTGAAAAGGGCATACCCATATGTTCAAGCTCGATAATCGCCTCAGGTGCGTGTTCACACATGTATTCACAAGCATCTTGATCCGCCAAGTAGTCACTGCCCTTGACCGTGTCATACATGTGCCAACGCCAATCATCTTTATGATCGTTACCCAAAGCCGCCGCAATACCGCCTTGCGCAGACACGGTGTGCGAGCGTGTTGGAAACACTTTAGAGATAACGCCGACTTTTAAACCGGAGCTCGCCATTTGCAGCGCCGCGCGCATACCTGCACCGCCGGCGCCGACAATAATGGCATCGAAATCATAGCTTGCAAACATCAATACTTCCCCAACTCAATTAAAACGACCAGACCATAGGAATATGCCAAACGACTTGAATACCCCAGATCAAATAAAACACCAACGCTAATAATACGATGACTTCGAGCACTTTACGTAACCACAATACCTTCACGTAATCCGTGAAAATGGTCCAAAGACCAATCCAGGCGTGCCACATTAAACACACTAAGAAAATAATGGTGGCGGACTGCACCCAAAATACATGAAACAAATGGCGCCATACACCATACGTTAAGTGCGGGTGTGACGCCAAATATGCGAACATCAAAATGATGTATAACGCCATGTAGACCGCTGTGAGTCTTTGCGCTATCCATTCACGTAAACCTTTTGTACCACTCATACTATCGCCCTTACCAAATCACGTTGTCAAAACCGATCAGGATGTAAATCCCAAGAAAAATAATCACCGCCCAGGTGAACACCATCACAAACCATGCGCCTAAGCGACCACCACGCAGTGTGTCACCAATGTGGCAATCCATGAGTAAGTGACGAATACCCGCCACTAAGTGGTAAAACAAGGCTGACATAAACACCCAAACCACAAAGCGCAAAATAAAATAACTCATGTAGTGAGATAAAACAGCGAAGTGTTGCTCGGAGGATAAGGAATACCACAACAGCCACAATACATAGGGAATAAACAAAAACAACAAAAGCCCTGTGGCACGGTGCAAGATGGATGTCATTGCCGTGATCGGGAACTTCATACTGATAATATTTAAGTTAACGGGTCGATTTTTACTCACGATTACCTCTCGACGTTTAAATATGCGCGCAAGTATTATATACAGACGACGCGAACATGCAAACTCTAGCATCCTGACAAAGCCATTGAAAAGCAAAGATAATCCCATCACCGGATGCCAAATTTTGCTTGAGCCATTGTTCTGGAAAGTTGGCCAATTTTTGTGTTACTCTACGGCCGCTATGGTTGACTTAATGGCGTGCTTCGCGCCCTCGCACGTCGCCGTGAAGAAAATCCTAATCCCAGCCCCAAAGGCGTCTAAATAATAAACAAACTTAAGTCGCAAATTAGAGCGCACCCTAGACAAGCTTGATTAAAATGGTTATTTTTCAGCGACTCGTGGGCAAACTTGCGCTACAATATGCCCCATATAATTTTGGATAACAACGGAGCCAGTATGTCGACAGATAAAGCCACACTGAGGTTTAATGACAACACCATCGAACTAGCCGTGCAAACTCCCACATTGGGCAAGCAAGTCGCTGATATCTCAGCCTTAGGTAAATCAGGGCTGTACACCTTTGACCCAGGCTTTATGTCCACAGCCTCTTGCGAATCCAAAATCACCTACATCGACGGCGAAGCCGGCCAGTTGCTTTATCGCGGCTACCCTATCGAGCAGCTTGCTGAACAGTCCACCTTCATGGAAGTCTGTTATTTGCTGCTACACAGTGAACTGCCAAGTGCTTCTGAACTCTCAGCTTTTGAAGAAGCCATTAAATCACACACGGCAATTGAACCCGTCGTGGAAAGCGTCATTAAAGCGTTTGCACAAGATGCGCACCCCATGGCGATGATGATGGCCGCCAGCAGTGCCTTGGCCGCCCTCTACCCCATCGACATCAGTGATGAAAAAGCCCGCATTGAAACTGTCATGCGCCTGATTGCACAAGCACCGGTGATGGTGGCCCTTTGCAAACGTCACAATGCCGGCGAAGCATTTTTAGCGCCGCGCAGAGATTTAAGCTACAGCGAAAACTTCCTCTACATGCTCAATGCTGAAAAAGAAGGTGACGCGCCCAATGCGACAATCGCCAAAGCCCTCGACAGAATTTTCGTTCTACATGCCGATCACGAGCAAAACGCCTCAACATCGACTGTACGCTTGGTCGGCTCGACTGACACACAAGCCTGTGCAGCCTATGCCGCAGGCATCGGTGCTTTATGGGGACCATCACACGGTGGTGCTAACGAAGCGGCATTAAACATGCTGATTGAAATCGGTGATGAAGAAAACATCGAGAAATATATTGCCAAAGCGAAAGATAAAAGCGACCCCTTCAAACTCATGGGCTTTGGGCACCGTGTGTATAAAAACTTCGACCCACGCGCCAAAATCATGCGTGAAACTTGCCATGAAGTGCTAGACGAAGTGGGGGTTAAAGACTCACCGCTATTCAAAGTGGCCATGAAACTTCAAGATATCGCTCTAGAAGACGAATACTTTGTATCACGCAAACTTTACCCGAACGTGGATTTCTACTCTGGTATCACACAGCGCGCTATCGGCATCCCAAGCAATCTTTTCACGAATATTTTCGTGTTGGGCCGCACGCCAGGTTGGATGTCGCACTGGCATGAAATGCTGTCTGCGCCGTATAAAATTGGCCGCCCACGCCAGCTTTACACAGGTAGCGACAAGCGTAACTACGTCGACTTGTCGTCACGCTAAAAACTTAAGCCCATAAAAAAGCCCGTCAATGACGGGCTTTTTTATATCTGCTGATTCTATTAAGAAAGCGTATTTTTGCCTGCAGCAGAACCACCGCCAAACATAAACACCACACCTAAGTTGGCGCCAAAGTCAGCGCGGCCAGAGCCTGTGACCGTGTAAAGATACTGCGCACCACCTTGTAAGCCGATGTTTTGCGTGAAGAAATACGCAAGACCGGCATTGGCATGCAAGTTCGTTTGCGTTTTCACTTCACTGCCCAAAACTTGGTTAAAATGCTGTACACCAACACCACCGCCAACATAGGGCTGAAGCGCAGCAGCATACGGACCAAAGTAATAATTGCCGTCGATGGCGTATTGCATCACAGAGACATCATCGAACGGTGAAATCCTTTGCTTAGTGCGGTTACCGGCCACACTCGCATTCACCAATAAGTGATTGCTGACAGCATAACCCACAGACGCGCCAACACCACCTTGGTTTTTCAAATGACGCTTACTGGCATACCAGGTGTAATTCGCAAACGGCGACAACACAAATGCACCCTCGCGCAATGCGGCATGCGCCGTCGAGGCCAAGCCCAAAGCGCCAGCCATAGCGCCCATTAATACTAGATTCGCTTTTTTCATACCCTTTCCTCTTTTACATGTGTTTGATGATGGCATCACCAAACTCAGAACATTTCAATAATTTCGCACCCGTCATCAAGCGCTCAAAGTCATAGGTCACTTCTTTTTGAGAAATCGCCCCTTCCATGCCTTTGATCACCAAGTCAGCGGCCTCAAACCAGCCCATATGACGCAACATCATTTCAGCCGACAAAATCAAAGAACCTGGGTTCACTTTGTCTTGACCCGCATACTTAGGTGCTGTGCCATGCGTGGCTTCAAAAAACGCAACCTCATCGCTTAAGTTTGCACCCGGCGCGATACCAATACCGCCGACTTGAGCCGCCAAAGCATCAGAGACATAGTCACCGTTTAAGTTCAGTGTGGCAATGACAGAGTACTCTGCCGGACGCAATAAGATCTGCTGCAAAAAGGCATCAGCAATTACGTCTTTGATAATAATGTCTTTACCTGTCTTTGGGTTCTTGAATGAGTACCAAGGTCCACCATCCACCTCTGTGGCACCAAATTCAGTTTTAGCCATTTCATAGCCCCAATCACGAAACGCACCTTCGGTGAACTTCATGATGTTACCTTTGTGAACCAAGGTCACAGAATCACGGTCGTTATCGATCGCGTATTGAATCGCGGCTTTCACCAAACGTGAGGTACCGGCTTTAGACACCGGCTTAATGCCAATACCGCAATGCTCAGGGAAACGAATTTTCTTCACACCCATTTCGTTTTGCAAAAAGTTAATCACTTTTCTCGCGCCTTCAGAATCCGCTTCCCACTCAATACCGGCGTAGATGTCTTCCGAGTTTTCACGAAAGATCACCATATTCGTTTTTTCTGGCGCTTTTACCGGGCTAGGCACACCTTGGAAATAACGCACAGGGCGCAAGCAAACGTATAAATCCAACACTTGGCGCAAGCTCACATTTAAAGAGCGAATACCGCCACCGACCGGTGTCGTTAAGGGGCCTTTGATCGCCACTTTATACTCACGCACCGCATCGAATGTTTCTTCAGGTAGCCAAGTGTTATCGCCATAAACGTTAACCGCTTTTTCACCCGCGTAGATTTCCATCCACGTGATTTTCTTCTCCCCGTTATAGGCTTTTTCAACCGCGGCATCGATGACTTTCTTCATGACGGGCATAATGTCTGCGCCAATGCCATCGCCTTCAATAAATGGAATAACCGGGTTATTCGGCACGTTGACGTGACCGTTTTCAATGGTGATTTTTTGACCTTCGTTTGGTACTTGGATTTTATCGTAACTCATGCGACTCCCCTTATTTGCTCTGGCGCTACTATACGCGGTCGATCTGGCTTTGGCAATCTAGCGGCTGTTAACAAAGGTTTGGCTTGCACAAAAGACGTTGCATTAGGGCGAAGATGACAGCTCGCGAAGATTCCGCCATAATCGCGCCATGAATAAACCAGTCTCACAAACCCGCGTGATTGTCGGCATGTCCGGCGGCGTGGATTCTTCCGTCACCGCCCTGCTGCTCAAACAACAAGGCTATCAGGTCGAAGGCCTGTTCATGAAAAACTGGGAAGAAGAACCCGGCCAAGAAAATAACTGTCACGCAGAGCAAGACCTACTCGATGCGCAAGCGGTCGCCATGAAACTTGGGATTCGATTGCACACCGTCAACTTCGCACAAGCCTATTGGGACCGTGTGTTCACGTATTTTTTGGAAGAATACGAAGCCGGTCGGACACCCAACCCCGATATTTTGTGCAACAAAGAAATTAAATTTAAAGCGTTTTTAGATTACGCCTTAGAACTCGGCGCCGATTACATTGCGACAGGACACTATGTTCAGCGCTCTGAAAATAACGGTGTTTTTTGGCTAGAAAAAGGCTTAGATGGAAACAAAGACCAAAGTTATTTTCTTTATCGCATCACACAACGCGCACTGAAGCACAGCTTGTTTCCCGTTGGCAGTTTGGAAAAACCGGCTGTGCGTGCTCTCGCCAAAGAACACGGCTTTCGCAATCACGCCAAAAAAGACTCCACAGGCATCTGCTTTATTGGCGAGCGACGGTTTCGGGATTTTTTGCAACGCTATTTACCGGCGCAACCCGGCGAGATTCAAACCGAACACGGCGATGTGATCGGCGAGCATCAAGGCTTGATGTATTACACGATGGGCCAACGCCAGGGTCTTGGCATTGGCGGCACCAAGCATGGTGATGAATCGCCTTGGTATGTGGCGAAAAAAGATTTAGAACACAATCTACTGATCGTAGTACAAGGGCACGATCATCCCCTGCTTCATCAAAAAAGCCTTCGTGCAAACCAAGTACACTGGATCAGCGAAACACCCTCTTTCCCTCTACAATGCACCGCCAAAACACGCTACCGCCAGGCGGATCAGGTCTGCACGGTGTACGCTGAAAATCCCGAGGAACTCAGGGTCGAATTTGAACAATCGCAGCGAGCGATCACACCCGGACAATCTGTCGTATTTTATGCGCATGATCGCTGCTTAGGCGGCGCCGTTATACTGTAAGCAAGGACACCAAAGAATAAGCCGATAAGCGCTCTCTTCCAGCCAAGTCTTTTAGCTCAATCACCGTAGCCAGGGCCGCAACTTTCGCACCTTGCGATTCCACCAATTCACACGAAGCCAATAAGGTGCCGCCCGTGGCCAGCAAATCATCCATAATCAGTACATTGTCACCGGCTTTTAAGGTGTTTTTTTGAATTTGCAAAGTCGCTTCGCCGTACTCCAAGCTGTAGCTGGACGAAGCCACAGACCCAGGCAATTTCCCCGCCTTTCTCACGAGCACCATAGGCTTGGCCCACGCTTCGGCCAGCAAGGTGGATAACACAAAGCCACGCGCATCGATACCGACAATCACATCAATCGCACTCATATCTAACACTTCTGCAAAAGATTCACGCAATAAAGCTCGACCCTTTGGGCTTTCGTATAACGGCATAATATCGCGGAACAAAATACCGGGCTTTGGAAAGTCGGGGTAATTTTTGATGTATGAAAGTAGCACCTCAGAGGACATCAATGTTGATCCTTTTGATGAAAACTTTTTATCGCTTGCGTAGCAGAAAATACATTACGCTGAGACTGCATCACATTGTGATTAAGTGCGACCGCTTGCTTTTCCATCGGCGTTTTGGGTGCAGGCAATAGACTGGCCTGGTTCTCCGGCAAGCTTTCCATGGCTGTCTGCATCATGGTTTGAAAGGCTTGCTGCTGCTGACGCATCATTTGATCAATCTCACGCTGGGTGGTCATAAACTGCTGGTTCATTTGCGTCTGTTGTGCTTGCGCAGCACGATAGAGCTTTTGCGCCTTTTCGCCCTTCACACGCCGCCCGTTTTCATACACCACCAAACTTTCAGGCTGGCCGTGTTGCTGCACTCGCGTCACCGTGATGGTCTTGACCACGGGCCGCATCGCCTTTTGCTTCAACGCCTGATATTGCTTTAAGTTTACCCATCCAACCTGACCATTGTGCGTATTGCCCACCTTGAGCCAATCCCCTTTTTCATAAATCGGGACGATAGGTGCATCCAAAGCAATGTGTGAGACAATCTTAGAATGCAGGCTCTTGTTTTGATACAGCGGCACACCTGGGGTTGCCGACAAGGCCAAAGCACTCAGCATAAACATCATTAAGCTTGCAGTTAAACGTTTCATCTTCTCTCTCCGTGTTCGATAGCCCTTGGGATTGTAGCGTGTCACACTCCAAACTTTCAAGTGTCTCAAAAACAGGCACACGGCTGTCCCATTAAAATTCCTGCATTAAAATAGCGCTAAGAGTATTTTCACCCCAGCCAGCTTTCTTTTGCAGTCCTTTTAAGCTCATATCTTTGCGAAATTGGGATTTTGCACCTCTTAATAAGTTTAAAACGATATGCCGTATCATCGCCATATTCTCTGGGGCATGGTCTTTGCGCACTCTTGAGAGATCCTCACCCATAGTCACATCTAAGACCCAGTGCAAACTGTTCTCGATAGCCCAATGACTACGAATGGCCTGTGCTAATTCTTTAGCGTTAGCCGGTAAGCTGCTAATAAAATAACGTTGTTCAGTCGTGGTTTTATCCCCAACAGTCACACGTGATTCGACCATGGCAATGGTCTTTAAATCACACCAATCCACCCGTTGTGCTAACCACTCTAACTGATCCGTGACGTAACACAAGCGATGCTCAACACGTCCATGACCTTTATCATGATCCTCATAGCGATCAATAATTTTATGCGATTTAGCCTGGTGTAATTTTTCAATTTCAGTCGATAAAAATAGGCGAATATCATCATGCAAAGTACTGTGATTACCTTTTAATGACAACACATAATCTGCTTTTTTTTCATGAATCTTTTTAGCAATCTTTTTCTGTGTACCCATGGCATCAATGCTCACAATAGCGCCCTCAATGGCAAGTAAATCGAGTAACTTTGGAATAGCCGTAATCTCATTGGATTTCTCATAGACTTTTTCTTGACCCAGTACAAGCTTACTCGACGTAGCAAAGGCGCTTACCATATGAATGGCGGACTGTTCTGTGGCTTTATCAAAACTTTTTCTCAAAGCCTTTCCGTCAATGGCAATCACTTCTTTTAGCGCCAATTGAAACGATTGAACCCAAGCAATAAAGCATTGCTTGAACAGCTTGGGGTCTAAGCTAGAAAGCACTCGTGCAAAGGTGTTTTTTGAGGGTATCCCATTTTTAAAGGGTAAAAATCGACGAAGGTAATCCAGCTTCTCTTCGCCAAATGTTACAAAATCTCGCCAACTTTGTGCGCCACAAATGCTGCCACAAAGAACAACCAATAGGATTTCTGGCAGCGGATAAAGCTTCTTTCGATCAATTCTAGGGTCTTCTAATTCATCAAAATGATAAAGAAACGCTGGCTTTTTACTTGGGCTCACAACTAACTCCTTGTTTTATAAAAACAAGGAGTTTAATTCTTCAATGAAAATTATGCAGCTATTTTAATGGGACAGCCGTGAAAACAGGCAACGTCACTGGTCAAGCTGTTTACTGAATTCTGGCCAACTAAGTCGTACATTGCGCCAAGCCACGCTAGGCTAGGCTAGGCGCACAATAAAATTCGACAAAGTGCTTGTTTTTTCAAATAAAGCCGGTATTATTTCTCCCGATCTTGTGGGTCGTTAGCTCAGCTGGTAGAGCAGTAGACTTTTAATTCAATGTTCCATTGAGTGAAAAGTTAAAAAGACCGAAATTTATTAAGGAGTTACAGGCACCTTAATAAAGAGGGGAAAATGTTTGTATACTATTTGTATACTACAGAGAAAAATTAAAGCCGCCTGTTTACAATTTGTGGGTCGTTAGCTCAGTTGGTAGAGCAGTAGACTTTTAATCTATTGGTCATAGGTTCGAGCCCTATACGACCCACCACTTAAAAAACCCAATAAAATCAACAGCTTAAAAAGAATTCGATTGTATACTACTGTGTCGCTTAAGTCGCAAAAGATTTCCTTGTATACTATTTTGTGCCTCAAGCTACCTTTGGTTAACGCTTGGCGGCTTTAGTTCCATTCTGCTCCGCTTCTTGCCCATTTTGAGCGGGCTTTGATGAACTTTACTGTAGATATTAAACCCAATCAGCGTTATGTTATTAGCCGCGCTTTATGGCAGCAACACGGGTTAAATAGTATGAGCGATAACATCTTTGACAACTTGCCTAAGAGAGTATTACCCAAAGAGGTGTTTGAAACTTTACACCAGAACAAACACCTGAAACTAGAGCGCATTCTTTCAACCGGGCAAACCTCGGATTGGTACGACCAGGCCCAAGATGAATGGGTTATCTTGCTTCAAGGCCATGCGACTTTGGTATTTGAGGGCGGCAAGGCGGTTAACCTTAAACCTGGCGATTACCTCTTCATCGAGGCTCATAGAAAACATCGCGTAAGCTGGACAAACCCTGATGAGGTATGTGTTTGGTTGGCTCTTTACATACCAGTCCAAAATAATTCTGCTAGCAGTCAAATGCTGTAGATTGGCTTTGCCAAAATGACGAGCCAAGCTAGGTAGCCTGATAAGTATTGGCGCGAGAAATTACCATCTTCTGCTTTTAACGTAACCTTAAAAAGCATTATTTATATCTAATTCAATATTATTTAAATATTTATATTGATTATGATATAAATTTGTGTATTATTGGGTTTCTACCAATGAATTAGGTATCAGCATGGTAAAGAAAAACAAACCAAAGAAAAACAGTCGTGATGCAGGCATAGATATACAAGCCCGTTTAGCGTTGATCGAGGAATTACAAAATTACTTGAATGATCTACCTGGCACACAAGCGGAAAAAGCCAAAAAACTTAATGTCACTCAACCACGCCTTAACGATTTACTAAATGGGCGCGTTGAAAAATTTAGTGTTGAGGCGCTTACAAACTTAGCTAGAAATGCTGGTTTTAATATTCAACTAAATATACAAAAGGTTAGTATGCCTGATAATCGTCAAACAATTCCTTTAACCCCCACTTATACACCCTCGGTATTTGCGCCCAAACCGGAACAAATAAACTTAGAGTCAAAGCAAGCGACAGAGCTAATACTAAACATCCTCCGTTGTGATGTGATAGCCTCAGGACTCTCCCCAAAAGATGTCATAGTTTCTCTTAATATAAATGAAAGCGATGGAGGCATTGATGCGAAAGTTGAAGGTTCTTTACATGAAAATTCTTTATTAAACTTAGGGAGCACCTACTACCAAATTAAAACAGGCTCAGGATTCAAGCCCTGGCAAGATAGCTCTTTAAAGGCAGAGCTATTTGGAAAAAATAAAGCCCTTACAAAAAAGAATCTGAAGCCTGCAATAAAAGAGTGCTTTGATAAAGACGGAACGTATACAATTTTAACTTTAGGGCATGACATCACACCAGAAAAACATCAAAAATCAATCGACAATGCTGTATCATTATTAAAACAATGCGGCTACAGCAATCCGAAAATAAAGCTTTACAGCCAGGGGCAGATAGCCGGTGAAATAGGAAAATATCCCTCTATTTGTGCTGATCTTATTGGACTGTCTGACTGTAATTTTCGCACATTCTCAAGCTGGCAACGAATGTCGCACATGCAAACGGATTTGAAGTTAGGGTTAACTCAAAGCGAATTTATAGATACTCTTAGGAAAAACCTCCAAGAAGATAACGTGCAGCATATTCGGATTACTGGAGAACCAGGCATTGGAAAAACTCGGCTTACTCTTGAGTCGCTATCTGATAGCAGTATTGCCCCATCGGTTATATATGTACAAACCGGGGAGGATTTTCAAAAAAGTAAATTATTCACCGAGATTTTAAAAGCAGATCGGCAGTATTTTGTTACTTTGGTAATTGATGATTGTGATACTCGCGACATGACTTCTATATGGCAAAACTTAAAAGCCTTAGCAGGCATTAAGTTAATTACCATCAGCCATAATGATGAAGATATATATGACGGCACAATGAAAAAATTAAGCTGCCCCTCTTTAACAGAAAAAGAAATACAAGAAGTTTTAGCAGGTTATATAGGAAATCAAGACTTACACCGCTGGGCATCGTGGTGTGATGGCTCCCCAAGAGTTGCGCATGCTTTAGGAGAAAATCTTAAAAATAACCCTGGCGATTTACTTCAATCACCAGCCGATATACCAATCTGGGACAGGTTCATTATCGGGCATAAAAAGATACAACCTAGTGAAGAAGATCAATATCAAATTGTTTTAACTCATATTGCACTTTTTCAACGGTTTGGTTTTGAGTCACCAGTTACTGAAGAGGCACGTTTTATTTCGCAGTGGATAGAGAAAAATAATCCAACAATAACCTGGAATCAATTTCAAAAAATTGTTCAACACTATCGTAGCAGAAGAATAATACAGGGGCAGCATACGCTATACATTGTGCCGAAGGCACTGCATATATATTTATGGATAAAATTTTGGAAAGAGTATGGACGAGACTTTCCTTTTAAAGAATTTCTTAATGAGCTTCCAGAGAATATGAGTCATTGGTTTCTCCAGCAGTTTAAATATGCCCAGTCGGCTCCTCAGACACAACCTATAGTAGAGGGTATTTTATCTGATGGCGGATTATTTGCTGATAAAACCTTTTTTTTCTCGGAGACGGGGTTAAGGTTTTTAAATTATTTAGCCGAAGCAGCACCATCTGGAGTTCTCTCGTTAATTGAAAAGACTATTGGTACATGGAACCATGAGGAGCTCTATAAATGGCGTACTGGTAGACAGGAAATTGTTTCAGCTTTAGAGAAAATAATTGTTTGGGAAGGTTTTTTTATACGTTCAGCCCAAATATTAATTAATATGGCACTGGCTGAAAATTCAAATTATTCGAATAACTCAAAGGGGATATTGTTAGGTTTATTTTCTATTGGGCTTGGTTGGGCACCAACTCAAGCCCCCCCATCCATGCGGTTCCCTTTGCTAGAAAATCTAATTAAAAATAGTGATCTTGGCTGCCGAAATCTAGGGTTAGAGTTATGTTCAAAGTGGCTGGAAACTCGCGGCGGGATAAGAATGATCGGAGCTGAGCACCAAGGGCTCCAACAAACAATAAGTTTCTGGAGACCGCAAACTTATAGCGAGGTATTTGATTATTGGCGCGATGTACTGAAGCTTTTACGTAATGAGATGGAAGGACTTGACTCAATCTGGCGTAATAAATTTTCAAGTGTTTTATTGAGCGCAGCTTCTTCTTTAATAAACTACGAGCAAATAGCTGAGGAAGTCTTTGAATTGGTGTTATGGCTTGCTAATGATCAAGCGATAAATCGAAAACTACTGTTGGATTTTTATAATGACGCTCTAAAAGCAAAAGGTAGCTCATTGACTAAGTCAGAAATTAAAATTCTAAAGCAACTAGATAATAATTTAGAAGGAGTGAATATTTTTGACAGAGTTAATCGGTATGTTTGTAACATGAGCTCATGGAGGACGTATTACGAGTTTTCTGGCGATACAGTAATAGAAATTAACGATCAAGAAAAAAAATTGAAGTCATTAGCAAAAGAATGCGCCAACGAGATTAATAATTTTTCAGAAGTGCTCTTAGAAGTGAGTGCTAAGGAAATAAATCAGGATAGCAATATATTTGCATTTGGCATTGAGTGTGGAAAGCAAATCAATAATACAGAGTCGGATGAAAACATAATCAGCTTTATTATGAAAAAAGCTCACACTATTGTTAATGTGGTATTTATAGGAGGCTATATTGCTGGATTGCGAACCCGCGATCCTTCACAATGGGAGGTTATCTTACGTCAGTTATTGAGCAGAGAAAATACGAGAGAAATTGCTGTCGACTGCATATTAAAGTCTGGTATCACAGAGGTGTTGTTATATGACATGATTCTGCTTTTTAAAAACAAACTCTTTCCAGTAAAATCATTTAGTTTTATTCCTCTAAAAGAAGATATACAAAGTGTTTCAGAGGCTCTTATTCAAGACTTGTTAACTACGCTTATTTTTTCTAATCAAGAAAGATCAACTGCTATCTGCGTTGAATTGCTTAACATTTATTACATTAATAAAAACACCAAGAAAAGGCTTCCAAAACAAATAACATTCGACGTTCTCAGCATGAAACCTTTAAGAGAAAGCCTTAATCAGGTTTTATTTTCTTATTACTGGGGGTTGGTAGCGGAAGCATTTCTTGAACAGTACCCTGAAAGCGGATTAGATTTACTTGGAAATTTACTGGAAGTTATAGCTAATTCTTCAAACTACCCATTGGAATATAAGGATAATGTAGAAAAAGTTGCGAACGGTATTGTAAAAAGCAACCCTGGTGACGCCTGGACACTTATTTCAAAGGCTTTAGTTTCGGAGAATCAAAAAATTTATGAAATTGTATACTGGCTTAACAATCCATTTAGTTTTTCAGAAGAAGCTTCAGCTATAACTTTCATACCTCCAGGCCAGATTATAGCTTGGGTTAAGGAAGATCCAGATATTAGGAAAGAGTTGATACAAGAGATTCTGCCAAGATCGTTAGATCCCCAACAAGGTGGCAACTTGACTTCGCAGTTTATTGAGGCATTTATTGAAGAAAAAAAATTTACAAATGGATTGATGGCACACTTTTATACTGGCAGTTGGCAAGGTTCGGAGAGTATGTATTTATCAAAAAAACGTGATCAAGCTAGATCATGGTTAAGCAACACAAGATCACTTAAAATACGTATGTGGTTAGAAAGGTATATAGAAACTTTGAATAATAGAATACAGACTGAACAAATAAAAGAAGAAAGAAATTTTTAGGCTAGAAAAATTTTTGCATCATGAAAATTTATTTTTGAACTAATTTCCCACTATTTTTTTGATTGCAATAGCATATAACAAAATAGCACAAAACTTGACAGCTTTTACAGCTTTACAGTTCAAGAAAACACGATTAGCCATGAAAGTCGTGGAAGGCCATTTGAAAAAAAGCGCCTTTGGCAGCCTAGCTGATTACACGTTAATTAGCTGTCTTAATACTCACTGCTTTTAAGCAGTTTTAAAATACCCGCTTAGTTTAAGCTGTCGCAAGACCGTCAACTAAGTAAGATATACCATACTAGCCTAACTTAAAGGCTCACTTTTACCCATACTAAATTTTTCAATATACGCACACCAAAGCAGATAGCCACGGCTAGCGCTTTGGCGTGAATTTTTATTTCGACTTTTTAATGCCGGAAGCAGTTTGCTGATTCCGGTATGACAGGCTCTTTTTTTAAAGAGCATCGTTTTCGCAACCGACTGTTTGAATAAACAGATACCTGTTCTGGGTTCATGACCTGGTTCAGTTATAGGCTTATGGCCTTGGTTGTTAGGCTACACCGTTTCAAGCTTTGCTTGACCGTTGATAACCCTTTAAGGGTTATCGCGTGGTGTACCACCACTAAACAACATTTCAAACGATTAAGATATGTCGAAAATCAATAACACAGAACTTTCAAAGCAATGCTAGCGTCACGTTCGTAATGAATTTTACGACGTGACGCGCATTGCGCGTTATTTCAAACCCAAAATAATCAAAGAGTTAAAACAAAACCCAGATTAAAAACTGTCGTTGCATGTCCGTGACAGTTTTTAAGAACACAAAACATGAGGATTAAAAAAATGAGTAAAAAACATAAAATGGTTAACTCTGCTATTGTTGCTATCAAAAATAACAAAGACGGCGCTTATCGTACTCAGAACGATAGACGAACAGCCTTAGTTGATATGGCTAAAACACTTTACAACTTAGGCTATAAGCTTGATCACCTACGTTATATGAAGCCAAAGCATATTGAAGCACTGGTTCAGCATTGGAAAGCGAATGGTGATACCGCAGGCAGTATGAAAAACCGGATGAGCCACATTCGCTGGTTGATGCGTAAATTCGATGGCAAAATTCACATGGTGCCAAGTAATGATAATTTGGGCATCCCTAAACGAGTCTATGTCACCAATGAAGATAAATCGCGAACCTTAAACGAAACTGACCTGAATAAAATTCAAGACCCACTCATGCGCCACAGTTTGAAAGGTCAGGAGCTTTTCGGACTAAGGGTTGAAACCAGTCTAAAAATTCAGCCCTACGTTGCCGATGCCGGACAATACTTATTTATCAAGAAAGGCTGGGCGAAAGGCAGCAAAGAAGGCATGATCCCGATTCTTACCCAAGAACAGCGTGATTGGTTGGAAGAAGCAAAGCAGCTTGTGAAAAGCAAGACAAATTCGTTAATTCCGCCTAATCTCACGTATATCAAGCATCGCAGGAATTTTGAAACCAAGGCGAAGGAGGCTGGCATTTGCCACATGCATGGCCATCGTCACCTTTATGCGCAACGCCGCTATAAAGAGCTAACAGGCTGGGAGGCACCTGTTAAAGGCGGCCTCACTCGCTCAGAAATGACGAAAGAGCAAAAATGGCAAGATCACGCGGTGAGGCTTCAAATTAGCCTTGAGATGTTACATCAACGAAAAAACGTGCTCAACACATACTTAGGAAAGAAATAAAATATCCAGTAGTTGATCAAAATAAACTTTACTCATTAATTCGGCATTAAGGTGGTTATTTAAAACTTAATTCTGTTCTAGAATTAGCCTGATCTGCTGGCTCACCTTCATTTAACTCGTTATACTAAAAGTCAATTTCTATAGAATGTAAGGATACTTAATCTATGGCACTTTCTGCGGACAAACAGGCACTCTTGGATGCCTTTAATCAACACGTTAATGCCGAGCTTAATAAAGATTTAGAAACAACATTGGCAACCATGACCTCTGATCCGCACATTAATAGTATTCCCACCTTAACTGGTGGTGAAGGTTTAGAGGGTGTTAAGCAGTTTTATAGCAATTTAATTCCTGAAGGAAAATTCTTTCCGCCCGATACGGAAATGACACCTATTTCTCGCACCATCGATGAGCGTCAACTGGTTGATGAAATTATTTTAAAATTTACTCATACCAGTGAAATTGGCTGGATGCTTCCTAACATTCCACCTACGGGTAAACGAGTTGAAATTCCGCTGATTGTTATTGTTGGCTTTGATCAAGGCAAAGTGACTCATGAACATATTTATTGGGATCAAGCGAGTGTTTTGGTGCAAATTGGCTTACCTGTCGCAGGCATAGAAACTGCCAATAAAATGGAGATGCTGAGACAACGTTACTCTCAACAGTAATGCTATTGCGGTAAGGTTGAATGATGGTTATGCAAAAATTCTTTAAAAAATACAGCACGATTTTAATCGGTATTGCGTTACTTATTTGTAATCAGTCCTTATTTGCCGAAAATTCTATTGCTTGTCACAGTTCTTACAAGGGCCAATCACTTTCTCGCCAAACCTTACTTCAAGTGCTTCATCACCAAAATGGAAACATTAATTTATGCGGCACTAACTTACACGCGGCGGATTTGAGTGATTTAGATTTAAGCGGCGTGGATTTACAAGGTGCTGATTTAAGCGAAGCCAAGCTAAAAAATACTAATTTATCGGGCGCAAAACTTTATAAGACTTATTTTCGTTGGGCTGATCTAACGGGTGCTGATTTACAACGTTCAGATTTAAGGTCGGCCAGTTTAGAATCAGCGAAACTTAATCAGGCCAATTTAACGTTGGCGCGGTTAAATCAGGCCAATTTAACACAAGCTGACTTATCGTCTGCCTCTTTGCAACACGCTGACTTAACCTCGGCTAATTTAACAGATGCCACCTTAAAAAATGCCAATTTTCAATGGGCTAACTTAACCGATGCGAATTTAAGCTGGAGTAATTTAACACAGACCATTTTTAGTGAAGCGATACTTAAACGAACTGATTTAGCAAATACGTTAATGGATCAAACTAATTTCTCCGAAGCGGATTTATCAGGCGCGAACTTTCAACCAAAACTAGGCAGTTTGCCGGATTTAATTGCGCTTTCTACTGCTAAGCAGTTTCAAACGATTCAGTTCGATGAAAAACGTGGCTTGCCGCCTTTGCTAGAAATTCGAGCCGCCTACAAAAAGATTGGTCTAATTGGCATGGAAAGACAAATTACGGCAATCGTAAAGACCAAGCAAATGCAACAAGCATGGCATCAAGGTGGCTGGAGCTACGTGGAAAGCGCATTTAATTTTGTGTTTTTCTATTTGACGTGTGATTTTGGTGCAGCGCCTGGTAGAGCGCTAGTCATCTTTTTATTGTTAATGGGGTTATTTACACTGCCTTATTATTTAGCATTACTACTCCCTCGTTTGGGCGGGGGTATTTTTGTGTATTGGCAATCAAATAAAGACTCACGGCATGATGAACACACCGTTGCGAAGAAAGGATTGGAATTTAAAAAGCGGATTAAATTCGCCGATATTTTTGCTTGTAAAGGCTGGGTAAGTCGATATTGGCGTTTATTACGCATCGCATTTTACTTTAGTATCTTGAATGCGTTTAGCCTGGGGTGGCATGAGCTGAATGCACGCAGTTGGATGCGGCGTATTCAGCTACGTGACTATCAACTTAAAGGTTATGGTTGGGTGAAGGTGTTATCCGGCATTCAACCGCTATTGAGTGCTTATTTAATTGTTTTGTGGGCATTGACTTACTTTGGTCATCCCTTTGAATGGTAGTGTACCCTTACGTTCTATCTATTCGCCAACTAACTAACCAACCTTTGCTTAAAAAGGTTGGCAACTGTTTATCTAAGTTGATTCCGCGTGAAGCACAGGATGACTCTAGTTGTTCTAGTGGTAATTGCTGGGTAAGCAAATGAGCTAACGGCCACTCAGCATCATTTAGTTCATCGATCTTCACTTGATGTTGATCTCGCCAAACGAAAAGCTTTACCCCGCCAGCATTTAAATCGATTGCGTTGCCTGTTTCATTGGATTGATTAGGCTGACATAAATTCCAGATTTTTTTAAGGGGATATGGCGATTCGATGAATTGAGCACTACGTGGTAGTTGGAAGACGGCTTGCGCTTGTTGCTCTTCTAATAATTGAGCGAAGCTTTCCGTATCAAATTGCGCTTCAGCATCAGCCTGATAAGCTAAATGATAAGCCCAGCACAATCGGCAGATGTCCGCTAAATAAGGGAGCTGTTGTGCGGGTGGAAACTCACCAACAAAATCAGCAAAGCCTTCACCGTAATCGCCTAAATCTGGCGACTGTGAAGGGGTTTGTTGAATATAGGTGTAGGCGAGACCATTAAAAAAATCTTCGCCGACTAATTTTTCGCAAACCTCATAGGTTTCGCGCAGGCTTTTGGCTAAGCATTCGGTGACGCTGCTTTGATAAATGTTGAATCGCTTATCAGGTGTCAGTGCAGTTTGACTATGAATGTGTTTCGTAAAAACAGTTGCATTATTCTCATAAAACGCAGTTAAAAAATCTTGTTGCAGTTCGGCTAATTTAGACATAGCTTGCCTCAACCGTTTGCATTAATCGATCGGATTGTTTCGCTTCTTCCTGTAAGGTAGTGAATGGCGGAATGTGATCATCACGTTCAATAAGCGTGGGTAAGATTCCTACTTGTTTTAAAGCAGTTTCATACAACTGCCAAACGCCTTGATGAATCGCTTGATCGTGTTTGTCAAACAAGTAATCGCCTTCATCCGAGTAACCGGCCAAGTGGTATTGTTTTACCCGCCTGGCATCGATGTTTTCTAAAAAGGTTTCGGGTGAAAAAGGCTGATTAGCAGCGGTCACGACAATATTATTAATATCAAGTAGAACATAACAATCCGCTTTTTGGGCAATCGCATTGATAAATTCCCATTCGGGCATTTCGTTGTCTTTGTAGGCCAAATACGTGGAGGCATTTTCAATCAAAATACGCTGCCCTAAATACGCTTGTACTTGCTGAATCCGTTCACTGAGATGATCAACGGCTTCCTGTGTAAACGGTAAGGGTAATAAATCATGTAAATACTGTTGATTGACTGACACCCAACTTAAATGATCAGAGACAAATTCAGGTTGAATAATGTCGATGAGTTGTTTCAAGTCCTTTAAATAGGTCTGGTTTAGGGGATCAGTTGAACCTAACGATAATCCCACCCCATGCAAAGTCACAGGATACTGTTCGCGAATGGCTTTTAAATAATTGAGTTGTACTGGATCATGAAAATAATTATCACTCAAGGCCTCAAACCAGGGTACATCCGGTTGGTGTTGTAAAATATGTGAGTAATGACAAGAACGCAGACCTATCCCTGTACCTTGGATAGGTCTGCCGATGAATGATGACATTAGCTATTGTCACCACGGGTGGTGCTACCGCCATTGATTTTGTCGCATAAGCCCTTCGGCACAAACAACCAATCGTTTGAATCACCGCTCTTAGTGGCTTGACCTTGGCAGCTATGACCGGTGCCTTTACCGCCGCAGTCATTCTTGCCCGCTTTGGCAATCCCGTAGCATTTTTCCATGCCCTTGTGAGTAGCCGCTTGCGCTTGAACAGCAGCAAGTGATAAACCAGCCGTCACTAAGGCGGCGCAAGTGAGTTTGGTAACGTTTTTCATAAGAGTCTCCTTGTTGGTTAACGTAACGCACTATTAAAAAAACGAAGTCAGCTAAAAAAACTTAAGTTCGTCTCCTTAATTCTTCCCTGTACACCCAGGGTTATTTTTTAAACCTTTTCATGAATTTGCTTTTCTATTGAATAGCATTATCAAAAGTTGGTCAAGTGACCATTTTCCAGTGCCAAAGCACATCAGCAATAATAAGATCGCACCCCAATTCACATGCTGAATCAAGCCGTCTAAGCCATCCGGTGTCCACAAATGGGGATAAGAAATCGCGGCCACTAAATTAAATAAAAACAGTAAAGCCACCATCAATCGACTGCCTAAGCCTAAAATGACAAAAAGCGGTAAAATGATTTCAGCCGCCGTACCAATGACTGCCGCAATTTCTGCTGGAATCAAAGGCACATGAAACTCATAAGCAAAAAGCATGACTGTGGAATCCCAATGGTCTAGTTTGAGCAATCCTGATTTTAAAAACACATAGCCCACCCAGCAACGTGCTAGCAACGCTGCAAGCGGTGTGATCCAATCGAGTAATTTAAAGAAAGGACGGGTAATTACGGTTACCAATCGAAAGAATGGGTTCGTAGTCATGAGCGGGATATCCTTATCAAATTGACTTCTCTCAATAAACTCGCTAGTCTGATTAGCAGAATAAATATTCTTTTTAAGGATGTCAAGCGCATGGGGCGTGTCATTGAGCGAACCGTATCTAATGAAATACTCGATAAGACCATGCACGTCTTTTGGGAACGTGGATATTTTAATACCTCAGTGGATGACATCATTGCGGCGACAGGCTTTAATAAGGCTGCGATTTATAAGTATTTTGGCGGCAAACACGAATTATTTATCGCCATGCTCAAGCGTTATCGCGAAGTGGTAACACCCCGCCTAACCGCAGCACTCACCGAAACTCACCTCGGCTTACATGCAATTGAGAATTTTTTCAGTCAGTTTTTAAGCTTAAATAAAAGTGACACTCCGTGTGGCTGTTTTTTAATTGCCACGGCCTCAGAGCTACCGTCACATGATCAAGCGGTTAGTCAATTTATTCAGCAATTCACTCAAGCGTTAACAACCCTGTTATTAAGCTGTTTAAGGGAAGCTAAAAAAAGTCATCAGATCAAAGCAGATAATGATATTAAAGCGACCGCTGATTTCTTAGTCGTGAATATTTTTGGTTTGATGACTTTGCATCGATGCGGTGTGACGACACAAACGCTTAAACACCATATTACGACACTCAAACAGTATTTGAATGACTTAAAAAAGCGCCATTAACAGGGAGAATCTCATGACTTATCAACTTAGCTTGCCTTTATTGGATGAAAATACAGATAACCCCCAAGCTAGTCATTTACTTAAAGAAGCCAAGCACCAACTAGGCTTTATTCCTAACCTCTATGCAGTTATGGCTAATCTACCCAGTTTGCTAGAGGTTTATCGTTTGGGCGATCAACAATTTCGTCAAACCTCAGGCTTTTCAGCAATGGAACAAGAAATTATTTATTTAACCATTAGCATCGTGAATGATTGTCACTATTGTGTTGCCGCACACCGCACACTAGCAGCCAAACAAGCCCAAGTACCAGCAGACATTATTGAAGCAATTTGCACCAACCAAACATTGAAAGATAATAAATTACAAGCACTCGTCGAGCTAACACGTCATGTGGTTGAAGCACGCGGTTGGATTGAGGAAACAAAAGCCAGGCCTTTTTTTGAAGCGGGTTATACTGAGCCTCAATTACTCGCGATTATTTTAGCCGTGGGCATCAAAACACTCAGCAACTACACCAACCATGTTGCACAAACACCCATCGATGCCGCCTTTCATCATGCTGCATCGAAGCCAACTTAAACTGCAATAAAGCATGGATGAGGAATCTGCATGAAGCAAAAACAATCGCCGTTTTTACCCACCAAACCCGCGCCACAGACGTGGCGAGAAAAAACTCTCGATTGGTTGGTCTGTTATTTAACCTGCGATGTGGAACCTACGCCGTCAGTACCTTTGTCGAATTTTGATCAGGTGCAACAAAAACTTAAACCAGGGGATGTTTTATTGGTTGAAGGCCGCAGTCGTGTTAGCCGAGTAATCAGTACTATTACTAAAAGTGCTTGGACACATGCGGCACTCTATTTAGGATGTCTACGAGATTGCCCGCTTGAATTCATCACCCTAATCAAACCGTATTATGACGGTGCCGAGGATATACCGCTCGTGATTGAAAGTCGTTTAGAAGCGGGCGTTATCATTTTGCCATTGGCGCAATACCGTAATGAACACGTTCGTATTTGTCGTGCACAAAGCTTGGAACAAGGTGATATACATCAAGTGATTCATTATACACTTTCGCGGGTAGGCTTAGCGTATGATCATCAACACATTTTTGATTTGGCGCGCTTTTTATTTCCTTGGTTTCTATTGCCGAGACGGTGGCGCTCTAGCTTATTTCGTTATCAAGCAGGTGATAGCGCTAAAATCACTTGTTCCTTATTAATTGCCGAAGCCTTTATGTCGATTCGTTATCCGATTTTGCCTGTTGTACGGGAGCGATCTAATCATGAGGGCTATGAATTTATTCGGCGAAACCCGAGACTATTTACTCCGCGTGACTTTGATTATTCGCCTTACTTTTCAGTGATTAAATGTCCCGTGGTCGAGTTTTGTAAAACCACGCCTTATACGACGATTCCGTGGAATGAAGATTGGATTAGTCACGATGGTGAAGGAATTACGCCAATTAAGCAAACAAAAAAAGCAGAGAATACAGACGATATTACCAAGAGGAGCCGGTAGTGATTCATTCATTGAAGCGTTGGATACTCTTGATCGTATTACTCATTTTACTAGGCTTATTTTTTTATTTCCAATTATATCGCTATTTATCCTTTGAAAGCTTAAAAGCCAATCGTGCGTTATTGCTAGCCTGGAGTGAACAACATCTCATTTGGGTGGTGTTAGGTTTTATCGGCGTTTATACCATTTCTGTTGCTTGCTCGGTGCCAGGCGCAACGTTTTTAACGCTGGCGGGTGGTTTTTTATTTGGACCTTGGCTTGGCACCTTATGGGTCGTACTGAGTGCCACATTGGGCGCTTTTATTGTCTTTCTCGCAGTCAAATTAGCCTTGCGCGATTGGGTCGCTAAAAAAGCGGCTAAGTGGCTAAAAACGATGGAACAAGGTTTTCAACATAATGCGTTTTCGTATTTATTATTTTTACGCTTAGTACCGCTCTTTCCCTTTTGGCTTATCAATATCGTACCGGCTTTGTTAGGCGTATCGAAACGCACGTTTGTGATCGCAACGTTGGTTGGCATTATTCCAGGCTCGTTTGTCTACGTATTGGTGGGCAATGGTTTAGGTCATGTCTTTGATGCGAATGAAACCCCGAACTTAGGCATTATTTTTGATCCGAAGGTGTTGATTCCCTTGTTAGCATTGGCGTTGTTATCACTCGTGCCTGTTATTTACAAACTGATTCAACGCAAACGCCAGGTTAAACCAACACCAGCGAACCAAAACAATTCAAGGAGGAAACCATGAGTCAATCGATGCATTGTGATATTGCCATTATTGGCGGCGGCGCAGGCGGTTTAAGCCTTGCTGCAGGCGCATCGCAACTCGGCGCTAAAGTCGTCTTAATTGAATCCGGCAAAATGGGTGGCGATTGCTTGAATTACGGTTGTGTGCCGTCCAAGTCTTTACTCTCAGCCGCCAAAGCTTTTTATCATGTCAAACAATCAGATTATTTTGGCGTGCAAACCGAAAAGTTAAGCCTTGATTTCAACAAGGTCATGCAGCACGTCAAACACGTCATCACGACCATTGAAAAAAATGATTCTGTAGAGCGGTTTGAATCTTTAGGCGTTAACGTGATTCAAGCGCCAGGAAAATTTATTGATGCAAAAACCCTACAAGCAGGCGACACACTCATTAAAGCCAAACGCTTTGTGGTCGCGACGGGGTCTTCACCGTTTGTACCGCCGATTCCAGGGTTAGATCAGGTGCATTATAAAACGAATGAAACGATTTTTGATTTAACTGAACAACCGAAACATTTAATCGTGATTGGTGGTGGCCCGATTGGTTGTGAACTGGCGCAAGCCTTTGCTATGTTAGGTTCTCAGGTCACCATCTTAGAAGGTTTTAAAATTCTACCTAAGGATGATGCCGATTGTGTGGCCATTGTGCGTGAGCAATTGGAAAAAACCGGCATTACGATTCATGAAAACATCAAGGTTCATCAGGTGTCATCCTCTGAAAACAAAGTCATTGCTGTCACGATTGAAAAAGATGGCCAAACAGACACTATTAGCGGCAGTCACCTGCTGATCTCCACAGGTCGACGTGCGAATGTGCAAGGACTGGAATTAGAAAAAGCTAACGTAAAATATTCACCCAAAGGCATTGAGGTCGATGAGCGATTGCGTAGCAGCAACAAAAAAATCTATGCGATTGGGGATGTGGCGGGAAGTTTTCAATTTACCCATATTGCGAATTATCATGCCGGTATTGTGCTACGAAATATTTTATTTCGCTTGCCTGCCAAAGTGGATTATCGCGCGGTGCCTTGGGTGACTTATACGGAACCTGAAATGGCACATGTTGGATTAACGGCTGAAGCTGTAAAAGATCGATCCGATGTTCAGATTACCGAATGGCCTTATCAAGACAATGATCGCGCGCAAGCTGAATATGAGACCATTGGTAAAATTAAAATTATGACTGACAAGAAAGCACGAATCTTAGGTGTCACAATTGTCGGCGCTAAAGCGGGAGAATTAATCTTACCGTGGGTGATCGCGATTCGTGAAAAGAAAACGCTGCGTACCTTTACCGATACCATTGTACCTTACCCCACGCTCAGTGAACTGAGTAAACGTGTCTCGGGTGAATTTTATACGCCGAAACTGTTCTCAAATAAAACTCGTTGGCTGGTGCGGTTGTTATTAAAGTTAGGATAAGTAGATGATTGAACAAGGCATAAGATGTTATTATCAAAAACTATTCGTTGATCCATTAGCGATTCGACTCAAAAACCGCATTCAACCTAACACGATCACCTACTTATCTGGCTTGCTGGGCGTGTTGGTTATTCCAGCCTTATTCTTTAATCAGGTGTTTTTAGCCATTGGTTTATTATTACTCTCCGGTTATTGTGATACCTTGGATGGCACCTTGGCACGTTTTACCCATCATTCGACAGCATGGGGTTCCGTACTCGATATCATGATGGATCGTTTAGTCGAGTTTTCTGCTGTGTTTAGTTTATGGCTAGTTGACCCCAGTCATCGTGCGTTATGGTGTTTTTTAATGCTGGGTAGTATGTTGTTATGTGTCACTAGCTTTTTAGTCGTGGGGATTTTTGTCGCCAACGACTCACAAAAAAGTTTTTATTACAGTCCTGGCATCATGGAACGCGCGGAAGCCTTTATTTTCTTTACCGCGATGATGTGGTGGCCAAGCGCATTTTTACCCTTAGCACTATTGTTTAGCTTTTTAGTGGTATTGACTGCCATCATTCGTTTAGCTCAGTTTTATCAACAAACCCGTTCGACAGAACGCGCATCACACACGACTACTCAAGCAACGGACACATCACAAACCCAGGGAATCAATTAATGGAGATAACCTCACCATGAGATGTATCAAGCCACTTGGCATTTTTTTTGGATTTATGTTGCTAGCAAACTTAGGCTTTGCAGCACCCAGCAAACAGCTATGGCCGCGTTGGCAAGCTAATACACCCCATTCTACCAAAATCATTAATCATGCCAGTTTTCAACACTTTCTCAATCATTATGTATACACAACAAAAACAGGCGTTAATTTCGTGCGCTACGCCAAAGTCACTGCACAAGATAAGACGCAATTAAAAACTTACCTAAAGCAACTGAGCCAAATTCCAATAGCACAATACAATCGCTCCGTTCAATTGGCTTATTGGATAAACTTGTATAACGCACTCACGATTGAAACCGTGTTACAGCATTATCCGGTTAAAAGCATTCGTGACATTAAACTCGGCAGTTGGTTTTCAAGCGCCCCGTGGGATGCCAAGCTCATCACAGTGGAGGGTGTACCCGTATCACTGAATGATATTGAACATCGTATTATTCGCCCGATTTGGAATGATCCACGCACGCATTATGCATTGAACTGCGCTTCTTACAGTTGTCCTAACTTACAAAAGCAGGTCTACACGGGCAAAACCGTTAATACCATGCTTACCCAAGATGCCAAAGAATACATTAATAGCCCTCGTGCCGTTTCGATTAAAAATAACAAGCTGATCGTCTCCAGCATTTATGATTGGTATCAAATAGACTTTGGTGGTAACGAACAGGCGGTGATTCAACACCTGAAAAAATATGCGAGACCGGCATTAAGACAACAACTCAACCATTTTCGTTCGATTTCAGCTTATCATTATGATTGGCGTTTAAATGGGAACTAGCCGCTAAAAGGAAAGGAAAAACGTATGGAAACGTCCTGGTTATTGCATCTCATCGAGTGGTTAGCACTCATTTTCATTTTTGCGATAGGTACAGTCGCATTGATGAGGTATTTTTACTTGACCTTAGACTATGGTCCAAGGTCTATAGTAAGCATTAGGCCGATGAAATAAATTGAATGACCCGATAGGAGGTAGTCGAGTATGAGTAACGATTTAAATCACATTGATCCCGCGTTAGGGCTCATGGGTGAATTTTCTAAAGTGAGTTTAGGCACGGTACAGAAAATTCAACAAATGCGCCAAGACGTCATTTTTAAAGACGGTGTAATACCGGCGAAATTTAAAACTTTAGCCGCTATGCTTTGTGGCATTAATGCGCGTTGTGAGCCGTGTTTAAAGTTTTATGTACTAAAAGCTAAGGAACAAGGTGTTACTGAGCAAGAGCTTGGTGAGTTTCTAGCGGTGGCTTCAACGATGGGCGGTTGTGTCGGTGAGATGTGGGCTTTAAAAGCCTATAAAGCGTTTAAAGAAGAGTCGGCCTCGACCGATGCCAGTTGCTGTGAGCATCAAGGATAGCGATATCGTGGAGCGAATAGTATGAATGACTTAACCATTGGACAAGTGGCTAAACTTGCGAACGTGTCGGCAGACACTATTCGTTTGTATGAGCGTTATGGCTTGCTGGTTGAACCCAAGCGAGCCGCCAATGGTTATCGGCAATACACACAGGATACCGTGCAACGTTTAACGTTTATTCTCCGCGCAAAAACAATGGGATTTACGCTCAATGAAATTCGAGAATTACTGGCGTTACAACCTTTATCCACACAGTCGTGTAAAGAAGCAAAACGTCAGGCGAATGCAAAATTGCAATCAGTGAAAGATAAATTAACGGAGTTAAAACGATTAGAACGGGCATTATCTCAATTGATTCAAGCCTGTGATATCCATTCACCGAAAGCACCTTGTCCAATTTTGATGGCCTTTGCAAAAAACTTTGGAGGTTCACATGAAAAGCCTAAAAAACATGAAAAACAAAGCGCCTAAAAAAACCTTAATTGCCGCAGTAATTGCTGCTATTGTGGCTGCCTTGTGTTGCTTAGGCCCATTGATCGTTGTGTTATTAGGATTAGGCAGTGCTTGGATGAGTGTTTTTACCCAGATTGCTTTTTTTAGGCCAGTGGCTATCATGCTAACAGTAGTGTTTTTAGGGATTGCTTATTGGAAACTCTATATCACACCAAAACGGCGCTCTATTGATCAACCCTGTGCCAAACCAGAAACCTTGCGTATTTATCGTTTGGTTTTCTGGGTGGTTGTGGTGATTGCTTTATTACTGTTGGCTTTCCCTTGGTATGTTCACTGGTTTTGGTAGGGCTCAAACCGTTTATCATGAAGTTGAATGAACAATGAGTTCACCTTGATACATTCCCATTTGGAATGAAAATTCATATTGATACTGAGCAGGTTTTTTGGTGTTATTAGCATTTACCTTATTTGTCGTCATGTAGGCATTCCTTGATATTCGCCTTGGGGTTAAGGAGAATATTAGAATATACTACCAAGCACCAATGAAACAAAGGGATGCACATGTTTTTGAGAAAAGGGATTAGCTTATTGGTGTTCACTTTGCCGCTGAGCGTATGGGCAGCTCCTTCACTGAATTTACACCAAGCAGAACGGCTCGCTTTACACCTTGCCCCTGAGTTAAAACAATTGCAAGCCAATAGTGATGCTTTAAATCAAGATGCGGTGGCCGACGATCAATGGGATGATCCAAAATTGATGGTGGGTGCTGCCAATGTCCCCGCAGACACCTTTAGCTTTACGCAAGACAACATGACACAGATTCAAGTGGGCTTGATGCAGCAATTACCGAGAGGCCATAGTTTGGCCATCCGCTCCTTACAAGATCGATTGCGCGCTGCCTCGACAGAGAGTCAAAAAGCCTTAATGAAACTCACTATTTTGCGCTCGATTCGAGTGAGCTGGCTCAATGCTTATTATTGGCAGCAAGCGATTACAATCTACACGCAAGAAAAACGCATTTTTCAACACTTGCTGGAAGTGAACACCAAATTACTGGAGAACAATCAGGCGCAGCAAAAGGATGTGGTCAGAGCACAATTTGAATTAAGTCAACTGACCCAGCAAATCATTGATGCCAGGCAGCAACAGGCTGAGGCTAATGCGCAATTAGCACGTTGGCTGCCATTTCAAATCGATCGATTGCGATTTCAGTTACCGACTTGGCCAGCACCACCTCATTTAAAACAATTAAAAACCGTGATTAAGCAGCAGCCTTTGTTGCGTGTCGATAACCAAAATAGCGAAGTCAATCAAGCAGGCATCAAACTGGCTGAACAGCAATACGTGCCTGGGGTTAATGTGGGTGTGGTTTATGGTGTCCGCCAAGGCGATGATGCGGCGGGCAACAAACGCTCTAACTTCATTGGGGCTCAAGTGACGATGGATTTACCGTTTTTTACAAAGAATAGGCAGAGTCGACGCTTGAAAGCCAGCGAAGAACGCTATACCGCTGCACAAATGCAAACAATGTCGGATTATCGTCAATTGCGAAGCCAATTGCTCGATAATTATGCCGCTTGGCAAGAACTCTCTCTGCAATATCAGGTCTATCAGCAACAATTGATTCCTGAAGCTCAACATTATGCCGAAGCCACTCAAGTGGCCTATCAAAACAAGCAAACCGATTTTCCCACGCTAGCAAGAGCTTATGTAGCTTCTTATAACACCGAATTGGCTGCGCTTAAAACGCACGTTGGCCTGTTACAAGCGCGGGTTAATTTACTCTATTTACAAGGACGCTGAGATGAAAGCCTCAAAAAGCATTTTATGGGTTGTCGTGATTGTGCTGTGTCTAGTCATTGTCTTTGCTTTGGGTTGGTGGTTGTCACGTAGCACGTCAACTCGTGCATCAACAACTGCGTCTTCACAAACAGCCAATAAAAAGCCACTCTATTGGGTGGCTCCCATGAATCCCAGCTATCGCCGTGACAAACCGGGGAAATCGCCGATGGGAATGGATTTAGTGCCCGTCTATGAAGAACCCAGCGAGGCCGGTGTCGTTAAAATTTCTCCAACGGTTGAAAATAACTTAGGCGTTCGCACGGCAGTCGTTGAAAAACGCCATTTCAATCAACAGATTCGCACAGTAGGCTATGTACAACCCGATGAAAATACGTTGCAAACAATGAGTGTTTATACGGAAGGTTGGATTAAGGACTTACAAGTCAAAGCGGCGGGTGAGCCGGTTAAGCAAGGTCAATTGCTCTTTAAACTCTATTCGCCTGTCTTAGTAAGCGCCCAAGAAGAATATTTATTGGCAATCAAATATCATAATCCATTACTCATTCGAGCAGGCAAACAAAAACTCATCACGCTAGGCATGTCAGCAAAAGACATTGATCAATTAGCCTCAGCGCGGCAAGCCCAGCAAAACGTGCCTGTCTATGCGCCACAATCCGGTTATATCACCCAGCTCAATGTTCGAGAAGGTGCACATGTTATGCCAGCTACCCCGTTGATGAGCATTGCAAATTTATCGACTGTGTGGGTCATTGCTGAAGTCTATGAGCAACAAGCGGCTTTATTAAAAACAGGCCAGCGGGTTAGCGCGCGTTTTAATGGCTTGCCTGGAAAAATCATCAAAGGCAAAGTGGATTACATCTATCCAACGCTTAATGCGAAAACGCGTACCGTACGGGTGCGATTAGTTTTTGCTAATCCTAATACTCAACTCAAACCGGCCATGTATGCCAATATCACCATTGATGCGGGTCATTCTCTGTCAGTGGTTGCGATTCCGAAAGAAGCCTTGATCCAGTTGGGTGATACGAATCGTGTGGTATTAGCCTTAGGCGATGGAAAATTTAAACCGGTGACGGTGAAGGTGGGGCAACAAAATCAAGACTGGGTTGCGATTACCGAAGGTTTGACACCCGGCCAAAAAGTCGTGACGTCAGCGCAATTTTTATTGGACTCAGAAAGCAACTTGAAAGCGGGTTTAAAGCGATTGAGTAACGATCAAACTAACAGCCCCTCTTCATCAGGCAATAAAAAAATGAAGCCAACCACGAATCCTAATCACACAGGACATTAACGAATGAAAGGATTTCAATTAATAACGAGGCAGCGTACACGATGTTAAAGGCTATTATTCGCTGGTCGATTCACAATCGGTTTATTGTGATTGCGCTAACGCTTTTTTTAATTGCGTTGGGGGTCTATGCGTTATTTAAAACACCGGTGGATGCGATTCCTGATTTATCCGATGTGCAAGTCATTGTGAAAACGCCTTATCCTGGCCAAGCCCCTCAAGTTGTGGAAGATCAAGTCACCTATCCTTTGTCAACGGCCATGTTGGCCGTGCCAGGGGCTGTGACGGTACGCGGCTATTCCTTTTTTGGCGATTCGTATGTGTATATTTTATTTAAAGATGGCACGGACCCCTATTGGGCACGCTCACGCGTTTTGGAATACTTAAGTCAAATCGGCAGTCAATTACCCCCTAATGCTAAGCCTGAATTAGGGCCAGATGCCACCGGTGTGGGTTGGGTGTATCAATATGCGCTCGTCGATAAAACGGGGCAACGTGATTTATCCCAACTAACCAGCTTACAAAACTGGCTATTAAAATACGATCTGCAAACCGTGCCGGATGTCTCTGAAGTCGCTACCGTGGGCGGCATGGTTAAGCAATATCAAATCACCTTGCACCCCAATCAACTGCGTGCTTACGGCTTAACGCTCGCCCAAGTCAAACAAGCCGTCCAAAAAGCCAACCAAGAAGTCGGTGGTTCGGTGGCTGAAATGGGTGAAGCCGAATATATGATTCGTGCGACTGGTTATATTCAGAAAATTAAATCGATTGAAGATATCCCGCTTGGCTTAAGTAAAGAAGGGACACCGATTTTATTGTCGGATGTGGCCACAGTGAAACTTGGCCCGCAAATGCGCCGTGGTGTGGCAGAGCTTAATGGTCAAGGTGAAACCGTCGGTGGTGTGATTGTGATGCGCCAAGGTGAAAACGCGCTTGATACCATTAAACTCGTGAAAGAAAAATTAGCCCAATTGCAATCGAGTTTACCCCAAGGCGTTGAGATTGTACCCGTGTATGATCGCTCAGGCTTAATTACCCGTGCAATTCACACGCTCAGTTGGACATTACTGATTGAGTTTCTTGTCGTTGCTGCGGTGTGTTTACTCTTTTTATTGCATTTTCGCTCTTCCTTAGTCGTCATCTTGAGTTTGCCGATTGGGGTATTGGTGGCTTTTATTATCATGCGTTGGCAAGGACTCAATGCCAATATTATGTCCTTAGGGGGTATTGCGATTGCCATTGGTGTGATGGTGGATGCCGCCATCATCATGGTTGAAAACATGCACAAGCAGCTTGAAAAAGCACAAGCCAGTGAGCAACCTATTCAGCGATGGAAACTGGTGGAAGCCTCAGCGATTGAAGTCGGACCCACCTTGTTTTTCTCATTATTGATTACGACACTGAGCTTTTTGCCCGTGTTTGCTTTACAAGCACAAGAAGGCCGACTGTTTGCGCCTTTAGCCTTTACTAAAACTTATGCGATGGCGGCCGCCTCCGGATTAGCGATTACCTTAGTGCCGGTGTTAATGGGGTATTTTATTCGTGGTCGCATTGTGCCAGAACAACGCAACCCGATTAATCGGGCTTTATTGTGGTGTTATAAACCTGTTGTTACGCTAATTTTACGTTTTCCTAAGACCTTAATTTTGCTTACAGTGATTTTATTTATTGTGACCTTTTGGCCCGCTTCTCAGATTGGCTCTGAGTTTATGCCCGATTTAAACGAAGGCGATTTGATGTACATGCCAACGATGTTGCCGGGGGTTTCTATTGGCAAGGCGCGTCAAGTCTTGCAACAAACGGACAAACTAATTAAACAAATCCCCGAGGTGAAAAGTGTTTTGGGTAAAGTGGGACGAGCAGAAACCGCCACTGATCCTGCGCCCATGACCATGATTGAAAGTGTGATTCAATTAAAACCGGAGTCGCAATGGCGCAAAGGGATGACGATCGCTAAGCTCAAGCAAGTGTTGGATCGTACCGTTAGGCTACCCGGTGTCACCAATGCCTGGGTGATGCCCATTCGCACTCGAATTGATATGTTAGCAACCGGCATTAAAACGCCTGTTGGGATTAAAATCCTAGGGCCTCACTTAAAAGAAATTCAAACCATTGGTGAGGAGCTTGAAAAACTATTACCGCAAGTGAAAGGCACGACGTCAGTATATGCGGATCGTGCTGTGGGTGGTCGTTATATTCAAGTCGATATTAAGCGACAACAAGCCGCCCGTTATGGGTTGAATATCGCCGATGTGCAAACTATGGTGCAATCAGCCATTGGTGGGATAAATGTCACTGAAACCATTGAAGGCCGCGAACGTTATCCAGTCAACCTTCGCTACCCACAAGCTGAACGCCAAGATGTGGATGCACTTAAAACTCTGCCAATTGTGACGCCTACGGGCGCACATATTGCATTAAGTGATGTGGCGCACGTTTATGTGACACAAGGCCCACCCGCCATTAAAAGCGAGAATGCGCAATTAACCGGTTGGGTATTAGTGGATATTGCCGGGCGTGACTTGGGCAGTTACACGCAAGCCGCACAACAGCTTGTGAAAGAAAAATTAAAACTACCACCCGGTTATCGCTTATTATGGACAGGCCAATATGAATACATGCAACGTGCTAAAAATCGTTTGATGCTATTAGTGCCATTAACCTTAGTCTTAATTTTCTTTTTACTGTATTTGAATTCACGTAGTTTGATTGAAGTCTTGATTATTATGGGTACCTTGCCTTTATCTTTTATCGGTGGTATTTGGTTGTTGTATTGGTTGGATTACAATCTGTCAGTTGCAGTCGGTGTTGGCTTTATCGCGCTGGCTGGTGTCGCTGTTGAAACGGGGATGGTGTTGCTGAACTATTTAAACAACGCCTTAAAGGAAAAAATCCATACAGCGCAGGCTGAAAAACGTGCGCTCACCCCAGACGATATCATTGCCGTGATTAAGCAAGGAGCATTATATCGAGTACGCCCCATTATGATGGCCGTGGCTGCAACCTTTGCGGGTTTATTGCCGGTGATGTTAAGTCGAGGCACGGGTTCTGAAGTGATGCGTCGCATTGCTGCGCCGATGGTGGGCGGTTTAATAACAGCAACCCTTTTAACGTTAGTCATTATTCCTGCGATTTATTATTTGTGGAAACGGCGATTAGTTGGACGTGAACTAAAGAAGTAAAGCTGAGTATGAACTTACAAAAAACAACGTTAATGTTACTGGAGGTTTTACCAACTTCAATGGAGGATTCTCCTGTTGCTAAACATGCAACGATGACTACCAATATGGCTATTGGTATGGCTGCTGGAGAAATGGCTTATTTTTCTCATTTTAGAGGAGCGATCAATTAAGCTATTTTTCTCGGTTATCATGCTGTTATGAGAGCGTAATTAAGTATAAGGATAATAAATGCACTCTTTGAATATCGCAGGTAAAATTAGAGCTAATCGGTATGATTTGTTAAACTAAGATCGGCTATTTCTTTAAATCGAGCATAAATTTATGAGCACCTCTTTTTCAAAAAAACATTGGGAACAGGTTTATACCCAAAAACAGGCAGATGAAGTCAGTTGGTATCAAAAGAAGCCAACGGTATCACTCAGTATGATTCAAAGCATTAGTAGTCCGCGAGATCGAGTGATTGATATCGGTGGCGGCTCTTCCTCATTAGTCGATCACTTGCTAGTGTTAGGCTATGATAAGTTAGCGGTATTGGATATTGCCCAACAAGCCATACAGCAAATACAAAAACGATTAGCTGAAAAAGCAAACCACGTTGAGTGGTACATTGACGATATCACGCAGTTTGTGCCGCCTCATCCTTATGAAGTGTGGCATGATCGTGCGGTATTTCATTTTTTAATGGATCAAACCTTAAGAGCAGCCTATGTCGATGTGCTTAAGAAAACACTTACTCCTGGCGGTTATGTCGTCATGGCTACCTTTGGAAAAGGTGGGCCAAAACGTTGCAGCGGGTTGGATATCGTGCAGTATGATGAAAGGATGATGCAAAATGAACTGGGTGATGAATTTATTTTGTTAAACAGCCAATATGAATCGCATGTGACACCTGCTGGCAAAGAGCAGCGTTTTATTTATTTGACTTTCTTAAGACAATGAATCTATTTAATTATCATGTTACGCTCAACTCTTTTCCTGCATCATTGTCCACTTGATACGATTTTCTGAGCTATGTTTAAATTCATTTGTATTTAACCAGGTTTCATATTTACCTCGATTGAACAAGACCAATTTGGACTTGGCGTTAAGCTTTATTAGTTGTTGATGTGCTCGTTCTATTGCCGCAAAGTAAGCTTCAAAACAATGTAATTTCTCATAAGCTTCAGCGTCTGCAAAGTGAAGATCAGCGTCGCTGCCATAATAGAGCAATGCAATTGTTTTGTAGTTTTCAGGGCGTAAACGACTATCTTTAATATGCGAGCAAGCATCTTTTACACACAAGTTGGCAATTCTGTTGGCCGTAGAGTCAAGGTTTTTTAAAAGATCATGTATCGATTCAGGTATTTTTGTTCCACCGTTTTCAAAATGAATGATGGGCTGGCTTGAAGTAAAGCCCGCAAGCTTGGCAAGCCTCTCAGGTGATAGGTGCAAGCTTTCACGCAGCGTTATAAATTCATTGGGCGATACTAATGTCATTCGGTTTTACCTTTATCTTGGGTCAGTGTGTCGAAGTCAAACTCTTTTTGTGCCACTTTGACTCCCTCAATAGGCGTGTAGTTTTTTATATCGTGTGTCAAAACAGTGATATCGTTATACCCTAGTGCAAAAGCCTTCAAGACAATCGAATCAAATTCGCGCACGATAAAGATCGGCGTATTTAAGGGATAAAGCCGTAAATCCGTGGTGAAGTTAGAGATGCTGTTATAACATTGAATAGTTTTACCCAACCGTTTTACTCGGTATTCCCATGCTTTCCCTAACCATTGATCTTTTGTCAGTAAAACAATATCCGCTAGCTGATCTACTACATAAATCGGCATGTAAAAAACATATTGCTTCGGAATCAGTTTGACGTTTAATTGTTCGCAAGCGTTTTGTATATCAAAATTCTCACCATAGGTTGTGACCAGAAAACATTGGCTGTCTTTATTCATGTGTTCAATCAACTTTAAGCCCGTTTTTTCATTACCCGTAAATTCCTGGTCAACGAGATAAACGTTGCGATCTCGTCCGTCCTGTGGGCGGGCTTTATACCAGTTAAGAAATTCATCAGGGTTATAAAAATGCGTGATAGCCTCCTCAGCAACACCCAGCTTCAACAGGCGCTGTTTCCATTCATGATGAAACGTGTCGCTATCATCAATGACAATTATTTTACTGTCAGACAGAATTGTCATACTTTCCGCAAACCAGACTGCCGGTGGCTGAGCTTGCAAGCGAATGGTGACGGTCGTGCCTTGGTTTAATTGAGAATCAATAGTGATGTTGCCGCCCCATTGTTCAATGTTCTCTTTTGCATGAAATAAGCCTAATCCCGTTCCCTGCTTATAGGTTACCCCGTCATCAAAAACCGTGCTCAGGTGATGCTTTTTAATCCCCGCACCGTTATCGTGTATTTCAATGACGACATCAGGCCACTCGCACTGGATGCTGAGTGTAATTAAACCGCTTTTTTTGTTTTTAAGGGCATCGATTGAGTTGTTTAATACGTTAGATAATATGCGCCGAAAGGTTTCAGGCACAATTTTGACAAAGGTTTTATACGTGGATTCGTCAATCTTGGTCACTAACTGAATCGGATGATGATCACCTTCTTCCAGTTCTGAATGTTTCTCAGAGATGGCATAGCTAATGATGGGTGTTAACATGACACTTCTAAAGTTACTGGCATTGATCGCCGCATCTTTTACATTTTTTTGCACCAGGTTGTTCACAATGTCATGAATTTGCTGAACAGAATGTTTAATCACGTAAAGTTGTTCTTCATCCGGTTTGTTCGTTTTCTTTAAGACTGATTCAATGGCCAGAATCGGTGATCGCAAGTCATGCGCCGCTTGTCGGGCAATTTTTGCAATCTCAATTTTATCCATTGCTTTATACGCTTTTTTAATGCGATCTGATAAAAACTCCAATTCTTCAATGTAGTTCACCGTTCTGGGTAGCTGACCTTTTTTTAGTCGAGCAACAATATGTGCCAACGGGTTAGCAATAACTTGATTAAACACTTGGCGAATTCGCATACCATTGATGAGTGAAAGAAGAATTACGAGCAGAATGGTAAAGAACACAATGAGAAATACTAACGGCGTAATGGTTTCTTGTTTCCAGTTTAAATGCACCTTCATGGTGGAAGCCCTGAGCACAGGGAAAGACCCTAATGAGTGTTGAGGTAGCAGATTAATCGTATGGCAGTTGTCCTTACAAACGATTAAGTCTCGACTATTGGCTTTGAGTATGTTTAATAAAGCCGCTTTTGAAAAATACAATGTCCAAGTGTTTTGGCATAAACCGAGATTGGCATCCAAACGTCGATTCAAGTAACACACTTTTAACGTTACAGAGTAAGGTGTTTTTTTACCATAAGAAAAAATTAATTTGGTCTCGTCTGCTTCCATGCCACGGATATAAGGACTGGGAATGTAATAGATAGAGGTGCCAACAATCGATTGATCTTTCAATGTGACTAGTTCGTCTAAAAAACGATAATATTGATCGTTCTGCGTATTATCGCCGATTTGCAGATAATCTTGAAAAGCTTCTGAACTGGCAACAATCGAGAGTTTTTCCGATAAATACGTTTGGTAAATATTGACGATGGAATCGAGTTGGTTGTGTACCAGTTCTTCTTTATTGAGTTTGAATTCAAAAAAGACCGCTGACCAAATAGCAAAAATAATGACGATAAAGACCAGCGTCGTGATGATGATATCTTTGCTGAGCGAGGCGATGACGGAATTGAGGTTATACTTTGCCATTGATTTTACTAATCCGCCTTATTCTGCTCAGAGACTTCAAATTTAATCTTATCCCAGGTGGTGATGAGCGCATTAAAGGTGTTTTCATCGACGGATTTTATCCAGGGTAAGTTGGGTAAGTGTTGCATCCAGGTGGCAAAAATGGCTTTAAAATGTGGGTCTATTGGTTGAGGGTTTTTATTCTTTGGATCAGTCAGTTTTCCGTAAGGCGAGAAGTAATCCGTTACGTTTTGTTCGTGCGTTAAAAACCATTCGCTCGCCAATTTGTGGGCGACACACACGGTGCGAGGATTTTCATTTAAGGTCGCTATTAGATCGGTACTCACATACGATAAATTAGGATGAATGTAATATTTTAAAAGCCCAGGATTGTTTCGCAGCATGATCAGTGCATCCCCTGACCATATATAGGAAAAAGCAAAATTTTTCTTAGCAACAATGCGCTCGGGTGTATTGGTGATAATGAAGTTTGTGCCTTGATAAAGGCTTTTAAAAAAATGGGAGTCTAGTGGCGAAGCAGAGAATATTTCGTTGCCCGTCGGCGCATTGGCTTGCTTGCTCTGCGATAATGCCAATCGCAAGAAAAAGTCGGCTTCAATCGGGGCATTAATCATCGTGACATACTTGCCGGTTGCTTGAGCAAACATTTGTGAGATGGTGTCTTTAGGCAGGTTGGGAAGATTATCGGGGTTATATAGAAACCCTGTCATGGAATGAAGAAAGAACGCTACATTAGGGGCATAATGGCCTGCCAGATAGTGTTGCTTAATAATGGGGTAATAATGATTGCTAAACGTACTGAGCGTGCCCTTGGGATTTGCAATATCATCGGCAATCACGTTATAGATGGCGTCTGAAAAAATAAGGATGTCAAAATGATCTTCTGTATTTCTCAGTGTGGCTAAAAAATCCTGATTGGACTTATATTCATAGTAAGCAATGTGAACACCACAGTCTTTCTCAATTGTTTGAATGTAAGGGTCAGTGGCACTAATGGTGCCTATCCACGTCAGTACCTTCACATCGGGTTGTCGCGTGGGGTTGATGGTTAAGTCAGCATGAGATGACGTTGGTTTTGCCATGACAGGTATTGACAGAACTAACGCTGTACCTACTATTATCACCCATGCGCTTAGCTTGCGTAATAAGGCAGGTTGTTTTTTAGTTTCTTGGCGCATGAGGCTCCTCATCATTCTTAAATGACAGTTTTTCTTTATCAATGACACCGAGAATATGCTTTCCTTTCTCGGGTAGTTTGGGGTCGCGTGTAATGAGATAAATATTCCTGAAGCCTTGGTTATACGCCCATTCTGCGAGCGCTGTGCCTGTTTCGCCGCGCGTTAAATGCCAATCGAAGTATAAAATAGCTGACTTATCTATTTTGGCTGCGGCCTCACGAAATTCCTGAGCGGATTGATAAATCACTAAATTAACCTTTAACTCTCTGGCTTCTCTCGCCCACACAATATTTAAACCTTCGTCATCATCAACGATAACAATCGGTTTATCTTTAATGATTGGTAGAGCTTCATCTTGTGTGTGCGGATAGGTGCGTTCTAGTAATTGATTGGTACGCGCGTTAATTTCCGCTGTAATGTTCATAATTTCTTTTTTTTCTGCTTCGGGTACGTTTGCCCCTTTTACAATGAGTCTCAGTGCTGCCACGGGGTCACGGATTTCATTGGCATAACTTAGCACCTCTGTTGAGATCGCTTTGTCTTTCACCGCCCAACCTTCTATAGCCTCTAATCCCTGTCGCAAACAATTATCGAGTTCGTTAAATTCTTTTATGCGTGAAATATGAGTCGGCATTTCATCTGGGATAAATTCATGATGCTTATGGTGCTCAATAATTAATTTTGATACGTGTTTAAACGGCAATGAAAAGTAAGTGGAGATGAGGTTGCTAAAAAGTGTGCTTAATACCGCCAGCACAATTAACGATGCCGGAATATCAAAGCTTCTTTCGAGTTTTAAATTAGAGAACCCCAAGTTTAACAAGAAAAATACCGCCACTAAAATAAGGAGTACGACAAACTGCCAGTATGCACTTTGTGCTTTAATGCTGTTCCATGCGGTAGTGGCTCTAACAAACCGACAATGACCGCGTTCTTTGAATTCCAGTAGACCCAATACAAACATGATTAATCCTAGCACCCACAAGGATTCAAACCAGTTAACCGGGAATAAATTGTTTTCCACCTCGGCGAAGCGAATAAAAAAGTCAGCCGCAATAATTAATAAAAAGCCCGATGTTAAAAACCCCAGCTCTCGATCTTCTGAGGCAAATAAAGCAATGCCTGCAAAAATAAACGCAATGATTTCAACTAGCGTATCGGCAAGGTTGAAAATACCTTCAACGGAACTGAAATGTACGCGCCAGCCTGGTAGGACAACAAAGGTAATAAAAATGATGAGGCTTGTAATGAGTAGAGGAATATAAGCACCGATCCCCATGACTTTTCGGTTTTTGTGCTGAATCATAATCACGACGGTACACCAGGCAATGGCTTGCAAGATTAGAAAAACCAAGAATGGAATGTCAAACATGGCTTCAACACTGGGTGAAAAGCGGTTGATGTCCATGATGTTAAGAATCAGGTTGTAGCTAAAATCAGAAACGAAGGCGAAAATAAACGACAAGAAAAAAATAATAAAGATGAGCTTATCTATTCGGCGTGCTTTTAAAAAGAGCCAAAAAGCAAAGATGGCACAGATTAAATCACCGCCTGCTTCACCAATGAGCGAGAGATAACCGGCAGCAGGCTGGAGAGCGCTGCTACTTCGACATACCATATAGAAAACAAAATAAAAAATCCAAATAACAAGGGCAATCAATAGTCGGTTGGGTGTCGTTTTCATCCTGTTACCTATATCCTATTTATTCATCAACAACGCTACCGTTTGTTATTATGTCTTGTTGCTTGCTCGTGCTCAACTTGGTTACAATCAGAGCTGTTTCCATTTACTGATGGCGCTGGCATGGTGCTTTCAATAGATAGAATATTACCAATAACTGGCTGATTACGCTATTATATGGCTTGGATGGTTTATTAATTGTACAGCTTTGCGCTTGATATTAAGAGGGAGAACGGATACTAATGAATGAAAGCGAAGGGTCTTTAGAGCATAAGCTGAGAAATCGTGCCTTATCTATCTTAAAGGCGATGGACTCTGCTCATAAGGACATCAAGCGGTTGCTCGATTTTGCTGAAGACTACTGCCCTGAGTCGTTGCCCTTAGAAGATATTCAATTTTTACGGCAAGTGCTTTTAACGAATGTGCCTAAAGATGCTGAAATCATCATGGAAGTTTGTGATAAACTGAAAGCTGTTGATAATCAGGAAGATGAAACTTGAAATTGGAAGGAAACCTATGGCTGCTATTACCTGCTTAAGTCACCCTGTATCGGTTTTATTTGTTGACGATAACGAATCGTTTTTAGATACGGTGGCGCATGATCTGCGCTCTCAAGGGAAGTTAATCATCTGTACAGAGCCACAGAAGGCGCTGGAAATACTCAAGCAATCAAACGAAACGATGAGTACCGTTGTGCAAAAGCTCGATCACTCTGATCGTGCCGAGTATCCAGTTGATTTTCGCTTAAGCCAACTGCTCCAAACTCTGTATAATCCAAACCGAAATCAGTTTATTGCTGTTGCGGTCATTGATTACGACATGCCTGGTATGAACGGTGTTGAACTGGCTGAGCAACTGACTGATTCACCTGTTGGCAAAATCATTCTCACCATGAAAGGGGATGAGAAACTTGCGATGCAAACGTTTAATAAGCATTTAATCGATCAGTTTCTTTTTAAAACTGCTGATAATGCGATGTACAAAGAGCTTGTGCCTGCGATTGAGCACTTGAAACTGCGTTACTTTGATCGTTTATCACAGGGTATTGTCAGTGCTTTAGGTGAATCATTTAAAAACCTGATGAAATCAACCAGCTTTCAAAAAGTGTTTGCTCAAGCTTATCAAGAAGCAAATGCGATTGAGTATTATCTTGTTGATCAATACGGTAGCTTTCTTTTCTTAGATAAAGCAGCAAAGCCTACTTGGTTAATTATTCGTAATGAGGCGACCATGCAAGAGCAAATTGGTATTTTAGAAGATATGGATATGCCAAGTGAAACGGTTGGACAACTGACTAATCGGCAAAAGTTATTATTTATGCCTACCGATGAAGACATTAGGCAAGCGTCTAGCACATTGTCTGAGTATTTATTTGGCGCAAATAAATTGTGTGACGGTTATTACTACAGTGTTACTCAAGGGAAAATTACTCGGCTGGTTGATTGGGATAAACTAACGACCTGCCAGATAGATTGATCTAGGGGCGGCGCGACCAAATAATCGGCGCGGCTTTTTTCACAGAAACTCGTTCGACGATTTTCTCAGGTGAGCTAAGGCTTAAGCTCGATAAGTTGTATTTGCTGGGTTCATCACTATAACGCAATACTTTTATATAATAGTTATCTTGATCATCTATGATTATGCAAGGTTGTTCTACAGCTTCGCGTAAGTTTTCTATAACCTTGCCGCCGACAAAATCACCCGCATGGAATTGAGGTAACATGCTATCATCTTCAACAATGGCTACAAGCTTTTCTATTTTTGAATTTGCGCTTACCTTATGGAAAGTGATAGCTTCCTCGGTAAGCTTATCGTAAAGCTGCTCGTCTGGCTCAACAAAGCCCTCATACCGATAAGTGGGTGGATGCCCAATACCATACAATAACCAATTTGCAGAGCAGTAGATGTTAAGCTGGTCTGCATATCTCACCAATTTTGCAGCGCCGCCTTTGCTAAGGCCGTTGAGAAACCCTGCCTCCCATTGGCGTACAGTTTCAGGTCTAAGCTCGGTTGATTCTTTGCAGAAATCGGGTCGGCTTTCAAAGCCTGCAATGTTGATTCGCAAAAAAGCAATACGCCGTCCGCGCTCTTCTTTGTCGAAGAGGCTGTCCCCAAGGGTAAGTCTCGTTGACTTGTAAGGCACGGTTGCAAGAATCATATTGAGTTTCCCATATCTGCTAAATTTAATATAACACGAAATTCGTTGATTTTCATATAATAAAACAAAGGTCAATAATAGCATAATATATTTAATAATCAATAAGTTAATCTAAATATATGACTATATCGAATTATTTTTCAACGGAAATCGGTGAAAAACTATTGAAATTATCACCAAATTGCGCTATAAATATACATATAGAGAAACGGTATGAAAGGTGAATAAGATGAATACCTACACCAAACAACTCAAAGAACAAAGCCCACACATGGCCAGTGACGCTTTACAGTTATTCGCCGGATTGTGGTTTTGGTTTGCAAGCTTATTTGTCATAGCACCCGTGTTAGATGCTCATCCTGAATGGATACAGTCAGGCCACACACAAGCGACTTTTTTAGTACAGGGAACATCACAAACCAGTTTAAAAGATGAACCAAGGCTCAAAGCACAAGGCTTGAAATTTGGGCTACGAAGCTAAAAAGATAGATAGAATTTGGGCGCTGCAAGGTTGCAGCATTGAGTAACCAGAAAAGAGGAGGAAAATAACAAGTAGAAGAAGCCATTTGTTGCAAGGTATTGTTAGCAACGGTAACAGGTCAGCAAGTGGTTTACATGATCTTTGATAATGACGATGACACGGCGAGTAATGGATGCTCGTCGTTGTTTTTTTGAGTATCGAATATTTTTATAGACCAAATGTAGTAGGCCCTGAGTGTTTAGCTCCCATTGTTTCACTACGGCGACTGGCAGCTTCTCGATGAGCAGCAACAGGCACACGCTTTCTAATTTCAGACAAAGCAACCAAGTTGATCTCGCTATAAATAACAGCATTTCCAGATGCGGGCGCTTCTTCCTGGATTACTCCCCAAGGATCGACAATCATACTATGCCCATAAGTTTTTCTGCCACCGCTATGTTCACCGCCTTGGCAAGCGCCAACCACATAACAGAATGTATCAACAGCGCGAGCGCGGGTAAGTAGCGCCCAATGAGCCTCGCCTGTTTTAACAGTAAAAGCAGATGGAACTGCGATTATTTCAGCACCAGCTTTTTGAAGCGCAATAAATTGCTCTGGGAAGCGTAGATCATAACAAACAGTTAAGCCAAGCTTACCCACAGGGGTGTCAACCACGACAACATGTTCACTTCCCGGTTCGGTTGTATCAGATTCGCGATAGCTTTCTGTTTCTGACACAACAACATCAAACAAATGCACTTTATCGTATCGAGCTACAATATTGCCAGCCGCATTAAAAACGATGCTTGCTGCTCTTACACGACTATCATCCGCTTCACAACTAATAGGAATAGTGCCGCCAACAATCCATACGCTATGGTTTCTAGCTTGCTCAGCTAAAAATGTTTGTATGTGGCCACTATGATAAGGTTCTTTTAGCGCTACTTTATCAGTGGCGCTAGCACCCATAATGGCAAACATTTCAGGCAAAACAATCAGTTTTGCACCATGTTCTGCTGCCTCTGCAATGAGCATTTTTGCGGTTGCTAAATTATCACTTACATTGTGAGATGAACACATTTGTATAGCTGCGATTCGAGTCATTTTTTTCCACCTTTCGGATTTCGCTTTCTCCTTGTAGAGAAAGGGTTATAGTCAACATCATCGTCATAAGCATCGATACCTTCAGCCTGTTTGAGCCAGCCGCACACTACAACGTTTACAGGTGTAAGGATGGCTTCAAATACTATCTTATAAACATAAGAGAATAAAATGAACGGTAAAATTTCTGTTGTAAAGTGTAAATGACCAAACCAAGCAACTGTTGTGCCAGCAAGTTGTAATACCAGCTCACCGATAATCGTTGCCCCAATGAATCTGAACGGTAAATACCGGCCTTTTAACTTCTTTTTTAATGTCGATAAAATATAATCATTGACTAAATTTCCCGTAAATATAGCAGCTAACAAAGCTAGCAAATGTCGAGGCAATGTATTGAATACAGTATTATATGAGCGGTCAATGCTGACAATGTTATGAGGCTCTGGGAATAACGTTGTTAGTTTCAAATACGCTATATAAGCCACGAGGATGATCATTGTGATTTGAACTAAATATCGGCTTTGTGCGTAACCGTAAACTTCTGTCGTTATATCCTGAATAAAGAATGAAAGTGGAATTGTCCAAGTGCCTGCTGTAAGCAATATTGTAAAATTTGTCATTGGGATGTGTAGTGGAAGAAGTCTGGCAGAAACCGTCAATGAAGTCATCATGCCTGCAATGTAGATCATACTAAGGATTGGAAAGTATTTTAAGTTTTGGTTGTCTGTACTGACTTCTCTAAGTAAGCGCTGTTCCATGTGGTCTGCTCATCGTGTTGTGCCGAACAAAAGTTTCGCTTGCACCATAACCAGCAGCCATTGCTTGGAAAGTATCAAGTGCATATAGCAATGCAGGATTTTGAGAAAGCTCTATTGTAGGAATTTTAATTTCTTGGCCTAAATTAACTGCATTTAAGACTGTAATTTCATTGCCGTTTTCATCTTCATAAGTTCTGTCAATTCGCAATATGGGTTTTGATTTTATAAAACAGTTGTGGCTTTTTACACGACGCATTTTCATTCGGCTATTGCAAGACTTATCCACTATATTATTTCGCTCGTTATTAGCTAGCAAGCCAATGATAAATGTGTCAACAGGATGAAGCTGCTCTAGGTAGTGTCTATCTTTAACGAGCTGCTTAAGCGGAAAAGTCTCGGCAATTCTTTTGTTTCTTAGAATTAATACAGCCATGACACATTGTTTTTTAGAGTCATAGTAATAACCATCGAGCTTTAAATAATATTCCCAATAACCATCGGATGATTTACTAAATCGTCCATAAGTATTTTTTATATCGCCAGCAACCTTTAAAAGTCCTTTAAACATAAGCTGCAAACTCCATGAGCTTAATTTGAGCTATATTCTACCAGATTTAAGTAGAAAAGTTACTCCTTGTTTGAATAACTACACCTAAAATCTTGTCATTTTCCTGCATTTCTAAAGACGGAAAATCCGGGTTAATAGCGCTTAATATACGGCGCTTCCCTTCACATAATAACTGCCGAAACACGGTTTCATCGTTAGATTCTAAATAAGCAATAACAAAGTCTCTGTTTTTACTGGTTTTATTTGGATCAACGATCAATGTAGTACCAGGTTGAAATTGCGGCCACATTGCATCCTCAGTGATTTTTAAGGCAAATTTCCCATGCGCCGCTTCGTCTACCGTGATTGATTCTACTGTGTTTGCATCAATGCCAGAAAGCACTTGCGGCCAAACACTGGCCTTATCCCAGGCAATCACGGGGATGCTTACTAGGTTTGCTGAGTTGGTTTTTTGGTGCAGGCTGCTTATTGGCTGTTTACCTAATAACTGGTCTACAGAGACATCAAAATATTTTGCAATGACTTCTAACGTTGATGCACGAGGGTCAGTTGTTCGACCAGATACAATTCCCGAAATAGTTGCTCTAGGTATATTGATACGCTCGGCAAGTTTTGCAGCGCTAATACCGGCATCCTTCAAAAGCAGACCTAAAACGTGGTTTAATGATGGCTGTTCAAAAGTGGCGGCGGCCATGAACTCACTCCTTCTTTGATGTTGTTGTTTTTGAACGTAAAAATAAGTTTACACATGAGATAATATTGAGCATAACTGGAGCAAATTGTATATTCTTTTTTACAAAAACACAATGCGAATTGTTTACTTGGTTCGTTTAACGTACCCTTAGCACTCAAATTAACTAACAGATAATTTAAGCATAGTAGAAACATGGGTAAGGATTCAGACAAACCATCATCAGCCTTTACTCAGGAGCTTACTGTTCACCCAACGGCAAGCGGTTCTTTAGATGGACTTACATTTGCTGCCAAGGACGTATTTGACGTTGCTGGACATAGAACTGGGTTTGGCAACGCATTGTGGGATGCTACACATTCTATTGCAAGTAGCCATGCCCGTTGTATAGCTCTTTTATTAAATGCTGGAGCAAGTTGCCGAGGCAAGACTGTTCTTGGTGAGTTTTGCTGTGGTATTGAGGGTAAAAACTCTGAATATGGAATGGCTATCAACCCGGCAAATCCGGACTTGGTTCCTGGTGGTTCCTCTAGTGGTTCTGCTTCGGCTGTAGCCTCCGGGGATGTTGATTTTTCGCTTGGCACAGACACGGGTGGCTCAATCCGTGTTCCTGCAAATAACTGTGCTTTGTTTGGTATGAGGCCAACACATGGTCGTATTTCAATGAGAGGCTGTTTATCTTTATCCGAAAGCTTAGATACTGTAGGAGTTTTGAGTCGTTCACTTCGCACTCTAAAACAAGTAATGCAAGCATTACTTTCTGAAGACAAAGTTGGCGATACTACCATTAGCATGACTACCTTATTTTTGATTGATGATTTATTAGCTGAAAGTACGCCAGAAATAAGACGAGCCACGTTAGCGTTTGCTGATAAATTTGCAGCGCAGCACAACCTCGAAATTTCTCACATCTCTATGGAAAGTTTTGACGAACCTGATATGAGCATTGCTGATGTGATGCGTTTGTTAATATGCGGTGAGACTTGGAAAAACTTAGGTGAATGGGTAGAAGAGCATTCACTTGAGTATGGAAAGACAACGCATGTGGATTTTTCTTTTATGAGAACTGTTAGCAAAGCGCAATTAGAAGCTGCTCGTTTAAAGCAATTACATTATGTGGATAAGCTCACTGCACTGATTCGAAATGCGATAATTTGTATGCCAACCATGCCGTTACCACCTAGAAAACGAAGTGATGTTTTGACAAAGACAGTTAATGATTTTGATTACAAAAGAGTAAGAGCATTTATTGCTTTATCAAGCGTATGTAAACTACCTCAATTGACTATTCCTGTGGCGCAATCACCAACCCCGATAAGCGTTTCTTTGCTGGGCGCAAGAGGAACAGACCTGTTTTTACTAGAGCAAGCGGAGTCAACCTTAACAGCTAGGTTATAATCATAGGGTTATAATTGGTATCGTAATCATAAACGTCGATACCTTCTTTTTTCTTAAGAAAGCCAGTAACCAAATATATAACGGGGATAAGTGACACATTCCAAATTAGTTTATAACTATACGACAAAGCGATATTTGGTAGCATTTGCGAGAAAAAATGCATAATGTCACCGAATCCTACAATTAAGCCAACAATATTTAAAACGGCCTCGCCAATCATTGTTGAAAAAATTATCCTCGCCCAAAGATAACGACCACCATAGATAACTTTGAGCCTTGAAATTAAGAAGTCGTTTAATAGCATACCTGTCAGCATTGAGACAATAAGCGATAAAAACTGTCTTGGTATTGAGCCATAAACTGTATTAAAAGCAGCATTTTCTTGGTAAATGAGCGCATGGCCGCTTGGTAAATGAATAGCTATTTGTGTATAGAGAATATAAAAAGCCATCATACCAAGTGATAACCAGACCATGTGGCGACTTTTCGCAAATCCATATACTTCAGTTGTAATATCTTGAATAGCAAAAGTTAATGGAAAAAAAATAACACCCGCGCCAAAGGGAACAGTTAAATCAGTGAATGGCAGATGAAACGGAAACATCCTTCTTACGATACTAATGCCGGACAATCCTAAACCAACGTATAAAACACAAAGTATATGGTAATACAGTGTTGCACGTGGTTGGCTTGAAGTAACAGGCCGTTTTGCCAAGCATTTTTTATCATTTATAAAGTCTTCACCGGCAGCATAACCTACTTGCAAAGCGCGCTTTGTTCCGAGGCCGTAAAGTAAATTATGATTTTGTAATAATTCAATCGCAGGGATAGTAATGCTAAAACTAGAATGAATACCTTTTAAAGTAAAAAGTGTCTCATGATTTTTTTCATCGAAAGACTGTAAATGAATGGTTAGGGTTGGCCGCTCTCTGATAACAGGGCATTTATGTATGCCATTAATATAACCTGGGGCTTTATCTAAGTGTCCATCTTTATCTAAACGTGACAGGAAAGCAACACGGCTAGCATCAACAGGATGTAGTTCATCTAACATTGCTTTATTTGATGCTAAGTCAGAAAGAGGCAATTTTATTTTTGAACGTTTAATAGCGACCTGAATGACCGCGAATGCTTTGCCAGCTTTTGATTTTTTATAATGCACAAAACGGATTCGATATTGATTTTTCGTAACGTATAAAGCTTCTGTGTACTTGTTAAAAAAGCTTAACAACAACGCCTTAAGCTTAATGAAAAGTTTAATCATACTCATTTCGCGTTTGGACAACGACACCAACGATTGTGTCGGAATCGTTCATTGTGATAGAGGGAAAAGCTGAGTTGGCAGCTTTTAATATTTGTTTTTGACCTTCGGTATACAATTGTCTCAGTATCGTTTCATTTGTCTTATGAATATGAGCAACAACAAAGTCTCTATTTTTAGCGGGCTTTTCCGGGTCTACAATTAAGATTCCATCTTCTTGAAATTGTGGCCACATAGCATCACCTGAAACTTTAAGGGCAAACTGATTTTTCTCTAGTTCAGCATCAACAGGAATTTTTTCAGAGGTTTCCTGTAAAGTAGCATCCTCAATAATTTGTTGCCATTGAGTTGCCTTTTCCCAAGTTATCACAGGTATAAGTCGTTGAGTAACCGTGTCCGCAATATTTTGCTGACTGATGGTTTCTTTGCCTAATAGCTGATCAACAGAAATGTCAAAATAGCTGGCAATAGCTTCAAGTGTAGAAATACGTGGATCAGTTGTCCTGCCTTTTGCTATGTTAGTAATAGTTGCTCTAGGTGTGCTAATACGCTCAGCAAGTTTTGCTGACGTTATTTTATGCTCTTTAAGTAACCTCGTTAAAACGTCAGACACAGTATGAGCTTGTTGAAATGCATATTTAGTCATAATCGGCTAAGGGCTGCTCCTTTTTGTAAAAAATTTTTTACACAAATATTGATATTGTAAAATCAATACTACATAATAATGCTCTAAATGTCTCTATTTAGCGCTTATAGAGCAGAATTGTAATGAATTTTTTACAAAAAATCAAAGGCTTACAGAAACTTTTTTTTGAAGCATTTAATTAACAGGATGAAGTAAATGGACGTTTAAGAGTGAATTTCGTTACTTTTTAAGTGCCTTGGCAAGTATCAACACTACTCGCCAAGGCTGAATACATGATACTAGAGTATAGAGGTCTAACATCATGCTACGCGCAATTTTAAACTATTTGTTTAAAATTTTAAAGCCATTTTTTGGTCAATATTTTATAATTTTCAGCGATCTAATTCGAGCAGGTATTCTTCTGCTTTTCTCTTTCCCTTACCAGAAGGCGGTAAAGCTGTTAGCTCAGTGCTTTCAGTGCCACCCAGCTTGTTTGCATAGTAACCGCAATACCGCCTGCGGTTTTAATCCGGCAATTATAACCAAGAGGTTATTCGCTCGTTCGGTGTTCTGCCTGAATAACTTTAATATACGGCTATGTGAGCAAGCGCTTTTTTGTCGACTAATTATTAATCAATGAGGAACTAAAATATTCAATAAAACTTAATTTTTACATCGCTACTTTTTTCAGCCACTTTACTCAACTTCAAATGAAAATGAAATTTGTTGCGTTACTGATTTATTGCAATTTCTCTTGGATAACTGTCTTAAAGAGCTTCCTTAATCTATCTCATTAATGTATATTAATTGGTCACAGCGTGGTTGGTTTTTTTGACAATAAATAAGCACCAAAACCGATCATTGCTCTGCTTAGATAGAATAAGCTTAAGTGAAGCTGACTAAAAAACACAACTTAGAAATAGTGATTCAACCTGTCAAGCTCTCCTAACTGAATAACGTTAAGCAGATAATTCTTATAAAAGAACTTAACAAGGGTATAATTTTTTGGGATGAGCGCAAGCAACTAAAAAGCGCGCTTATTTTGGTTAAAACTTGAACGGCACGGGTGATCAAAATGAACGATTTAAGGGTATTAGAATTAACTAAGGATGCGATTGACATGCATTGTCATGGTGTTGGTCGATTTGATTTTACAGAGCTTTCCAATATAGATTTATTTGAAATTGAGGCAATTCTAGCTGCACGAAAGCATAAAGCGGTTTTGACTTTATACTTACCGGAATCAGAGTATGCACATTTTTTTCAAATACTTGATCAATTTCATACGGGGCGACAGAGCAACCTTTTTCCTCATATTATGGGCTTCGGATTAGAGGGGCCGCTTCTGGCAAGTCACGGAGGTACGCCTCATAAGGGGGTTTGGAACCCCAGTAAACGACAATGGAAACAATTGGCTGGGTGCGGCAAGCAAGGACTTATTTACATGATTTTTTCACCCGATGCTGAACTAAACGTGGATGAAAATAGCAATATAGATAATCCAGCCCCAAGTGTCACTTGGATTGCAGAAACTTTACTTGATAGTGGTGTTTTACCTGCTGCTGGACATTTTACCAAAGCGAATCCTGTGGCATCAGCTAAAGCGTTGCAGTCAATATATGACGTTGTTGCAGCATGGGGGCAAGGAGCTACAATAACCGATCATATATATAATGATATGCCACATAATTTTAAACATGCTTGGAGAACTAGAAAAGAAAGGGAAAGACGAGACATTGAGCTTCAACGCCTAGACCTAAACTCTTGGTCATTAGATAATCTTGATGAGCAGTTAGGCTTAGTTCCTGCGACTATGATTAAAAATGCCAGAAAAGGACTAGTTAAAGTGGCTCAAAATTTTGATGGTGAGCATGTAGACTTAGCAGTGATTAAAAAAACAGTTGAATTACTGGGCGCTGAAAATATGTTAATGATGACAGACTCCATCGAAAGCCGGAAGTTAGCTGGTCGCGAACTAAGAAAGCTAGATGATTCTACATTGCTCTACCAAGATGAAGGAATTGTTGCAGCAGGTAGTCAAGGTGTAGATAGGCAAATTGAAAACATGCTGAAAATTGGATTAACCGATCAGCAAATAAATACAATTACCAAAACTACGCCAGAGCAAGTTTTAACAAAACGAGAGGAATATGTGCGAGAAAAAAATCAAACTATGTGTGTGTGATTGGGATGGTACAATTGTTGACTCTGTTGAAAAAATCACAGAATGTAAACGATTTTTAGCTAAAAAATACAGCCTAGAGCCACCGAGTAAAGCGCTTGTTAAAGAAGTATTGGGTACAAAATTTGAGAAAGCACTTGCCCGGTGTTTTCCGACTGCTTCAAAAAAATTATTGAACGACATCGCAACAGATTTTCATAGTCTTATGCAGTTGCCTGAATATCAATCTATTCCATTTAATAATGCAATAGCTGTATTAAAGGATTTACAAGGCAAACAGGGAATCATCTTGGCTATTGCTACATCGAAAGCTCGTGCAGAGCTAGATAAATCGTTAGACTATATAGGTATTACAGACCTTTTTGACTATGTTTGTTGTAGTGAAGAACACCAAAGTAAGCCTGACCCAGAAATGCTTAATTATATTATGAAGCAAGCAGGCGTGACACCAAGCCAAACCATCATGATAGGTGATACAACGGTTGACATGGAGTTTGCTCTTAATGCCAAGGTTACCCCTATCGGCGTTACCTTTGGGGCGCATTCTAACGAGAAGCTTGTACAGTTTAACCCTTTAGGTATTTTAAGTTCGTGGAGTGAGCTTCCGGGAATTCTCAAACTGGAAAACAAATGTATTACTTAGGCTTAACACTTATTGTATTAGCAGGGATATTCAATGGCTCGTTTATTGTTCCTGCTAGAAACGTTAAGTCCATTTCAAATGAAATGGTATGGGTATTTCATAGTATTATCGGGTTTGTTATTGTTTCGTGGCTATTGTTAATCGTCTTTTTCCCGCATTCATTTAGACTTTATGGCTTATTACATATTCACGAGGTAATGCTTCTTATTGTAAGCGGGGTTGTATTCGGCTTAGGCCAAATATGTTTTGCTTATGCAATTGAAACAATAGGTATTGCATTAAGTTTTACAGTAAATTTAGGTTTGGGTGTAACACTTGGCACGATGTTTGTTATCCTATATAAATCTAGCCTGTGGACAGCACATGGAAAGATAGCCACGATTGCTGTGGCGCTAATTATTATTTCACTTTTTATCTACTACAAAGCAGGAAAGAATAATCAAGGAAGACTGAGTCAGCGTAAGTTAATTTCGGCCAGCCACTATAAGCTTGGCTGGTTACTTGCGGTTTTTGCAGGATTTTCAAGTGGGTTGCAAAACATTTCTTTTGTAATAGTTGCGTATCATTCTTCGGCAATGCCATATAGCGAGAACTCCTACTGGTATTGGCCAGCTTTTTTAACTTTTGCTGCAATTCCAATGTTGATTGGTTTTCTATATAGAGCTAAACAGCAAGGGTATCTTGGCCAGTACAGGCAAATTTATTCCACAAGCAATTTTGCGTTTATTACTTTGATGGGCGTATTTTTTTCTGGTTCGCTTGTTTTATATAGCCTGGGAATGAGCAGGTTTTCGAATGCTCAACAAGTTACTGGGTGGCCGACTTTAATGTCTTCAATAATACTTGCCTCTCAAGCTTGGGGGTGGTTTTTTGGCGAAGCTAAATTAGCAACACTAAAACATAAGCGTTACATGGTTGTGAGTATCTTGCTTTTATTGACTGCAATCCTTTTGATTGGACTTAGCCAATAATTATACCCAAAGCTTGCAAGTCATCTTCATTTATTCGAGCTAAAAGCTCAACCTTTTTCATATCATCGATTTGTTCTATTAACCTTGATTGCTCTATAAACGGTTTATAGACTTTAGCAAGCGATCCATTTAGCGTTATTTTAAGTTTCTTTCCAATGAGTTTATCGGCTAGTTTGATTGTTCGCTCGATTTGTTTGAATCCAGAAGCAATAATGTTCTTAGCTGCATCATCCTCAGTAAAGTAAGCGGTCAACAAAAAACTAGTAAATAGGCAATATATATCGGGGTCGCCACTTTGGATACATCGCTCTGTTATGCGCTCAATTTTTCCGTTGAATTTTGATAAGACCTGTCTTGCTAATTCAGTCATGGGAATATAACCCTCAGCAGCTTCAATAGTATGCTTTATTGTTTCAACACCCAGCCAGTTTTCGCCTCCTAAGTCGTAGACAGGATATTTCCAACCACCAATTTTTTTTAGTTGGCCGTTATGGAGGTATGAAAGCGAAACGCCTTTATCGGTAACCAAAGAGATTCCCTCGTTTCCATCAAAAGCAGCAAGCAAGGTAACGATCCAATCGGGAAGCAAGACAATTTCATGAAAATGTTTATAAGCATAGTCTTTAAACTGCTTTCGTTTATCTTCGAATTCGTAAGACTGAGTAACTAATTTTAATCGGGCGTTGGCTAATGTGTAGTTCTTCTTATTTTTAATATTCAATAATGCATCGTTTGCTGATTCATTAATTAGCTTCATTAATTCATCAGAATCATCAGCTAAATCTAGCCCGCCAGATAATAATGAAGAACCGAGAATTTTGCCTTTAGGCGAAACAATGCTAGCTACTCTACTATTACTAATCGACATAATAGCTACACTGATTTTTTCTTTTTCGTTGGGATTGGGTTGATATGTAGTAATATTTTTTAAAACATCATTTTTTAGATCAACCTCTAATGCCTCAGCCATTTTAATAAGTTCAGGGAAAGATAGTTTTGCTGTACCGTTTAAAATTCTATGCATTTGACCAGAGCTTATGCCACACTCATTGGCTAAAGCACGCATAGACATCTGCTTACTCTTCATCAATGTTTTTAAATTACTTAATACGATTTCTTCATTTGTCATAAGTTCTAAAACAATCCTGGTTTTTTTAAGATTCACACCCGTGAGCCATCTCAATGATAATAGATACGGTCATTTTACACTAATACAAAAATATAGGAATTGTTCGTTTGATTTACAAAAATCAAGAACTTGTAAATTCTTTTTTACTAATTATTATAACTTATTGATTTTAAACAACTAAAAAAGTTCAAAAAAGAGGCGGATTTTGGCTTTTGGGGTTGACAAGAAACTCGTCAAGGTATATTATGTCACGTAGATGGAACGTTCCAAATACGGAACACCAAGGGGAGATAGAGAAGTCAGTTAAGAATGACTTTAAAAAAATCCTAAAACAATAGTAACAATAAAATTGGATTTAACGACATAGCAGGAATTGCGATGGTTACTATGAATGAATACGACCAAATACAAGCCTCAAAACTAATATCATTATTAGTTCGCATATCTAATCCAAATGGGGCTAAGACACACCAAAGAATCAACGCCACCCTTCGTTGTAATAATCGTCTCAGCAGAAGTTTGTTAGTAGCAAACTCTCTGTTGAGGCGATTTTTTTTAGCTTCACAGATTATATGCATAGGAGGTGCGCATCATGTTAATTTTGACTAGACGAGTTGGTGAAAGCATTGTTATAAATGACAATATAACTATTACTGTACTTGGCGTGAAAGGAAGCCAGGTTAGACTGGGTACTCAAGCACCGCTTGATACGTCAGTGCATAGAGAAGAGATTTATCAAAAACTTCATGATGAGGCAGAGACCAAAAATGAATAGCTAACAAATTTTTATTTAAACGGTAACGAACTGTCAACACCAGTTTTTACTTAGTAAATATTTAAAAAATATAGAGTATAGAGGTCAAACATTATGTCAGAGCATATTACTGACTACTTGGGTGATTTATTCCAAGAAACATTTAAAATAAAGCAAAAGCTAAACGTTAAATATATTACATTTTTATTTAAAGCAGCCGAGTCATTTGCAAAAACAGGTTTTTATGGCACCTCTATCGATAAATTAGCTGAAGCTTCTCAGTTAAATCGAGTCTCTATTCGAATCAAAATGAACAAAGCTGAATTATTTCAGTTCATTGTACTCGCCACAGAAGAAATTTGCGCTAGAGAAATTTTCACACACCTTAAAGACAAAGCTTCGTATGTAGAAAAAAAGCGTAAGTTTATCGAAGAATTTAAAAATATTTTATTTAAGTATACTGATTTTTTTATTACCTCACTACTTGGGCATCAGTTTAACAATGAGCGCGAGCTAAACGATAGCGTTATAAATTTTCATAAGCAATGGCATGAAGCCATTTTAACTATAGCCCCGCCTTTCAATTTTGTTGAGCCAGAAGAAGTTGCAAGATCAAGTCTAGTTTATTTGGTCGGCGAACTCTCAATAGCCAATAAACGCCCAGATGGTATCAAATACATAGAAAAAGCTTTTCTTCAATTAGAAAATTATTGGAATGGAAAAACATCCATTCTTCTTCCAAGCGAGTCAAAGGACAATAGGAGAAGTGAGTAATGTTATTCAGCCTCAAACGATTTCCCGGTAGCCACGTTAAAGGCTCTTTCAGCCACAACAATAAGCTAACAAGCACACTGAAAAGCGCCTGTGCCGGACGTGCGTTATCGGGAATTTTATCAATGCTTACAAGAAGCACACAAGAAAGGTTCCTGAAAAAATTGGAATGGAGAAAATGCCGATGAAAACCTGGAAGAAAGGAAGTTCCACAATAAATGAAAAACCAACTGTATTATTGGTTGATGATAGTCCTGTAGCTTTAAAAGCAGCTATTGATATGTTTTTATTTCTAGGCTGTGAAACACAGTCAGCAAAAAATTCTAAAGAAGCAATAATATTGGTTCGACAATTAAAACTAATGCATAAAACCTTATCTTTGGCTGTATTTGACATTGAAATGAAAAATGAAGATGGCCATCAAGAGAATGGCGATCAACTCGCTAAACGTGTACATGAAATTTACCCGAGCTTACGTATATTTGCTGTTACTTCAATATCTAAGGGTTCGATGAATTTAGTTGATCAATCTGATTTAGATGGTTTATTTCAAAAACCCTTAGACATTGGTTTGTGTCAGAAGTTATTAAAGGATGTGAAAAAGGTTTGCTAATGAGCGAAAAAGTTTGTGGGAGGCACAAGCATAATAATAAAGACGGTAACAACAAAAATAAGCCGCTGTTTCCTGCTTTATATTTTCGGGGGAGCTATGAAAATTGATTTTCCTAACGAGGCATTAAAACAAATTAGCGAAAAGCTAGAAAAACGCAGAAATATGAAAAACCTAAATCCTGGTTATTTTGAATCTGGATTGCCATTGCGTGAAGAAATAGATGACTTTGAAGAAGTCGAGCGATGTATTTTTAGAGACAGAGAAAAATTTAAAATAATTATTGAACAACTTTTAAATAGTTTAAGTAACGAATTAAAAACGAAAGGCTTTAAAGCCTAGGAGGCGCGGCATGAGCACACAAAGACAAGTACATAATCACTCACTATGGGGAGCAAGTGTTCTAACTGCCGCATCAGCTAGAGCAACCATCCTTGATTTAAAGCGAGAATGTGAACGTCAGAAAGACATCAATTTTCGTTTAATGGAACGTGAACAAAAATTACGTCACTGGCTTGCGCAGGAGCAAGAAAACACGGAGCGAATGAATACCTTTGCAAGTAAATTTCAACTTCAATTCTTAGAAACGAAAGCATCACTTAAAAAAGAGAAGCAACGACGAGTAAAAGCAGAAGGCTTAGTCAAATCTCTAAGAGAAGAGCTAAGTAAATATAAAGCTGATGATGATCTCTCTGCACAAGCGAGAAAAGGGCATCGGCTATTTTAAAGGAGTTCTCAATGGAAATACCATTGGATGGCAATTTACCAGAAGTACCAAAGTCTAAATCATTTCGGGTACTTTGGTTCGTTGAGTTGTGGGAGCGATTCGGCTATTACGGTGTACAAGCGATTTTAGCGCTCTATTTTGTACAGCAGCTAGGGTACAACCAAACTCAAAGCTTTTATGTCTTTGGCTCTTTCAGTGCTTTTGTTTATGGCTTTGCTTGGATTGGCGGCAGAGTTGGTGATGATTATTTGGGAGCAAAGCGAACGCTTGTTTTAGGCGCAACAATCTTAGCCTTTTCATACCTTGGGTTGGCACTTTCAAATAAGCAAACAGTTTTTTATGCCTTAGCAGGTATTGTTGTTGGTAATGCCTTGTTTAAGGCAAACCCTAGCTCACTTATTTCTAAATTATATGGCAAAGGTAATGTCGCACTAGACAGTGCTATGACTTGGTATTACATGGCGGTAAATATTGGCTCAATGATCTCTATGGCGATGACGCCTATTGTGGCTCAAAATTATGGGTGGCCACTGGCTTTTGGAATATGTGCTATTGGTTTATTCTTGGGGGTAGCGAACTATGGTATTTACCGAGGCCGGTTAGCGCATATTGCCACAAGCGCAGGAAAGCAACCTTTTAGCATAAAACGTTTTTTAATTGTGCTTTCCGGTGGATTTGTCAGCTTCATCATCATTGCCCATTTGCTCAAACACACAACGGTTTGCAATTGGATTATTTATCTTGTTGTTGCAGGGGCATTTTTTTATTTTTTAAAAGAAAGCCGCGCGCTTTCCAGTACAGAGCGCAAGCGTATGCTTGTTGCACTTGTCCTTATAATGCAAGCCGTGCTGTTTTTTGTTTTATACAACCAGATGGCTACTTCCTTAACCTTTTTTGCATTACACAACATCAATAATCATGTTTTTGGTTTAACGGTTCCAGCCGCCGAATACCAAGTTTTAAATTCAGTGGTCATCGTGCTTATGTCGCCCCTGTTAGCAAAACTTTATATACATTGGCCTGCGACACATATTACTAAATTTTGTATTGGCATGAGTTTATGTGCTTCAGCTTTTCTAGTTTTAGCATTACCCCAATTCACAGCCAGCAATGGGTTAGCTTCACCTTGGTGGATGGTCTTGACCTATTACTTACAGTCAACAGGCGAGTTATTAGTATCAGCGCTTGGTTTGGCAATGGTCGCTGAACTATGTCCTGAATACATGAGTGGTTTTGTTATGGGGGTATGGTTTTTAACAAGCATGTTAGCAGGGCCAATTGGTGCATGGGTAGGTGCTTTAACAGTGCCTAATAATACTCTGCAACAATTAACGCCCGTTGCTAGCATGAGCCTATATTCACATGTCTTTACTGAAATAGGGTTAGTGACGGGATTGATTGCAATCTTAATGTGGTTGCTTAGACCCTTATTAAACAAAGCAATTGTACCTGTTCACCTGCTATCTCATGAGGAAGGAAAATAGTTTTGTTAATTAATCTGATTTTTACAGACAATCATAATACTAATAATTTTTTGCGGGAAGTCCTACCTTCTTGGCGCTATTTAGTGATTTTTTCTTGCGGGAATACCTACCCTCAGCGCCTAGCTACCCAGTAGCAAAATGGCCAGTGCAATGCTGGCTCCTTATTAACGTAAAACTAACGAGTCGAATAACAATAAAGACACCTCTTAATTTAAATCATCTACAGGAGTGTCAAACACATGTTAATAGTAAGCAGAAGACCCAATGAAAGGGTCGATATTTTTTTTGAGGATAAACTTATTGGTACGGTCGTTGTTAGAAGTTTGCATGAAAGCCACGTTAAATTAGGCTTAGAAGCATGCGGCAAAGTAAAGTTTATGCGCGAAGAATTGATTTTAAAGGAAGATGGGAAAGTACCCAAAATAGCAAATATCAAAACTGTCATAACAGAAGATTAAACCAAGACTAATTCATACAGTATTGTTTTTTACCCAGCTATTCACTTCGGCTTCGTTATAGCGAACTAAATATCCTAGACGGCGAAATGGTATGGGATTATCACTGGCACGATTTGCTTTGAGCCAAGCTTCTGAGCAGCCAAGCTTTTCTGCCAGTTTTTTTGTACGATAAAACTTAAGGGTTAAATCTTTTCGGCCAAACCATTCTAGCACCTCTTTTTTATCGTACACCACTGTTCTATAACCAAAACGTTTTGCAGGAATAGGATTTTTGCCTCTATTACGATTATATCGTACCCACTCAACATCAACGTCTAGTAATTCCGCTAATTGTTCAGAGGTATAAAATGTAAATTTTTCGTTGTTATTTGTTGTCATGAGAAACCTACCTTTGTTTACGATAGGTTCAGTGTATTTTGAGGGGCAAAAAGTCTTAATGGGTATCCCACTACCAAAAAACTTGTAGAAGTGGGATACAAGAAAAATAAGGCTAATTTAGAGGTTTCTTTCTCTTTTTGTTATTGACCTCAAACTCATCAGGGTAATATTTGTAAAACCAGTCATAGATAGTTTGCAGTTCACTACCCACCTTTAACCTTGATGTGCCAATTTCGTCAGAAAACTCCTGCACATCATCAACGATATGTGCAATAAGCTTTGTTTTATTTAGGCCGGGGTTAGCTTTTTTAGCCTCTTGATAAAGTTGCCAAGCCTTTTCGCGGCGCTCCCGACTTTTACTCCAACGCGCCTCATTACCTTGGAGTGAACGCTGACATTGTTGAAAAGCGTTAGCCGCTTGAAGGGTTTGCTGAAATGTCACAGAAACTAGCTGGTCGTAGAAATCAGCTAAATCAATGGCACGTTGAGCTTCAAGCGTAGCATTCGCGGCTCGCCTAAACTCCCATAAGGTTGGCCGATCAACGTCGTTTGCACCAAGTTTAGGGTCTACACGCTGTAACTTTTTAAGTGCCGTAGACGCTTTATAAAGTGCTAATACACAAAAAAACTCAGCGTTAGTGAAGTTATCAGAACACAGGTCGCAAGGTGTTTCTGATAAGAATTTTTCGGTATACGCGGCTGCTTCCTTGAGTACATCAACGTACCCCAAATAATGCATCTCTGTGGCTTCAATAGCTTTTTCACGATACTCGTCAAAGTTGGTATATGCAGCCAGCGTCGGGTCTGTTTCTTCCAGCTTAGCCTTAGACTCCTTAATCATTTGGTCAATTTCTTGCTGAAAAAACCAATCGTATATTTTAAAGATATCCTCTAAAGCCAGGTTAATGGCTTCCTCAGAACGTTGCCGGGTTGTTTTTAAGTGGTATAAGGCGCGGTAAACAATGCGCTTTAAGAGTACTGTATCGTGGCCATCTAAGACCGTTGGTAGTCTTAAACTAAAGACTGACTCTGGTGGCCAAGACAGGATGCTTTGAAAGTCCAAAGCAATGTCGTTCATATCTGACATTTTTTTCACCTCATTCCCTTTATACAACGGTTTTCCTTACTAAACAAACACTTATCACGCCCAAGATGTAGGAAAAAACTTACGCTTTTTTACCTATTTCTCTTGACTATTTGTTTCATTATTATACAATAGGTACGTTATATAAATGACGTTGCTAACAATTCTATCATATCAAAGATCAACAGAGATTCCTCTGCTTGTGTATTTTCTAAGTAAATCCTCCTCCTCTTTTTTGGTTACTTACCCAAGAACCGTCGTGGTGCATTTGTGCGCCTCGTTACGCAAAGCCTGCGTAAGCTAGCTCAGCGTAAGTAGTACGATGCTACGCGGTGCGTTGCGTTGCAACAAACGGATGTGTTTGCTACGCATATTGCCCAGCTTAATTGGGCAATTGCAGGATTAGGATGACTGCATAATAACAACAGGACTTAGTAGAAAAAAATAATGAGGTAAATAACCATGTCATCAACAGCAAATACAGCGTTCATTCAAACAGTGCAATTTCTTATTGATTGTTCATACCAACATAACAGGGCTCGTACCCATAAGAGACCGGCTACCTGCCGAGACCTTATTTTCCGAGTTTGGCGTTTTTAATAAGCCAAGCATTCAGGTAATCGAGATGTGTGAGGTATGTCATGAGTGTCAACACCACTAAGGGCATTGTTAAACAACTAGCCGTTCAAGAACAAGCAGCACAGCCTGCTGGAAAACTGCAAGAGCTATTGCGCGAACAACGCATTGCTAAACAGCGATATATGGAAAGTTTATCAGAATATCGTGAAGCAAAAGAAGAACTAGATGAAATCAACCGTGCCATTAAAGAAGAAGCAGCGCTAAATAGCGATCCGTCAATTAACTTAAAACCCGCCAAATCAAGAGTCATTATTGATTCAGCCGATAATGTACCCGGTAATTATTATCGACTCTTTACACATCGTATACCTGACGTACACAAGATTGCTCAGGCTTTAGAGGCTGGCGTTGAGATACCCGGCGCACGTTTAGAAGACAGCAATACTGTCGAATTAAATGCTAAAAAAAAGTTTGCCGATGATGAATGTTCAAAAACTTTCTCTCACAACAACTAATGGAGGTACTTATGAACTACCAAAATAAACTTAACTTAATTGAAACAAAACAGCGGTTACGGCACTGGGCAGATTGGTGCCATGACATCATAACGATGGGGCATAGTTTTCCTAGCAAGACCATCATTGCTCAGTTAATCGATGCTAAGGGCGAGCTGATAAGAAGCACAAATGCTACTCTAGCACCCGACAATGATGAAGCAGAAGAAGTTGATGAGCTTATTAACCTTTATGCGAAGGATTATCCTGAGCGAGCGAGGGTGCTTGTGCTTCATTACTTAAACCCTGAAAAAACGAAAGACAAAATTGACTTATCAAAAGTCAGTCGACCAACGTATTTTCGGTATCTTGATGATTCAGAAGAATGGATCAGCAAGCATTTACAATAACCCATCAAGCGCCAGTTATCACACTGGCGCTTTTCTTTTTATACAACCTATCAAAAAGCTTTCCAACTTAACGTTTATATATTCGCGGTAAGTAAACAATTTCTTACAAACAACTTGCGGATTAACACCATTCAACACACAGTTTTTTTATTATTTTAATTTTTTTTAAAAACTTTTACTTTAATTATCACCGTATTCCCCGAATGAATACCGTATTCCCCTTAGTCTCACAGCCGGATAAAAAAACGAAAAAAAATCATTACCCCGAATGAATACCGTATTCCCCGAACCAATACCGTATTCCCCTAATAGGTTGATTAATAAGAACTTTTTTGCAAAAAAGACTTGCAAAGTTTTTCCGAAATCGCTATACTGCCACTGTAACTTCAAAAAAGTCCAAACAAAAGCCCCAAGGCAACAAACCTTCGGGGCTTTTTTTATTGCCTTGAAAAAATCTTTTCTAGCGCACTTTTTCTTTTTTAAAAATCAAAAAATCATTCGAGGATTTACTATGAATACACAACTCAAGCGTTGCGCTTTGAGTGGTTTGCTGTGCCTGAGTCTTTTAGCTGGCGCAACAACAAGCTTTGCCAACAACGTCACTGTCGGGCGTTACTTGGCAGTTGCTGAGCAGCCACAAAGCGCGCAAACAAAATTATTACAGCAGCAAATACAAATTAAATTTCCACAGAACATTCTAACGGTAAAACAAGCCGTAGACTTTATGTTGCAGTTTAGTGGCTATCGGCTTGTTGATGTTAAACAACTGAATCAACCTGCGAGAACCATGCTAAACCAACCAATACCTGAAGTTGATCGAACACTTGATCCAATGACGTTAGAACAAGGGCTAACGACCTTAGCAGGTGATCCCTTCTATGTATTAATCGACCCCGTTCATCGATTGATTGGATTTAAAGTCAAACCCAATTACCGAAACTTATATAACAGCGATAAAGGAGAATAAGAAATGACTGGTATTACTATGAATAAAATAGAAAGAAACTCGACCATTAAAATTTCCCCTGGTTTAAAAGGTTTAGAGTCCTACACAGGGCATGACACGTTTGTTTATGTATTACGTTCTTTATATAGCCTGGTTTTCAAGTCAAAAGAACTTGGTGAAAACAAACTGCAATTACAGCGTCGAATTCGTAATTTTGAAGAAAAAAATAATCTTCCTGGATTTTTATCAGCCGCATCTATTGATGAGCTGCTAGAGGAATTAGAAGACGCTCAATATTTTTACCCAATTCGTCGGCGTGAGGTTAACTTCCCGACATTTCATTAATTCATTTTACCACTTAATTTTTAGTTATGAGGTCATATCATGAAAAAATTATTTAACCGCGATACTTTAAGAAAAATGAAGTATCAAGTTAGCACAAAAAGCAAAACAGCCTACCAATTTGGTAAAGCGCGTTATCAAAAGCTCAATAAGAAGCAACGCATTGCGCTATTCTCAGGCGTTGGTTTAATTGCTTTATTTTTAATTGTGTTGGGCGTTAGCAGTCCTGCTAATAAACCCAAACCAAAGTCAGACTATCCTGTCAACTTTGAAACTAAAGCACAAGTAAATCCACAAGCCGATCAAAAACCCGCATTGCTAAGCGTTGCTAATAGTAACCAAAGTAACAATGCTGAATTGAGGGCTGAACTGAATAGCTTGAAAGCATCCTCTAGTGAGCAATTACAAGCATTGCAATCGCAGCTTCAATCGATGCAATCTAATATGGGGTCTCTTGCGTCGCAACAAGATATACAACAGTTGCAGCAAAGTGTTTCAGCACCCAATAAAACCCTTCTCGGCAAAGTTGATAACTTGCAAGGTTCAGTACAAGAGATCATTAAGCAAACAGCCAAGAAAACATGGGTTGACCCGCAAACGGTCAATAAATATTTTCGTTTAGTAGCGGTACAAGGCTTCTCTGATGGTATGAGAGCCATTATCGACGTTGATGGCAACCAAGCAACGTTAAGTTCGAATGAAATTTGCCCAGCTTGTCGAGGCTGGACATTACAAAAAATGGATTTCGCCAATCAAAGCGCTGTCTTTAGCAAGCAAGGTAACAAGCAAACTTTATATGTGAAGTTACAAGCGAATTAATGAGGTACTCACCATGAAATTACTGACTTTTAACAGGCTCAAGGTTGCTGGCTTATTAAGTGCCTTGCTGGTTGGTAGCAGTATGCTTTCGGGTTGTGCAGGCATGATGCACCAGCTCGGCTATGAGCGAATGCAACTACCTGCAACACAAGCCTGCACCAAAACACCTGTGCTTATCACGAATTTAACAACGGATGCTCATCATCGTCGATACCAATTAGAAGATGGCCGCCAGTGTCCAGAGGTAAACTATTATGAACAAGCAAAACGACAAGCCGAACGAAACGCATCGAGAAACCGTTTGTAATGCCTTACAACTGTTCTCTGGTTTTTTATTTTGGTTTTTAAGCTTTACCGCAGTGCCAGCCTTAGCCGATGCAGCACAAGTGGTTAACCCTCATCAAACACAAAATCAGATTGTTCAGTCTTTAGAAAGCCAATACAGCTTAAAAGACCGTGCAAAAATGTGGGGGCTAACAACTGCGGACTTTAAGCGCTATTTATGGCTTATGAAAAATACGCCAAGTGGCCACTGGTATAAAAAACTTGATCCCGCAGAAGTCTTGGCGCTGAATGCAAAAGACCCAGACCAAATGATGCGCTATGCAAAAGTTCAGGCACGTAATATGCATGCTCGTGTCACGAGAGAATTGGCTTTTGATCGGATTTATTCAAAAGCGTATAAAGCACTTTATCCGAATGAAAAACCGATCATGTCGAAAGACTTGCCCGCAGGACAAGGCGCAAACTTACAATCCGGTGATAGGCTCTGGTTGTTTGTCAGTGTTAATACACCACTTGGTAGCTTTGCCTACCAGCATTTAATAAAAGCAGTACAGGCCACACCGAATACGGTGCTTGATATTTACTTTGTCGGTAAAAATCTATCACAAAAAGCGATTCAACAATGGGCTGTTTCTGCTGGTATACCGCGAGACCTTGTTAATAAGCAAGTCACACTCAACTATGGTGAGAGTCGATTTGAGTCATTAACAAAAGGTAAAAATGTGAATTTGCCTTTCGTCGGTGTTATCCATAACAACCATTTTCAGCCGATTAGCTTGTCGTCTGTTTTATAAAAACTAAAAAACTCATTTTTAACGTTAAGCCCGATTTGAGCAATCAGATCGGGCTTTTTTGTATCCCTTTTTAACAACAATAAAGCGAGGTCACTTATTATGGCAGCTAATTTGAATATAGCCGCAGCCGCAATCTTTTTGGCAGCAGGCTTTAGTGCTAACCAAGCGGTTTTTGCATCACCTGTTGCAACCAATTTATCGGCTCAGCGCCTGATCATTCAAAAGATTGAAAAGCAAAATCCGCAATTAAGCGAGAATGCATTACTGGCAGGTGTTAGAGCCTATGACCACCTACGTGCAGACGGTAAAGACAACCAACAGTTGTTAACGATTGTCAATTTTAATCGTCCTTCAAATGAGAAACGTTTATGGGTGCTGAATATGGCTAATGGCGACACTCAGTATTTTACCTATGTTGCTCAAGGTCAAAATACTGGACTTAATGTCGCTAAACATTTTTCAAATGTAGCCAATACGCATGAATCAAGCATTGGCGTTTACTTAACGGGTAAAACTTATTATGGAAAAGACGGCCATTCAATGCGATTGCATGGACTGGATAAAGGATTCAATAGCAATGTCTTTAAACGCTATATCGTGATGCATCCAGCCTGGTACGTTTCAAAGAGCTTTGCTGAAAAATACGGGCGAATTGGCCGTACATACGGCTGTTTTGGGTTAAGTGAAAGAATGGCTCCCAAAATTATTCCAACAATTAAAAACGGTACGGTGATGGTTGCTTACTATCCAAACAAGCAGTGGTTGGCAACATCACCTTACGAACAACCTTTAAGTTAATGATTTCATTTTAAATGAGGTAACGAGTTATGCGTTGCATGTGTATGAAAAAATCTAAAGATACTCCTATGTTGCGACAACGAATAATTAAAATAGCCGCTGTTTTCTTCTCCTTGGCAGCACTATTTTGTACAGCACAACTAGCCAGTGCTGCTGTTGTCGCTAATTCATCACATGCGACGCACCTTATTACACATTACTTAACATTACACCCAACAGATATCGAAGCGATTGAACAAACCCAAGATGATACCTTAGTGGAACTTGACCAATTACAGCAATTATCTGCTGAACAGATACAAACAAAAATTAATAGCGAGCAGCCACAAAAACCACTTTTACCTAAAGTATATCCTGTACGATCTGAAGCATTAACGCCCGGCAAAGTGGTATCACGGCCTATACAAGCAACCTTGCCAAACCCGATATTTATTGTCGGTGATGACGCAGCCTCAAAAGCTTGGCTTCAAAAATACCGTAGTCGTTTGGTGCAATTACATGCAACAGGCTTCGTGGTTAACGTCTCATCTCGCGATGCGATGCAGGCATTAACTAAAGCCTTTTCGCATTTATCATTGCTGGCGATACCAGCCGATTCAATTGCAAAAAATTTAAGGCTAAAGCATTACCCGGCATTAATTTCAGATCAATTAATTGAGCAATAGCTGCCGTGATTGACTAAAGAAAAAGTTAAGTAGACTTTTGGAAAGTAAGGAACCACTTTCGCAAGGCAATCAACGACCAAACGGCTTCTACCAAGCCAAATGGCCAAGCACCTTGTAGAAATCCATAAATTGATCCGAGGATGCAAGAAAAAGTAAATCCCAAAATAAACCAATGGCTTTTACTTTCTAGGGCATAAAAAACCAGCATTAAAGTAACTGATAGTAACCCAAAGGCTGATAACGCTGTCATTAAGTGAACCTCTATTTTTACGACTAAAACTCAAGAGATATTTTGCATGAAAAACTATCCTTTAGAAAGCTTACTCCGTTCACCTGTCGAATGGTGGTCAAGTTTTGCTTGCCTTGTTGTGAGCTTTTTGATTTTAGGCAATCCATCGACATGGATGATCAATGAAAGCATTAGTAAAACTATTGTAGGCGTATTATTTGTTGTAGGTGTTGCGCGATTATTTCAAGGATTAACCGTATTTCGCTATCAGCGTAATCTTAAACGATTGCCATTTTATGCCATGAGTTCAGATGAATTGCCGATTAGCCATCATAAATTATTCTTAGGAAAAGGTTTTAAATGGGAAGCAAAACACACGCAGCGCCTACGTGACTTGAAGCAAAATGGTCGTGAACAGTTTTTAAAACCTGGGAAATGGTATCAGAGAGCAAGAGACTTTGAACTGAAGCATGAGCATTCATTAAAGCTAAAACCCATTGTTGAATTTCTATCGAGCCAAAGCCGATTCAATCCTGTTCGGCCTTTACCGCCAGTCGGTGGAAATCCTGCAATTCATGGTGTGGAACCTAACGAGAAGGACGTTTTCCTTAATTTATCGGAACGGGTTGGCCACACCATGATATTAGGTACGACCCGTGTAGGTAAGACACGACTACTTGAGTTGATGATTGCAAGTGATATACGTCGCAATGATTCAGCCGTTATTGTCTTTGATCCCAAAGGTGATGCAGATTTGCTAAAGCGCGTTTGCCATGAAGCCAAACAAGTGGGTCGAGAAAATGATGTTATCGTTTTCCACTTAGGCTACCCGTCAGATTCGGCACGTTATAACCCAATTGGTAACTTTGCGCGTATTACTGAGGTAGCAAACCGTGTAGCGAACCAGTTGCCAAGCTCTGGTGAATCAGCCGCATTTAAAGAATTTGCTTGGCGATTTGTGAATATCATTGCAAATGCTTTGGTAGCGTTAGGTCGAAAGCCTAATTACCGTGACATGGATAAATATATTTTAAATATTGATCCCTTGTTAATGGAATACTGTGAACAATGGCTACCTAAAATTGCACCAGACTGGAAACAGAAAGTCGAACAACTTGCAAAAACCATTGATATTAAAAATTTGCCATTTCACTTGAAGTCACGCAATCCCTTTATGATTGCGCTGGTCAGATACGTGGACAAGTTAACCCTTGATAATGCAATTTATGATGGTTTGAAAGCGATTTTTAACTATGACCAAACTTATTTCCAAAAAATTACAGCTTCATTGTCGCCACTATTCTCAAAATTAACGAGTGGTCGCATTGCAGAATTAATCTCACCCGATTATTTAGCACTTGATGATGAGCGACCCATTTTCGATTGGATGCAGGTTATCCGTGGTAAAAAAATCGTTTATATCGGTTTAGATGCTCTATCGGATAGCACGGTGAGTTCAGCCGTGGGAAACAGTATGTTTGCCGATCTTTGTTCGACAGTCGGTCAAATATACAAATTCGGCGTGCAGGAAGGCATTACTGACACTCAGCACGGTAAAATTTTTCACAAAGTTAATGCTTATTCAGATGAGTTCAACGAGCTAGCGGGTGAAGAGTTTATACCCTTAGCCAACAAAGGTGGCGGTGCTGGCCTACAGCTAACCGTCGCTACGCAAACGGCTTCCGATGTGTTGGCAAGACTGGGTATCCAAGCGAAAGCCAACCAAGTGTTCGGCAATTTTAATAATTTATTTTGCCTGCGTGTCTTAGAAGAAAGCACGGCTCGGTTATTGACGGACAAGCTACCCCAACGGGTGCAAGTTAAAGAAAGTGTGCAAGCATCGATTGCCAATGACGCGTCAACCTTAACAGAAGGCGCACACTTTTCGAGTCATACAGAGGATCGGGTCACAACAACCGATGTGCCGCTCATTTCATCCGATGATTTAATGCAACTACCCAAAGGTCAGGCGTTTTGTCTTATGGACGGTGGGCAACTGTATAAGGTGAGATTCCCATTGCCTAAAAATGACATGAAGACTATGCCAGAAAGTGTCGAAGCGATTATTGAACAATTGCAGAGTGGATCATCAATATAGAAATAAACTTGTCGGTATACAGTCGTTTCATTTTTCAGTAAAAAAATACTATTCCTAAATAAACTATTCGTTAGCGGAAGCTTCGGGATATCCCAATATTATTGTCTGCTTAGACTAACCCCGAAGGAGGATTAAACTTAAGGGAAGGGGTTTCCTTGGCACAGATAATGGCAGCGATATATATAATCTTGGGGATTAGCATCGCTATTATAACAGAACGTATTCACTGCCGAGTTTATATCCACAATGTGCGCTGATTTACCGTTGTTCTGGCTTTCACAAATAGACTGATTTGGGATAATGTATAGAGTCGAAGAGAAGCGCGGTAAGTGTTTAGCTATTGCCCATGGTTGAGTACTCGAATAGGCTGCGAACTGTTTTGAGCACTGATCAGGATTACAAGAAGTCCCATCCTGATGAAGACACCCTTGGAATTGCCATCCTTTTTTTAAGTTACAATCTGCCGTCCAGGTTGCAGCTATTGTCAAGCTAGATGTAGACAATATCCCTATTATTAATGCTGCTGAAACAAGATTTATACCGTATTTCATGGCGTTCTCGAATTGCTAATAAGCTCAATACTGATTATAGACCATATCCCCAACATTGCTCGCGTTTCTGAGAAACGAGGATAGACTGATGCAACAAAAAATACAAAAATCACCAACACTTTTTCAATTGTGGTTCTGGTTAATCACTCGGTGTGTCGGTTGGTTATTCATGGGCGCATTAGGTTGCCTCGTAGTCGCTATAGTGATTGTAATCGTACAGGGTGAGCAAAGTGGACTCATGAGTTTGCATGCGTTAGTGCAAACAGACTACAGCTATCTACAGGCGACCTTGCGAGGAAATAAGCTGGCAATGGTAAACCATTGGCTTGCTTTTGTGCCTCAAGATATCAAGGTAAGCACACAGGCTTTACCGATGATTAGTCAAGCGTATCAAGCACACTTATGGATGATAGTTCACCCATTTGTTCAGGCGGTGCTATTGAGTACACAACTGCTGATCATTCGTTTGTACCTCTTACTGCGGTGGTGTCCATTGTTCTTGCTACTCGGCATGATCGGATTAATTGATGGACTTGCACAACGACATATACGCCGAGCGGCTGCTGGGCGAGAAAGTGCTTTGATTTATCACAATGCCAAACCTTTGGTGATGCTTAGCTTACTGCTGGGCATCTTTATTGATCTGGTACTACCCATTTCAGTCGCTAATGCTGAGTGGATACTCTTGGCTTCAGCTTTCTTATTTGGCGTCGCTATTCAAGTAACCGCTAAGACATTCAAAAAATACCTTTAGGAGTTTAAAACCATGTTGTTATTTAAAAATAATTGGCTACGTGCCAATAGTTTTGAAAAGCCTGTTGATAGCGAACTCTATCAACAGCGATTTGATCTTCACCAGCATAACGCATGCGCCAGAGTGAAAGATACTGGGTTAATTTATGATGCAATTAAACTGGCACAGTATAAAAGCCTTAATAAGTGGGCGTGGCAGAAGACCCAAGCCGAAAATCACCCAGCGCTATTAAAGCTTTGTGCCTTTTGGGAATGCTTTCAGGAAGACACCTGTGAACACGAAGCACGTATTCCGTATATACAACTCTTTTTTGGCAATGAGGTTTATACACCGCTGATACCTGACGGTGCAGTAACGCCACTCAAGCTAAATGATGACTCGCTACAGCAAAACTTAAAACATGCCAGCGTAATATTTGGTAATGAATTTCTAGTCACTTATCTTGCTGGGCGGCATGTGACAGCCCGTCAATCAGAAAAAGAGGCTTTGATTTATTACACCGTTCACGATGAACCGTTATTAAAAGAACGGTTAATCTTTAGTGAAATGAATTTGATCGCTTTTGATCAACAAAACCAATTAGCTTGGCAGGTACTTAAAGCATTACATGAATTTCCTAAACGCTTCCCCACATTATGGAAGCGACTAAAAAAACAACATGAGGTGAACTCTTATGAAATCCATTAAAAATTTAAGTCTTGTGTCGAGCTTTTTGGCGCTTTTGTTAGTTAGCAGTATGAGCTTTGCTAACACGGCGCAAATGAATGCGACACTTGCACGTATCAGCACCATTCTCAGTCAAGTGAATCCTTTAATTACGCTGGCAGAGAAGCAGCAAGACCCGAATGCCCGTGTGAAGTTTCAGTTTGATGAGCTTCGACGCGATATCGCTGATATTCAAGCAGGCATCGCACAAGCGGTTAATCGAGTGTCTATTCAGCCGCGTGTCGTACAACCTCTGTCAGGTGACTATTTGCCTGTGTCAGAGGCTGTCTTAAATAAAGAGAAAGTTTTAACAAATGAGGACACCACATCATGACTCCAGCTCAACAACAGGCTTTTTTGATGGGTAGCGGTATCCACGCTCACCATCTTAATTTCATGTTGCGACTAAGCGCTGGGTTACTGATTACCGTTGTGGGCATTTTTATTGTCATTGGCCTGATTAAATTGTTAGAAGATGGCCAAATTCAAGACCGACTGCGGTTTTTACTGTACTTATTCAGCTTGGCTACGGTGCTCATGCTGTTTTTTACCTTTGTCGTCGCTTAGACGCAATTTCTTTCATTTCAATTTTTCAACATAAACCCGTTCACAGAAGTGTTGTCTAGCACGGCTGTGGTGACATTTAACTTTTACCTTCAACTGGAGGCTTTTAGCTATGAAAACTTTACAAATGACAAAAAAAATCTTATCGAAAATCAAAGATAAGTATTACACCTGCATGGCAATGCTCATGCTATTAATGACAGGTTCCGCATTCGCGGCTAACGGTGATGACCCATTCCCTAGTATTCAAGTACAAGATGGTGACGTAGTTAAGGCCGTCGGTACACACATGGAAACCAGCATGAAATACTCAATGATTGGCGGTGGCATCATTATGATGCTTGTCGGTATTGGCGTCATCATGCACCGATTAAGAGAAGATTCTGCTAACAAAGATACAGGTAGCTTTCTTACTACGCTGATAATTTCAGGTCTAGCAATCACGGTGGGTATTATCCTCATTGCTATTGGCTGGGGTGCAGCAAGCTATCAACCACAATCGTAAATCAATTAACGCTACTTATTCAGGAGGGTCGTTGTTATGTATGACGAAACACCCGATATCCTTGCTTCTCGCCTGAATTTTGACGTGATTGCCTTTCGAGGCAATACCCGACAGGAAATGATGCTCATCGGTTTAGTGAGCTTGATTGTTACGGTACTTATTTTAGGTACATTGGCCAAGCTCCTCATTGGCATGTTTCTTGTTGGGTTGGGCGTGAGTTTTCCGGCTGCAATTCCTGTGGGCTGGGCACTCGCCACCATCATGCAAAAACTCAAAGATGGCAAACCTAAAGGTTATGTCAAACAGCAAACCTTACTCTGGCTGGAAAGCCACGGTATTAAACCCGCACCATTTATCCGTTATTCCGGTAAATGGCATGTTCGGAGGAATATCAAATGAAGTTTTTAAACGCGCTTGAACAAGCGCGGTGGCACATTCGCACGCTATGGATTGTGATTATTTTAGCATTTGTCGCTAACGGTTTTGCTATCGTAGGTTGGATGCACTCACAATCTAAAATACAAGTCGAAGTACCGCCGCAAATCCCGGAAAGTGGCTTGACCCTTACACAAGGTGAAGTGCCGAAAACAACCATTTACAGCTTTGCTTATTATGTTTGGCAGTCAGTCAACCACTGGTCAAAAGATGGCATGACCGATTACAAGCAGCAAATTACACAGTTTTCACCATTCTTAACGCCGAGTTTTAAGCTAAAACTCGTACAAGACTATAACAATTTGCTGAATCAAGGTGAGCTGCAAGACCGCATACGCTTAATGCAAGGCATGTCAGGTAGTGAGTATTCACCTAATGACGTTAAATATGTTGGTCATGGCACGTGGATTGTGCATTTAAAAATGCGATTAACGGAAATGATGAACAGCAATGCAAAAGTCGTTAAAGATGTACAGATGGTTTACACCTTAAAAGTGGTTCGTTACAACGTTGATGCAAAACAAAATCCTTGGGGATTAGCGATTGCAGGTTTTGCCGCAAGCCCCGCGCGTCTCAAAACAATCGTTTAACGATGCACTTTATTCATTCATTCTTTTAATTAAAAATAAGCATTGTGAGGTTTCACTATGAACCGCCTTATAAAACCGATTTGTCTGGCTAGCATCCTATTGGCCAGCTTAAGTGCTGCAAACTTTGTTAATGCAGCGCCACTTAATACAGCGAATACTATCACTGCAAATAGCAGTGATGAGCATATTGTTTGGCAACGAGCGCCCATTAAAATAACGCTTCCTGTGGGTAAAGAGCGTTTTGTTTCTTTTCCGAATGAAGTGCAATTTGGATACAACACAAACTTATTGCCGCCCGAAGTAATGCGAGTTGAAAACGATAATCAAACACTTTATTTGTTTGCCAAAAAACCGTTTTCAACCGAAAGAACCGAGGCAAAACTTGCGAGCGGTGAGATTATTCTACTAGATATCAATGCTAAAAAAGCAGCGCCGGATAATCCTGTTGACATTGTACTACCTAAAAAAGAAAACAATGAAACAGCGCAGTCTAATGATCAGGCTAGTCAGTCGAGCGTAAACACTGTGTCACTTACTCGTTATGCGATACAGCGTCTTTACGCCCCACAACGCCTATTAAAGCAGTCAATGCAGATCAGTCGGTTCCCGATGGAAACTGAGCATGTTGTGCCATTATTTTATGACGGCAGTGCAAGTGCTATGCCTTTGGCCAGTTGGCGTGGTGGCAACCTTTATGTCACAGCATTATTAGTCAAAAACTTACTAAAGCAACCCTTAAGACTCGATCCGCGTTTATTGTGTGGTGACTGGAAAGCTGCAAGTTTTTATCCACAAACACAACTAGCCTCTCGCGGTACACCGATTAATAAGGATACAGCAACTTTATTTGTTGTTTCTAACGAGCCTTTTTCGCAAGCAATCGCTAGTTGTTTGCCACAAAGTTAAAACAGCTAGCGCGAGGAAACTATCATGTTTAAAAATTTAAGCAAAACAACCAAGCTTTTTGTCGGGTTAATTGCAGGTGTAGTGGTCATCATGGTTATTGTGATCTCACTATCAGGCAATGAGACACCAGAAAAAAAAGCTGTTAATTATGTAAATGATAGCGCATCGGCTGACAACAAAGTCGAAGCGCTAAAAACAATGACTGCTGATTTAATCAATGTCGAAAACAAGAATAAACAACTCCAACAAAACGTTGAAAGCCTACAGGCCGAGAATAAAAAATCGATAGATAATTTAAAACAGTCGGTTTCTTCTCAGGTGGAGCAAGCACTCAACAAAATACAAGCGCAGAACCAGCAAAAACAGGTTGCGTTTGAAAAACAACTGAAACAAAAAGAAGCTGCGCAAGCACAAGATTATCCTGTTAATGGTAGCAGTAGTGCTAATAATAATGGGAGCTTTATTTGGGTGTCTGATTTATCAAAAATCAATAAAAATACGGATAAACAAGCTGGTGATGACACCAGCTTATTAAGCTTTGGTAAAAATAAAGATGATTCTGGTGACTCATTGCTACATTCTGGCAATGATAACTCAGCAACAACAAATAATAGCGCACAAAAAGCGGATAGCGTAAAACCTATATACACAATCCCTATGAATGCGACGCTAACAGGTGCAACGTTGATGACGCCACTCGTTGGTCGAGTACCTATCAACGGGCAGCTACCATCACCTTATCACTTTAAGCTGGTGCTATCAGGTAACAACTTAACAGCTAACGGCTACCCCATGCCGGGTGTTAAAGGTGCTGTCATGAGCGGCGTTGCCAGCGGTGACATGCTTGGTAGTTGTGCGCGTGGTGATATTCACAGCATGACTTTCATTTTCAATGATGGTCGAATTAGCACCACTACAGCTAAAGGTAGTGATGGTAGTTTGGGTTACATTTCAAGCCAAACGGGAAACCCTTGTATTGCAGGTACATTCCACAGCGATGCGGCCATCTTTTTGGGTGCTCAAATGGGCTTGTCAGCCGCGCAAGGTTACGCTAATGCCATCACCAGCTCCCAGTACATGACATCAACAAATTCAGCCGGTGAAACCATTCACACTTTGATGGGTGATGCCAACAAAGCAGCCATTGGTCAAGGTGGCTCAGCCGCAGCACAAGCGGCACAGACCTGGTGGAACCGTCGGGTACAAAATTCATTCGATTATGTCTATGTGCCTAACGTTAATCCAAAAACAGGTAAACCAATGAAAGTCGTTGTGAACATCAGTAAAGAAATACCCATTAACTACGATAAAAATGCGAGGAAAGTAGACTATGAAACGTCATTACAAAACAACAATACTCTGCTTGATTAGTCTCGTTGGCGCAGTCAGTTTATCTGGCTGTTCCTCAATGATGTCAAGCCGTATGCCTGCTGGCAGCATTTCAATGCAACAATCTTATGATAATGCTATCAACGGTACGGATGGCACAACAGGCGGTGGTACGCTGAAACAAGTGCGTGCCAAGGTCGGTACGCTTAGACAGCAAGCGACTAATTATACGGGTTACACTCGAACGCAAGCGAACGAAATTAACTCTCAATTTCCACAGTTACCCAACCCAAGCGTCGTGATGTATATCTATCCGCACCAAGCAGGGTCAGGTGATAACTTAACCCCTGTACCGGGATACTCAACCGTATTTCCACTGTACACGCATGTTTACTATGCGCTGCCGGGTGAAGTTGATACGCAATAGTAGCCTTTACTTTTAATTTTCACTTATCCCATAAATTTTAAAGGAATCGCTCTATCGAGTGAGGTCATATTATGCCTAATAAAAAAAGACAACAAACAACAAAGCCAACCAATGAGGCGTTAAGTGTTGATAAAGCAAAACGCGCTTATCACTTACCACCCTCAGTTTTGACGCATTTACCGTGGGTTGAGTTTGACGATTCAACCGATACGGTTTTATTACAAGACACAACCGTGGGTGCGGCGTTTGATATTAGTTTAGTTGCAAGCGAAGCGAAGCCTGAGCGGTTTTTGATGCAATTACGCGATGGACTACAAGGGATTTTCCAAGATACGTTCCCACAGTATCGAGATGAAGAATCACCGTGGATTTTGCAATTTTATGTGCAAGATGAAAACTCAATGGCTTATCTCTATCAGTCCATTACTGATTACATTAAACCGACAGCACAAGATAGTCCGTTTAAAGAAACGTATTTAGGCATCATGAAAGACTACTGTGAATGGCTATCTCGCGCAGGTGGGGTTTTTTACGATGATAAAGTCACTGACAGTGATTTTCAGGGTGGACAACGTAAAGTGCGTGTCGTGTTTTATCGTCAATACGATAAAAAAATGACATTACGACGTGGCCGAGCGGCATTGCAAGATTTAAACTTCGTTGCCACAAGTTTTATGTCAAAGCTCAAAGGTGTTGGCATTGAAGCTAAGCGGCTAAATGGTCGTGCTTTTAGAGATTGGCTCATTCGATGGTTCAATCCGAACCCTAGCATAACCAAAGGCAATGTTGATCGTTTGCTTGAGTTAATACCGTATCCTGAAAAGCCCGAAGAACAACCTTTTGGCTATGACTTTGCCGAACAACTCTTTTACTCAGTGCCTGAGTCCAATGAAGAAGATGGTGTTTGGTATTTTGACGAATTGCCACACCGTTATATTGGTATTCAGCATTTAAGCAAAGTCCCTGACGTTGGCCATTTAACACGAGATCGCGCATTCGGTAATTTTCGCTATGGTCTTTTTGATAATTTCCCGGAGGGTGCAACGTTTGTTCTGACTGTGGTGATTCAATCACAAGAAATTGTGAAAAATCACTTAGAACGTATCGAAGAAGGTGCAAGGAAAAGTAATTCGACCGCCGCAACTATTACGTTTGAAGATTGCCAACTGGCTAAAACGGCTATTGAAAAAAGCAATTTTCTTTTTCCGGCTGTAATGGGCGTGTACTTACGTGGTAACGACCTTGAAGATTTAGCCGAAAAAGAAACTGACCTAGAGTCGTTGCTTATTAATAATGGTTTTCATGTCTTAAAAGGCGATCATGATTTAGTGCCGATACACAGCTATTTAAGCAATATGCCTTTTTGTTATAACTACCAGTTTGACAAAAAGAATCTATATCGTAGTGGCTATGTATTCGGTAAACAACTTGCGAACCTATTGCCACTGTATGGTCGTGAGCGTGGTACAAACCATCCACTGCTACAATTTTTAAATCGTGGCGGTGAAAGCTTTTGTACCGATGTATTTAATCCTGACGATAAAGACCAGAATAGCCATTTATTGCTATTAGGCTCAACAGGCTCGGGTAAATCAGCTACGAGCACTGACTTGTTAATCAAAACGATGGGAACCTATCGACCTTATTTGGTGATGGTCGATGCGGGTAATTCCTTTCACCTGCTTAAAGACTTTTTTGCTGAGGAAGGGTTATCGGTTCATCACGTTGCAGTGACATTAGATAATCCGCCGATCTTAAATCCGTTTGTCGATAGTGAAAAAATGCTCGCTCAAATTGATGCGATGAATGGCTCACTATCAAAACAAGCGCTTGAACAGTTAGAGTCGCGTTTAGCCGAAGATTTTGAGGAAGCCGATCATCGTCAAGCGCAAAAAAAGGCAGCACAAGACAACGATGAGGATGCAGTTCAAACACGCGATTACATGGGCGAAATGGCACTTGCCGCGCAGCTCATGATCACAGGTGGTGAGAAGAAAGAGCAAGAAGCGATGACGCGCCAAGATCGTATGTTGATCTTAGATGCACTCGTGCGTGCTGCACGATATGCAAAAGCCGAAGGCTACGATCAAATGCTCCCTGAAGATGTCGTCAAAGCATTGCGTAATATGGCTGTTGAGCTGGAAAAAGCCCAACAAGAACCAGAAAAACAAACAAAACTACGTTTAATGGCCGATAGCATGGCGTTTTTCACAAAAGATACCATTGCCAACTTGGTTTTTAACCAACGCGGTAAAGCATGGCCAAATGCCGATGTTACCTTGTTTGAACAGGGCTTATTCAAAGACGAAGGCTACGAAGCACACAATGCGTTAGCGTTCATGGGTTTGATGAGTCGGACGATGGCCAAAGCGGAAGAACGTCAGTTTGAAGAACGTTTCACGCTCTTTTTCGGTGATGAAATCCATACGATTACCAAAAATTTACTGACGGTGGTGTATTTAACGAAATGCGCCAAGATGTCACGTAAATTTGGGTTATGGTTATGGCTCGCTACGCAAAACGTTGCTGACTTTCCGAAAGAAGCGCGAAAAATCCTCAGTATGATGGAAACTTGGATTTGCTTAGGGATGAGTGAAGCCGAGATGAAATCGGTGGAAGAATTTAGAAAGCTTTCAGAGGAAGAACGCGAACTATTTCGTTCTGTTCGTAAAGCCAGTAGGAAATACGTCGAAGGCGTACTACTTTCAAATAGAGTTAAAGCACTATTTCGTAATGTACCACCGCGTTTAAGTCTTGCATTAGCCATGACAGAAAAACACGAAAAAGCGGAACGCCGACAGCTCATGGAACAGCACAATATTTCAGAACTTGAAGCGGCTAAATTAGTTGCAAAAAGTATGGAATAAAAACTTAATAATAAGCCGGATGAATGTTATCCCCGTCGATTTAACATCAAGTAGCAGATTGATGACTTTTAATCTATTGCGCTACATCCGGCTCATTATTTAGGCATCAAAGCTATCCTATTTTAATTACTACGCTAAGGCAAGTCATTATGCGATTGAATGATCTTACTGGAAAGACATGGGCAAAGTTGTCAAAAAGCACTTGGATTACACAAAGCCTGCTGGCTTGGAGTGAACGAGTACCTTTACAGCTAAATTCTCATTTCATTATTAAAAAACAACGCAAAAAAAGGAGTCGCTATGAGTTATCGAGCACTCGATGAAACACGGGTTAAGCTCATTGAATTATTAACCCGAAAAAACCAATGTGTTTTTGACCCTTTGTTACAGCATGGCGATACACTTAAGGCTGCTTTATTTAGTGAACGTCAGTTTATCGGTATCGGTCAAACACGGGAAGAATGCGATAAAGCAATTGACTATTTAGATCAGCAACAACGCTCTGGCCAATATAATCTGCTTAATCAGCAAAGTGATAATGCGTTTGAACAAATTAACTATGAGAGTGTTGATTTATTATTAACTGAAATACCATTATTTGATTTTAAGTTAGGTGATTTTCATTATCAAAATCAACTGAATGAATTAAATGAATTATTATTTCTTTATGCTGAGAAACTAAAGCCAAAAGCCCATATGGCCTTGATCGTTGCCGACCAACGCTACCAAGGTCAATACTATTGTCGTCATGCAGACATGATTCAATTACTTAATAAGAACGTATTTTTATTACAGGGCTTAATTAACGTCATTCAAGATAGTCAAGCCCTAAAATCATACGGGTATCCCAGCACGTATGTTCCAAACATTATTAACGAATTTGTGATTATCGCACGTAAGCGATAAGAATCATTAACACTTAACTCAGGTGAGCTTATGAACGCATTTAAAAAAATGACTGCGGGCATAGTATTAGGTTTAGCTTGTTTACTGCCGACCTATAGTGCTTTTGCTAGCGATACCATTAACTCTGTCAATGTCATTGAAGGTACACTCAAGGGTGTGCCAAAGTGCATGCATTACAAAATTGTTGGCCTATGTTTTTGGCTTAAATGCTCAACGTTTGAATGTCACGTTGAAACAACGCTAAAAATAGATCAATACCTGCCGGATGCCGTCGTGAGTGTTTACACACAGCACGACAATAACCCGTGGTGGTTTGCCCAACATATTGAAGACCCTGCATTTTATAAAATGGGTCAAATGCAAATGAGTCATTTAAGTGATTTTAAACTGGGTTCAGGTGGCGATGAAAACGATAACTCGCCACGCGATATTAACAACAAATTCCATGAGGTTGATATTATCGGTAATCCTGCACTGGCTATTTTAAGCGGTTATGATGTGATGTTGCCCAGTGCGGCAACGCCTTATACACCTTACTACTCGTCCTTAATGGATGCCTATGCGTGGCGTTTCCCTGCACTAGAGCGATTTTATCCCGGTAGCCTAATTCCAGGCTTGCATGATGTAGGCACATTGGTGATTCATGATTGGGGTTCAGTTTATCCGCGAAACGGTTACGTTAATCAACCCGATGATGCCAAAGCGGCGGCGGTTAATGCACTGAGAGCTTCAACGATTATTACAGCGATTGGGCAGCCACACGTCTATATGCCTCTGTCTAATAGTTGCGGCAGTCATTGTAAAGCGTACCCGGTAAAAGAAAACAGCAAAGATGCACAGTTTCAAATGATTTACCCAAAAACCGAAGATCAATGCACGGTCTTTGGTGGTAGTGATATTACGAGTGCAACACCTTGGGAAGCTGATGCTTCAACAAAAGGACACAACCGCTATGTATGGATACTTTGGCGGCACTATCACGGTTGTATACCCGATCACGGCGCAAAGTATTTGGGTTCAGTTAACTTTTAAATAACACCTTTCCGAACTTACACACGTTTTAGGTTTTTGACTCGTGCCACTGGCACAGGTCACGGATTTCTATTGCTCAAAAAAATAATGATGAGAGGTTTTCCAGATGAAAATAACAGTGAAATTATTACCGTGGGTCATGGCGGCTGGACTTGTTGCTATCAGCTTAACAAGCATCACGGCTTATGCAGACAGCCCTATAAAAGATAACTTAAAAAAGCTGGTTCCCGCTATTAAGAGTGGCATGTACTATAAAATGGGTGGTGGTGATGATATTGCTTTGCCCGCTTTTTTCGATACCAGTTACATTCCGCTCAATGCCGATAGTGATGTTGGCTTGGGGTTTGATTGTGGTATTTTTAATCCTGCAACCTCAATACGTGACTCACTCAATGAAATTAAAAACAGTGCGATGAATGTCGAAAGACAAGTATTGAATGACGCGACAGGTGCAGTAACCGAGTTTCCACTCTATGAGTTATCACGTGCTGACCCCAATCTTTATAACATTATTACCAGCGCGATGGCGGGTGCGCGTGAGGATATTGCCGTTTCAACCAAATCTTGTGAAGTGATGCAGTCTGAAATCGGTGCGGGTCAAAATCCGTATTCTGAATGGGGGCAAATCTCACTCGGCAATCGTTGGACACAAGAGATTGGTACGGCTGAGCTTTCAGGTAAAGGTGATATTAACCAAGCACGAAACAATGTTTCGCAAAGTGCGGGTAAGAACGGGGTGCCTTGGGTAAACCCCGACTTGGCTTCGAGCGTAAACAGTGGTCAAACGTATTATGCTGGTGGTGAAAACCAACCACCGATTCGTGTGATACATGACACAGCGATCTCAGGCTATGATGTGATTCTTAATGACGGCAGTTCAAGTCGTTTAGGTCACAACAGTTTGTTGGGTAACTCACAATCTGAGCTTTCAAAAGTTTTCCCTACCGCTAAAGATGCGGCAGAATGGATTACTAATGTTGTGGGCGACCAAACCATCACCACTTACAATGGCGGTGAAAAAAGCTCGCAACCTGGTGTGGGTTTGTATAGTGATATTCAATATCAAACACAACAAATCTTGCCAAGACTTCAAGGGTTGGTGACAGGTTCGACTCCGTTGACTGTGGAAAATCTAGCCGATTTATCGCCAGAAGGTATGGCATTATCACCTGAAGTGATTCGATCTATCAGGCAACAACCCAAAGTCATTCAAAGTATTATTACTGACAAGTTGGCGCAAAACATTGCAGCGATGACGGTGATTAATAAAGCACGGTTGGCGATGCGAATATTGCAATCAGGCGGCACTATCCCGGCAATCTACAGTAATAAAGCAGCTCAACAAAATATTGAAAATGCTGTTTCACAACTGAAACAAGATGTTCAGGATATTTTGATGTTTATCAAAGCAAGACAAACACTAATGTCTAACATGCTTTCAACGGTTATGCAGGCTGGAACTTCGCAAGAAGATCAAAACACAGCTATTGCTGTACCAAAACCCGATGCACCCATTATGAATAATGGTGCTATTTCAAATCAACAAACAAGCGCTTCTTAAGGAATACGTTGTTTGTTTAATTTTTCAAAAATCAGGGCGCATATCTTTTGCGCCTTGTTTTTTTAATGCCTTTTTATAAGAGGTATTAAAAAAACAACTTTTATTTTAAACATTCATTGAGGTATACCATCATGAGCGTTACAGGTTATCTAGCTTTGTATACGACCTTAATAGGCTGGCAACAATATCAAAATCTATGGAGCCTAATGGTCGGTACAGGGCTAGTTTTTATTCCGTTCATTGGCATTGTGCTAAAAAGTTTTTTAGAACCTTTTGAGTCCCAAGAACCCAAAAGCGCCGCCGTTATTGCATTACGTCGATTAATGATACAAACGATTGGCGCATTATTGATTATCGAGTTTTGCTGTGTACCCACAGTGCCACTTGACCCTCAAGTGTTGCATTATGAACCTGCCTGTGTGGCTAATGCACAGGTGGCAACGCCGGGGCATACAGGCACGACGTATGACAATAAATTTAAAGTACCCACTGGGGTAAAAGTTCCCATCATTTGGTACTTAGTCATGGCGGTCTCTAATGGTTTTACACACGCAGCCAGTGAAGGCTTAAGCTGTTCACCCATTGATTATCAGGCATTACAAGATCAACTGAATTTAAGCAATATTAGCAGTCCAGCACTAAAGAAAGAAACGGTCGAATTTTACAATGACTGCTATATTCCTGCTTACAGTAAATATATGTCTGGTAATTTAAGCGAAAGCCAACAAGGAAGCATAAAGCAAGCGCAAGCCACTTATGGCAAAGATGACATAGGCTGGTTAGGCTCTCAAGCTTTCTTAACGACACCGGGTTTCTACGACTCATTTGCAGCACAAGAACCTATCCCTGGCTTTTTATTTGATGCCGAACGTGATCAATACGAAGGCCAAGTCAGCGATCATTCCAAGTGGGGGCAACCTAACTGTCGAGCTTGGTGGAGCGACCCTGAGAATGGCTTAAATGCCAAACTTGAAAAGGCATTACCACCATCGTATTTACAGGATATTACTCACCTGGGTGATTCAAAAGATTTAGCCGATATAGGTGTTCGAAGCCTTATACAGCATTCATTTGACCCTGGTATGTCTGAGTCAAGCGATATACCACGAGGTTATGAATCGTTGAATGATACGAATGGTTCGCATTGGTATGTACATTTAGCAGGCGAACTTGGTATAGCCAGTCATCAATTTACTTACTACCCGAAACTCTATCTATTGATTAACGCATTACCTGTGATTCAAGCGTTGCTCTTGTTAGCCATCTATGCGCTTCTTGCGATAATGATACCGTTTTCAAGCTATCGCTTGCACTTTATCATCACAGGCTCAGCGATTATCTTTTCGGTAACGTTTTGGTCTTATCTATGGCACTTTGTCAATTACATTAACAATGAGCTAATTGGCGCACTCTATCCGACTGACCCTAATAAAATCATCCCATCATGGCATGAGTTATTACAAGGTGGTAGCGGCTTAGATGCAACTTTGGTGCATTTCATTGTTGGCACAATGTATATTGCACTGCCAATGTTGTTTTTAATCCTATGCTCATGGGCAGGATTAAAAGTGAGTAATGCTATTGCCAACACAGTTGGACAAATGCAGTTACCTGCTAGTGAATCAGGACAGGAAGGCGGCTCAATGGCACGAGATTTTGCCATGAAAGCAATAAAATTTATTGCTACGAAAGGCAAGTAAACTGGACTAATACCAGTTTAGCTTGTCTTCATCGCAATAATCACCTTTGTGATTAGTTTTCATTGTTCGCAAAACTTTTTCTTCATCAGTCAGTGTTCGACTCTTTGATTGGTTTTTTGCAAAACTTTTATCATCTAAAGAATCGACAAAGACTGTACCGACAGCAGCAGCAAAAAAACCTGCTGTCTTGGCGAATAATGGGAAATAATTTTTTAACAAAATCAACAGCAGTGAAAAACAATTGTTGCGCTGAAAAAGTCGTCTTAGTATGACAATGCCTACCGCAACTAACGTAATGGTCAATCCAAGCTGGCTAGTTGCAATTAAATTAACTTTAACTTGTGGTAGCTCTGCAAAGTGTGGAGCTATCCGAGCTAATAGCCAAGCAAAAGCAGTAGCAACAAAAAGTACAAACAGTGCTTTTTTCCATGCAAGCGGCTTTTTAGATAAACCAAATTCTTTACTTAACTTACTTGAAACAGGAATCGAAGCGACAAGCGCAAGCGCTATCGTGATCACGATAAACGGGTTAATGAAATGTAGCCATTGTGTGGCGCTCATTCTCTTTACTTCCTAAAAAACAATAAAGGTGCATTACCATGTCAACACTCTTTAAAATACTCGGCATAACGATTATTGCCTGTTTAGGCTTGTTATTTTTTGGTCATGTCTGTGTGGAGCATAGCTCGGCATCAAAACTATCGCAAGTCCTTGCTCAGTATCACTGGGCACTTAGCCTATGGCGATACGGACTCTACACTTTAGTGCTTATAATATGGCCATATTTTATCGAATTTGTGGGCATAAGGCAAAAGTGGCGGGCTGAAACAATACTTTATTTATCGAATCAACGTCTTAAGCTGTTGGCTTTATTCGCGTTTATCGAAATATTTTTTGTTTATAACCTATTAGGGCATTTATTTGTATGGCTATAGTAACCGTATTCCCCGAATGAATACCGTATTCCCTTTAGTCTCACAACCGGGTAAAAAAACGAAAAAAAATCATTACCCCGAATGAATACCATATTCCCCGAACCAATACCGTATTCCCCTAATACATTGATTAATAATAATTTTTTTGAAAAAAGACTTGCAAAAAAAGACCGAAATCGCTATACTGTGACGGTACTGTTGAAAAATCCAAACAAAGCCTCCTGCCAAAAGCACGAGGCTTTTTTGTTTTTCTTTAAAGATTCACTGTCTAGCGGTTTCATCATATTAACCTTTCGACGAACGACAGTGAGGACACCATGATTTTAATGATTTGTGAGAAACCATCGCAAGCGCGTGATATAGCACGCAATCTAAAAGCAACTGGGCGACAGGATGGATACTTGGAAGGCAACGGCTACCAAATTACTTGGTGTGTGGGGCATTTATTAGAACTTGCACCACCTGAGTATTATCGCCCCGACATCAAACCGTGGCGAATTGAAAAATTACCCGTTGTACCAGATCAATGGAAAATGCTGGTTTCTTCAAGAACAAAAAAACAATTTAACGTAATTAAACAATTACTGAAGAAAGCCGATCACGTTTGCGTCGCATCTGACCCTGATCGTGAAGGTGAAAGCATCGTAAGAGAAATCTTAGATGAATGCCAATATCAGGGAAAAATAGAACGCTTATGGCTATCAGCACTTGATGACAGCTCAATTCAAAAAGCCTTAAACAACATTAAGCCCGGTAAAGAAACTGAAAATCTTTACTATGCAGCAATGGCACGCTCCCGTAGTGATTATGCCATTGGTATGAATTTAACAATGGGCGCTAGCGCTTTATACGGCGTTAATGGTGTTTTATCCATAGGTCGCGTACAAACACCAACGCTAAAATTAGTCGTGGATCGTGACCGTACTATTGAAAATTTTAAACCACAAGACTATTTCGTGTTAAGAGCATTATTTGCAACAAAAGATAATGCAGACTTTTGGACAATGTGGAAAGCACCGGAAGCGGTGCTGGATGATCAAGGGCATTGCCTTAATCAACAGGTCGTTGAGAACGTGGCCGCAAAAGTTGATGAAGAACCCGGCACTGTCACAAGTTTTAAAGAAACGAATAAGAAACAAAAAGCACCACTTTGCTTTTCTCTATCGGCTTTACAAAAAAAAGCCTCTAGCTTATTTGGCTATTCCGCTAAACAGGTGTTAGAAACCGCACAATCACTTTATGAAAAACACAAAGCAACCACGTACCCAAGAACCGATTGCGGTTATTTACCGGAAGATCAGTTTAAAGAAGCAGCAACCATCACTGCCGCACTGAGTCAAATCGATTTTGGCCTGAAAAGTTTAATGGCGCATTGTGAGATTACGTTTAAATCATCGGTTTGGAACGATAAAAAAATCACGGCTCACCATGCCATCATTCCAACAATGAATGAAGGTGTTGATATGAATCAGATGTCAACGGAAGAACTGAAGGTTTACGACTTAATACGACGACAATACCTAGCGCAATTCATGGGTGATTATGAATATCGTCAACGCCAAATTGAAGTTAATTGTGCGGGTGAACTATTTACCGCCACAGGTAATACACCTGTGAAACCTGGCTGGAAGGAAGCGTTTAACAACAATGTGCTCGATGAAGAAACCGAATCCAGTGAAGAAACTGCAAACGCTGTTATACCGGACTTAACCAAAGGTGACGGTGTTAATAATCAAGAAACTAACGTTGAAGCCAAGCAAACCAAGCCACCTGCACGTTTTAGCGAAGGCACACTGATTGAAGCAATGAAAACGGCGGGTAAATTGGTTGATGATGAGACACTTAAAAAAGTGCTTAAAAATAGCAAAGGTATCGGCACAGAGGCTACCCGTGCCAACATCATAGAAGTGTTATTTAAACGAGGTTATTTACAAAGAAAATCAAAACAAGTGTTATCGACTGACAAAGGTCGAGCGCTCATTGATTTAGTACCCGACTTAGTTAAAAATCCCGTCTTAACAGCACAATGGGAGCAGCAGCTTGAACAAATTGCTGAAGGCAAGGGAAAACTGGATGACTTTGTTAATGCCCAAATAACACTGCTAAAAGAAATGTTAGCGCAACTACAAAATGAAGGCACAAAAAAGCAAGCCGCTACACTGCAACTTCAATCTGAAACACACAATGGCACAGTCTATTTGTGCCCAAAATGTGAATCACCTTTGAGGCGATTGAAAAGTAAAAAAGGTAAATTCTTTTGGGGTTGTAGCCAATACCCAACCTGTGACTTCACGACTTGGGAGCGCAGCGGTAAACCGAGTCTTTAATAAATAAAAATAAGGTGAATAACATGATGAACCCGATATTATTTCGATTGGTTTTTGCCATTCTATTTGTATTCAGCATTAAGCTTTGCTTTGCAGCGCCTGTCACAGGCAATCCACATGGATGTGTAACACTCGTTGAGTATTTTGATTATGAGTGTCCTCATTGCCGCCGCATGGAGTCTGTTATTGAGCAATTAGAAAAACAAAACCCCAATTTAAAAGTGGTTCATCGTGTGACACCTTTACTGACACCTGCGTCTCGTGGTGTAGCGAGTTTTGCGCTAGCTGCGCAAACAGAAAACCAATGGCAAGCCGAGCATCAACGCCTTATGTTTTTACAGGAAGCACCAACGTTAAATGATGCTAAAACGATTGCAACGCAATTAGGTTTAAACACACAAGCGATGTTTAATAAAATGCAAACAGCCGCTATTCAGCAGCAAATTAATCAAAACATTCAGCTAGTCGAAAAACATGCCGTGCAAGGTGGTATTTATTTACCTGTATTAGTCTTTAGGGAATCTAATGGCCGAGGCCAAACCATTACACTGACAGGTGAACAACCTTACCAACTACTTGCCGCCATTGTAAAACAGTTAGGTGTTCAAGGTGGCCAATATGTTCAACAAGAAAAAACAAAACAAAAGCAATGAAAGGCTTGAAACATTGGCTACCACTTCTGAGGGTTCTTTGGTTTTAAAAAAATACTTAAACCAAATTCAGCAGCTCTCTGGCGTGACGCAAGCTGACTTTAAGCTGCTTTATGAGCAAAGTATCACACGATATTTTGATTATCTCAGCGAGCCTAACCAACCAGTTGAATCAGAATTGCTAGTAAATAAACTAAACCCCGTCGTTTTAGCACTAAAGCGGCGACGAGGTTATTTATTACCGCTGGGTGCGGATAGTGAAGTCATTTTTAGAGAGCGTGAGGAATGGACATTTTCCGTATTCAGCGCTGCATTGCTCAATCAATGCAGCAGCACGGTTCGGCAAAGCTTAGCAAAAGCGCTTTTACCCAAACAAGGCTACGACTGGTTACAGCGTAACGAGCGTTTATTTGCGTTATGGTCAGCTTACTTAGATAGTAACAGTGCAAATAATATCTTTTCTGAGATTGTTGAAGAAGACCCTGCTGTAGTGCCTGAAATAAGTTTGCCACAAGAACAAAAAACGCAAGTATCAGCAGAGTTAGCGATACAAAAAGCAACGATTACTGAGCCTGCTGTTTCTACGCAGGAAGAAGGCAAAGAAGAAAAAATTAAAAGCTCAGAGAAATATGCGCTACCGAACGATATTAAAGCCATTAAGGAAATAAATTTAAGCACGCTCAATACGCCAAGTGCGAAAGCGAATGAGACACCACAAGTTTCAAGCGAAGCACAACAAGATGTGCCAAAGTTTGAAGCCGCTACTTTTTGGAATTGGTTGAAGAAATCATTATTAGAAGAACAGATCGATATTAATCAGCCTGAGAGTATTGTTCAAAGTATCAAAGAAGGTTTGCTTATTTGTATCCCCGAAGCAGTCGATGCTTTTATACAAGAAAAAGCCAAGCAACGTGGCTTTTCAGCCGATCATGCCATTTGGTTACAACGGCCTGGACTCACGAAAAAAATTAAAAAGCATGAAAAGTTGATAAAAAACGAACAAGGCTCACGTATCCATACTTATTACTGGGGTCGATGGGAAGATCGAAATACATTATCCGGTATTGTTATTAGTGCCAGTGATTTACTTGGCAACAACAAAACAATACCCATCAATGAAAACCTATCGATTGATTTATTAAATACTTAAGAAAAATGATTAACTATAAAGAGGTGATCTATTATGTCACAAGCGAATGACACTCAATTGTCGATTGAGACGAAACCACAACAAAATAATTCATCACTTAAAAAGCCAGCAAGATTGACAGGTAATGTGAAACTGACTTTGCATACCAGTGCTGCACAACAGCTTTTTATTGGTACAAAAGAAGGCAGAAAACGCACCACCGATCTATTACAGTTTGGTGGAAGAATGACAGAAATCTGGCTCGCTGCAAAAAAAGATAACCCTTACGCAGACTGGTTTCTATTACGCGCCTATGACAGATTAGCAAAAGTTCGACAGCAACTACTTGCTGCTGTCAGTCAATACCGTCAACAGCTTGAATCAGCAAACCAAAAAAATCGTTTGGACGTTGAGCTGTTTACTTCAAGTAAACCGTCAAGTCATCCTTTACGGTTTGGCACGCAATATGGTTTTTTAGGTGGCAGTCTTATTGCTGATTATGACGAGCTTATGCGAATACTCTTAACAGCAAGACAAATCGGTATTTTATTCGATGAGCCTTACAGTGTCATTCAACAAGCATGGAAGAAGCAGATCATTGAGTTATTTAGACTACCTTTTCAGTGGGCAGCATTTTCGGTGACTCGGCTTGACGTAGAAAAAAACAATGACAATGCCAAAGCTGCTGAAGCAAAGATGGGTAAATTACCAAAAGATGTGATAGAGGCTAAGATACGCTCGCCATTTGCACCGATCATTATTCCAGCTCAAGAAGCAACTGACCAAGCAACATCGGAGGATAAGAAAGACAACCCACAATCAACTAAAAACAATGATAAAAAAAACCAAGAACAATCTGAACCAGCTCCTAAATTAAACCAATCAGATTGATCTTGTCATCGTGCTCTCAACCGATGCTAACGTTGAGAGAGTTAAGCTAGGCGTGAAAACTTAACCATGATAAGTAAATCATGCGCCATTGTGATACAAGGCTATAAAAAATAAATGTCTTGTATTGTTTAGCGGTCATTTCATTTTGAAATGACCTAAGTCAATGACCCTGGTGGGAAAATGCCAACCCCACCAGGGCTGTGTTGTTTTCCTGCTGCGATTTCTTTTGCAAAAGGAGAATGACATGAAAAATGTGAAGCTACGCTTTTATGCTTGTCGAAATGATCAAAAGGTACGTTCTTTTGATATTGATACTGAGCATTTAAGTCGTTTAATGAAAAGCACTCAAACGTTTTATTTGATTGAGCATTACGCTAAGCGAATCAATAAAAATACGGGGGCTTATCTTTACTTTACACCGCAACAAGCAAGAACTCTGGCTATTGTAGCGCTCGCTGAGGCGAACAGCACAAGAAGCCGTGGCTTGCGGTATTTACTCGCATGCTTTATGGGTTTTTTAAAAAACTCTGGTGGGTTTGTTTTAGGCGATAGCGATACGCTACCGTTAGAACCAAGACGAACACACTGAGTAACATTTGTTGCGTTGACTACACCCTCTATCGGCCAGCACTGTCTGGCCGATTTTTAATCTGTGGTGTACTCAAGCTAGCACTTTAAATTAAGTGCTAATTTGAGTGCATCTATTTATGCACTCATTACGGTTTAATGATTTCAACGTGTCGTGACCACAACGACCAAAAAATCTGTGGTGCGCAGGCTCGGTATGAAAACCTGCTCGTTTAGTTTCGGCTAAACGATACCAATGTGTTCAGTGATAAAGACCTTGGTTTTTATAATTGAATGTTCCAATAAACCGCTACTGTCATTTTGATAGTAGCTTTTTTAGTAACCCCAATGGGAATAATGTTTATTCCCTTGGGAATGCTCGTTGTTCTCTTTGGGTTTTTTTAAACTTTAAAGGAGAACGACAATGAGCGTTAAATCTAAAAATGTAAAACGTGCTAGTTATAGCTTTAACCCTGAGTATGGCTTTTCAGGTAACTTAGCAACTGAGCCAGAGTTCAATACAACGAACGATGGTCAAGAATATGCTTTGTTAGTTGTGTATTGCGCTAGAATGCAAAAATCTGACGGTAATAAAAAATTTAAACGCCGTGAGAAACGATCTAGTGATGATAAAAAGCTTGATCTCATTGCTAACGTGAAAGTTTATGATGAAGAATTGCTTGAAGCAGTCGAAGACCTTGAAAAAGGTATGTTAATAAACTTTATGCCAGATAGTCTGGTTTTCACGTTTCATGTGGATGAAGAAACTGGCGAAGTTCGCCATAAAGCTCACGTAACGGCTAACGATATCGAAGTTAGACACGTACCTAAAGCGAAAAATGCAGACGAGGATTCAGAAGCTGACGCAGATGAATACGAGGATGCAGAAGAAGAAGTGAGAAAACCAAGACGTAAAAGTAACGATAGAAAATCAGCTTCTCGTGCAAAAAGGTCACGAGTCAGCCGAAAAAAGTAACTTTTCCTGACAGGTTATCCGCTTTTTTAAGCGAACTATGCAAAGCCCTTGATTGATTATTCTTTCAGGGGCTTTTTTTTCTAATATCCAGGAGTAAAAGCTATGTATCAAACTGCAATTAGACAGGCTAATCAGCCTCAAATAATCCACCTTGAAAAGCAAGAATCCGGCGTATTAACTCACATAGAACTAAACTATCACGAGTTAATTTGTATTGAGCTTGCTTTGATAGGGTTTGAGGAACTTATTCACCAGATAGACCAACAAGGTTTAGATGTGTGTTATCGAAATAATATCATACCTTATGGTTTGATGGGTGTTAGCGTTGATCATTTAAAAGCGCAATTGCGTTATTTAAAGCATTGGGCAAATAAACCAGCCCTTAAAGATCAACTACGCTATGACGGGAAAAACACTGTGTCATGGTCATTTACCAGTTCTGAACTGGTAGACTGGCTACTCTGTGTTTGCCAATCTTGTATTAGCATCGATGCAATACTCATTAGAACCTATGATTCAGCAAGTGAAGAATATGCTGATTTTAAAACGCTGTATTTAGAGCATGACGAAGACCAGCGTTATACATTGGCTGACGATATGCAATATAGCAATATCAGCACTTGGCAACATTATTACAATGATATTGTCAACACTTGCCAATTAGGTTTGGTTAGGAAACTTGCGACGATTAAGCTGCAAGATTATCCGTTATTTCCAAAGTTTTCTCTCATTAACTAAACCCCATGCGGGAGGACACCTCTCGCTAATGGGTTGTGTCCTCTCTTTATTTTTAAATAAAAGGAGGATGTCACTATGACGATTAAATTTACTAAGCTAGTTATCGCCTGCGATGCGGGTATTCTTTTCAAAGAAAAAACAAGTGTTATGCCTATAAAAACCTCACGAGGTTATAGCGTAGTGCTTGAAGCTGACCAGTTGGATCGTTTGATCAGTGCTGCTCAAAAAGCAAAAGCGTTTCAGCAAGCGCAGTTACGAAAAAATAAAATAGCTGAAGCTCAAAGGCAGTCAACCTTGTTGATAAAAGCATTATCGCAATTACCTGTTGTTGAGCAAGCTAACTCAGTCTTTCGTGACTTGATCTGTCCTATGGCCAAGCAATGTTTTAGTCATCGAAACGGGAGCAATTAACATGAATCAATCCCAAGGCGTTAACTTTATATTTGATGTGCTTTTCCATGTTGTCATGGATAAGCACCCTAGTGTACGAGCTGAGCTTGAAAATCGGCTTGCGCATTTATATGCGAACTTTAGCTACTCTCAACAACAAGCCGTTGATGAGATATTTAGTTCGCTATTTAACCAATCATTTTCTGAATGCTTTAATTTGCCTACTCAAATGGGTGAGTTAACACAGAAGGAAATGATATTTTCGGTAAAGTATTCAAACCAGAATGCCTTGCCACCCTTGAAACAGAGCCATAGCCACTAGGTTGTGGCTTTGTTTTTTTTACTACTCAATAATAATAACTACTTAAAATAATAAATCGACCTACTTAAGTGGTGAGGAAACTGACTACTTAATTTTTGTGATTGACTACTTTTGCACCTTGGAGACGGCAATCCCTGCCGCCGGAGTGTCTTCCATGACGGTTGCCCAAGGTACAAACAGTTTAAATCATTTACTACTAACCGCCAAGGTGAAAACACGCCTTTGGCGGTTTTCTCCTTGGCTTTTTTAAGTTCAAAGGAGAAATAAAATGATTGAAAATCAGTGTAAAACGTTCTGCGATTGGATGAAAAACCAATTTAGCCACAATGAGTTGGCTGATCTTTCAAATTATGGTGCAGTTAATGGCTATGGTGGATTGATATACTACCATGAGACAACTGCATTATATAACAGATACCATGATGAAATTTGGGATATGTTAGAAGAAGATCGTCAATCGTTTGGAATGAAAAATTGCTCAGACGTTATAGCATCATTTAATGGTGCCGATGACGTTGCCAGCGATGAGCAATATAAAAACTTACTTGTTTGGTATGCAGCCGAGCGTATTGCCTATGAGATCACACAAGGTGAATACCTTGATGAAGATGATGAGGACGATGATTCGGATGATTCAGACGAGTCACTGTAACTGAAAAGATTTTTAATCTTTTTTTCTTAATGCCCACAGGGGAGGAATCCCCTGGGGTTTCTCCTTTGTATTTCTATAAAACTCAAAGGAGAGTTAATGATGAATAAATTAAACTGTGCACACAGTGATAAAGATAACTTTTATAGCCATAATTTTTTACGTCCATTTATTTTAACCAAAGATAATACATTTTGCGTTCAGCGCGAGGTGACCTCGGATGAGATTATTGAAGCGGCTAAAACGTTTCTTTATCAGAAGTTAAAAACATACACAATAAGCATTTCCAACTCAGATTCAGTTAGAGATTATTTAAGCTTAGAACTTGCATCTGAAAAATCAGAAGTGTTTTGCGTAATGTTTTTAACAAACAAAAATAAACTAATATGCTTTGAAAAAATTTTTCAAGGATCAATCAAAAGCGCTGAAGTTTTTCCTAGGGAAATTCTTCGGAGAGCAATTGAGCACAATGCTGCTGCTATTATATTGGCTCATAATCACCCATCTGGGGATTATGAGCCAAGTGACAGCGATGTTGATGTCACAGAAAAATTAGCAAAGTTGTTAAAGTTGATAGATGTTTCTGTTCTTGACCACTTCATTATTGCTGCTGATCAAGTTTACAGTTTTTACGAGCATGGATTTCGTAACTGGTAATTATTAATTACTTAAACGATTTTTTTGCTTTTTTCAATAACCCCGCAATTAACATGCGGGGTTCCTTTTTCATTTCTAGCCCGCACAACAAAGCTTTCAAGCTCTGAGAGCTTTGTTGTGCGGTATCTAGCATTTTTAAATTCAAAATCATAATAGAGGAACTTTCATGTCGAAAAACCTATCGATTATTATACCTTTATTTTTAGTTATTATTATTGATGCAATGGGCATGGCACTTGTCCTGCCTGTTGTTACATCATTAATGCTAAACACGCATAGTCCAATGCTACCTGCTGATACATCATTGTTTGCCCGCAATATTTTTTATGGATTAACCTTATTGCTATACCCGTTAGGTATGTTTTTTGGCGCACCAATTCTTGGTGATCTTTCCGACAGATTTGGACGTAAGCGAATCATTTTGACTTGTTTATTAGGCGCAGCCGTTGGTTATGTGCTTTCAGGATTAGGCGTTGCAATAACGAGTATTAGTTTGCTGTTATTCGGGCGTTTTTTCTGTGGATTAATGGCTGGAAGCCAGCCGATAGCCCAAGCAGCTATTGCTGATATAACAACAGGCAAGCAACGCACAATTACCATGTCATTTATTATTTTAGCGATTGCTCTGGGTGTTGTATTTGGGCCGATCATTGGCGGGTCACTTTCAAATTTACCACTAGCGCACGATGAAAACTATGTTGCACCGTTTCTAGTTGCGACATTACTTGCACTCATTAATTCGGCCTGGTTAAGGCGGTCATTCAATGAAACTTTTAAACCACAGCATCAAAACAAAATACAATTAACAAAAGGTTTTAATTTATTTTTATATGCGTTTAAAAATCCTGGGATTAGGACACTGGCGCTTGTTTTTTTATGCTTTATGCTGGGCTGGAGCCTATATTTTCAAAACCTACCTTTATATCTCACAAAACATTTTGGCTACACCAGCCTACAAGTAGGCTTGTTTATTAGCTTTATGGGCGTGTGTTTCTCCATTGCTTTAGGGTTGTTAACACGAGTCACTGTAAAGTTTATGAGCAACAAAGGTATAGCAATGCTAGGACTAGGCATTGCAAGTTTAGGTATTATTGCTTCGCTTGTTTTTAGACAAGCTGTAGACCAATGGATATGCGTTATACCCTCAGCCATTTTTGCTGCACTTGCATACAACGCCATTATCACCTCATTTACTGAGTTGGCCGATGAAAAACATCAGGGCTTAATGATGGGCGTTAGTGGCGCAGTATTTGCAGCTTCTTGGTCATTAACCGGGTTAATGACTGCGCTGATGAACTATTTAAACCCTGAAATCCCAACGTTTCTATCAGCAATACTCATGCTAAGCGGGTTGCTTGGCCTGCTGAAATTTCGTGTCCGCGCTATTCAAGCGATTTAAATCCCAAACCAAACCACAATCATAAACAGGAGCACATGCTATGTCACAAGCTGCGAGCCAAACAGAAAACAATACTCCATTAAACGAAGCAAGACTCAATGCCAATATTGAGTTACTTCGCCAATTTAAAGCTGGAAACCTTGAGGGGTTAAAATCATACACAGGCTTTGGCGGTCTGAGAACAGCTTTAAAGCAAGAGGCTATTCAAACTAATCTAGCTGATTTTTTAAAAATGGACGAACTAGAGCGCTTAAATAAAAGCACAAGTACGGGCTATTATACGCCCGATATTTTAATTGATTTTGTTTATGCTTTATTGAAAAAGCTCGGATTTAAGCAAGGAAAAATTTTAGAACCTGCCTGTGGGCACGGGGCTTTCTTTGAGCGAATGCCCGAAGACCTTCGTCAAAATAGCGATATTACAGGTGTTGAGTTAGAACCCCTAAGTGCCAACATTGCTCAAGCCTTATATCCTGACATTAAAATACTTAATCAAGGCTTTCAGCACTTTCATGAAAGCGAGTTTGACCTAATTATTGGAAACCCGCCTTATGCAACATTTTCAGTGTATGACAAGCAACATAAAGATTTGACTGGTTTGCTCATACACCATTATTTCATTGCAAAAAGTATTCGCCTGTTGAAAAACGGTGGGCTATTGGCAATGGTAGTGCCAAGTTATGTGCTTGATAAAAAGCATGGCCATTCACGAAAGCAAACTAGCGAGCTTGCCGAGCTGGTAGCTGCTTATCGACTACCTAATGATCTATTTGATGATGCGAAAGTTACTGTTGATGTGGTTATTTTTCAAAGAAAAGATTCACCTAATACAGACTGGGTAAACAGCGTGTTGCATACGCTAGATGATGGTACTCAAGATAGTATATCGCAATACTTTGCTGATCATCCTGAGAATATTGCAGGCGAGCTTGGCACTTATGAGGCTTATTCAAATTACTATGAAAGGCAAAGACGAGGCATGCGCTGTACGGCTAGCCAAGAGCAGTTAAAGGCTCGATTGCCTGAGTTCTTGCAAGCAGCGAAGCCGTTAGATTTATAAAGGCTTCTTTACTTTGAACTATCCATTTTAGCTTTAAAGAACAATGATAAGAGGTTCGTTATGAAAGACTATACACCGAATATTAAAATACCTGAATTGTTATCACAAAAAGACGCGGCTGTATTACTTTGTAAGCAGCCGCGTTGGTTAGAGCGTAGACGCACTGAGGGTGGCGGCCCACCATTTCGCTATATTGGGCGAACGCCTGTTTATGAAAAAGCAGAATTAATCGAGTGGATTAATTCGCTGCCCACCTATGAGAATACCGCTCAAACCAACCTTTAGTAATCACTGTAAGATTTAAACTCACCATTAATAATCGCGAGCAAACAGTTAGTTATTCGCTGCATAGGTTCTCTTAAACGCTCGGTTTCAGTGATGATGTATCCAGCCGTTACGTCGGATGACATCTTGTGATTAAGTAGGCGTTTAAGTGTATAAGCCGACAAATCTAATCCTTCTGCTGTGGTAATAAAGGTGCGGCGCAAGTCATGAATGGTAAATTTAATGGGTTTTCCATCCTTCATGTGCCGTTTACTTTCCTTTGATACACGGGCGATGACTTTATAAGGGTTAGAAAAAGGTGCCGTTCCATCGGCATTTGGAAAAACAAACTGACTGGTTGAGCTTTTTTTTAGTTTTTTAAAGTGATCATAAAGAAAGTCTGACATGGGTAGCACAAAGTCAAGATGGTTTTTAGTGTCATAAAAGTTTACGACCTTAGCGCCAAAATCAACATTGTGTTCCCAAGTAATAGGCTGCAATTCACCTTTGCGATCACCCATAAACAATGCAGCTATTAAATAATCACGGACGGTGGTAGCAATGCTACCTTTTCGATTATTGGTCAGGCTCATTACCGTTTTATACCACGCTGGAAGTTGCTCAATTTTAATGATTGATTTACGTCGGCGAGTACCATACCAGGCGCGTGTCTCAGATAGTATGTCAACCGGGTTAACTTTAATAATTGGTTCGTTTTTGCTGTCTTTGTACGCCGCTTTCGCATAATTAAAAATAGCGCGTATTAGCTTGAATGCGTTATCCGCACCCACAGGGGTGCGCTTCCCAATCTTAGAGTGTCTTGTTTCAACGTCTGAAGACGAGATGCTGGTCAGTGATTTCACTGACCAGTCTGAAAACTCTCTTTCCATAGTTTTTTTGTAATCAAACCGAGTGCGTTCCTTCATGCTTTTTCTTGCTGCAAGCATTGCGTCAAAAGCTTCTTGTAGGGTAGTGCCCACAATTTGCTCTCTTTTTTGCGCGTCTCTGGGGTCAATTCCTTCGGCAATTAGCCCCAGATACTTTTGGGCTTTTTTTCGTGCTTCATCGACTGTAAGGACACCGAGCTTGCCGATGATAATTCGATAGAGTTTGCCGCGAGACCTTTTGTCAACGATAAAGGTTTTTTCTCCTGTACTAGAGACCCGTACAGAAAAACCAATAAGGGTATGGTCGCGGTAAATTTTTTGAGTGTGCTTGCCATTTTTTGTTGGGGGGATAGGCATATTGTCTACATAAGACTTGGTTAGTTTTTTCATCACATTCTTGAGTATTTCTTCGCGTTTCATGTTCTTGGTTCCTATGGTACAATCGCTATAAGTTATTGATTTATCGCTAGTATAGCATCGTTTGTATACTTTTGAAAGCTTATTTCCCAATAGGATTTTATTGTATACTCTCTGTATACTAGCGAGCGTGGAACTAGGGCGGGATTCGGCGACGAATCTCGGTGAAGTTTAAATGAGGCTTTATATAAAACCCTTTAATAACAATTAGTTATGGGTGGTTGTGAAGCTGGGTGGGGATAAGGGAGTCAGTGGTTGAATCAAGGATGCTTAACTTTTAATCTATTGGTCGAAGGTTCGAATCCTTCACGACCCACCAGACATAAAAAGACACGCCAACGGCGTGTTTTTTTATGTCTGCATAATTTGTGCTGATTCGAACCTTCGACATCCTATTATTGGCAAGTTCGACTCATTCGGCAGGACAGCTGGGTAGCTACCGTCTTTGCGAGGAGCGAAGCGACGCGGCAATCTCCAGGTTAATGAGCCAGATTGCCACACGCACTGTCGTTCGTTGGAATGACATTGACGATGAAATGTAGTTAACCATTGGATTGAGTCTATAAAGCAAACGAAAGGAGCAGATTAATGCAGACAACATCAATTCCTAAAGAGTATGAACACACCTCACCTGCCGGCGCAGAAGTCAGAGTGTTAATGAGTGCTGAGCATGGTGGTATTGCCCACTGCACACTGAAAGACAAAGTCGTTTCTAAAGCCGTTCGGCATAAAACAGTGAGTGAGTTTTGGCACGTTTTATCTGGTAAAGGGGCTATTTGGCGTAGAAATAATCATGAAGAAAAAGTCACTCCACTTGAAGCAGGCATGACTATCGATATTCCTTTAGGCACAGATTTTCAATACCGAAGTGACGAAGGCGATTTAGTGTTTATTTGTGTCACCATGCCACCTTGGTCTGGTGCTGATGAAGCCAGCTATGTTGAGCAAGGCGCTTGGAAGCCGACGGTGAAATGAGAAAAGAGTATTTTTATGTTTGAGCTTAAGCAGCTAGGTACACGCATTGTTATCATTGGTTGCAGCAGTAGTGGCAAATCAACGTTAGCGAATTGCTTGTCAAAAAAACTCAATATTCCTGTTTTCCATTTAGACTTGCTGGCACATCATGAACAGACTAATTGGAAAAGACGCACAGATGATGAGCTTATTAAAGATCACAATAAATTGCTTGATCAGGGTGAATGGATTATCGAAGGCAATTACAGTATTTGTATGCCTGAACGTTTAAAGCTAGCAACGAGTGTTATTTGGCTTGATGCGAATGTTATTATAGCCGCCTGGCGATACATTCAGCGTTCCTTGTTCGCTGAGTCTGATAGAGTTGGAAAACTACCCGGCGCTAAAAGAGAATTAAGGTGGTTTATGCTAAAGTATATTTTATTTACTTATCCGAAGAATCGCACAAGGTATCAAGCTTTACTTAAAGCTTTTGATGGAATTGTTCTGAAGATACCAAATCTAGTAACACTTAAAAATTATTACCGACACTGGAAATTAAAATGCCTGGATTAGCACAACTCATTATCGTATTAGGTTCACCTAACTCTGATTCTGGTGAATTATCGGCTATAACCAAGTCTCGTTTAGATAAGGCGCTTGGATGCGGCTCCGGCACGATGTAGAAAAAACCCATAGTCAATAGACAGGATGGATGCGATACTTGCTCCGTTTTTTTGAAATGGAAATGCAAGGAGCAAGTAAATGCCGGTGAAAATAGTTTCTGAGGATGGTAAAAATTTAACGCTACAAGTAACGGTAGATATTTCTGGTTCAATGCTGGAAGCAGAGGAAAAGATAATGGCGGCCTGTAATGCAGTTGGTACGCTCACTACAGAAAAAGCCTTATCTCAGTTCGACACAGATGGCACGCCCATAAAAATGGGCGAAAAAAAATACACGGCGAAGGCCAAGGAAAATAAGCGTTATGAAACGCCGTATGGATCGGCATGTGTTCAGCGTTATGTTTATCAACCATCCTGTGGAGAAGGAAGAACACATGTTCCATTTGAGACAAGTGCGTGCATTGTTCACAGTGCCACACCTAAATTTACAAAAATGTTATCGCATCAATATTCATCATGATTTGGATTATATAGAGAAAATCGTTTAGTCTACTTCAATAATAGCCAAAGAGCACTGCTTTGAAGAACAAGCTCACTTTTAAGGTAACCATTAAACCGAATGCCAAAGAGAGCAAGATCTTAGGCATTCAAAATGATGCAGTTAAAATTGCTTTAAACGCGTCGCCTGTCAAAGGGAAGGCAAACAAAGCATTAATTATTTTATTGGCGCAAGTATTTGGGGTTAAGCAGTCACAGGTTGAAATCTTGAGAGGCGATATTTCTCGTATAAAGCAGGTGAGCATCATGGATTCTCAAAAAACATTAGAAGAAGTGATGGCGGTGATTGATAAGAAATTTTAGATGGTGTATGGCCGGCTTTAAAAGAATACTTTGAGCGTTGGCTGGATTGATCGGCGTTAACTGCCGCATAGGCAGCTTATGCAGGCCAATTCTCCTCATCCTGTAAAACTGGCCGCCTAAATTTTCTTGAGAAAAATGTAGCCTGGATTAGCGCGAAGCGCGTAATCCGGGGGGAATTTCCCGGGTCACGACCCGGGCTACAAAAATATGGCGAGCAAAGTTTATTTATTTTTCTGCAACGCGTTGCGAAACTTAGCGACTTCAGAAAGACTCAAGTTCAGCGCTTTGGCCACAAATTCATCGCTCGCGCCCATAGCAAATAAATTGAGCGCCGCGCTGTGGCTGGCTGCCTTCAGGCCCTCTTCTCGCCCCTTGTTCAAGCCTTCATTCAAGCCCTTTTGCAGGCCTTTTTGTAAGCCCTCATTCAAACCTTCTTGCCGACCTTCCAATCGACCTTCATAACGCCACTCTTGCGCCATTGTCATTCTACCCATGAGATTCTCCTCGTCCTGTAAACTTGCCACGATTTGATTAAACACCTGTTGTTTATCGTCTGCATGCCCTTTCATCAAGACGTATTCTACCAACTCCAATAAATAATCGCCACCACCCAGTGATTCCAAAATAGCAAAGACCTTGGCCTTAGACAAACGCTCTATCGCGTTGTAAATATCACGCTCAAAAATATGTTTTTGAATCACCTGGAAAGCTGCACTTGCCCCCTGTTTTAACAAGGCATCATCCGAAAGCTGAGTGACATCGACCAACGAAAAGGGGTTATACAAAATAGACTTGGCCAAGCTTGGGTCTTCAAATAGTCTTAAAAAATCCATGGAGTACGGATACGGGGAGCGTTTGCCATGATAGAACACCAGAGGATAAATCAAGGGCAGCTTTTTCTGTTTTTTATCTTTGGCCGAGAGTTGCCAGATTTGGCAAAGATAGCCCCATAATCGCAAAGGCATCAAACGATCGGGCTTGGACTGGTGCTCGCTCAACAAATATAAATACGATTGACGTCCATCGATATTCACCGAATACAACACATCGGCTGCATGAGCATGGTAGTCTTTATTCACAAAGGTTTCTTTGCACAGCTTAAGCGTGGGCCAATTGCAGCGCGATTGAATCGACTCAGGTAGATGCCCGCGAAAGAAATCCTTCGCAATACTGTGATTTTGCATCGACAGTTTGAATAACTTGTCGTGCATGAACGGCGGCTCTTGGGACATAAAAAAAAGAAAAAGAAGAATATAAAAACAGCTTACCGACTTACACTCGAAAATCAAATGAATCAGCCGCCTGAATTTTCTTGAGAAAAATGTAGCCCGGATTAGCGCAAAAGCGCGTAATTCGGGAGAAATAATCCCGGGTCACGACCCGGGCTACAGGACAAACTATGTGAGAGATGGGAAATTGTACTTGGTGTTTAAACTTGCGCTCGTTATACTAAAAACCAAAGAATGGTAAGGATACTTCTCTATGACACTTTCCGCAAACAAACAGGCGCTATTGGATGCCTTTAACCAACACGTCAATGCCGAGCTTAATAAAGATTTAGAAACAACCTTGGCAACCATGACGTCTGATCCGCACATTAATAATATTCCTACGTGCATTGGTGGCGAAGGGTTAGAGGGCGTTAAGCAGTTTTATAGCAGCCTAATCCCCACGGGCAAGTTTTTTGCACCCGATACGGAAATGACGCCTATTTCTCGCACCATCGATGAGCATCAACTGGTTGATGAAATTATTTTTAAATTTACTCATACCACTGAAATTGGCTGGATGCTTCCTAACATTCCACCGACGGGTAAACGCGTTGAAATTCCGCTGATTGTTATTGTTGGCTTTGATCAAGGCAAAGTGACTCATGAACATATTTATTGGGATCAAGCGAGTGTTTTGGTGCAAATTGGCTTACTAAATCCTGATAGCTTACCTATCGCAGGCATAGAAACTGCCAATAAAATGGAAGTGCTGAGACATTACAATGAAAGTAAGCAGCCAAGCTAACAAAACAAGCGATTACCTTAACCAAAACCAAACCACGATCAAAATGATTAAGAGCGCAGCAATACTGTTAAAAAGGATAATACTGATCATGGTTTTTGTCCTTTGACTTTAAAAAAGCGCAAGCGATTGGCATTAGAAACGACCGTAAGCGATGAGGCTGCCATCGCAAAGCCTGCAATCATCGGGCTTAACAGCAAGCCAATGACTGGATAGAGAACGCCTGCTGCAATGGGGATGCCAATACTGTTATAAATAAAGGCGCCAAATAAGTTTTGCTTAATGTTGCGTAACGTGGCTTTTGACACCGCAATGGCATTTAAAACCCCTTGCAATGAATTGCTGATTAAGGTGATATCCGCACTTTCAATCGCAACGTCCGTACCTGCGCCAATAGCAAAACCAACATCGGCTTGTGCAAGCGCTGGCGCATCATTAATCCCATCGCCGACCATACCAATGACGGCGCGTTTGGATTGCAATTTTCTAATATGATCGGCTTTGTGTTCAGGTAATACTTCAGCAAACACTTGTTCTATACCCACTTGTTTTGCCACTGCATGTGCCGTTTTTTCGTTGTCGCCGGTGATCATCACCACTTGAATGCCGAGTTTTTGGAGTTGCTGGATAGCAGTTTTAGAATCTTCTTTGATAGGATCAGCCACAGCAATGATACCTGCCACTTGTTGATCAATGGCGATGAACATTGGTGTTTGGCCTAAGCGGGCTAGTTCATCACTTTCGACAAGCAAATGATCGATAGACACTTGATGTTCCGTCATTAAACGCTGGTTGCCCAACAATACGGCTTTACCGCCAATCGTAGCAGCAACACCTTGCCCGGTAATGGCATTAAAGTCATCGGCTTTGCTTAATACAACAGATTGTTTTTTAGCGTGCTCGACAATCGCTTGTGCTAAAGGGTGCTCAGATGCTTGCTCAATGCTGGCGGCATAATGCAGCAAGGTGCTTTCATCGAAAGATTGAGTCGCGATAATCTTAACGACTTCCGGTTGACCTTTGGTAATCGTGCCGGTTTTATCGAGTATTAGTGTGGTTAATTCACTCGCACGCTGCAGAGCTTCACCATGACGAATGAGCACACCATACTCAGCCGCTTTACCCATACCAACCATGACAGAAATCGGTGCCGCTAAGCCAAGTGCACAAGGGCAAGCAATAATCAGCACCGTCATGCTAGCCACTAAAACAAAACCGGCAGCAAAGCCGACATTAAACCAAACAACTGCTGTCATCACTGCCAGAATTAATACGGTTGGTACAAAATAACTGGACACACTGTCAGCGAGCTTGGCAATCGGTGGCTTGGTGCTTTGAGCCTGCTGCACCAACTGAATAATTTGTGACAGCACGGTGTCTTTGCCGACTTTCGTCGCTTTCATTAAAAAGCTGCCTGTTTTATTGATCGTACTGCCAAAAACGAGATCATTCATTTTTTTATTTACCGGCATGGGCTCACCCGTTAACATCGATTCATCAATGCTAGAATGGCCTTCAGTTAAAACCCCATCAACAGGAATTTTTTCACCCGGACGCACGCGCAAAATATCATCGATCTGTAAATCTTCAATCAGTATGTCTTGTTCATTGCCTTGCGCATCAACTCGGCGGGCGGTTTTAGCTTGTAAACCAATTAAACGTTTAATCGCCTCAGAAGTTTTACCGCGTGCTCGAATTTCTAAAGCGGCGCCTAAATCCACTAAGGCAATAATAATGAGCGCCGCTTCAAAATACACATGGCGAGCACTTTCAGGCACTAGCGTTGGCCAAATGACAATGACGATAGAATACACCCAGGCCGCACCCGTACCGATCGTGATTAAGGTATCCATGGTGGCTAAGTGCTGCCAAAAGGCATTCCAAGCGCCACGATATAAATGGCCACCGGCATACAAAATAACAAGCAGTGTCATTAATCCCAAAATCCCCCAAATGATTTGACCGATTAACGTGTTTAAACTGAGCTGCCAAGGTAGCCACGATAAAATAAATAAAGCGATACCGATCACACCCGCGATGAGCGCTTTATAGAACAAATGACGCATGTGTTTTATTTCTGCTTGATCGCCAGCACTGCCTTGATACTCATCTTCAATCAGCAGGGCATGATAACCCGCTGCTTGAATCGCTTTAATGACAGTGTGTGGTTTGGCATGACCTGTGATAAAAACCGTGCGCGCAGCAAAATTAACTTGAGCGTCATCAATACCCTCAACGCCTTGTAAAGCCGCTTCGATGCTTTTAACACAACTGGCACAACTGACTTGCAATAGTTTCAGTCGATACTGAACAGATTGTTTAGTGTTAGTGGTTAGCTTATTTGTTGTCATGCAGACATTCCTTTTCGCAAGATTCACCATCAACATTAGAATATACTACAAGCACCAATGAAACAAAGGGATGACAAACGGTGTTTATCGGCTTTACAGATTTTCCGTTAATGGTAAAACAATAAACCAATAGCTTTGGAGAGAGAAATGGCTAAAAATTTAATGGTTTATAACGATCCCCGCAAGCCATCCAGGAGATCGAGCGACACAGACTGCCAACGACCCGGCTTGAGGCCACGCGGTAAATGCAAGCTGCCAAAACGTATGCGAATCAAGCGGCTAACCGTCAAGCCTTGGGATTCCCACAAGCGGCGAACTTCGCGGTTTTTACCTCGCGTGAGCACGACATTAAACCACTGGTTTTTACCTTTGCCACCGGCAAGACTCACTCGCTCAAACTTGGCCAATCCATCCTCTAGCTCAACACCCTTAAGCAAGCGGGATAAACAAGCATCGTCGACCTCGCCAAACACACGCACCGCGTATTCGCGTTCAATATTCGCGCCTGGATGCATGAGCTGGTTGGCTAACTCGCCAGAGTCCGTAAATAGCAGCAAACCCGAGGTGTTTAAATCGAGTCGCCCAACATTAATCCAGCGACCACGATGCAATTTGGGTAAAGCGTGAAAAACGGTGGGGCGGCCCTGCGGATCACTGCGCGTGCATATCTCACCCGCAGGTTTGTGATACATAATGAGTTGGGCCGGCGCCTCATCTGCATCGAGCTTAACAAGCTGACCATTCACCTCAAAGCGATCGCAAGAAGATGCGCGATCACCGAGCGTGGCCGCTTTGCCGTTCACGCGAATTTTACCGTCAATGATCATTTGTTCAATTTGCCGGCGAGAGCCTATCCCACGGCTAGCCAGGATTTTTTGTATTTTCTCAGGCTTCTGAAGTGGCTTTTTCATTATGACCTTGATCATCGTCAGCCGATGACTCAGCTTCATTTCCCTCATCTTCGTCGACTTCAGGATTGATGATGGCATCGACATCGTAAGCTTTTGCAAAATTCATGGCCTCAGCCAAGGCTTCATCATCGATATCGATATCATCCTCTTCGTCGCCGAAGTCTGACTCTGAAAACTCAGGGTGATCTGGATCAACCGGTTTGGCGTCAAGCTCAGCCGCGGCCAACGCTTCAGCCTCTGCGGCTTCCTGCTCTGCTTTCAAGCTGGCTTCTAGTTTCTTACCGGCCTCGTCAAGGTCAACGACTTCAGCTAAAGAAGGCAAATCTTGCAGGCTTTTTAAATTAAAGTAATCCAAAAACTCTTTGGTTGTGGCGTATAAAGACGGACGACCGGGTACTTCTTTGTGCCCCACCACCTTCACCCACTCGCGCTCGATCAAGGTGCGCATGATGTTTGTGCTCACCGCCACACCGCGAATTTCTTCCACTTCACCGCGCGTGATAGGCTGGCGATACGCAACCAAGGCCAAGGTCTCTAACAAAGCACGGGAATAACGCGGCGCACGCTCTTCCCAAAGGCGACTCACCCAAGGCGATAAATCTGCCTGGGTTTGAAACTGATAGCCGTTGGCCAGCTCTTTGAGCTCCACACCACGCCCCGCATAATGCTCAAGCAGCTGCTCAAGCTCTGCTTTAACTGCCGAACGCTCTGGGCGCTCTTGCTCTTCAAACACGTTCAAAATATCATCGACCGCCAGCGGGCGATCGGCTGCGAACAAAACACCTTCAATAATTTTATTCAGCTCAGAGGACATAGGTGACCCTTACAACTTCAATGTGCGACATCATAACATGATTTTCTACAAGCTTGCATCCGTCTCAAGCTGCTCTCGTTTGCGCAAATGAATCGGCGCATACGGCTCTGCCTGTACAAACTCAATCATACCCACTTTCATCAGCTCAAGCATGGCAATGAAGGTCACCACCACACCCAAACGCCCTTCTTTTTTCGAGAAAAACGAGGTAAACGCCCGGAAATTTGACTGGGATAAAGTATCAAGAATCGTCGACATCCGCTCACGAATGGACAAGGGCTCCATTTGAACATGGTGATGCGCTTGCAAGGCCGCTCGACGCATCACAGCCCTTAAGGCTTTCAACATATCATTCAGCTCGATGTGCGGTAATTTTTTCACCACACTTAACTCAACCGGCTCAGCGTTGGCCACAAAAATATCGCGCTCTTGGCGAGGCAAAGCATCCAAATCTTCAGCCGCACGCTTAAAGCGCTCATACTCTTGCAGACGTCGAACCAACTCAGCACGCGGGTCGTCTTCCATTTCTTCATCGTGCGGGCTTTTAGGCAACAACATGCGTGATTTAATTTCGGCTAACGTCGCTGCCATCACCAAATATTCGGCCGCAAGCTCAAGATTAATCGCCTTCATGATTTCCACATAGCCCATGTACTGCTCTGTAATGTCAGCAATCGGGATATCGAGAATATCCAGGTTTTGTTTTTTGATTAGATACAACAATAAATCGAGAGGGCCTTGAAAGGTTTCTAAAAACACTTCCAAGGCTTCAGGTGGGATGTATAAATCTTGCGGCAACTCTGTGATCAGCTGACCTTTAATTTTGATCACAAAATCACTCGGCTCGAGCGTTTGCGCCGCATTGTTAGCGGCTTGATTAAGTAACTGTGACTGCGAATCCTGCGTATCGTCCGTCATCATGAATCCTGTTTTAAGGTAAATTGACCCGAGAATAAGGTTTTCTTTGCACGTGTGACTTGATAATGCCCCGTCGACTGCGAACTAAAGTTCAATTTCACCATCACCGGCGTGGCCTCGCCTAAGGTTAACACCGCGCGCGAATACTGCTTCGGATTGAGGTTATACACGTAGTTACCTGTTTCAGAAAGCCCGGCAAAACCGCCACGGGTAAAACGATAGGTTTGATCAATGCGAAAATACAAACAAGAAGAATCGCCACCATAGTGCAAGCATAAATTTTCCATGAGAAGGCTGCCAGGTGCCACGGTGGACGCACCATGACTGGGAATATAAATCAAACCGGGCTTGGGAATATCGGGGGCACAAGCTGTTAAAAGCATCGTTAATACACCAACACTTCCCACACTTAAGACTCTACGATTCAAGCGATAATCCTCCATCGACGAGAGCATAGCAAGTTTGCATTCGACTGGCTAGCGAGAGATCGTGCGTGACAAGCACCAATGCCAAACCCTGAGCCTGCGACAAGCTCATCAACAATTCAAACACAGCCTTTGCAGCCTGCTCATCTAAGTTTCCCGTGGGTTCGTCTGCCAATAAGCATTTCGGCTTAGCGGCTAAGGCACGAGCAATGGCCACACGTTGTCGCTCACCGCCCGATAAGGCCTGCGGCCTGTGCGACAAACGATGGGAAAGACCCACAGCTTCAAGCATCTGCTCAGCCGTGGCCAAGGCCTGTGATTGATCGACACCACGAATCAATAAAGGCATCATCACATTTTCCAACGCGCTGAACTCGGGCAACAAGTGATGAAACTGAAACACAAAGCCCAAGGTTGAGTTTCTCAACGCACAGCGGCGCGCCTCACTTAAGCCTTCGACCGACTGACCATGCCACAACACCCGCCCGGACGTCGGTTTGTCCAAGCCTGCCAAACATTGCAACAGTGTACTTTTGCCTGAGCCCGAGCGGCCGATAATCGCCACACGCTCACCCGCTGACAAACTAAAATCGACATGCTTGATCACCTCAACCTGGCGAGCACCTTCCTGGTAGATTTTGCTTAAAGCTTCACACTGAATAATCGGCTTATTCATAACGCAAAGCCTCCGCGACCAGAGTTTTTGAGGCACGCCAGGCCGGGTACCAGGTTGCCAATAAACCCATTAAGAAAGCAATCAAACCCACATGCCAAATATCGGAAAACGATAGCTTAGACGGCAAGTAATTCACAAAATTCACACTGGCTGATATCAATTGCACATGAAACAAGGCTTCGATACCGTTGACCACACTGGTGATATTCAGTGATAAAACAATACCCGCCGCCGTACCGATTAAAATACCCACTAATGTGATCAACGCACCCTGGCACAAAAACACTTGCATGATAGCCCACGGTGTCATGCCCATGGTGCGTAAAATCGCAATTTCGGCACGTTTTTCATTGACCAACATCACCAGACTCGACACAAGGTTGAAAGCCGCAATCGCAATAATCAAAAGCATAATTAAAAACATCATGGTTTTTTGAATTTGAATCGTGTGATAAAACGCACCGTACTGCACCGACCAATCACTCACATCATAATGACCATCAAATTCATCGCTTAATGATTGAGCCACACTCGCCGCTTGAAATAAATTTTTGACATCAATGTGCAAACCACTGATGGACGAACCCAGTGCATACAAATGCGCAGCATCCGTCAGATTGATAAATGACAAGGAGTTATCAAAACCAAAACCATTGTCACTGTGGAAAATACCCGCGACTTTAAACGCTCGAAAACGCGGCGAAACACCCAGCGGCGTCACTGACATACTGGGTGTAAAAACATTCACTGTACCGCCGACAGTCACACCCAACCGCCCTGCGATACCCGCGCCCAAAACAATGCCAAAATGACCCGACTGATCGAGCGCACTTAAATGACCGGCCAACAAGCTGTGCGACAAATTCATGATTTTATTCACCGCCGCAGGCTGAATACCGTAGAGCAACGCCGGCACATTTTCACCGTTCGCGCTGAGCAGCGACTCGCCTGAAACATAAGGTGAAACAGCCGTGACCGCGGGGTTTTTCGCCACACGCTGAGCAACCGTTTGCCAACGTTTAAGGCGGTTATCATAGCCTGTTAAGGTCACATGCGGCACCATGGAAAACAGTTGCTGCTTGATCGCCGCGTTAAAGCCATTAAAAACGGACAACACCGTGATCAAGACCATCACACCCAATGCAATCCCAAACACTGAGACGAATGAAATAAAGGATACAAAGCCGCTGCGCTTTTTGGCACGTAAATAACGCAAACCTAAAAAAATGGACAAAGGCAATCGCATTAGACCGACGCCCCTTTGAATAAATTGAAGAAATTATCGCCCGTTTGCTGAACCAAGCTTTCGTAAGGCATGCCTCGAAGGCCAGCAATAAAGGCTGCCACTTCGTGCACATACGCAGGCTGGTTAACTTTACCTCGATGCGGCACAGGTGCGAGAAATGGCGAGTCGGTTTCGACCAGCAGGCGATCTAAAGGCACTTGCCTAGCCACCTCACGTACATTGTCTGCTTTTTTAAAGGTGACAATGCCTGAAATAGAAATATAAAAACCCAAGTCCAAAGCCGCTTTCGCCATCTCCCAGCTCTCAGTAAAACAATGCATCACCCCTGAGCACTGGCTAGCATTCTCCTCACGCATGATGGATAAGGTTTCTTCTTGTGCTGAACGGGTATGGATGATCAACGGTTTATCTAAGGCTTTTGCCACTTGAATATGCGCTCGAAAGTTTTTGGCCTGCTCAGCACGATCATCGTTATCGTAATAAAAATCTAAACCGGTTTCACCAATCGCCACCACTTTTGGCTGGGCGCCTAAGGTTAGTAGCTCACCCACCGTATAGTGTTCTTTAAATTCATTGTGCGGGTGCACACCCATAGAGCAAAAAACCTCGGGGTGCGCCATGGCAATCGCTTGAATTTGTGGGAAAGTTTTTAACGAGGTGGAAACCGTTAAGCAACAAACGACATTCGCTGCCCGAGCTTTAGACAACACTTCATCAACCTTCTCGCCCTGCTCATGCTCAGCAATCAGTTCTAAGTGACAATGAGAGTCGACTAACACAGGGTAAAACCTCGCCGCTAAAACCGGTCATGGTATCATAAATTATTGGGTATAAATACTTGCTATACTACGGTTTCTATGCAAAAATCTTCAGCAATCAGACTACCAAATAACAATAACCATAGATTTCTGATTCTAAGAGGCCTCTGCAAGTGTCTCGTGTCTTAACGACAAGGATGTTAGCAGAACACTCTATTACTTATACTAATTATAAACTTTGTTAATTTAAGGTAGTTTAGAATCATGTCCCATACTAACACGGAAAACTTGCAGGATAGCTTTCTAGATTCTCTCATCGAAAATGGAACAACCACCGCCATCTATCTCAAAAGCGGCATTAAACTGCACGGTCGAGTGATTGCGTACGATCAATACACCATCAGCCTCAAAGAAGATACGGTCCAGCTTATCTTTAAACACGCTGTGGCCACCATCGTTCCTTCGAGCACAAAAGCTTAAACCAACAGATACATAAAAAAAGGCGCTATCGCTAGCGCCCTTTTTACATTGTCAATATTTACTTGTCTGAGGATTGCTGTGAAAAACCAGGGACGTTATCCATACCTGACGAGCCACCCACAGAAGCACCACTACCAAACACGGTTGCGCCAGACACGCTGAACAATGTTGGTAAGAAAATCAAGGCTGCGCCCACAAATAATAAGGCAATCGGCGTACCCACAGGGATTTGCTGAGGGTTATCCTTATGCGCTTTGAACTTCAAAATGGCTGCAAACGCAAAGCCAAACCCGGCGACATAGGCTGCGGCTGTGATCATTTTCGCCAAGGCACCAAAGTTACCGGTGATATTGGTTGCCACTGTGCTCAATGAGTCGACACCGCCGCTTGCAGGGGCCGGGGCCGCCAATACGAGTGAACTAGCCGCTATCATTGATAATAAAACCAATAAACCGCGAAAAAAGCGCTTATTCAAAAAATGTTTTGCCATTTCTCTACTCCTTGGACTTGGACTTGGACAATATGCTGTAAGCATTGTACTACACGCCTTGCGAAAAAACAAATGCTTGCTTAACATCGGGTGCGATTAAAAGTGTAGGTTTTCATGCCGCTTTTCTTTCTTCCCAATAATCATTCCACTGTCCATTGGCGCGATTGACTCTAAGTGCGAGCATATCGGCTGCATTTTCCTCGCGCCACCAAGCG
>Ga0210019_1000097_pt1 | contig 119418 bp, 117 predicted proteins | sample CryGeyCG2114_020_2_FD_183969 | JGI IMG/M metagenome (GOLD analysis project Ga0210019, IMG submission 183969) | Groundwater microbial communities from aquifer - Crystal Geyser CG11_big_fil_rev_8/21/14_0.20 (SPAdes) (version 2) | ecosystem: Environmental > Aquatic > Deep subsurface > Groundwater...
GAAGGATCGCTACCGCCGTTTTGTAGCCAAGGCCTTTTTGTCAAGTCATGACGGAGCTCCTGCGCCATACGCCTACTGAGCCTTGTTGCCGAGGGTAGCAGCATGCCGTTCCCTTAGAAGATCGCTGCATAAGCGACATTATGGTATTGGCGACACGGGCTAGCACAAATTATTTTTTAAGTGAGGCAAGTGTGGTCAGGTTTGGGGGAGTGGCAATACCGCGTTCGGTGATGATGGCGGTAACGAGTGCTGCAGGTGTGACATCAAAAGCGGGATTGCGAACAGCGACACCTGTGGGAACCAGTTGTGTGGGACCCACGTGCGTTACTTCTTTTGTAGGGCGTTCTTCAATCACCACATGCGATCCATCTGGAATGCTGAAGTCAATTGTCGACATAGGAGCTGCGACATAGAGTGGAATATTGTGGTGCTTGGCCAAGATGGCCACGCCATAAGTGCCAATCTTGTTGGTGACATCACCATTGGCCGCAATGCGATCGGCACCCACAATGACTTTGTCAATTTCACCTTTGGCCATCATGTGGGCGGTCATATTGTCTGTGATTACAGTTGCATGAATACCGGCCTTATTGAGTTCCCAAGCGGTCAGGCGCGCACCTTGTAGGTAAGGACGGGTTTCATCGGCAAAGACCTTGAGGGTTTTGCCATCTTCGGTTGCGGCGTATAGCACACCTAATGCTGTGCCAAATCCGGCAGTCGCCAGTGCACCGGCGTTACAATGGGTCAGCACGCGATCACCATCGTTAAAGAATGTGGCACCATTGCGTCCCATTTGTCGATTGGTCTCAATGTCTTCAAAGCACATGGCGACGGCTTCATCTTTAAGACGATTTTGTAATTCGGAAAGCGGCAAGTCTTTATGGGTTTTGCATACACGCTTCATGCGGGCAGTTGCCCAGAATAAATTGACAGCCGTGGGGCGTGTGGCCTCGATTGTTTCGCAGACACGTTCTAACTTGGTATAAAATTCGTCATATGTCTTAACTGAAATTCCCAATGCCCCCAATGCGACACCCATGGCGGCAGCCACGCCGATGGCGGGGGCGCCACGAATGGCCATGTCCTTAATGGCAACAGCAACCGCTTTGTAATCTTCGCAAGTGATATAGACTTCTTCTTGCGGCAACAAACGCTGGTCGAGCATGATGACTTTGTCATCTTTCCATTCAATTGGTTTGATCGAAATCATAGATACCTTTGATGTTAGTCCAAATGCTTGCGTAACAGTTCGTTGACGACTTTGGGGTTGGCCTTACCTTGCATGGCCTTGATGACTTGACCCACAAAGAATCCAAAGACCTGCGTCTTGCCAGATTTGTAGCTGGCGACGTTATCGGGATTTTTGGCAAGAATGTCGGCAATTGCGGCCTCAATTGCACCGGTATCGCTAACCTGTACCAATCCCTTTGCCTTCACAATGGCTTCTGGATCATTGCCTGTATCAAACATTTCTACGATGACATCTTTGGCAATTTTGCCGCTGATAACATCGTCATCAATTAATTTGACGAGCGCTGCAATTTGAGTGGGTTTGATTTTGGCGTCTTCGATGGTTGCATTATTGGCATTGAGGCGGCCCAGTAGTTCCGTAATGATCCAGTTCGCAATTTTCTTGGGCTGATTGTAGTGTTTGAGCGCCTCTTCGTAATAATGGGCCAACGCCTTTTCAGCAGTCAAAATGCGGGCATCATATTCTGGAATGCCGTAGTCTTTTACAAAGCGTGCAGCTTTTGCGGATGCGAGCTCTGGTAGCGTGGATAAAATGTCCTCAATCCATTCTTGCGTAACAGTAACAGGCATTAAATCGGGGTCTGGGAAGTAGCGATAGTCGTGGGCTTCTTCTTTGCCACGCATAGAGCGGCTTTCCTGTTTGGCATCATCCCAAAGACGGGTTTCCTGGATTACTTTCTCGCCATCTTCAATGACTTCGATCTGACGTTTAATTTCGAATTCAATGGCACGTTCCACTGAGCGGAATGAGTTTAAGTTTTTGAGTTCAGTGCGGGTGCCCAATTTGGATTCACCTTTGGGTCGCACGGATACGTTGGCATCGCAGCGCAGACTACCTTCTTGCATGTTGCCATCGCAGACTTCCAAATACATAAGGATGTTGCGCAGCGTTTTGAGATAGACAACAGCTTCTTGTGCAGAGCGAATATCGGGACCGCTGACAATTTCAATCAATGGCACACACGCACGGTTTAAATCCACATGACTGGCGTCGGGATTACCGTAGTCGTGTACGAGCTTGCCCGCGTCTTCTTCCATGTGAATGCGAATCAGTTGAATGGATTTGATTTGATCGTTCCATTCAATTTCCACCACACCTTCACGGCAGATGGGGCGATCATATTGGGAGATTTGGTAGCCTTTGGGTAAATCGGGGTAAAAATAATTTTTGCGTGCAAACACACTGTGTTCGTCAATGGTGCAATGGGTGGCGAGCCCTGCGCGAATGGCAAACTCTACAGCCTTGCGATTCAGAACGGGCAGTGCACCGGGTTGCCCGGTGCAGACCGGGCAAATGTGTGAGTTGGGTGGTGCCCCAAAAGTGGTGGGACAGTTGCAAAATAATTTTGTCTTGGTCAGAAGTTGTGCGTGAACTTCCAGCCCAATAACGCATTCAAATTCAGTGCTCATAAAGTCACCCCTGGCGGGAGCATGCCATGCCATGGCGTTGCTTGTTCATACGCATGGGCAATTTGGAGTATCGTTGCTTCTGCGAGTGGTTTGCCAATTAATTGCATGCCAACTGGTAATTTGTCTTTTGTGAATCCACATGGAACAGAGAGACCCGGCAGGCCAGCCAAGTTGCATGGGATTGTGAAAATGTCAGATAGATACATCTGAATGGGATCGTCTGTTTTTTCGCCAAACCGAAACGCGGCCGTGGGTGAAACAGGTGCGGCGATCGCATCGACGGATTCAAATGCCTTCAGAAAATCTTGCTTGATGAGTGTGCGCACTTGTTGGGCCTTCTTGTAATACGCATCATAGTAGCCAGAGTTGAGAACAAATGTGCCAATGGTAATACGCAGTGTGACTTCTGGGCCAAATCCTTCAGTGCGGCTTAATTCATATAGATCGCGCAGGTCTTTGGGGTGCGATGCGCGATGCCCAAAGCGGATACCATCAAAACGCGACAGGTTGGCACTCGCTTCTGCAGGAGCAACAATGTAATAACAGGGTAATGCATATTCGGTGTGGGGTAGGGAAATTTCCACACACTCTGCACCCAGTTTTTTAAGTTCAGCAATGCCTGCCTCAACGGCCTTTGCAACATCGCTATCCAAACCATCAATAAAATATTCTTTGGGAATACCAAGCTTCATGCCCTTGATGGATTTACCTAGGTCTGCGGAAAAATTTGTTGCTGGTAAATTAAGCGATGTGGAGTCATGCGGATCAAATCCAGCAATAACATTCAACATCTCAGCACAATCACGAACAGTGCGTGCCATGGGGCCGCATTGATCTAACGATGATGCGAATGCGGTCATGCCATAACGACTGACGCGTCCGTAAGTGGGCTTGATACCCACCACGCCACAGTGAGATGCCGGTTGGCGAATGGAACCACCTGTGTCAGTGCCCAGTGCTGCGACACATTGCAAAGCCGCGACTGCTGCTGCAGAACCACCGCTGGAGCCGCCTGGAATATGATCGCGTTCCCAGGGATTGCGGACGTTGCCAAAATAAGAGTGTTCGTTGGAAGAACCCATGGCAAATTCATCCATGTTGAGTTTGCCCACAATGACCGCACCGGCATCTTGTAAGCGTTGGACAACAGTTGCGGTGTAGGGCGCGGTATAGTTTTCCAAGATGTGTGAGCCACAGGTGGTGCGCACGCCATTGATGGTGAATAAATCCTTAATACCAACTGGAATGCCGGTCAGTGGCGTTACATTTTTTCCAGACTTGATGCGGTCATCGGCGGCACGTGCATCCGCAAGTGCGAGCTCTTCAGTAACGGTGATAAACGAGTTGAGATCGGGGTTGCTGGTCGCAATGCGCTTTAAATAATCTTGTGTGAGTTCTACAGAGGAAATCTTTTTGTCGCTTAGCTGCTGATGTAGGGTGTCGATTGTCATAGGACCTTCGGGACTTGGAAGAAATCACCATCCCGCTCCGGGGCATTGGCGAGGATGGCCTCGCGATTATCAAATGCTTGGGCTTCGTCATCGCGCATAAATCCAACGGCATCTACGGCATGGGCGGTGGGCTCAATTCCCTCGGTATTCACTGCTTTGAGGCGCTCGACATACTCCAGGATGTGCTTGGCTTTCTGGGTATATCGCTCCAAATCGGCCTCTGGAAAGCGCAGGCGCGCCAGATGGGCGATGTGGTCGATTAGTTTCTTGTTAATGTCGGTCATAGGAACCTCATTGAATGTGCAATTACGGGGCAAGCGCCTAACACGCAAAATGGCGTACTGACAAGCGTTTTACCGCTTTATTACCTTGATCTCTGGCCCAATCAATGAGATGCGTCGCGACCCAAAATGAGGATTATATGACGAAATCAGCAGTGACCCAAAACCTACGCAATATCGCCATTATCGCACACGTTGACCATGGCAAAACGACCCTTGTGGACTTTATGCTCAAGCAGTCGGGCACGTTCCGTGAAAACCAATCTGTGGATGACCGTGTGATGGACAGCATGGATCTGGAACGCGAACGCGGGATTACCATTGCATCCAAAAACTGTTCGGTGTCCTGGAAGGGACACAAGATCAATATCATCGATACCCCAGGCCACGCCGACTTTGGTGGCGAAGTGGAACGCGGTATCAAGATGGTGGACGGTGTGGTGTTGCTTGTGGATTCCTCTGAAGGTCCGTTGCCGCAAACGCGCTTTGTGCTGAAGAAGGCTCTGGAAGCCAATTTGAAGGTTATTGTGGTTGTGAATAAAATCGATCGCAAAGACGCGCGCCCGCAAGAAGTGCTGGATGAAGTGTATAGTTTGTTTATTGATCTGGATGCCAACGATCAGCAAATTGAATTCCCGGTCTTGTACGCCATTGGTCGCGATGGGATTGCGCAGCCTACGTTGGAAACACGTGGTGATTCATTAGCGCCTCTTTTTGACATGATTATCGAAGAAGTGCCGCCACCCAAATATGACCCCGCAGAACCCTTTCAGATGCTCGTCACCAATCTTTCATATTCGGATTACATGGGCCGCTTGGCCATTGGTCGTATTTTTAATGGTGCAGTGAAAAAGAACGAAGCGTTGGTGTGTATTGGCGAAGACGGCAAACCGCGCCAGCTCAAAGTCACAGGCATTCAGGGGTATGAAGGCATTCGCGTCGCTGATTTAGACCATGCGTTGCCGGGCGATGTGATCATCATTTCTGGTATTGAAGATGTGCACATTGGCGACACCATTTGTACGGCGGAATCCCCCAAGGCGTTGCCACGCATCACGGTGGATGAACCCACTGTTTCCATGAAGTTTATGTGCAACACGTCACCACTGGCTGGGCGCGAAGGTAAATTGGTTCAGTCGCGTAAAATCATTGAGCGCCTGGAAAAGGAAACCCAACACAATGTGGCGTTGCGTGTAGAGCAGGGTGAAAATGCTCAGACGTTTATTGTGAAAGGTCGCGGCGAATTCCAAATGGCCATTTTGATTGAACAAATGCGTCGCGAAGGGTTTGAGTTGGCCGTGGGTCGTCCGCAGGTCATTATGAAAGAAGTAAACGGCGTTCAGTGTGAACCCATTGAACATTTGTATGTGGATATTGATGATCAATTCACCGGTGCAGTGACCGAAAAGCTGTCACGTCGCCTGGGTCGCATGACAAATATGGTGAACCACGGCACAGGTCGCGTGCGTCTGGAGTTTTCCATTCCATCACGCGGGTTGATTGGTTACCGCAATGAATTTTTGACCGACACCAAAGGCACCGGCCTTATGAATTCTTACGTGCAAGGTTACGAACCGTATCGCGGCGATATTGTAAGCCGTGTGGCAGGGTCACTGGTCTCAGATCGCTCAGGCGAATCTGTGCCCTATGCACTCTTTCATTTGGAACCCCGCGGTGTCATGTTTATCACCAATGGTGTGCCGGTTTACGAAGGCATGATCATCGGCGAACATAATCGTGACAACGATTTGAATGTGAATCCCTGCAAAGAAAAGAAACTCACCAACATGCGCGCGGCGGGAAGTGATGAAAACATCATTCTGACGCCCGTGCTACCGTTGACGTTAGAGCGTGCGATTGAATTCATCCGCGACGACGAGCAGGTCGAAGTCACTCCCAAGAGCATCCGCCTCCGTAAAAATATCCTGGCCGCAAATCAGCGGAAATAGGTTTTTATGAATAACAGAAAACTGAAGTGGATTGTTCTGTCTCTTTTCGTTGTTGTTCTTTTGGGTTCGCTCCTCAATGCCGAAACGCAAAGAGGCACCCCAAAACCATCAATCCCCTACACGCATGTTGTTTCATATGAAACGCAGTACTATCTTCACGGCCCCCAACAAGCCATGCCACCCCAAGGAAAATTTCGTCCAGGAACAAAGGTAATCATCATTCAAGACATGGGAAGTTATGTGCGTGTCAAAAGTGATAATGGTATCGAGGCAGCGGTTTCAGCAGAGAGCCTTCGAAAGATTCAGTGACGACGAACAGGCCGAAGTCACCCCCAAAAGTATTTGCCTCTGTAAAAACATTCTAGCCGCCAATCAATGGAAGTAGTATGGGAACCCCATGACATATGTGTGGGTCGATATCTTCGTTTTCCTCATCGGACTTTGCGTTGGTAGCTTTCTGAATGTGCTGCGCGTGCGACTGCCATTGGAAGAACCCTTTGCTTGGGGGCGGTCCAAGTGCCGCAGTTGCAGCGAGACAATTGCGTGGTACGATAACATTCCACTTTTAAGTTTTATTCTTCTTCGCGGAAAGTGCCGCAAGTGCCACACACCAATCGGTTGGATGTATCCCATCATGGAGCTTATTACGGCGCTGCTGATTCTGGCGACGTGGTGTTACTTCAAGTCACCACTACCTGCCACACTCTATACCATTGGCCTTATCGCACCGCTCATCTTAATTAGCTTCATTGACTTGGAACATTTAATCATTCCCGATGTGATCAGCCTGCCCGCCATTCCGTTGGCAGTGGTCATTCAATTGATTGTATCGCCGTGGCCTTGGCAGCAGACACTGATTTCCAGCGGTATTGGGATTGCAGTGGGTGGTGGCGTCTTAGCACTGGTGGCACTCACATATGAAAAGATTCGCAAGCAAGAGGGGCTGGGCTGGGGCGATGTGAAGCTCATGGCCTGGCTGGGCGCCTATTTTGGCTGGCAGGGAGTGATTGTCATCCTGCTTTGGAGTTCGGTGGCTGGTACAATCATCGGTAGCCTGTACCTGCTTCTTTCCAAAAAATCGGCCCAACACCCCATCCCATATGGCCCCTTTATTGCCGGTGCTGGCATATTGTACTTTTTCTATGGACAATTAGTGGTGTCATGGTACCTGCGCCTCGTTCTATAAATGATGGCGGATGGGTAAGTTAAAAGCGTATTAAAATCAGTGGTTTAGGTTTTATCCTCCCTGTTTTTTCCACAGCACACGCAACTTTTTCCCCAGTATCGCGATAAGTACACTCTCGAATACAACAAGGAGATGGGTAATGGCGTACGTGAATAATAGAGATCGTTTGCAAGACATGCAGTCCCGCATTTTACCGGGTCATTATTTTGGTCGGAGCTTGGATCATGTGCTTGATAATGGTCTTATGGGTGAATGTGATAAGCTTCATGACGAGATGAAGGATGCCTTTGGTTGTTGGCGTTCAGAATTGAACCGTGGTTTTCTTGCAAAGGTAGGACGTCGGATCGGTACAGCGGTTGGTTTAGTTGATTTAGAATCTATTACCCCTGCACATGTATATCGTGATCAATATCTACGTTTGGCCCAGCAATACGCCAACAAGTGCCATCCAAAGCGCACTGAAGCGGCAGCACGTGTCTCAGTCGAAGCATTTGATGCTCCCCCGGTAGATGATACAGCCGTTGACGGCATTGAGTTGCCAGCTGATCTTGGCGAAGCCCCAGTCAATGGGGATGTCCCTGTCGCTCGCATTGCCGAAGCTGGTTCTGGATTCCAACTTGAGCATGCATTTATACTTTTATTCGCCGCCACTGGTGTAGGAGCACTTGTTGAAATCGGTGCCTCAGTCGTTGTTGGTGGCGCCCTAGCCATCGGTGCAAGCTCCTAAACAAGGGTCACCGTTTTTGCAGTAGACAATATAGTCAATATTGGTATTGATACCGCCAGCCTCAGTTTCCTCAACTGTTTCAGGAGGGTACAATATGGCCTTTCGCGGTGTGTTTTATTCCAGCGGTCTTGAGCGTGATCATTCCTATCTTGCTGGCCCCATCGTTCCGCCCCATCGTGGTCTTCGGGCCCTAGACAGAGACATGTTGAATCCCGACCAATTGGCACAGTGTGATAAATTGCATCGAGAGATAAAGTCCGCTCACTATAAGTGGCAACAGGCGATCAGGTCCAGTGACCGCAGCTTATTTTCGTTAGGTAGTCTGTTATCCCTCTTCAGCCTCATTCCACCAGTTGATTCCACGATAGCAGGCGAGCGGTATCGTGAATATTTTAATGCCCTTCTGCAGTACAACCAAACCTGCATTCCAGAGAGAGCCCAAATTGCAGCTACCGAAGTTGAAGCAACAAGAGATTCACCGAAGGCCTCCGCAAAATTCACTATTCCTACCGGTATATTGGTTTTAGGGGGTATTGCATTGGCCGCAACCGGCGTGGGGTTGGCCATTGAAGCCGGCGTTTTGACCGTTGAAGGTGCTGTTCTGGCAGTAGTTGTAGCCCTCTAATAACCCCCATTTGGGCAGTTTGGCTTGACATTAACCGGTCAATCCCTTACCAGCCCCCAACCCTGCAATTCTGCAAGGGAATCTAAATCTAACGGCGTTCGACGCCGTGTGTTGAAGGCGGGTGATTTTTTTATGCCAGGAGTACGCGTTAAAGATGGTGAATCAGTAGAAGCCGCGATTCGCCGCTTCAAGAAGCAATGTGAAAAGGCCGGTATTTTATCGGAACTGCGCAAGCGCGAATTTTTTGAGAAGCCCAGCGTGCGCGAGAAGCGCAAAGCTGCCGCCGCTCGCAAGCGTTCAACACGCAAGCCAACACGTTAATTATTAATTTTGGAGTTTAGAATGTCCCTCAAGGACAAGCTATTGTCGGATTTGACCACTGCAATGAAAGCCAAAGATGCGCTGCGTCTGGAAGTCTTGCGTGCTGTCAAAACGGCAATCAAAACCAAAGAAGTCAGTGGCACCGCCGCTTCCGAAGTGGACGAAGCGGCCGTGCTGCAACTTTTAAGCACCATGGTCAAGCAGCGTCAGGAATCCATCACTCAGTTTCGTCAGGGTGGGCGCGATGATCTAGCGAAGAAGGAAGAGGCAGAAATGGCCATCCTTCAAGAATACCTTCCCACACAGCTTTCCGAAGCAGAACTCAAAGATGTGATTTCTCAGGCCATCACCGAAAGTGGTGCTGCATCACCCAAAGATATGGGCAAGGTGATGAAGTTGATTATGCCCAAGACTACCGGTCGTGCCGACGGCAAACTGGTCAGTCAGCTCGTGCAGCAATTATTGTCAACCAAGTCGTAACTGTAATCTTAAAGAGGCGTCATGTTTCCATCCTCACTCCTTCAAGAGATCAAGGATCGCCTGTCCATCGTGGCCATTGTGGGGGAGTCTGTTCCGCTCAAGCCTGCTGGCCGTAATCATCGGGGCCTCTGCCCGTTCCATGGTGAAAAAACCCCCTCGTTTATGGTGAATGAAGAGAAGCAAATCTTCCACTGCTTTGGCTGTGGTGAAGGTGGCGATGTCTTCAAGTACACCATGAAACGCGAGGGATTAAGCTTTCCCGAGTCGGTTCGTGCGCTGGCCGAACGTGCTGGTGTGCGCCTACCCGAAGAGTTCACTAAAACAACGCATGCCGAAGAAGATGCGGCCCATAAAAAGAAGCGCTGGGGCTTGCGCGCTAACCAAGTCGTGGCCGAGTACTTTCAGGCGTGTTTATTGGATGAAAAGAAGGGGTTGGAAGCCCGTAATTATCTAAAAAATAGGGGTTTTTCGGATACTGAAGTTTTTAAGCAACATTTTTTGGGACTTGCCGATGATACTTGGGATGATCTGGTGCGTTATTTGACAAGCAAGGGTGTACCGCTGGAATTGGCGGCGGAGCTGGGATTGATTCGACCGCGCCAAAATCGCGATGGCTATTATGATTTTTTCCGGCAGCGTATTATGTTCCCAATTACCAATGCGCGTGGCGAAATTTTGGGATTTAGTGGTCGCACCTTTGGCACGCCCAAGACAGCTGAAGGGCAAGACGCCCCAGCCAAGTTTGTGAATTCACCCGACTCATTTATTTATCACAAGAGTCACTCAGTATTTGGTTTGGCACCTGCATTGTCGGCAATTCGTCAGGAAGATGCGGTGTGGTTGGTAGAAGGTAATTTGGATGTGATGGCCTTGCACCAAGCGGGCATTCAACATGTCGTTGCACCGTTAGGGACTGCTCTGACAACTGGGCATTTGCGATTGGTCACACGCTTTACGAGAAATATTTGGTTAATCTTTGATGGGGATGAGGCGGGTATTAATGCCGCCCGTCGTAGTTGGCCGCTCTTTTTAGAATTGGGATTGGTACCACGCGTGGTAGTACTGCCGCAGGGTGAAGATCCGGATACCTATGTTCAAAAGATGGGCGCAGATGCCATGCATAAGCTGGCGGCTGCATCATCAACGCTGGGTGAATGGGTGGTGGATCGGGTGATGCTAGAAGCCGGTCACGGTGCTGCAGGTTCTGTTATTGCCATGCGGGAGTTGAAACCCTTGCTGAAGCTTGTGCATGATCCTGTCGAGCAAGCGATGTACCTGCGTCGCGTGGCGCAACGGTTTTCAATTGATGAATCGGTGTTGCGTGCATCGTTAGCAGGAAGTGAAAAAAAGCAGATGATCAACGCAACTTTGCAGCGTCACTCATCCGATAGTTTAGAAGTACGCAGTATTGAACGACGTGTGTTGAAATTGATCCTGCAATATCCAGAACTGTGGTCAGCCATGCACGACAAGCTGGCTTTAAGCATGATGGAAGACGACTTTAGTACGACCATCCTGCAGACCTTGCAGGATGCGGCTGGGAAAGAGGGCCTTTCGATAGGAAGGCTTATCGAGAATTTGGTAGACAAAGACTTGTCTGGAATGATTGAGGAGATGTCCCTTTCTGAGCCAGAGTGTTCAGAGGAAGATGCATTGGCGGTAACGAATGGCTATGTTGACATTCTGACCCAAAGATTTCAGAAGAGTCAGATGCAAGAGCTGAATCAAAAAATTGCCGAGGCGCAGGCACTAAATGACGAGCCGCGACTCATTGAACTTTTGACCCAAAAACAGGAACTCGTAAGGAGACTTTCATGGCGAGCACCACAACAGACGCAAAAGACAAATTAAAGAATATCAAGAAGCTTATTGATGTGGCCCAGAAGAAGGGCTTTATCACATACAGTGAAGTGAATGATGCCCTGCCATCTGCGATGACGGAACCTGAGCAATTAGACGGTGTTCTGGCCGCATTGGATGAGATGGATATTAGCATTGTTGATAGTGAGGAAGAGGGTAAAAAGCTGCTTGAGAAAAAGTCCAAGGGTGACGATGACGAAGGTGAAGAGGAAGAAGAAGAGGTTGTTATCACAGAAGCAGAAGCGGCTGCTGCAAAGGCTGAAGCCAGTGTGCGTTCAGCTGACCCTGTTCGCTTGTATTTGCGCAAGATGGGTGCTGTTGCACTGTTAACACGTGAAGGTGAAGTTGAAATTGCCAAGAAAATTGAACAGGGCGAAAATGAAATGTTCAATATCTTGCTCTCTTCGCCACTCGGTATTCAATCCATGTTGTACTTGGGTGACCAGCTTTCTCGTAATAAGATGAGAGTTTTGGATTTCATTAAAGATCTCGACGAACAAGAAGAGCGCGATGGTGTTGATGAAAATGCCAAGCGTTTGGATATTTTGAAATTAATGTCGCGTGTGCGTCAGTTGGCCAAGCAAGGTCGCCCCTATCAAAGCAAGATGTTGAATGATCGCTTCTCGGAAGCAACACGTGAACAAGCCAAAGCCAAATTTACAGAGTTGCAAAGCCGTATGTTGGAATGTCTGAAGCAGATGAATTTGAATCAAAAGACAGTGGATGCAATTGTAAAACGCCTGCGCGAGACCGTTTTGGCCATGGACCGCTGCGAACGGACATTCAAGGATATTGGTACCAAGACCAAGATCAAAGGATTTGATGCCCAGAAGAACTTTTTCAAAAAATACAAATCCACAGCGTATCAATTACGCAAGAGCTGTCAGGAAACGGGCTGTGACAAGGAAGAACTGGAAGAGTTTGATGAAAAGTTTAAAGAAGCTGAAAAGAATTTACGCCAATTGGAAAAAGATTGTTCGCAAGATTCCAAGAGCTTGCGCGAGACCTTTGTATCATTGGAACGTGCCAAACGTTTTGCTGAAGCTGCCAAGCGCGAGTTAATCGAAGCCAACCTGCGTTTGGTGGTGTCCATTGCCAAAAAGTACACCAACCGTGGCTTGCAATTCCTGGATTTGATTCAAGAAGGTAATATTGGATTGATGAAGGCCGTGGATAAGTTTGAATACCAACGGGGCTACAAGTTCTCAACATATGCCACTTGGTGGATCCGTCAGGCCATTACCCGCGCTATTGCCGATCAGGCCCGCACCATTCGTATTCCGGTGCACATGATTGAAACCATCAATAAGTTGGTGCGTACATCTCGTTATTTGGTGCAGGACTTGGGTCGCGAGCCCACTCCAGAAGAAATTGCTGAAAAAATGGAATTGCCACTCGAAAAAGTGCGCAAAGTATTGAAGATTGCAAAGGAACCTATTTCTCTCGAGACACCCATTGGTGAAGAGGAAGATAGCCACCTGGGCGATTTTATCGAAGACAAGTCTGTGGTATCCCCCGTGGATGCGGTTACAAATTCCAGCCTGTCCGATCAGACGATGGGTGTCTTATCGACGTTGACACCTCGCGAAGAAAAGGTGCTGCGTATGCGCTTTGGTATCGGTGAAAAATCCGATCATACCCTGGAAGAAGTGGGTAAAGACTTTGCGGTAACCCGCGAGCGTATTCGTCAGATTGAAGCCAAGGCCCTTCGCAAGCTGCGCCATCCCAGCCGTTCCAAAAAGCTCAAGAGCTTTGTGGATTGGTAGACAAAGCCCGTTAAACCATTGATGTGAAAAGTGGCGTATGGTATTTGCGCACCACCATTGCAAGGGGGGTCTATGCGTAAATCGTGGCTTATTGTGATCATTTTGGTGGCGTTACTGGGGGCCATCACTGCGGGCTATTCACTTAAACTCTTCTATCAAATCCAATCAGTCGGTTTCGATAAACCGGCATTCTGTAATTTGAGTCCCACCATGAACTGTGAACTGGTGCAGGCGAGTTCCTTTGCAGAGTTTTTGGGCCTGCCGGTTTCGGGACTGGGTCTTTGCTATTATATATTTACCATCTTGCTTGCACTGACTGTGTGGGTGATGCCGACAGGGCAACAACTGGCAGCGCAATTTGGTTGGGTAGTAGGATTAGGGACATTTTTGTACTCGGCCGCGCTGGCTTGGGTGAGCGCTACGATTCTGCGTGTTTGGTGCCCGACATGCATTGTTATGTATATTATTAACCTACTCATTTGGTTTGCGTGGTGGGTGGGGTGGCGTGTGAATCCGGTGCGTGTATGGGCCCATTTGTCGTCATTTTGGAAGCCAGCGGTGGGGATGCTCATTGTGTTTTGTGTGGGGGCAGTCTTTATGTTGAGCCAGAAACAATCAATGGGGAAAATAACTGAACGTCAAATGCAAGATGCACTCTATGCTTTTGATAAGTCATCACCCCATGTATTGCCCACGGACTGGACTGACCACCCAATGTGGGGCAATCCCAATGCCAAAGTAACCATTGTGGAATTCAGTGATATGGAATGTCCATTTTGTCGATTGGCAGCACTCAATTTTTTGCCGCGCCTGACGGAATATCAAAATGACGTGAAGTTAGTGTTTGTGAATTATCCTCTGGATCAAAGCTGTAACAAGAATATGCAGATGCAGGGGCATCAGCATTCTTGTATGGCCGCAACAGCCGCCATGTGCGCCTATCAACAACACGAATTCTGGAATTACAGTGAAGATGTCTTCCGCGATCAGCGTCGCATTTCACGTGATATGTTGCTCAAGCTAGCTGAAAAACATCATCTCGACATTCCCAAATTTACACAATGTCTGGATTCTCAAGAAAGCATGCCACTGGTGCAGCGTGATATTTCAATTGGCGAAGGTGCCATGATTACTGCTACGCCCACTATCTTCATCAACGGCAAACCGTTCCCTTATTGGCGTTCGCCAGAAGTGCTGCGCGCCGCTCTGAAAGAAGAATTAGCCAAAGCAAAAAAATAATCTGTAAGTTATACGCCGAATTTGGCGACCACCCGATCATAACAATCAATCACGTGGCGGACGTATTTGCGTTTGACCAGGTAGTCATGCGGGAAGAAGCTGCGCTTGAATCCATAAATAATAATATTGCGCAAGCGGCTGGGAGAAATGTCAAAATTCTCTACGGCCAAGGCCACTTCGTTGGTAACGGTGGTGTTGGATACGGTACGGTTGTCTGTGCAAAGGGTGGTGGAAATGCGTTCCTTTTCCATACGGGCAAAGGGATGATCCTTGAGCTTTTTGATTTCCGGGGTGGTCTGCATATTGCTTGTCAAACAGACTTCCACTGTAATGCGACGATCTGAAATATATTCGATCAAATCATGCACATACTTTTTGCGTTCAGCGAGTGTTTTACCTGGTGCTAGATTTTCATGGAATAGATGCAGGCCATGGCCAATGCGGTCAGCATACAAATCAGTGATGGCTTGGAAAATGCTGGGTGGTCCAAATGCTTCGCCGGCATGCACAGTGCGACACATGAAGTTCTTTAATGCATATTGATAAGCGGGTTTGTGAATTTCAGCCGGGTAGCCATATTCTTCACCGGCAAGGTCAAATGCAACGACTGGAATGCCCCGTTTGTCGCGGATATCTACGAGGGCGCGCGCTAGTTCCAAAGAAGCCGTAGCAAAAGCCTCGTTTTGGGACATGTAGGCACAAACGTTCAAAAAGTCTCGATAGTAGGGCGAAAAGTTTTTGGCAAATTTGCGCATGGCACACCCAATGATGCCATATTCAAATGGGGGCATATCGCCGGATTTGACTTGCTTCCATTTGGCAATGTCCTTTTTGGCGCGATCAAATCCCTTATTCACACTTTCCAAAACGGTTTGCATGTCCATCTTGTCACTGACATGCAACTGGGGCGCAAACCTGGTTTCCAGGTAGCAAACGCCTTCTTCGGCATTATCAATCGCGAGTTCATACGCAATGCGTTCCAAGGCTTCTGGTGTGTGCATCACCGCGCAGGTGTATTGAAAACCACTTAGGTACTCCGCCAAGCTCTTGTATTTGTCCTTGAAAACGAGCTTCTTCATGCCCTCAACGGTATAGGAGGGGAGCTTGACCTTTTGGGCCTTGGCGAGTTCGATCAGCGTGGGAATACGCACAGAGCCATCCAAGTGGACATGCAAGTCCGTTTTGGGTAAGGCTTTGATAAGTTCTCGGGAAATTTTAGGTTTTTTAGTGGATTTCATGGGCGTTTATTGCCCCTGAAGTGCCAAAAAGTCAATAATTCACAATAGGTTCACGCAACTTTTGGTAGGGAACGTCGATAACCAAGTAGCTTCAAAGGAGTGTTTATGGTGCTTATTTATGACCCCAAATATAAGGGGATTGCCTCCCCTCAGTGGGTGAATGTCTCATTCTTTCCGGATTTTTCTGCGCTGGATGTTCATCAACCACTTCAAATCACAGCAGGCGCATCCATGATGGCGATGCCTAAGGCTCAGCCTTCGCCCATGCCGACCTTGCGTCTGCTAGAGGGTGGGGGTGGCGGTCTCGGTCCACGCATGTTGCCACCTCAGGCCCGATTTTGGGTTACCGCAGCAGCGTTGGTGGTTGCAGCAGGAGTTGCTGCCAAATCAATTTATGATCATTACCACCCACACAAAGAAACTGTCGGTGAGCCGTCGCTTGATGACCTGCGTCGCATGCTGGAAGAGGCGGAGCGGACGCAACGCGAACTCGAAAAACAATCGCCTGCATGGTATTCGGACCCATTCTCACCAGATGTAACACGTCATCAATCTCAACAGCATGAACTGGCATTATGGATTGAACGCCTCAAATTGGAAATTGATCTGAAAGAATGGGAAGATGTACGAAATGCAGACAAAGATGATTCTAGCTGGTCAGTTTTTGTTGACGCCCGTATTGAAGAGGTAAGGCAAAAAATTGCAACGCATGCCACTCAGTCTCAAAGAGAAGAAGCGGCTTTGAGTGGTATTATGGCAAGTGCCAGTGAGCCTTCTAGTGCAAATTCTGCAGCAGAAACGAATAAAACAACACAAGATGAGAAAGAAGTAGACTGGGAAACCTTGGCGGCAGCGGGTGATAACCTGGCGTTTGCGCGTGCTGAAGATCAGTTTATTCAGCAGATGCGTGCTACTGTGGTAGCGCATATTGATACCGGGGAAAGTGCAGCACAAATCCTTGAGTGGTATAACCGATCCGTAAAACCAGAAGTGATGCGAGTAGCAAAATTGGCAACGCAATTGGTTAAAACATCTGATGAACATAAAGTGTTTCACGACATCCGCAATCGCCTGCTGCATCTGGAGCATGCGCTCCCTATGCTGTTGAACGCAGGACGATTAGAAGCTGCGCGCGCCTCGTGTCAGCCACCTGACCATAATTTGAGTAGCGTGTTGAAGAGCCTGCAGTCGCGCTTTTCGACAACGGTGAGTATTACCCAAGTTGGATTTGGGGGATTGAGACTGACACCGAATGTCGATTTGGATGCGTTTATGGCGATAATGGAAAATCTTGTGGGCAATGCGGCGGACCATCCAAGGCGTGGACAGAGGTTAACATCTGTGCGTTTGGAAATTCAATCGGGTGCACTCTTTGTTCATGATAAAGGTGCTGGAATGACTGATGAGGCGTTGGAAAATTTGCGAAGTGGCGTACGCATTCACGATGGTAAAGTGATTGAGAGTAGTGATCGGGATAATGACCACGGATTTGGTTTTCAAATAGCGCGGCAGAATGCAGACAAATTGAATATTGAGTTGGATATTGATTCAGAATTGGGCGTTGGGACCACGGTTTCATTGGTATTTCCTGATGGCATGATTGAGCCTGATCCTATGGAATATGTGCTCATTGGTCATGCAGAGCTAGATGAAGCTGCAGTATTTTTGCAATCAGTAACGCCAGAGCGGCGCCTTGAACTTGTGAGAGAAATGAATATGCTAGCTAAGCGTATTATTGGTGAACATATGACACAGGTTATGGATGTGTTGCTAGAACCTCAAACAGTACGTCGATTTCAACGACAGGTACGTGCAATTGGGGAGCGTTTTTCAGCCTTGTTGACCCTTCTTATAGAAGGGTTGCCGGCTGATCATGTGAGCGTGAGAAGCGCACATTGGAATGCCGAAGTATTATTGCACTTATTTCAACCCCAATGATGTTTCTAGAAATGCTTTACATCACTCAAAAAGCAGCGATACAGTCGCCATATGCATTATAATACCCCGAATACGACCGAGATTCGACGTCGGCTGGCGACTGTTTTAAGTGCGCCCGAAATTGATCTGGCTATGCCCCAGATTGAACGTATCAATCAGCTCAAAAAAGAGAAGAATGCCGTCATTTTGGTACATTATTACCAAGTTCCCGCGATCTATCACGGTATTGCAGATGTCGTGGGGGATTCACTGGGTTTGTCGCAGGCCGCAACCCAGGTCGATGCGGATACCATTGTATTTTGTGGCGTGCATTTCATGGCGGAAACAGCCAAGTTACTTAATCCTCAGAGAACAGTTTTGATTCCGGATCCCACAGCAGGATGTTCGCTCTCCGAGTCCATTACCCCTGAAGATGTGCGTGCACTCAAGGCCAAGCATCCCGGAGTGCCTGTGGTTTGCTATGTGAATACGCAGGCAGACATCAAGGCAGAGTCCGATATTTGCTGTACATCGGGCAATGCGGCAAAAGTCGTGAACAGTTTGCCAGGAAGTGAATTCATTTTTATCCCCGATGAATTCCTGGGTCAGAATGTTGCGCGTGAAACCGGAAAGACTGTCTTCACGCATCCAGGTCGATGCATGGTGCATGAACAGTTTACGGTGGATGATATCAAGGCGTACCGCGCCCAGTTCCCGGGGATTCAAGTGATTGCCCATCCTGAGTGTAGTCCCGATGTGATTCAAGCCGCCGACTATTCAGGTAGCACGCATGGCATGGAAGAGTATTTGCGCAAGCACCCCACGGGCCAAGTCATGATGATCACTGAGTGCAGCATGGCGGCCAATGTGAAAGAGCAGTTTCCCAAGATGGAATTCAAAATGCCATGCACCATTTGTCCACATATGAAGAAGATCACTTTGGAGAACGTCATTTCGGCCCTTGAAAAAAATCAATTTGTGGTAGATATTCCCGAAGCAATTGCAGTGCCAGCGCGTCGTGCGGTGGAGCGTATGATGACAGTTGGGCGGGGTTAATGCGGTTTGCATTGGAGCGAAATCATATGGGGAAAAAATTGTTCGCAGTGCTATTGATGATGCTTGTGTTGGCGCCTGTTGCGGGAATTGCGGGTAACTCTGAAGATTTAACTCCATATCTGAACTACAAATATTTTCCGTACACACCACACCTGGGTTGCCAACCGGGTAAGCCTCAATCCAATGCCATTCTCGTTCAAGCAGAAGAGTTTTGGGGTGTGATGTGTGAATCCACAAAGGCTGGAACCAAGCGTCTTCCTCCCGCAGCACAGGCAACTGCACAACTTCTGCTCGATAGCATTTTGCAAATGCCAGAATCTGAAAAGTTGGGTGCAGACACCCAGTATTTGCTCGGAAGATTCTGGTTACTCAACGGTAGTTTGGCGGAAGCCATTACCACCTTTATGGATGCCATGCTGTCAGATCCCAATACACCTGAGTATGCCTCTGCATTGGCGGTCAGTTTTGAGCGATTTTATAATTCAACAAAGGATGCAACTGAGCGTCAAGAGATGGGTATCCCGGTAGCCAATCAAATGTCGCAACGATTGCTTAGTATGACGACACCAAAGGTAGATGACTATTTGATGGTGGCGCGTATTTACTATATGTCGAACGTGCCAGTAAGTGCCGCGGCAGTTCTGAATAGTGCAATGACCTCCTTTTCAAATTCAAGTACATTGGCGTTGGCGGCTGTATTATCAGCATTGCGTGTGAATGACATTAACTCTGCAGCAGCGTATTTGCAAAAGACAGTTGGTCTTCCAGTAGAATATGATAGCACGCAAAAATATTTGCTGGGTGTGACGGCATGGCGATTGGGTAAGTTAGATGTGGCTACAGAAGCTCTAAAGCAGGTTATTCAAAAGAATCGTCGGCAGAATGATGCACAGCGATTACTCAAATTAATTCGTTCGAGTGTGCGATGATGAATTATACAATTTTTAAAACAGATATTGGGTTGTGTAAGCTGGGTTGGATGGATAGTCATATTCAATCAGTGAAAATTGATGTTAAGGGAAAGGTTTCGAACGAAATTCCATCTTGGTTGAAGCCAACTGTTGCAAAAGTTCAGAAACACCTTTCTGGTAAACTTCAAAATTTTTCAGATTGCCCCTTGGATTTGTCAGCAGTGCCCCTGTTTCACCGATCAGTGTATCGCGTCTTGTGCAAAGTGCCTGCTGGTAAGACTGTCAGTTATGCTGAGTTGGCATTGCGAGCAGGAAGCCCAAGAGCTGCACGGGCAGTTGGGCAAGCCATGGCCAAAAATCCACTTCCCATTCTGATTCCATGTCATCGCGTGCTTACCGCCAATGGTCGCATTGGCAATTATTCTGCAGGGAAAGGTTCTGTGACAAAGGCCAAGTTGTTGGCACTCGAATCTTGCACCACACTCATGAAGAAATAATGCATTTTGGTAATGATTCTGAGATAGCATTGTGTAACCTTGTTGCAGCCTTGACTTTACCGAATGATTGGGCAAAAGTCACCAACCTATGTCACATCCTACAAGCTCTGTTCCGACAGAAGAAGCCACCCGAAAAAGTGAACGCTTTTGGTCCTCGTATGTGCGTTTAGTACGTCGCTTTGATTGGGTGGTGGTGCTTCTATCGATTGCTCTCTTTTATGGTACGTTCTCAGTTGTTAAGCACATTCAGGTACGTAGTGATTTTAAGGAGATGCTGCCAGATCAGTATCGTAGCGTCATTGAACTGAATAAGATTGAAAGTCGCGTGCGTTCCAGTGCCACGCTACAGGTTTTGGTAGGAGGAAGGAATTGGCCTGCAACACGCAAGTTCATTGATGCATTTGTAGCTGCCGTTCCTGAGCAATTGGGTGATTTGATTGCTACAGTGGATTATGAAAATACCACGGTAAAGAAATTTTTTGAGAAGAATAAGTATCTATATGTGGACTTGGGTGACTTAAAAGAAATTCACAAACGCATTAAAGATCAAATTGATTACGAAAAAATTAAAAAAAGCCCTCTTTACATTGAGTTTACAGATGAACCCCGAAAATTTGATATTTCGGATATTGAAGACAAATATAAGGCCAAGACCAATAAATATGAACATTATGAAGACGGTTATTTTACGACGCCAGATGCCACATTGGCAGTCATCATTCTAAAGCCAATCAAGGGTGCCACAGGACTTGAGTTTGCTGAGAAGTTGATGGGGCGTGTGCAGAAAACGATTGATTCATTGAACCCTAAAAGTTTTGATCCCTCTATTCAAACAGTCTTTGGTGGTCGCTTTCCCAAGTTGAAAGTAGAATATCGTGCTTTAATTGGAGACATACTCAAAACAACAATTCTTGCGGTTAGCCTTATTGGAATGGTGGTGCTTCTTTACTTCAGGCGCATGCGAATGGGCATCCTTATGACGATCACCGTTGCCCAAGGAACACTGCTTGCTCTGACGTTTGCTTATTACGCCATTGGCTATTTGACCAGTCAGACCGCATTTTTAGGATCGATCATTGTAGGTAATGGTATCAACTATAGTTTGATTCTCATGGCGCGGTATTTGGAAGAGCGACGTGACCCAAGTTCAACACTCATGCCGGCGCTGTCCACAAGTCTTGCGCATACTTGGAAGCCAACACTCATTTCATCACTAACCAATGCCAGTTCATTCTTGGCCCTGACAGTTACGAATATCAAAGGCTTCAGTCAGTTTGGTATGATTGGTGGTATTGGCATGCCATTATGTTGGTTGTGCACTTATCTGTTCTTGCCATCATATATGTCCGTTTATGAGAGAGCGTTCCCATTGAAAGCGAAAGGTTTTGCAACACGGTCGTTTGGTAACATTATGAATCCACTATCTCGCTTGCTTACTCAGAAACCTCGGCAGATATTGGTGGGATCAGGAGTTATATCGATTATCTGTCTTGCATTAGTAGCATGGTATATCCCCAATTCCTTAGAATATAATTTCGAAAATCTAAAATTTAAATCGCCGAAAGAAGAAGATTCTTGGGAAAATCGAGCGCGTGGTCGTGTCAATCAGATCTTTGGTGAGTCACAGACGCCGGCATATATTTTGGCCGACAACTTGGAGCAGGTGCCGCTTATTTGTCCGAGTGTTATGGCACGATCAAAGCAGTTTCTTGATGTTGATGGAAAAGAAATTATCGATTCATGTAAGACCATGCTTGATTATGTTCCTTCTAGTCAGAAGGAGAAAATGGCAGAATTAGCATCAATGCGTAAGACTTTGTCAGGAAAGGCACTCACATTTATGAGTGCAGATCAAAAAGTCGAAGTTGATAAATTTAGAGATACAGACGATTTACAGTCACTTCGTATGAAAGATGTCCCTGAAATGTTGAAATCTGCCTTTGATGAGGTGGATGGCCGTCGAGGATTGATGGCATTAGTCTATCCTAAACCTACGGCCAATTTATGGAATGGAAAGGACTTAATTCAATTTTCAAAAATTTTACGAGAAGTACCTTTGGCAAATGGTGAAAAGCTCTACTCTTCGGGTGAGCCCGTCATATTTGCAGATCTTCTGCAAGCTGTTGTACATGAAGGTCCGCGTGTTACTTTATTGTCATTCGGATTTGTCGTCATTATGGTCATCATTAACTTCCGTTGGAGTCGTTCTACAGTGATGTGCTTAGGAACATTGCTTTTAGGAGTGCTGTGGATGGTAGGAGGGATGGCGATCTTTGGAATCAAGTTGAACTTCCTCAACTTTGTCGCGTTGCCCATTACATTTGGTATTGGTGTGGAGTATGCGGTGAATATGACACAGCGCTATGTGCAGGATGGTGAAGGAAGTATGCCAGAGGTTGTTAAGCGTATTGGGGGTGCGGTATTCTTGTGTTCCCTCACAACGATTATTGGATATTCAGTGTTGGTGATGAGTCGCAGCTTGGCGTTGGTGTCATTTGGCTGGGCGGCACTCTTCGGTGAGATCACCTGTCTCATTGCTGCTTTAGTAAGTCTGCCCGCATATGTTATTTGGAAAGAGCAAGCTTCAGAAAAAAAATAGGGAGGCGACATGCAAAAAGCGATTTGTATGCTGGGGTTAATAGCGACTTTGGGGGTTGCGGGCCACGCCAACGCGGCGGATACCACGCCACCAATGGCAATGAAAGTGCCTGCGCCACCTACCGCTGCATCGACAGCAGATAAAATGGTACCACCCGTAGCTAGTAGCCCAACGCCAGCACCTGTAGCTAAGCCTGCAGCTCCAGTGGGGGCCTCTCCAACACCAGAAAAGGCCACACCAGAGCTGACATCGAGTGGAAATCGTGCTGTGGGTCAGTTGATTTTTGTAGATCCCTCAACTATCAAAGTAAGAGATTGGAAAGCCAAACAGGAGTGGGTTTTAACGATTGGTGCTGCGAATGTTAAATCCTTCAAAGTGGGCGATAAGGTGACATGTACCTTTGACCCATCAACCAAATCATTGAAAACTATTGATCTTATCAAGTGATATGACGCGTGCTCTTGTGTGGAAAGAGTGTCTCTGATTGAATCGCTTGAAGGACCTCTTGTTTGGTATAACGTGGTCGTAGAATAAGGGATTTCCCCACTCCACTAGAAAAAGCGTTTAGCGACAAATCGTCTGCAATAAACTCAGGATTACATTGATCTAGAATGGTATCTACGGACCGCATGGCTGAAATTGCTTGTGCCACAGTGTGGTTGTTGTCCTGGCGTTTAACAGTGTATAAAGTTCCGGCACGATCACCTACGGCCATCAGGTATTCACGATGATGAATGCCATCGTGGACCTGTTCTACTGTCTGCCAAGGGTGTTCCTCAATGATAAAACCAGCATCGCGCGAAAAGAGTTGGAATAGCTGCTTATCCGGACAAAATGGAATGTGTGTAATTGCATCCCAACCCATCAAAATAATATTGGGATCATTGTAGTCAACCTCGCAAATTGGGATTTGTTGTAGACCCAATTGTTGACATGCTGCAAATCGGTGCATGCCATCAATAATGACCCACTGATTAGGTTCGTTTGGAGATTGAATCGCAAGTAATGGAATGCGGATGCCACCACTTTTTTGAATGTCTGTAGAAACGAGTGTTACACGCTCCGACAGCACTCCCTCATGTGGGATACAGGCCGAGATGGGAACAATCTTAGGCGTTGAATTCACGGATGATTCGGGCAACCTCTGCACCGGCGCGTAATTGACCCTCTGCTGTTGATGCTCCCAAGTGCGGCACGCAGATGCATTGTGGTAAATTGAAAAGAGGGTTGTCCTTTTCTGTAGGTTCCTTTGCAAATACATCGATGGCTGCGCCACCGATTTGACCTGACTTAATGGCATCTGCAAGCGCTTGCTCATCAATCAAACCACCACGTGCGGTATTAATGATGCGTGCACCCTTTTTCATTTTACCCAAGCGGTCAGCATTAAATAAGTTGCGCGTGCTGTCGTCCAGCGGAAGATGCAACGATAAGTAATCAGCTTCATTGAGGAGTGTATCTAAATCTCCAGATTCGATTTCCAATGCCTCTACCATTTCTGGATCTAAGTGCCTGTCACAGGCAATAACACGCATGTGAAACGCTTTGGCACGCTTTGCAACTTCTTGTCCAATGCGACCAAAACCCAAGATACCAATTGTTTTCTTATAAAGTTCGGTGCCTTCTAGTGTTTTGCGTTCCCACTTGCCTTCCTTTGTAGACTGATTACCTTGTGGGATATGGCGAGCTAGCGCCAGCATGAGTCCAAATGCATGTTCAGCAACACTAATAGTTGTGGCAGTGGGCGTGTTTTGTACGGTGATACCCTTGGCTTGTGCGGCAACCGCATCCACATTGTCCAAGCCAACGCCGGCACGAACAACAAGTTTTAAGTTTTTAGCATGTTCCAAAGCGGGCGCTTTGATTTTTGTGGCACTGCGCACGACAACGCATTCGGTATCTGCGATGAGTTGGTTCAATTCATCGGGTGAGATCCCCTTTTTAAGGGTGATATCGTGACCATCATTTTCCAATTGTTTTACAGCTTCACTATCCAAACCATCGCAAATGAGAATTTTCATTATAGCTCCTTATTTATTTTTCGTTTCAAAGTCGGTCATGAACGCCACTAGAGATTTTACGCCATCGATAGGCATTGCATTGTAAATAGACGCTCGCATACCACCTACTGAGCGATGGCCCTTTAATTGTAATAATCCAGCAGCTTTGGCTTGTTTTAAAAATTCTTCATCCAAGTCGGCTTTTGCCAGTGTAAATGGCACGTTCATGCGTGAGCGATCTGGTTTGTTGACAGGGGATTGATAAAAATCTGTGCTATCAATGTAGTCATACAGTAGTTTGGATTTTGCGATATTAATTTCTTCCATTTTGGCAATGCCACCTAATTTTTTGAGCCACGCAAACACAAGGCCTGCCATATAAATGGCATATGTAGGTGGGGTGTTCATCATTGACGCGTTGTCAGCTTCGACTTTGTAGTCAAACAACATTGGTGTAAATGGCAGGGTGTTACCCAAGAGATCTTCGCGTACGATTACAATGGTGAGACCTGCAGGGCCAATGTTCTTTTGAGCGCCTGCATAAATAAGGGCGTATTTAGTGATATCGATTGGGCGCGATAGAATGTGTGATGACATATCAGCAACCAATGGAACGCCATTTGTTTCTGGGACCCAGTTAAACTCTACACCTTGGATGGTTTCGTTAGAAGTATAATGGACATATGCAGCATCTGGATTGAGCTTCCATTGAGATTGCGGTGGGGCGTACATAAAGTTCTTATCTTCAGAGCTAGCTACAATGTTAACAGTACAATAGCGCTTGGCCTCTTTAATGGCCTTTTTGGCCCATTCGCCGGTGTATACATAGTCTGCTGTGGTTTTGCCCCGGAGCAAGTTCATGGGGATGGCTGAGAACTGAGCTGTGGCGCCACCTTGCAAAAAGAGAACTTTGTAGTTTGCGGGAATATTCATTAATTCCCTCAAATCCGCTTCTGCCCGTTCAATAATTCCCATAAATTCTTTGCCGCGGTGACTCATTTCCATGACGCTCATACCAGAGCCATGCCAGTTGGGGAGCTCTTCCTGGGCTTGTTTGAGAACATCTTGGGGGAGTACAGCTGGACCTGCACTAAAGTTATAAATTGCTGTCATTTCGGAGGGCCCTTTCATTTATGTGCGAGGGGGCGCTAACATAGTGCTCGTAGAGGTGCAAGCTTCTGGAAAAAATTGAATTACATGCTGATATTGTTGCCGTGAATTCCGAATTGTGTCATAGCGCGCCCATGGCACAATCTATTCTTATAGTGGAAGATGACCCAGATATTGCGCAACTCATTGCATTTAGCCTGCAGCAGGCCAAATATCATGTGGAAGTTGCATCAGATGGTGAAAAAGGACTGCGAGTATTGGAACGAGATCCGCCACCAGCAATGGTCATTCTGGATCTGATGCTACCTGGTAAAGATGGCCTCTCTATATGTCGAAGTATTAAAAGTAATGCGCGTACCAAAAATTTACCTGTTCTCATGGTAACGGCCAAAGGTGAAGAAGCTGATCGCATTGTAGGATTTGAAATGGGTGCGGATGATTATCTTTCCAAGCCGTTTTCACCGCGTGAGTTAGTGTTGCGCGTTCAAGCTATTTTCAAACGCATGAAAACAGGGCTGGATGTTCCCAAGGTGGATGCAACAGTCGTTACAGAAGGTCGGCTGGTAATTGATCCTATTCGTCATGAAATTTCCTTTGATGGAAAGCCAATTGTTTTGACGTTATTGGAATTTCGCCTGTTACATTACCTTATTACGCGCAAAGATAAGGTTGCCAATCGTGATACGTTACTCAATGAAGTCTGGGGATATGATCCCGCGTTGACAACACGTACTGTTGATACCCACATTAAAAGACTTCGTCAAAAATTGGGAAAAGCCGGGAATCCCCTTGAGACCGTACGTGGTGTCGGGTATTGCTGGCGTAGCGAATCGTAGGGTCACGTCATGCGCAACCGCGTTGCATTACGCTTGTTCCTCATACAATTGGTCGTTATTGGTGGGGGTGTTGCCTGCTTTTTACTTTTAATCCCCGCCAGTGTCCTTATTCCGCACATTGCCGATAAATTATGGTGGACGTGTATTCTAACCGTTGTGGGTATGATTCTTTTGGCAGTTTTGGTGTCAACGGCGGTAGCGTCCTACGTGGCATATGTCATTGAACAGGTCAAACATGTGACACGTGCAATGATGGCGGGTGATCTGGATGATCGTATCTCAGTATCTTGGTCCGGTGTGAGTGGGGAACTCGGTCTGGCGGTCAATACGATGGCAGAAGTCCTGACAGAGCGTGTGCGTCAGGAGCGACGAGAGCAGTCTCAACTCAAGACGATTATTGCCAGCATGCAAGAGGCTGTGGTGGTGGTGGACAATGATGGGTTTATTATCCTGAGTAATCCAGCATCTCAGACATTGTTGGGAATGTCTGCATCACCGGTTGGTTTGCCTATTGCAGCGGCATGTCGCTCTGTGGAGTTGGCGCAGTTGATTGAAAAGGCGCTTACATCTACTGAGGGTATGCGAGCTGAACTAAAGTTGCCGCCGATTGCACCATTGATTGTGTCTGCACAAGCGACGCCATGGCGTGTGGATAACAATGTGCAGGGAGTTGTGGTTGTGGGATATGACTTAACGCCTCAGCGTCAATTGGAAGAGGTTCAACGCGAGTTTGTGGCCAACGTATCGCATGAACTTAAAACACCGCTCACGGCCATACGTGGATATGCAGAAACCTTGCAAAATGAAGATGCTACTGAGCCTGTAATGACACGCAACTTTGTGAATATCATCGCGCGCAATGCAGAGCAGATGCAGTTTATGGTAGAGGACTTATTACGTCTCTCAAAGTTGGAAGCAGGTCGTACCCAGTTAGTTATGGAAGAAGTTGCCGTGGCTGATGTGGTATCAGAGGTGATTGCGCGCTTCCACCCTCATATTCAGGAAAAGAAAATTGATTGTCAGGTCAAACCGTTAGGTGTGGATATTATTCGTACTGATTATCGTATGTTGACTCATATCATTAACAACCTAGTAGATAATGCGGTAAAGTATAGTCGAGAAGGCGATACGTTACGCATTTCTGGCCGACAGCAAGGTGATGACTGGACTTTGGAAATTGCAGATACGGGGGTTGGTATTTCGAGTGAAGAACTTCCACGCGTGTTTGAAAGATTTTGGCGTGCAGACCGATCACGTACACGGGCAACAGGCGGCAGTGGATTGGGATTGGCGATTGTCAGGCAGATGGTCAGTCAGTTGAGGGGATCCATTACGGTTGCTAGTCAAGAAGGTAAGGGAACGATCTTTACAATTTGTCTTCCAATGGGCATGTGATTTTTGCTTCTTCTTTGCAAGAATGAGGAGGAACTATGAAGCGATTCAATGCGATCGTGCTGATGTTGATTTTGAGTAGTGTTGCATCGGTACATGCGGCCATTTTGATCAATGGTGCTGGCGCTACGTTTCCATATCCCATTTATTCCAAGTGGTTTGATCTCTATCATCGTGCTCATCCAACCTATCAATTTAACTATCAATCTATTGGTAGCGGTGGTGGAATTCGCCAATTTTTAGCTGAAACAGTTGATTTTGGAGCAACTGATGCTCCGATGAAGAATAAGCAGATTGAATCTGCGCCGGGTCGAGTGGTGCATATTCCTACAGTTATGGGAGCAGTAGCGGTTGTCTATAATTTGCCAGAACTGACCCAGCCCCTTCAATTGTCCGGAGAGCTCCTTGCTGACATTTTCATGGGAAAAGTGAAAAAGTGGAGTGACGCCCGAATTGCCGCCTTAAATACAGGTGTTGTATTGCCTGATCGCTATATATTGGTCATGCATCGCTCTGATGGCAGTGGCACTACAGCCGTTTTTACGGACTACTTGGCCAAAGTGAATGAGGCGTGGGCCAAGGATGTGGGGCATGGCAAGGCGGTGAATTGGCCTGCAGGGTTGGGTGCCAAGGGGAATGAAGGGGTCACTGGGTTAGTGCACCAAATGCCGGGAGCTATAGGGTACGTGGAAATGGCCTATGCCGAGCAAAATAAGCTGGCTGTCGTGAGCCTGCGCAACAAACAGGGTGAGTTTGTATTGCCCTCATCGCAGGCGGTGAGCCGTGCTGCAGCTGGGGCCGTGATCCCAGATGATTTTCGGGTATCGATTACCGATGCCGATGGAAGTGGTGCGTATCCGATTTCTAGTTTCACATACTTGTTGGTTTACGATCCAGCCAAAGATCAGGTAAAGGGCCAAGCATTGATTGGTTTTTTGAAATGGGCGATGAGAATGGGACAGACATTTGCAGAGCCATTGCATTATGCCCCATTGCCGAAATCATTAATAGAGCGTGTACAGTCGCGCATCTCACAAATGAAATAAATTATGGGTGATCGGATTTTTAAACAAGCGGTAACAGGTGTGGCGCTCTTGATTGTTACGATTACAATTGCGCTGGGTGTTATGCTCGTGTGGCAGTCGTGGCCTGCATTGAAAAGCATGGGCTTCAAATTTATTACGACATCACATTGGAATCCTGTTTTGGAAGAGTATGGCATCCTGCCGCTCATTTTTGGCACGATTGTTTCTTCATTTCTGGCGTTGTGCATTGCGGGTCCTATCGGTTTGGGAATTGCCATCTTTCTGTCCGAGCTGGCGCCGCGATGGCTTGGTGGCATTGTTGGATTTCTGGTGGAGCTCTTGGCTGCAATTCCATCCGTTATCTTTGGCCTTTGGGGTATCCTCTATCTGGTGCCAGTATTGAGAACCCAGGTGGAGCCGTGGTTGATTGAGCATGCGGCAGGTTTTCCACTATTTGAGGGACCACCGTATGGTGTGGGAATGTTGGCAGCATCGCTCATCTTAGCCATTATGGTGATTCCCATTCTGTCTTCAGTCTGTCGGGATGTGTTGCGTGCGGTGCCCCGTGAACAACGTGAGGCAGCCTATGCCTTGGGGGCAACGCGTTGGGAAGTCATTCGCATTTCGGTGGTCTCTTATGCCAAATCGGGTATTTTCGGCGCGCTATTTTTAGGATTGGGTCGTGCATTAGGCGAGACCATGGCCGTGACCATGGTGATTGGCAATAGCCCCATCATTTCGAAATCTATTTTAGCACCCGCACAAACAATGGCATCCATGATTGCCAACGAATTTGCTGAAGCCTCATCAGATATGTACGTTTCTGCAGTAATTGCTGTGGCATTAATGCTGTTTGTTCTGACACTGATCATCAACGGGTTTGCGCGGTTCTTGGTACATAAGACTGCGCATCCAACGGGGTAGTTTGTGAAGACTTCGCTACGTAGACGACTATCGAATCGATTGTTCTTACTCGCAACCGTAGGGTGCGCACTTGTAGCGCTTATCCCACTGTTTTTGATTTTGGGACGTCTGGTGCAAGATGGTATGCAGAGTCTCAACTGGGCGTTTTTGACACAGATGCCAGCGCCTGTGGGTGAAGTGGGAGGTGGCATGGCCAATGCCATTATGGGAACCGGTATGATTGTCGGAATGGCCATGCTCATTGGTATTCCATTGGGTATTGGTGGTGGCATTTATTTGTCTGAATATGGACGAGGTCAACTGGCGTTTTGGTTGCGGTATTTATCAGACTTGTTGGCGGGGACACCATCGATAGTCATTGGTATTTTTGTGTATGTCCTGATTGTCGTGCCTACAAAGCACTTTTCTGCGTTGGCAGGGAGTGTTGCACTGGGTATCATGATGGTTCCCACCATTACGCGTACCACAGAAGAAATGCTCAAGATGGTGCCACGTGATTTGCGCGAGGCGTCTTTGGCGCTGGGTATTTCCCAGTGGCGGACCATTTTGTCTATTGTATTGGCTGCTGGCAGCTCAGGGATTATTACAGGTATTTTGTTGTCGATTTCCCGTGTGGCAGGTGAGACAGCGCCACTGCTTTTTACCGCATTTGGAAATCGATTTTGGAATACAGATGTGTCTCAACCCACTGCTGCATTGCCCTTACAAATTTTTGCCTATGCCATTAGTCCCTATGATGACTGGCAGTCTCAAGCCTGGGCGGGCGCTCTACTCTTGATAATGCTGGTTTTGTGCTTGAATGTTACCGCACGGTTCATTAGGCGAGGTCATTAATGTCCCATATTCGCATTGAAAATTTATCGGTTCAGTTCGGAGACCATCAAGCGTTACGTGACGTGTCGATTGATGTGAAACGTCACGCAGTCACTGCCATTATTGGGCCATCGGGTTGTGGTAAGTCTACTCTCATTCGCTCGATTAATCGTATGCACGACACCATTCCCACAAGCGCAGTTTCAGGGAAAATATTTTTGGATGGCGAAGACGTTTTAAAAATGTCCGACGTAACCGCGCTACGCCGTCGTGTTGGAATGGTTTTTCAGCGACCCAATCCATTTCCAACTATGTCCATTTATGACAACGTGGCTGCAGGATTGCGATTAAATGGCAAACAGAATCGTCGTGAGATGGAAGAGCGCGTGGTCAAAAGTATCACGCAGGCAGCACTATGGAATGAAGTGAAAGATCGGTTGCATAAATCGCCAATGTCATTGTCAGGTGGGCAGCAGCAGCGCCTGTGCATTGCGCGGGCATTGGCAGTTCAGCCCGAGGTTCTTTTGTTGGATGAACCCTGTTCCGCACTAGATCCCATTGCTACAGCCCGTGTGGAAGAACTCATTGATGAGCTGAAATCGCGATTTACGATTGTGATGGTGACTCACAATATGCAGCAGGCAGCCCGCACATCACAGTACACGGCATTTATGTATATGGGACAATTAATTGAGTATGGAAACACAACAGAGTTGTTTACGAAACCAAAAGTACAGCAGACAGAAGATTATATTACAGGAAGGTTTGGATAATGAATCAGCATACCAGTCGTCAATATGAGCAAGAGTTACAGGATTTGCGCGAACGTTTAATTGCAATGGGCTCGACCGTGGAAGGCATGATTATCCAGACCAGCGACATGTTGGAGCATGGTAATTTTTCATCCATTGAAGAGGTTTTGCAAAAGGATCCCGTTGCCAATCAAATGGAGTTGGACATTGACGCACTCTGTGTGCGCCTGTTGGCATTACGGCAGCCTGCTGCGAGTGACTTGCGTCTGATTACCATGGGTTTAAAGTTAACCAAAGAACTGGAGCGCATTGGCGATATTGCCGTCAATATTGCCAAGCGGGGACGTGCTTGCAATTGGACGCCCGGTAAAGCAGTGTGGTCAGAGCTTCATCCGTTGATTCAGCAAACGCTGCGCATGATCCACGGCAGTCTTGATGCTTTAAGTAAAAATAACGTGACCGAAGCTCAGCAGATTCGTAGTGAAGATGATGTTGCCGACGATGCCGAAAAGAAAATCATTCATAAACTCATCGAACTGCTTCAAGCCCAAAGCATGCCGGTGGATCACGCCACGAGCCTGCTCACCATTGCCAAATATTATGAGCGCCTGGCCGATCACTCCACCAATATTGCGGAAATGGTGATTTATATGATGACAGGTAAGGATGTTCGGCACAAACGGGCATAATCATATCAATTGAAGCAACTTTTTCTGAAATCTGCCGATATGTCGCCATGGCTGAAATTACTAAGAAACAGGACGAAACACCTTATTATGCTGTATTGCCGTATACCTTTGCTGACACAGATCTGAATACCGATACGTGTGTAACGCTCCGAGATTTAATTTTGAAAAATAGACGGGGGCAGATGGGTGATGTCGTGAGGGGTGCAGCGGCTGCGATGATGCTTTTACTCACATCTGTATCATCATCACAAACCGTCAAAGTAATAAGCCGACGTTTTATGGGGTCGGCTGTAAGATTTGGTGCCCAACACAAGATTGATGAAGAAGCGCTTTGGTCTCTTTACAATACCCTTTGCCGCGGAGCGACAGTTCCAAATCCCTCAACTGTGAGAGCACCTGCCGCACTTGAACATGACCCTGATGCTGAGTTTTCAATTCAGAGTATCACAAGGATAGGTATCGCCATATGCATCGGCATTGTTGCATGGCGGATGAGTGCATTGCCAACCAGCGAAACCTGTACGTCAACGTCAGCAATGGGCCCTTTTTCGACAATAAATGGGCAAAGTCCAAAGGTTTATTAAGGTTTCATAAATTCAAACGACTTACTGGGGACAAATTCTGCAGTAACATCACCCAGGCGGTCGGGGTTATTCACCACATCTAATTTTAAAATCGGTGCGCCTTTCTTGAAATCAATTTTGTTTAAATCCACCCAAAAAATCGTTGGGCTCATCGACATACCGAAATAATAGACGCCATCCGTCATGTCAGACACCGTTGTCCATAATGTGGCGCTGTGGTTGGGGTGCTCGGCATCCGATGTGCCCAGGGGTTGCGAGACGTTACGCATCACGCTCCACACGCCGCCCACGGCCTCGCGTTGGGTCTTTGGCACCGGGAGCATGGATTCATAATACGCTGCCCGCACAAAGCGATCCGCGGCTTCAGTGGACCCCGGAAGCTCTTTGCTGCCGCCAAAACCCTTGTACTGCTTCATGTTGGCCAGTTGTTTGTCAAAGGTCGGGTCATTCGTCATGACCCGATATTTGCGGGCATGATAAATCTGTAGTTTGCCATCAATGAATTCCAGAATGGCAGAGTCACCACTTTTATCCGAGATCGCCAAGTGTGCTGTGGCGTCATATCCCGAATCACCAAGTGGCCCGGAAACGAGTTGGTAGGGGTTGGCCTTGGTGGAACGCAGGGCTTCATCAACGGTTGCAAATTCATCTAAATAATACTGCGTCCACAAACTGACCGACATGCCAGGAAGGCTGTCATCGCGTTTGCCGTAGTCGGCTTTGGCGAGGAAGAGGGCGTTTACCACGAGCCCTTTTTCATTCATGCCATCAACAGTTGCGATGTCATAAATGGTGGAAACAACACTGCCATAACGGCTTGTCCAGGTGAGGGGATTTTTGTCGACCAAACCGTTGCGTTCAATGCCGCGCGGAAAGACCCAAATGTTGGTGCCGGTGTCTTCCATCCAGTCCATGGTACGACCCACCACATTGGCCTTCTTGGTATCCCACAACACGCGCGAACAGGCGTGGGTGACGGGTGAAATTGTGGTGGTTATTAAGATGGCGATGAGAATAGCGACGTGTTTATGCATGAATCCCCCCTTTTGAAATTGACCTATATAGAGGCAAAGCGCAATATGCAAGGCAAGTGAGGTGTGCATGGAAGAGTTTGAGCTTGGCGAAAATGAATTTGTAGAACTGAAAAACTTACTGAAGCTCATGCAATGTTGTGAGAGCGGCGGTGATGCGATGGCCGTGATTTCAGAGGGGCGTGTTAAAGTGAATGGCAATGTGGAATTGCGCAAACGCTGCAAGATTCGCAAAGGTCAAGTGGTGGAATTCGAAGGCCATACCATTACAGTGAAGTAATCTACCACTCCGTTGGCTTATAATCCTTCAAAAATTGTCCGCACCAATGCTTGCCCGTTAAGATACCATCAAAAAATGGATCGCAGATGCGTGCGGCGCCATCCACAATATCCAGCGGTGGGTGAAAATCATGCTCTGCTTGCTTCATGAGTGAAATGTTGGCTGGGTCTTCATCAGTCACCCATCCTGTATCCACCGCATTCATGTAAATTCCCGATTGGGCCAAGTCCTTGGCAGATGTATGCGTGAGCATGTTGAGTGCGGCTTTGGCCATATTGGTGTGCGGGTGGCGGTCGGTCTTGGTGAAGCGATGAAATTTGCCTTCCATCGCGGTCACATTCACCATGTGCTTTTGCCCGGTGTTGTCACGGCGCATGAGTGGTGTGAGTTTACTGCAGAGTACAAATGGGGCGACCGAGTTGACCAACTGCACTTCAAGCATTTCAGGTGCGGGCACATCGGCAAGTTTGAGTCGCCAGCTATTGACCGTGCGCAAATCCACCTGTTGTAAATCTGCATCAAGCGCGCCGCGCGGGAAAACTTCTTCGACCGCAAGTGAGTTGTCACAGGTGTATGGAATTTGCGAGAGCTGCGCCGAGGCGCGCAGGCCAATGCCCGGACCTTGTCCGTGCCAAGCCACCATGGGTGCATTGCTCGTGCTTTGTGGCAATTGTGCACACAGGGCGTTGAGTTGTTTTTTACAAGTTTCGCTAGGCTTTAAAAGTCGTTGGACGTCGTCAGATAAGTCTTGGAAGGGAAGCGATTCTGTTTCCATCAAGTGTGCATAGAATCCTGTTGGACGGCGCACCGTTTGCGCGGCGTTGTTGATTAAAATATCCAGACGATTTGTGGTTTGCTCAATGTAGCGCGCAAAAATTTCAACGCTAGGGGTGTGACGTAAATCCAGACCGTGCACTTGCAAACGATCCCCCCATTCAGCGAAATCCGCTTCGCGTGCGTAGCGGTGCGCGGCATCGATTGGGAACCGTGTGGTGGCAATGACGCGTGCGCCGGCGCGCAGCATCATGAGGCTGGCTTGATACCCAATTTTTAAACGGGCCCCTGTGATGAGTGCGACTTGCCCAGTGAGATCGGCTGTCTGAAAACGCTTTTGATAATTAAAATCGCCACAGGGTTGGCACATGGAATCATAAAAGGGGTGGAGTTGGGTGTAATCGGCTTTGCACACATAGCAGCGCCGCGATTTTGAAAGCTCTGGTGCCGCTTCTGGGGATGGCAGCGCAATTTGCGCAGGCGCTTGAAAGACGGGTGCAGTGCGCGCTTCGCGGATTCCTGTTGCAGCGCGTGCGGTACGGTCTTGCGCGGCACGTTTCTTACGCAATACGCGTGTGATGGATCGGCTGCGAATGCGCTGTTCCAAACGATTCGGGCGCGAAAGTCGTCCTGCAGCAGTCATGAGGTCTATGCGCTGCTCATCGCTGAGGGATGACATGAGTGCATCATTCTCGAGAAGCTCTTTCAGTACAGAGATAGCGGCATTGATTTTTTCGGTTGGCATTTACAATTTCCTTAACATTTCAAATGAATAGAACCCCGTGGCATGTCCATCGTTCCACTGAATATGAATGGAAAAATCGGTGGCAGAGTTTTGTTCAATTTTATGGGTGTACTCATAGGCCTATTTCTTTGTCTCTTCTTCAATGCGCATCGCAAAAATTCTGCATCAATTTTATCACTATGACGGACAGTGTCTTTCATCCTGATTAATAGTTGTTTAGAGGCAACTGGGATTTTGAAGCCATCAAATCTACCACATATTCATCGGCAATGCGGACCACCTCATATTGAGCGACATCTCCATCCTGAAATGAAGTGAAGCGATATAGTCCACGTGGTACCAAAACTTGTCCATGCAAACGATTCAATGTTCTTTGTAAAATTCGGCTATCATTTTTGGCGTCGGGGTTATTGGGGTTACGCCCATATACTTTAATCATGTGTTTATCCTAGGGAAATCAGGACTTCCAATCAAGGGATAAGCCTAATGATGCCAGGTTAAAAATGATTAGGGCAATGTTGTGTAAATTCTTTGTGTCATTTTTTCGGCCTGAATGTTTGTAATATGTTGATATATATAGACAATCTCTCTCTCTCTCTCTCTCTCTCTCTCTCTCTCTCTATCTATCTCGGGGAAATACGTTTTCATGGTCGCAACTTTTCTGTGGGACTGTCGATAAGCTGCATATGTATAGTTGCAGTGATTCATTAATTTAATGAGGATATCCTTATGAGAACACAGGCGATCAGCGAGTCCAAACTTCCATTATCGGCACCCATTTCGGTAGATATCGCGCGGCGCGCTATGTTTGATTTACATGGCAGACTTCCAATCGAAGTAAAGATTCTTGCACAACATATGCCACTTACTGAGATGGATGATGAAACGGTACGTGACTGTTATGAACTCATCCGAGAAATGCATCGAGCCCGTAAGTTGGTAGATTCAAGTTTGACGAAAATATTGGGTGGATCAGCTTTAACGGTACTAACGTTTTCAACTGTGGTAGCTATTATGCGGCAAATTAATCATGAATATCCGGATGAACCTTTTAATATGATTATGGGTGCGTGGTTTGCTATCATGCCCCTTACATTTACGGTGATATTTTTTGATAATGCGTCAGTAAGAATGAATAATTTGAGAAACATCCAACAAAAGTATTTAAGTCAATGTACTGAGTTGGTTGAGCCTGAACATGCGGCTCAAGTGGCTGATCCAGAAAATATGCCACCAATTCAAAGGCGGGTATCTTTGCCGCAATTTAATCCCTCTTATGCTGTCAGTGCGGAGTCAGTGGTGCGCAAGGCTTCAGTCGTTGCGGGATTTAAGGCAATCGGTGCAACGATAGAAAAGGTGGCTTTACCAGTAATTGTCGTCGGTGGGCTTGCGTTTGGCGCTATGAAGGCCATTGAAACTGGTGACACCTCCACTGTTCAGCGCGCATGGGCCATGGCAGTACGGTAGTTTACAACTTCCGTAGCATTTCAAACGAATAGAACCCCGTGGCATGCCCGTCGCTCCATTGAATATGGAGGGCATAGTTCCCTGCAGGGCGGATGTTTACGGGGTGAATGTCTTCCGGCACCTTTTTGTCATCCAATTGTTTTTCACCCGTCCACTCATTGACACACGACGCACACGCACAGGCGCGTCGCAAATCGGCGCTGTGGTATTTGCTAATGTGGCCGTCTTCCCAGTGAATGGAAAAATCGGTGGCAGAGTTTTGTTCGAGTTTAACGGGCTGCATGGATGTTATTTCCAATCTAAAGATAATCCCTCAGCCGCGGTCTGGGGCTTTTGCATCGCCTGGGTGCTGAGTTTGGCGGCAATGCTGCCGGCAATCTGGAAGAAAGCGGTAGCGGCCTTGCTGCCAGGGTCTGACATCACAATCGGCACGCCTTCGTCGCCTTGAACGCTGATGGCGCCTTCCATGGGGACTTCGCCCAGGAATGGCACATTCAATTGCTCGCAGGCGCGCTCGGTGCCGCCATGACGGAAGATTTCGCTGCGCTCATGGCAATGCGGGCATGAAAAGTGACTCATGTTTTCAACCATGCCCAAGATTGGCACGTTGACCTGACCGAACATCTTAAGGCCCTTTTGGGCAATGCCAATGGCCATGGCCTGTGGGGTGGTGACAATGACAGCACCCGACAAGTTGGCAGATTGGGTGATCGTGAGTTGCGCATCACCGGTGCCTGGGGGAAGGTCGATTAACAGATAATCCAAATCACCCCAGACGACTTGCCCCAAAAATTGTTGAAGGATGCCATGCACCATGGGGCCGCGCCAAATGACGGGGCTGTTGTCATCCAACAAAAATCCCATCGACATAATTTTTAAGTTGTAGGTTTCGAGCGGCAGCACTTTTTTGTCTTCGCGAACGGTGAGCTTGGGTGCTGTGATGCCGAGTAGTGTGGGAACCGATGGGCCATAAATATCGGCGTCCAAAAGACCGACGCTAGCGCCCATTTCAGCTAGCGCACACGCCAAATTGGCGGCCACTGTGGATTTGCCGACGCCGCCTTTGCCGCTGGCAATGGCGATGACGTTCTTGATGTTACCCGTTAATCCAGTGCTGGTTGATGCACTTTGAGCGCGCACTTGCGCGGTCATCGTAATTTCAATGTCGGTGATGCCAGGAACTTTTGAAACTGCATCGTGTGCGGCGCGTTTGAATTGTTCTTTAACAGGGCAGGCGGGCGTGGTGAGTTCAATTGCAAAACTGACTTTGCCCCCATCAATGGTTAAATTTTTAATAAACCCCAGCGAGACGATGTCTTGGCCCAAGTCAGGGTCAATAATGTGGCGCATGGAATCGAGAATCTGGTTTTCGGTAATCATTAGAAAATCCCCAATAGCATTCTAGTATCTTCATCGGCCATTTCCTTGGGATTCCATGGGGGATTGAAGATCAAGTTCACATAAACATCTTTGACGCCTGGAATTTTGGCTGCAGTCGTGTGCACATTGGCGCGAATTTCGGGGCCGAATGGGCAGGCGGGGCTAGTCAATGTCATATCAATTTCAACTTTGCCCTCGGGCAAAAGACGAATGTCATAAATGAGTCCTAAGCCTACCAAGCTTGCACCAATTTCGGGATCCTGAATGGGATACAGGTGCTCTTTAATAATATCAGGTGTTAGCGGGCGTTCTTGTCCGGCTTCTACTGTGGGAACGGTTTGATTGTCGCTCATATATTTAGCTCCTTAAATGCTTCTTCTAAAGTCGTCCAGCCCAAGAGCGCACACTTAATGCGCACAGGAAATTGACGAACGCCGGCTAATGCTTCTAAATCACCCATGTCGAGTGTTTCTACTTCTACCGAGCCGTTCATGACGCCTTTGACATTGTTAATCATTTCTTTGGCTTCTATAATGGTTTTGCCCACGACATTTTCAGCAAGCACCGAAATAGACGCCTGGCTGATCGCGCAACCCTTGCCATCCCATGCGACATCTTTGATGACGCCATTTTCAACGCTGAGTTGCAGCGTGATTTCATCGCCACAAAGCGGATTTTTGCCATCCACTGCAACTGTTGGTTCCGTGAGTGCGCCATGGTGACGTGGGTTTTGGAAGTGATCCAAGATCACTTCACGATACAAACTGTCGAGATTGTCCATCATTTGGTAACGACTCCTTGAACCTGTCCCTTGGGTGTTTGGGGCAGGGTATTTGTTTTAACGGGGCGGTGAAAATAGGCGTTTGCTTTTTCCAATGCGCGTAACACCATGTCCACTTCTTCAGGGGTGTTGTAAAAATAGAAACTTACACGCGCTGTTGCAGGCACTCCCAAAACGCTCATGAGTGGTTGTGCACAATGATGGCCGGCACGAATTGCAATTCCCTCAAAATCAAGTACGGTACCAATGTCATGTGGGTGAATATGATCGAGCTCAAATGACACCACGCCACCGCGGTTTTCTGTGGTTTTGGGGCCGAACAAGATCACATTGGGATTCGCTGCCATGCCATCCAACAGACGTTGGGTAAGCGTCATTTCGTGTTCATGGATTTTATCCAAACCAATTTTATTTAAGTAATCCAGTGCAGGACCAAATGCGATGACATCTGCAATGTTGGGTGTGCCGGCTTCAAATTTAGATGGCAGTACATTCCACGTGGCTTTATCCCACTCCACATGTGAAATCATTTCACCGCCACCCAAGAAGGGGGGCATGGCGTTGAGAATCGCCTCTTTCCCGTACAAAACGCCAACGCCTGTTGGGCCGCACATTTTGTGGGCTGAGAATACCAAGAAGTCGCAATCCAGTGCCTGCACATCGGTCTTAGCGTGGGCTGCATATTGTGATGCATCACATAGTGTCACGGCGCCAACCGCTTTAGCCCGTTTAATAATTTTATCTGCTGGTGGCATGGTGCCCAAGACATTGGACATCAGTGTGAATGCAACAATTTTGGTTTTGTTGGTGATTAGCTGATCTAAATTAGACAAATCTAATTGGCCTTCTTTATCAACTGGAATGAATTTGAGGGTTGCACCTGTTTTGGTAGCCAGCATTTGCCAGGGAATCAGGTTGCTGTGGTGCTCCAACTGCGAAAGGACGATTTCATCGCCCGCCTTCACATTGGTTTCACCCCAGCTGCGTGCAACCAAGTTGATGGCTTCGGTCGCGTTGCGAGTAAAAATAATTTCGCAGGTGTTGCGGGCGTTTACAAACGCGCGGACTTTCTCACGTACTGCTTCGTATTCTTGCGTTGCGGCTTCAGATAAATAATGAATGCCGCGGTGAATGTTGGAGTTGAGTGTTTGGTAATAGTTAACCAGCGAATCAATGACGACTTGTGGTTTGTGTGTGGTGGCGGCGTTGTCGACATAAACAAGTGGCTTTCCGTGAACCTTGGTATCCAAGATTGGGAAGTCTTTGCGAATTTCATTCGTTGGCAAAAGAAAGCTCATGGTATCTCCACAAAAATTTGATCTGCTTCAACTTTCACTGGGTACGTCACAATTGGCGCAACGGCAGGCATTGCAAGTGCGGCACCTGTTTCGACATCGAACTTTGCTCCGTGCCACGGACAAGTAATGACTTTTCCGCACAATTCACCGCCATCTAGTGGCAACTCTTGGTGACTGCACATATCTTGGAAGGCATAAAATGCACCATCCACATTGCAGACCACAATAGGCTCTTCATCAACGGTGAAAGGCCGCATTTGCCCGGCGGGAATGTCGGTCACCCGTGCCACTTGCATCCATTTGCTCACAGAGCAATATCCTCTAACTCAATTGTCGTACCTAATTTATCATTTACAGCTTTGCGAACGGCATTCTTAAGTGTCTCTTCAGGTAGTTTACCGATGAGATCTTCGAAGAATCCGTGCACAATCATGTCGCGGGCTACTTCACGCGAAAGGCCACGGCTTTCCAAATAGTAAAGTTGCTCGTCTTCGACAGTGCCAACAGAGGCGCCGTGTGTGCAGCGCACATCGTTCGCTAAAATTTCTAGCTGCGGAACAGTGTTGGCGCGTGCGGTCTTGGACAAGAGTAAGTTCTTATTGGACTGATACGCGTCTGCCTTTTGTGCATCTGGCGTCATGGTGATGATGCCCGTGTACGTGGAGCGTGCGCGATCGTTCATGGCCATTTTGTACAACAAGTCACTGGTGGTGTTTGGGGCCAAATGCGTTTGCATGGTGTGGTGATCGAATTGTTGCTTGTCGTTACCATATCCCAAGCCAAACAAGTAGCTCACCGCACCGGGTGCCTTCAAAATGGCGGCAATGGTGGATTTGGAGATGTGACCACCCAATGAAATGGTGGTGGCAGACAAATACGCATCGCGTTCGAGTTCGGCGTGCTGTTCCAAAAGATGCAGCATACCGTTATGCCAATTTTGCATTTGCAAGTAGTGCAAGCGTGCTGATTGCCCCACATATAATTCCACGCGGGCATTGGTGTAACCAATCACGCCGTCTTTGGCGTTTGGTGATGTAAATTGATCAAACACAGTGGCTTCCGCACCTTCTTCCAAAACAACAATTGTGCGTGGGAAGAGGGTGGCGCCATCTTGCGTGCTTTGGGTTTCAACGTGTAATGGCGTAGTGATTTTGACACCCTTGGGCACAAAACAAAAGAACCCACGGTCGGTGAATGCCAAGTTTTCAAATGCATACTTGCCATTCACGGTATCGGTATTGCGACCCAAATATTTTTGGACCAGTTCCGGATGTTTCTTGAGTGCATCAGCGAGTGTGCAAAAAATCGCGCCCCGTGCGGCAGCGTCTTTTTCAAGTGTGCTCAATACGACATTTTCAGTGGTACCGACGGCATATTTACCCCAATTGATGCGGGAAAGGTCCGTGTACTTCCACAGTTCTTCTTTGCGTGTGGGGTAGGGGGTTGCGCTGTAGCGCTCCCAAGCGGCATCCCGATTGGCTTTGAGCCACGCAGGGTCGCCCACTGTTTGAGCAGTTTTGCTCACGTTATCTTTAGAAATATCAGCAATCGTTGTCATGTTATCCCACCGATCCTTCCATCTCGAGTTGAATGAGACGGTTTAATTCCACTGCGTATTCGAGTGGCAGTTCTTTGGTGAAGGGTTCAATAAAACCGTTCACAATCATCATGGCAGCAGCGTCTTCGCTGAGTCCACGGCTGCGCAGATAAAATAATTGTTCGTCGCCCACTTTGGAAACGGTTGCTTCGTGACCGATCTGCACATTTTCGCAGTCGATTTCCATGGTGGGGTAGGTATCAGAACGCGATCCTTCATTTAAGAGAAGGGCATCACACTTCACACTTGATTTACATCCTTCTGCATTGGGGTACACCTTGACCAAGCCACGGTACGTAGTGCGGCCATTGTCCTTGGAAATGGACTTGGATGTGATCACAGAAGTGGTGTTGGGTGCGGCGTGAATAATTTTAGAACCCGCATCTTGATGCTGGTCTTTACCTGAAAATGCGATCGACAAAACTTCACCGTGTGCACCCGGTTCCATCAAATAGATGGCGGGGTATTTCATGGTGAGTTTGGAGCCCAAGTTGCCATCGACCCATTCAACGGTCGCATCGCGATAGGCTTGGGCACGTTTGGTGACCAAGTTAAACACGTTCTTCGACCAGTTTTGAATCGTTGTGTAGCGCAGTTTTGCGCCGGGTAGGGCAATCAACTCCACAACTGCGGAGTGCAATGAGTCCGATGAATATGTCGGAGCCGTGCAGCCTTCAATATAATGCACAGAGCTGCCTTCGTCGGCGATGATTAGTGTACGTTCAAACTGACCCATGTTTTCGGCGTTGATGCGGAAGTAAGCCTGCAAGGGAATAGCCACATGCACACCTTTGGGAACATACACAAAGCTGCCACCACTCCAAACGGCGGAGTTTAATGCTGCAAATTTATTATCGTTAGGTGGAATCACCGTACCAAAATATTTTTTCACAATTTCAGGGTATTCCTGCAGGCCTTGATCCATCGAGAAAAACTTAACGCCCAATTTTTCCAAGTCTTCGCGAATGGAATGATACACCACTTCAGATTCATATTGCGCAGTCACACCGGCCAAAAATTTGCGCTCGGCTTCTGGGATGCCCAGGCGATCAAAGGTTTTGCGAATGCCTTCTGGCACATCTTCCCAGTTCTTCTTTTCGGAGTCTTGTGGACGCAGGTAGTAATAGATGTTGTCAAACTGAATTTCGTTTAACAATTCAGTGTTCGCCCACGTTGGCATGGGTTTTTCCATGTAAATTTCATATGCCTTCAGGCGGAATTCCAGCATCCACTGGGGTTCCTTCTTCATGCGCGACAAATTTTCGATCACTTCGCGTGACAGACCGCGCTGGGATTTGAAGACGAACTCTTCTTTGTCATGGAACCCGTATTTGTAGTCGGTTCCAATATCACCAATTTCATTGTTCATTGCATCGATAGCTTCTGACATGTCATCATCCCCTTAGTTGGCGGTAGCCTGGTTTTCGTGTTTGGTTTCTTTGCCCAACCAATCGTAACCTTGCTTTTCCAATTCCAATGCCAGCTCTGGGCCGCCTGATTTGACGATCTTGCCGTTCATCATAACGTGTACAAAGTTTGGTTTTACAAAATCCAAAATGCGCTGGTAGTGAGTGACGAGCAATACACCGCGATCTTTAGTCATGGTGCGGTTGATGCCTTCGGCAACAACTTTGAGTGCATCAATGTCCAAGCCAGAATCGGTTTCATCCAAAAGCACCATCTTTGGATTGAGCATTGCCATTTGTAAAATTTCTAAACGCTTCTTTTCACCGCCAGAGAAACCGTCGTTGACGTAGCGGCTTGCAAAGCTCTGTTGCATGCTGAGCAGGTTCATTTGTTCTTTGAGCAAGATGCGGAAATCTTTGATCGGCATGTCGCCACCACGGTGGGCCTTAAGGGCAGCGCGCAGGAAGTTCACAACGTTTACGCCAGGGATCGCAATCGGATACTGGAATGCCAAAAAGAGACCTGCAATGGAGCGTTCTTCAGGTTCCAGCTCGGTGATGTCTTGGCCTGCCAACCAGATTTTGCCACCCGTGATTTCATATTTGGGGTGACCCATCAACGTGTTGGCCAGCGTGGATTTACCGGTACCGTTACGACCCATGAGGGCGTGGATTTCACCAGCGTTGATGGTCAAGTTTACACCATCTAGGATTTGTTTGCCTTCAATCGAGACCTTTAGATCTTCGATTTTAAAAAGTGGCTGTGTCATTTTGCTGCTCCTTCGGTTGCTGCGGGATAGACCGGCAGTTTATTGGTTTCGAATTGCGTGTGTTGTTCGTTGAGTTTGCTGCTACAGCTGGATTCACTGGCAATGAGGTCGGCCAAACTAATGCGCTTTAGCACAGAGCTGACTTGTCCCATCACAAATGACCAGACCGAGCGGATACTACATCCGCCCAAGTGAACACATTGGGTTTGGTTGCCTGAAAATTTGCTGCAAACATGTTCGGGTGTTTCGCCGCCCATGGTCTCAAAAATGTCAGCAATTGAAATTTCTTGAGGGGCCTTGGCCAAAACAAACCCGCCGTGAATGCCGCGCAGTGAGTTGATGAGTCCAGCACGTCGGAGTTCGTGCATGATTTTGCCGACATATTGAATTGAGAGACCTTCGGCCTTGGCGATTTCACTAATCGCGACAGGGCGGTCTTCACTGTGGTGGCGGGCCAGCTGCACCAGGCAGCGTAATCCGTATTCTTCTAGGGCTGTGATTTTCATAATGGTGCCCCCCTATCGGTAAACCTGACTTTGATGTCAAGATTATTATACTCTACTTTTTGGTAGGTGTTTATCGGGTATTGGTGTCCCACACCTCAGGTGCAGGGCTTTTTCTGTTTAAAATCAATAAAATGGCTAAAAATATGAGGAATTTTTGGAAATCTTGGGCAACTTTTCGTCGTCTTGGCCGATACACATACTAAGTAACTTATGACAGGAGGCTGTGTGGCGGCTAAAAGAGTAAATTGTCCTAATCCCATGATGTCAACTCTGGTTCTCAAAGATATTCCAAAAGAGTGTCTGGTGCCCAGACCTGTTACGCGTGCAGCGCACTGGATTCAGGATCATTCGAGTCAGATAAAAAGCGGTGCCCAGTTTGCTGCTCGAATTGCATTCGGCCCTCTTGCAAATCTATACGACTATCTGAAAAAATAATTCACCTTAGCAAGGATTCTCTGGCGTGAGCGATCTCTCTTCCGATATGGAGCGGCCATGAATTTTTGGCATACCCTACGGCGACCCATTATAGGCCTATCTCCCATGGATGGGGTGACCGATGCGCCGTTTCGCTATGTGACGGCCAAGCATGGTCGACCCGATGTCATGTTCACGGAATTTGTGCCGGTGGAAGCCGTTACCCACAATGCGGTTAAGGTCATGACGGATTTTTTGTATTCTGAAATTGAGCGGCCCGTGGTTGCGCAGATTTATGGCGCCGAGCCGGAATCGTTTTACAAGGTAACCCATGTGGTGTGTGAGTTGGGGTTTGATGGGGTGGATATCAATATGGGTTGCCCCGCCAAATCGGTGGTGCATGGTGGTTGCGGGGCGGGTTTGATTCGCACACCCGATCGCGCCAAAGCCATTATTCGTGCCACTCAGCAAGCGGTCAAAGATTGGAGCGAGGGCTCCACACTTGAACGCGTGGGCATTCCAAAAGATATCATTAAGTGGGTGAGGGAACGTCCGCGTGCAAGCGCGCGTAAACAAATTCCTGTCACTGTCAAAACCCGTATTGGCTACTCTGAAAATACCATTACCGATTGGGTGAAGCATTTGCTGGAAACAGAACCTGTGGTGATTTCAATTCATGGTCGTACGCTCAAACAAATGTACAAAGGCGAAGCAGACTGGGACGCGATCGCTGCTGCTGCCGAAATTATTCACCAAACGCCGACACTTGTCTTGGGGAATGGTGATGTCAAGTCCGCTGCGGATGCCACACAAAAAATTCGTGCAAGTGGTGTGGATGGTGTGCTGATTGGTCGCGCGGCTTATGGCAATCCGTGGATATTCACTCAAAAGGACGACATCCGTCGCGCAGTGGTCGAGGGTCAGTTGCCCGAGCGCCGCTGGGTTGAGTCCCACGAAAGTTTGGATGTCATGTTGGAGCATGCGCGCCTGTTTGGGGAGATGCGGTCCAACTTGAAATACGTGGCCATGCGCAAACACTTTGCTTGGTATGCGCAATGGATTCCAGAGTTGCGCGTGCGCAAAAAAGAATTGATGCAAATCAATTCGTATGAAGAGCTTTCCAAAATGTGTGAGTCAATTTTATGAAACTCGTACTTGCATCGACATCGCCACGCCGGCGCCAAATATTGGATGAGATGGGCGTGATCTACACCGCTGTAAATCCACGATTTGAAGAAAGTTCTCGTAATGATTTATCATCCGAAGAAGAAGCGCGCCTTTTTGCATTTGAAAAAGCCAATTCTGTGGCCGCCGAATTTCCAAACGCATTGATCATTGGTAGTGACACGCTGATTTCTTGTGAAGGTCGAAAAATTGGGAAGCCGAAGGATGCCGAAGATGCGCGGGCAATGTTGGCATTCTTATGCAATCGTACACATCATATTTATACAGCGGCGAGTATTTTGAATACCGCAACAGGCGTGCATTCTGAACATCTCGAAACAATCGAGGTCACCATGCGCGCTGCCAGTGCCGATGAGATTGCGGCCTATGTGGCTACCGGCGAGCCTTTGGATAAGGCCGGTGCCTACGCTATCCAGGGTGGGGGTAAGGATTTTATTACTGAAGTGAAAGGCGATTACTGGGCTGCTGTTGGGTTGCCCGTACAATGGCTTTCGGACCAACTCCAAGTCAAAAAGCCCTAATCCCTTGCAACTATAGATAAGCTGTACTAGGGCCGCCCATGGAATGGGGATCGTCTATTCCCCACATGTCTTTTCAGATGTTTGAAAAGCAAGCTTTAGGAGAGATTCATATTATGACACCCGCACAACCCGCACGAAAGGTGGACACCATGACAGGTGATTTTAAAGTAAAAGATATTTCGTTGGCCGATTTTGGTCGCAAAGAAATTGCGATTGCCGAAAGCGAAATGCCAGGACTCATGGCTGTTCGCGAAGAATACAAAGGCAAGTTCCCACTCAAGGGCGCCAAGATTGTTGGTAGCTTGCACATGACCATCCAGACGGCCGTGTTGATTGAAACACTCACAGACTTGGGTGCCGAAGTGCGTTGGAGCTCCTGCAATATTTTCTCAACTCAAGATCACGCTGCTGCAGCGATTGCTGCTACCGGCGTTCCAGTTTTTGCCTGGAAGGGTGAAACTGAAGAAGAATATTGGTGGTGTTTGGAACAGACATTAAAATGGCCAGATGGTTCCGGCCCCAATATGGTATTGGATGATGGTGGTGATGTGACGTTGGTTCTGCACCAAAAGTATCCTGAACTTCTGAAAGGCATTTATGGCATCACCGAAGAAACCACCACCGGTGTGCACCGCTTGTATCAAATGATGAAGGAAGGCAAATTGGCCGTTCCTGCATTCAATGTGAATGATTCTGCCACCAAATCCAAGTTTGATAACTTGTACGGCTGCCGCGAATCCTTGATTGATAGCATCAAGCGTGCAACAGACGTGATGGTGGCTGGTAAAATCTGCGTCGTTTGTGGCTATGGCGATGTCGGTAAAGGATGCGCCCAATCACTTCGTGGCCAAGGTGCCCGCGTGTTGATCACCGAAGTCGACCCAATCTGTGCATTGCAAGCTGCCATGGAAGGCTACCAAGTTGTGACCATGGATGATGCTGCATCACAGGGCGACATTTTTGTAACCACAACCGGTTGTAAAGATGTGATTACCCGCAAGCACATGGATGTCATGAAGGATCAAGCGATTGTCTGTAACATTGGTCACTTTGATTCAGAAATTCAAGTAGCCTCTGTGTTCGATGATAAAAATTTGACACGCGAAAATGTGAAGCCACAAGTTGACCAAGTCATTTGGAAGGACGGCAAGCGCATCACCATTTTGGCCGAAGGCCGTTTGGTGAACTTGGGTTGTGCAACAGGGCACCCAAGTTTCGTCATGAGCTGCTCATTCACCAACCAGGTGATGGCGCAGATCGAATTGTTCAACAACTATAAGAACTATGAAAAGAAGGTCTATGTGTTGCCGAAGAAGTTGGATGAAAAGGTCGCCATGTTGCACCTGGGTAAGCTGGGTGCCAAGCTGACCAAGCTCACCAAAGACCAAGCCGATTACTTGGGTGTGCCCGTCGAAGGCCCATTCAAGCCAGAACATTATCGGTATTAATGATTAAGTGTAGTGAGGAAATTAAAAGCCCCGTCCAAATGGACGGGGCTTTTTTTATAGTACCACATTATAAATCGGGCCGAACTTTTCCTTGAGGTAGGTCACGAAGTAATTGGGGTTCAATCCTTCACCAGTTACATGCTTTACCAAATCGCGCGCGCGGAAGCAGCGGCCTTCGCGATGAATCTTTTCATTCAACCAGGTGCGAATGGGTAAGCAATCTCCTTTGCGTAGGTGATCGTCAACCGGCAAGTCTTTGCGCATGTAGTGATTCCACTGTGCGGCATACAAGTTGCCCATCAAATAGGTTTGGAAATAGCCAAAGCCTCCAAACGACCAGTGCACGTCTTGCAAAACACCATGTTTGTCATTGGGGACTGCAATGCCGAGTAGGTCTTTTACTTTCTGATTCCAGATTGCCGGCAAATCAGTCACTTTGATGCTGCCATCAAACAGTGCTTTTTCAATTTCGAAGCGAATAATAATATGAAGTCCGTATGTGACTTCGTCAGCTTCAACTCGGATGAGTGAGGGCTCGACAAAATTGATGGCGCCATAAAAATCATCCAGACCAACGTTCATTAGTGCATCTGGAAAATGCGTTTGTAGTTTTGGGAAATAAAATTCCCAAAAAGCGTGCGAACGACAAATGGTATTTTCCCAAAACCGTGATTGCGATTCATGCACCGACATCCAGGCGGCATCACCTGCGGGGGTGTAGGCGTAGTCGTGGTTTAAGCCCTGCTCATAAATGCCATGACCGGCTTCATGAATGGCACCATGTGTTGCAGAGGGGAGCCAATTTTCCATGTAACGGGTGGTGAGGCGGACGTCATGAATCCCTGTTCCTGAACAGAAGGGGTGTGTTGAAATATCCAATCGGCCTTCATCCAATTTAAATCCAATAAGCTTGACCAATTCACGGCTTACTTTTTCTTGTGATGCAATGTCGTAATGGCGTTCCAAAATAGACTTGTTGGGTTTCTTTGGCGCTGCGGCAATTTTGGCGACAATATCATGTAAGGCATCCCGAATGGGCATGAGCACCTGTGAAACGCTTTCAACGGTTGCACCTGGGTCATATTCATCGAGTAATGCATCATATGGAACCTTCGCGTACCCCACATGTTCTGCAATTTGCTTGGAGAGTTTTAAAATTTTTTCCAACCATGGTGCAAACAGTGGAAAGTCAGATTTGCCGCGCGCATCTGCCCAAACGTGAGTTGCCTGAGAGGTCAGTTTGGTCAATTCGGTGATTAATGCTTGTGGAATTTTGAGTGCTTTTTCGTGGGATCGTAGGGTTTCACGAATGTTGGCTTGTTCATACGGATTAAGATCTGTTTCCTCTTTGGCAGCTTTAAGCATTTCTCCCAGTTTGGGATCGGTCATTTTTTCATGCACGACGCCTGCTTGTGCGGCCATAATGTCACCGCGGTCAGCAGCTGCGGCCTTGGGCATCATGACTTCTTGATCCCATCCCAAAAGCGCTTGGGAGGCATTTAAGAGCGATAGCTCGCGAATTTTGGGTAGAACGGCTTGATAGTGTTTGCCCATTGAAACCCCCTGGAATGAGGTGGTTTTATAGGGCAGATGTGGCGACAGGCAATAGTTAATTATTCCTCATTCAAAAATCCAATTTTACGTTTGGGTTTTGGTGGTGGTGACATCAATTGGCGAATGGCATTGAAAAGCGAGCGGATGTGGGTGTCGTGGGTAGATATGCGCTGCTCTAAATCGGTCAACTTCTTAAGGAGTGTTTTGTGATGAGTGAGCATCTCTCTGATTTGGATGAAGGCCCTTACCACATAAATGCTGATACTGACGGCCTGAGGGGTGTTAAGGATCGTGGCCGCCATAACAGCGCCATGTTCTGTAAATGCGTATGGTAAGCCCTTGTAAAATTTAACCTTTTTGAGGTGGTCACAATTTGTGACCACCTCTTCCTTTTCGCTTTCACTCAGTTGGAACATAAAATCACTAGGGAATCGTTGGTAGTTACGTTTAACCGCTTGATTTAATGCCTTTGTTGGTACGCCATAAAGGGTTGCCAAATCTGTATCCAAAATAACACGCTCTCCTCGGATCACCAGGATACGATTAACAATGTTGGTGGTAACGTTACTCTCACTCATGCCAGCGCTGAGGAGCGATTTAATATTGGGTGATGGATTGAGATGATCGAAAATCAGACAATGACTCTCAAAAATTGAACAGTTGAAGGCTAAGAAGAAAAGCTGGCGTTGAGGCCAAAGCAACGCTACATGCCCCTTCATGACAACTGCAAGCCCCGACATTATTCAAGAAATTGACCGTCGCCGTACCTTTGCGATTATTTCGCATCCCGATGCGGGTAAGACGACGATTACCGAAAAGCTGCTGCTCTTTGGGAATGCCATCCATATGGCAGGTACCGTAAAAGCCAAGCGGGCCGGGCAGTTTGCAACAAGTGACTGGATGGAGATGGAAAAGCAGCGTGGTATTTCGATCACGTCATCGGTCATGCAGTTTGATTATAAAGACCGTGCAATCAATCTGCTGGATACTCCGGGTCACCAAGATTTTAGCGAAGATACCTATCGGGTGCTGACAGCCGTTGACAGCGCGCTCATGGTGATTGATTCGTCCAAGGGTATTGAGGCCCAGACCAAAAAACTCTTTCAGGTCTGTCGCGATCGTAACATTCCCATCTTTACATTCATGAACAAAATGGATTTGGAGGGCCGCGATCCATTTGAATTGATTGATGAAGTGGAAAAGGTTCTGCAACTCCCGTGCTTCACGATGACTTGGCCGGTGGGGCAAGGAAAACGGTTTAAGGGGGTATATGATTTGCGCGCCAAGCAATTGCGGCTCTTTGACCCCAATCAAAAAACACGCAACTTCCATCAGGAAATTTTTACCAATCTGGATGATCCTGCCTTGCGTGAAAAAGTAGATGCCGAATGGATTGATAAATTGAAGGACGATTTGGAATTACTCACCGGTGCGGGCTATGACTTTGACATGGAGCGCTTTCGTAGTGGCCATCTAAGCCCCGTGTTCTTTGGTTCTGCGGGGAATAACTTTGGTGTGCAGGAGTTGCTGGATACCTTTATTGAATTTGCACCCAAGCCGTGTCCGCGACCTGCCGCCACGCGCACAGTCGATGCGCATGAGCCCAACTTTACCGGGCTTATTTTTAAAATTCAGGCGAATATGGATCCCAAACACCGCGATCGCTGCGCATTCATGCGCATTTGCTCCGGTGAATTTGTGCAAGGTATGACGGTTTACAATGCACGCCAGCAGCGCGAATTTAAAATTAATAATGCACTACAATTCATGTCGAAGGAGCGCAAAAACGTGGATCGTGCATACGCGGGTGATATTATTGGTATTCACGACCGTGGTAATATCATGATTGGTGATACCATTACGGTGGGTGAGGATTTGAAATTTACGGGTATTCCACAATTCTCACCCGATATTTTTAGTCGTGTGGATCTGCGCAACCCCATCAAGAATAAGCAATTGCAAAAGGGGTTGGAACAATTGGCAGAAGAGGGCACTTCGCAAATTTTTCGTCGCAAACATAATTCTGAAACGATCATTGGTGTGGTGGGACAGTTGCAATTGGAAGTGGTGAAATTTCGTCTTATGCATGAATATGGCGCCGATGCGGCATTTACGGGCATGCCCTACACTGCATCAGCGTGGTTTCATTCCGGTAGCAAGACAGAGATGGACAAATTTATTGAATATTACCATTCGCACATTGTCTGGGATGTGCGCGATTATCCGCTGATTCTTTTCAAGAGTGATTGGGAAAAGAGTTATGTGGCCGAGAAAAATCCTGAGGTTACATTTTATACCAGTTTAATCAATTACGAGCAGGACTGCGTGTAATTGATACATTCATACGACATTTCATACATGGTTCAGATAGTGGCCATTTGGCAGCAGATCGGGAAATAGTAATTTGTGAATTGCACTTTGGGCATGCACATGTTCCACCCAATACAATTTCTTCGGTCGACATACCTTTTGAAAATCCCACCAGGCCTGCAATAAAAAATCCGGGTACCAATACAAAGTGAGCAACGGGAATAAGAATTGCAGCAGCTGCTGCCAGCCAAAAGAGACCTAATGATTTGAGTGCACGTCCCCACCGTTGTGAGGAATTGAATTGCTGAACTGTAACATCACCATGGGCCTCTGACTGGTCAATTTTAATAACAACTGGACACGTTACCAATTATTCATATCCTCAATGTTCATCCCAACGTTGAATGAGTCGATGGGGGAAAGGGGAACCGGTGTAAAGTTAATAAATCCATATTGACGCATCTTGCTGGGTGCTGCTGGTTGCTCAATTTTTTGCCCGTTAACAAAATCAACGTCAACAGTTTGCCCTGGCTTACCTTTTCCTGCTGATGTTGTAACCTTTTTCCCAACCAGGAACCATGTGCCTTCACGATATTGGAAGCGATGGACAACATCCCATTGACGATCCTTTCCACCATGATGATGGATTTTAACCATACCATCTTCGATCATGACATCATCAACGGCATCACCTGTAGTGCTACAGTTCTTACAAAGGATGGCCTTGGCAGTAGCGACTGACAGTTTGTAGCCTCCCCGTTTTGTTCGGGTTAAAATAACAAGCAGGCGTGGTAGTTTTTCGGTGTCGTCATTGATGCCATCTGTTTCGGCCTTGCTTACCAGGACCATGGCCACGTCTGTCTTGCCGTCGTCATCTAAGTTGCCTTTGCTGACCGATTTGACAACCCATCCATTGGGAACAAAGTCCTGCATTGAATAGCCAGTATCAGGAAGTTTTGGCAGTGCTATTTCCTTTGCAATAACTGCGAGTGGGATGAGTAGCGCTGCTGCTAGTAGTACAATTGATCGTTTCATGACGACCCCCTTTAGTGGGGACAGATAAACATGGTTGGTTTTAAAAATCAATGTGATAAGGATGGAATATGTATGTCATTTTAGCAGCACTGTGTTGGGGGTTACATGGTGCCTTGGCCAAATTTCTCTTTTCGGATGATTTAACGCCCGCCACCCTTGTGCAGTTTCGTTTGGTCATTGCGACAGTGCTATTTTTTCTGGGAATACTTCTCTTCAAGCGGAGATTGTTTGTTATTCAGCTTCGTGATTTGCCTTACTTTATGGTGTGTGGGGTCGTGGGAATTTCGATTAACTTTTTCCTATATTATTATGCAATTCGTGCGGTGTCAGTTGCGATGGGCATTTTTCTTCAATATTTGGCGCCATCAGTGATCGCCATCTATTGGATGTGTAGAGGCAAGAAGCCCACGGGTGCGGTGATTTCCGCCATAATTGTATCATTGTTGGGCTGTTTCTTAGTTGTTAAAGCATATGACGTAAACTTTATTGATCTTAATATTTTAGGGATAGCGGCAGGTGTTGCCGCTGCAGTGGCCTGGGCATCTCAGTCGCTCATCGCAGAAGAACTCACACAACGCTACAATCCTCTAACAGTCATTCTATATAGTTTTCTATGTGCTACTTTATTTTGGAATATAATTTATTCCCCCCGACATATGCTATCTGTTCAGCTAACTATGAAAAATTGTGCAGGGATTTTATATGTAGCTATTTTTGGCACGATCGTCCCGTATATGCTATTTTATAAGGGAATTCAGATGATGCGCGCAACGCGTGCAAGTGTTATCGCAACAATTGAGCCTGTTGCAGCAGCGGTGTTTGCTTATTTTTTATTGGGAGAATCGCTTCAAGTTCCCCAGATTCTTGGTGGATGTTTGGTGGTAGGATCCATTATGTTATTACAAATGCGATCAAAAGTAGGAGAGGTATGCGAATACTTACCATAATCCTTTTTCTAACAGTGTGTATGTCTGTAGCCTTGGCGCGCTCACCGCGTTATGCTGAGAAATATTGTGATATGCAAGGCTTCCACTGTATCAAAGTGCAAAAAGGTGAAAAGTGGAAGACGTTGTGGCCAGACGATGAGGAGCGACATGTAGTTATGAAGCTCAATCGTATGAATACGGGGCTACATACAGGTATGACCATTGCAGTACCTGACAAATTTAAATCATCTACATTTATGAAGAATGCTCCCTTTCCAAAATCTGGCGAATCTACGGGTGAAAAATGGATTCAAGTGAGTCTGACTGATTTGGCCTGGGGAGCGTATGACGCCGATGGTAAATTGGTCAATTGGGGACCAGCTTCGGGTGGTAAGGGGTGGTGTCCAGATATCCAAGAAAAATGCCGCACTGTGAAAGGCACATTCAAGATCCAGCGTAAGGGAACATCGCAATGCAAGTCTAAGACTTTTCCTGTGCCAGATGGTGGGGCGCCCATGCCGTATTGCATGTTCTTTCATGGGGGGTATGCCATTCATGGATCAAACGAAGTTCCTGGGTTTAACGCCAGCCACGGTTGTGTGCGCATTTGGGTGGACGATGCCAAGTGGCTGAGTGAAAATTTTGTAGAAATTGGAACAAATGTTATTGTTGAGTAATCGGTTAAGGGGCCACTCCACATAACGTGCCGTTCACGTCACATTGAGGCGTTTCACCGTTTGTACGCTGAGCTGCGTTAAGAGTAAAAATCTTATTTTCAGTGGCGGTAGTAGCGGAACAGTTACACAGTTGACTGGCACAACAACTGCAGCCTGCTGCTGTTTCTGCTTTGAAAATTTCGCTGAGGTCGCAATCCTGTAATCCATTGCAAGCTGTAATGAGTAATGGTGCATCGGTAGATGTGCAAATGGTTGCATCACAGGTATATCCCACTTGAATATTGGTTGTTGTTGCTCCTGTGCCAAAGCACGTGTTGTATTCTTGGCAAACGGTTGTGCAATTGACACCGCTACCTGCTGGAATTGTTGTGGTGCCAGGTGTTTCCAATGGGCAACCACAGCTATCTTCAGGTGCATCCGGGATGCATCCGTCAATTTTGTCGCAGGGATTGCCTGATGGTGGTGGTGCGGCATCATAGGCTGCTGAATAAATCATTGGAGAATCATCACAAGATAAGTTGTCCAATCCTACCTGAAATGGACCGTTGTAAGTCGGACATTGGCACTCAATGAGTGTAGTATTATCAGTACCAGATGTGGTTGGGTTATAACAAGGTGCGGTCATACACCCTGCGTAAAGTGCGGGTTGGCTGGTGCAATCTGTGGATCCAATAGGTTCTTGCGCGGCTCGATAAAAACTGAATGTTGAGAAACGATCAGCGCCAGACATAAAATCCCCTGAGCTCAATGATGCGCATACTGGGGCCTGATTGGGTTTATGGCACTCGCCAGGGTTTGCATCACAAAATGTCTTGGTTTCATTGTATACATCGTTGTTGAGGATGGCGTTGATGTCTACATAGTTAGTGCCAAAGGTTTCGTAGCAGGAGCAATTTGCAATCATACCATAGGAATTTGGCTTTTCTGTACAATTTGCGTAATAGCAAAGAGCATAGGGGCCGAAGCAAGTAATCCAGTCGGAGGTGCTTGTTGTAACATCAGCCCATGCAGGGCCATAAGCTGTTGTCATTTGAGTATTAAGCGGAAATGAACCACCTGTGAACGGGGGTGGTAGGGCTGGACTCGGACCTGAATCACAACTTGTAGCCGATAACAAAAGAAATGAAGTTAGAAAAATAGCTTTGATATATGTCATAATCCCCCCGTGTCGCGCCTTTCTACACGAGGTCATATGACTTAGTCTAATGGAATTCCAATTAATTCGTGAGTTCAGCCCATCGCGCATAGAGGCGATCAATTTCAGATTGGAGTGCGCTCATTTCGGCAGTGATTTCGGTCAAGCGATGGGCATTGCTGGCGACCTCTGACAACATGCTTTCAGCGGTCAACTTTTCAAGTGTTTCTTCGGCCTTGTGAATGGTTTCTTCCATGTGATCGAGTTCAAATTGTTCTTTAAAACTCAGTTTGCGCTTGGGTGCAGGGGCTGATGGTTCTGATGATGCGGTGTCATTCTTGGTGCCGGACTTGCGTTTGCTGGCTTGTTCCTCTGTAAACCAGTTTTCCCACTGCGACATGCTGGCAAATGGAATGATTTTACCGGCGCTATCAGTTCCCGGTTCACCAAAGGCGAGCAGGCGATTGGCCACTTGGTCTAAAAAGTAACGATCGTGAGTGACGAGCAAAATAGCACCCGGGAAATCCATCAAGCAATTTTCCAAAACAGAAAGCGTGGCCATGTCCAAGTCGTTGGTGGGCTCGTCGAGCACCAACACATTTGCTTCTTGCAGCATTAGGCGTGCGATCAAGAGGCGGCTTTGCTCGCCACCGGATAGTTTACGGACTTCCATATCCATTTGTGTTGGGCTGAAAAGGAATCGATCCAAGTAGCCGCGGACGTGGATATAGCTGCCGCGATATTTGACTTGGTCGCCCATGGGGCAGAGTGTTTTCAAAACGGTGGTGTTCGGGTCTAGCGTTTCACGGTTTTGTTCAAAGTAGGCAATTTGCAATTGATCGGCGCGTTCAATCTCACCGGTGTCAGATGTTTCTTGTCCCAGCAAAATGCGAATGAGTGTTGATTTACCACAGCCGTTGGGCCCAAGAAGACCCAGTCGCAAGCCTGGTGAAAGCAACAAATTCACATCTTTGAAAAGAACGCGGTCGCCATAGGTCTTTGAAATGTTTGTGGCCTCAACGAGTCGCTTGGGATTTTTTTCACTCGCGTGGAAATCAAATTTCGCAGTGCGCACGGTGTTTCGATATTCCAATTCTTCGACGTCCCTTTTGAGCTCACCAGCCGCCTTGATGCGGGAGTATGATTTTGTGCCGCGCGCCTTAACGCCCTGGCGAAGCCACTCGGTTTCGCGACGCAACGTGTTTTTCAAAACCGTTTCGCGGCGTTCCTGCGCGGCCATGAGCAAGTCTTTGCTTTCCAAGTAATGGGCATAGTCCCCTTGAATGCTTAACAATCCACCAGGGTTGCGGCGGTCTAATTCCCAAATGCGATTGGAGATGCGTTGTAGAAAAAGACGATCGTGGGTGATGGTAACCGTTGCAAATTGGGCATCATTTAAAAAATCTTCGAGCCATAAAATACTTTCAACATCCAAGTGGTTGGTGGGTTCATCCAAAAATAAAATGTCTGGGGTGCGCATGAGTTCTCTGGCGAGTGCCACGCGCTTTTTCCATCCACCCGACAGTTTGGAAACAAGTGTTTCGCCATCGATGCCTTCGCTGCCATCGAGGGAGAGACGCGACATAAATTCTTGTGCAGCGGCGATGCATTCCCATTCGTGGGGATCGTGAGCACCTTCCATAATGGTGGATTCCACGGTGGCGCCTTCGGTAAATAAAGGGACTTGATCGAGTAAGCCCACGCGCAGTCCACGCTGACGTGAAATTGTGCCGTCATCTGCGGTGTCGCGTCCTGCCAGGATTTTAAGCAATGTGGATTTCCCCGCACCATTGGGGCCAATCAATCCAATGCGGTCGTTGTCTTCAATCGCAAAGTTGATGCCATCAAAAAGAGGGCGCGCGCCGAATGCCTTGCGAACGTTGGTGCCACTTAAAAGTACGGTCATATAAACTTTCTGATCCACGCGAGTGCGGCGTTAATGCCATCAACTGCTGCGCTGGTAATGCCGCCTGCATAGCCCGGACCTTCCCCACATGGGAAGAGTCCATTTGTGTTGATACTTTCAAACGTATCGGCGTTGCGGGTCATGCGAATGGGGGACGAGGTGCGTGATTCTACCGCATGCAAAATTGCATCGGGGTGCGAAAAGCCGCGGCGGCGTTTGTTAATGGCCTGAATGCCCTCAGATAAATGGGTGTAGATCCAGTCCGGAAGCAATTCAGCGACGTTTGCTGCCACAACGCCCGAAGGACAACTGGAGGTGGCATTCAGCACACCTTGTTTACGCGCAAAAAAATCATCCAGACGTTGTGCGGGGATTTGTTTGCCATCCCCCAATGCGCGGCTGGCTTCATACACTTGTGTTTCAATGGCTTCTTGAAACTGCATGAGCTTGAAGCTGTCAGTCCCAGGGATGCGATCGGTGGGAACTGTGCACACAATCGCGGCATTTGCCCACTTTGAGTTGCGTTGGTAGTTGCTCATGCCATTGACCACAATGGCATTGGCTTCGGTGCTGCTTGAAATCACATAGCCACCGGGACACATGCAAAAGGAATAGACGCCCATGTTTTCAGAATCCCAATGATGCGCCACTTTATATTGCGCCGCCCCAAGGTCATCGATGTCAGCGTCGCTGCCATACTGCCAGTGATTGATATAGTCTTGTGGATGTTCAATGCGCAGCCCCAGCGCGAAGGGTTTGGGTTCGATATTCACCCCTTGATCGCGCAGCGTGTGAAAGAAGTCGCGCGCGCTGTGCCCGCAGGCCAGCACCACACCGGTGCTAGAAATGGTGGTGCCATCTTGCAACGTAACACCTTGTACGTCGCGATTGGCCAAATCCAGTGCGGCGACACGCGTGTTGAATCGCAGGTCGCCCCCACGTGCAATCAAGTCATCACTCATGCGTCGGATCACTTCGCGAATCAAATTGCTGCCGACGTGTGGATTATTGACGTATGTAATTTCTGAAGGCGCACCGTATTCCACAAAGGCCTGCATGACGCGTTCGATGAGCGGACTTTTGATGCGTGTGATGAGTTTGCCATCACTAAACGTGCCGGCACCGCCTTCGCCATTGCAGACGTTGCTATCGGGGTCGAGTTCGCCATAGCGCCAGTAGCGGCTGATCTTTTGCATACGTTTTGCGGCGCGTTCGCCGCGTTCAATGAGAATGGGACGAATGCCGTGTTGTAAAAATGTCCATGCCGCAAAGAGACCCGCAGGTCCCGCGCCAATCACGAGTGGCGGCGGGCCATCCCATTTGTGTTGCGGAAACGGCGCGAACGATTTTTCGGCGCTCTCGCCGCGCATGAAAACATCAATGGCATAGACCCAGAGTTTTTTGTGTTTGGAACGTGCATCGAGGCTGCGCTTGATGATACGAATATCGCCGATGTCGTCTGCAGGTATGCCCAAGTGCTGTGACACAATTTGCAAGAGATCGGGGTCTTTTTGATAGGGGATTCGTAAGTCTTGAATACGTTTCATTTGTAACTCCTGGCCGCGGTCTATGCGGCAATGGGGTAATATTTTGCGCTCCCAACGGGATTAACCACCACCCAGCTTCGCTAGGCGGTGCCGGTTTCCGCTAGGGTACGGCTTCGCCATTATTCTAACGGCCTCCGCATTTGCTTCGGCTTGCGGTCGTTCCTCATCCCGTTGAACATGAAACAAATTGCCAACCAACTTCGTTGGTTAGTAATTTGTTGGCGCTCCCAACGGGATTCGAACCCGTGATCTTCGCCTTGAGAGGGCGACGTCCTAACCGCTAGACGATGGGAGCAGTTAAACTATTTCAATGCAGCGAGTGCCTTGTCATAATTCGGCTCTTGTGCAATCTCTGGCACTTGTTCGGCATACACAACAACGCCATTCAGATCTAATACCACAACCGCACGGCTGCACAGTCCGGCCAATCCAGAATCAATAATTTGTACACCCCAATCATTCGCAAAAGTGCTGCGAAAGCAAGAAAGTGTGATTGCATTTTCAATACCTTCAGCCACACAGAAGCGTTTTTGGGCAAATGGCAAGTCAGCAGAAATATTAAGAACAACGGTGTTGTCTTTGCCCGCAGCCTTACTGACAAATGCCTTTTGAGACAGGGCACAAACCGGTGTGTCAATACTGGGGAAAATGTTTAAAACCTTCCACTTGCCGCTGAAATTTTCGAGGGACACATCTTTCAAATCTTGTCCGGTTAATTTAAATGCTGGGGCCACGCTGCCTACTTTAGGCAAATCGCCAGAAGTTTGGATTGGATTTCCTTTTAGTGTAATGCTTGCCATAATAGTTCTCCTTTTTATTGGTTATAACGAACGATATCTTTGGTGCTCTGAATGCCTTTTTCACCGTCAGAATAGGTGACGTTGGCTGTATCCTTTTGGACGGAGTCAATTGTGGCGACCCACCAATTATTATTCTTCCATTTGGCAACTACTTTGTCGCCTGCTTTAAAGCAGCAGGGTTTGCCACTGGTGTATTGAACTTCGGGATGTGGAATGACGAGAGATTTATTTTTTACTCCCTTTTCGCCGTCGGCATAGGTGAGGCTGACATCATCGCCAGAGATACTGTCGATAGTAGCTACCCACCATGAGTTGCCTTGCCATGAAGCAACTACTTTCATTCCAGGTGCTAAATCCATCTTTGCAGGTTCTTGACAGTTAGAACATGCCGAAACAGTAATAAGTAAAATTGCGACTGCAAATAACTTACGAATCATGAACGCTCCTTTGGTTGGTGAAGTGGCGGCAGGGATAGTCGCGATGGCCAAGGATTACAAGTGGATTTCAATACCCACGGGACAGTGGTCGGAACCCAAAACATCGGGCAGATGCCAGCTACGTTTGAGGTTGGGGGCGAGCTCTGGTGAGATGACAAAATAATCAATTCTCCACCCCACATTGCGTTTGCGGGCTGCTGTGCGAAATGACCACCAAGTATAGTGGTCAGGTTCATCAGGGTGCATGTGGCGGAAGGCGTCAATGTAGCCCAAGCTTAAAAATTCAGTCATCCAGGCCCGTTCTTCAGCAGTAAAGCCCGATTTGCCTTCGTTGGCCTTGGCGTTTTTAATGTCGATGGGCTGATGTGCGACGTTAAAATCTCCACAGACAATGACGTTGCGACCTTGTGCTTTGAATGCTTCGCAGCGGTTGAGAATTTCCTGATCATACGCCAACTTGAGTGGCAATCGATTCAGATCATCTTGTGAGTTAGGAAAATAACAGTTAAATAGAATAAAATCGCCAAAGTCATGAATAAGGGTTCTGCCATGACCATCGAGATCAGCAACCCCCAATCCCACTTCGGTGGACTTGGGTGCGCGTCGTGCAAATGTTGCAACACCGCTGTATCCCTTTTTTTCAGCGCTGGCCCAATAGGTGGTATAACCATCAGGCGCAGTCAATTCTTCTGACAATTGCTCTGGCCAGGCCTTTGTTTCTTGCACGCATAAAATGTCGGGTTGTTCCTGACGAAACCACTCCAAAAATCCCTTTTCGGTGCAGGATCGGATTCCATTGACGTTCCAGCTAATCAGTTTCACAACGATTAATGATGGTTGGGGTGAGGGAAATCATCGGCTTCAGCAGTTGCCGTTTCGATGGATGAAGTGTTGGATTCCAAAACCAGTTGGTTGGCTGGTGCTGGTCCTTCAGCCTCTTGGGATATACCGTGCCCAGATCCTGTTGTGACCATCGGCATGATTTGTTGTGGGAACGTATGTAGGCGTGTGGCATGTGCAATCATCTGGCGTGTGGCATGAACAGTAAGACCCAAATGATGCGCCAGCTTAGATGGCTCCGCCATACGCAGCTTGGCTAGTGATAAAATTCCACGCTGACGAAGTGCTTCGAGTGTCTCACGTCCATTGCCATAAATTTGCGCAAGCAAGATGACTTCTTCAGAGCATTCAACTGGCTCTTCACCGCGATGGGCCACTTTGACTAAAAACTCTTCGGCAAGATCACAGTAATCCTGACAGCCGCGTGACGTGTTGGCGTAAACTGTGATGGGTTCACCGTGGCTTGACGCTTCACGCAAATGAATGGAAAGTCGAATGACGGTTTCCATCATGTTATTGCGGAAGAATCGACGTAGTTCTTCCAAAATATCGCGAGAGAGTGCGGTGCGTTTATCAAATAGTGTGGCAACGGCCCAGTATTCGACTTTGTGGTGATGGAAGCGCGCGAGTTCTTCGAATGTATCGAGCACACGACTCACACCGTTCATGGCATAAAAGCTGGTTTCAACTGGCAAGACCACCGACTGGCTGGCCATGAAGGCGTTCTGTGTCAAAATACCCAATGCCGGTGGGCAGTCGATGATGACAAAATCAAATTTGGTGGCGACTTGGCCAATTAATTCACGCAAGCGCGTCAGGCGATTATCGCGCGATAACAATGACTCTTCGTGACTTAGTGGCAGACGTGCCGATGGAATGAGAGACAAGTTTTTAGCTACAGGGCGTGCCAGCTCTGCAAGATAAGCACGTTCGCTGGCGGGTTGCTGCATAGCCCAAAAAATAGATGGTTCATCGTCGGCCAGTTCAATTCCAAATGACAATGTGGCGTGAGATTGTGGATCCAAGTCAATGAGCAAAACTTGGTATTTCATTTCAGCCAGACATGCTGACAGGTTTACAGCGGTTGTGGTTTTTCCAGATCCACCTTTATGATTGGCAATCGCGATTGTGCGCATGAATTTTCTCCCCTTGGATTATTGCGAGGTAGCAAAGCACATGTGCAACGTCTACAAGATTTTCACCCAAATCTTATTATTTCTGATTTCGATCGGAAAAGTACGAATATCTGTTGCAGGTTCTCCACGTTCTCCACAGCCGGTTCGTAAATTGAATTTCCATCCGTGCGATGAGCAGGTGACGGATTCGCCACACACAATACTTTTTGAAAGTGGATACTCTGCATGGGGGCACGCATCCTTGATCGCAAAAAACTCCTCAGCAATGTGGAAAACGGCTACACGAAAGCGGGGAAGGTGAAGCGTGATAGCCTTGCCCTGTGGAATACTATCGGGCGCACCTGCGCAGACCCATTCACCATCAGCTGAATATTCCAGCTTCTGGTGTTTGACGTGTTCGACGCCGAATGGTTTAGGATTATCGTTACTCACTTGTGCTACCCCCTCTCCCACAAGGGGAGAGGGAACGTCAAAAAAAATCCCCCGATGGTTGCCCATCGGGGGATAATGTCTGGCTTCAATGTCTTATATTAGACTTTTGAGACGTTGGAAGCTTGCTTGCCTTTTGGGCCTTCCACAACGTCGAACTGAACCGACTGATTTTCTGCAAGGCTCTTGTAGCCGTCACCGGTGATAGCACTGTAGTGAACGAATACATCTTCGCCACCATCGTCAGGGGCAATAAATCCGAAGCCCTTGCTATCATTGAACCACTTTACCTTGCCTGTTTTTGCTGCCATGTTGCTCTTCCTTTTCTTCGACTGAGCTAAATGCGCCTTGCGTTGCGTAACTATTACGACCGCTCGAACTGCTACTTGCCCAACCGATACATCAGGTCACGCCTTATATACTAACCCAATCCACATACAATAGAAAAGTGACATATTCGCTTGGGCATTAAGTATTTGGTATTTAATGGAAATAAGGCGTAGCAAAGAGTCGAAAACCTATGGTATGGCGGGAATATGGGAGATGCAACTAAGCGAATAATAAGCGGAATCTTGGTGGGCGTTCTGGTAAGCGCTTTGGTGGCCGGCTTGGCCTGGCGCGGCATTTTAAGCGATTGGGAGGCCTCCACCTATGATTGGCGGTTGTCCACGGTTGCTCATTTGGACCCCCAAGACTCCAAAATTCTGATGATGTACGTCGATCAGGCCAGTCTGGATATGATGGAAAAGAGTGATTTGGGGTGGCCTTGGCCACGGGCATTGTATGCAGACGTGCTGCAGTTTTGTAAAACCGGTGGGGCGCGTGCGGTGATCTTCGATATCATCTATTCCGAAGATTCAATCTTTGGCGTGGCTGATGATGATGCCTTTGCAAATGGCTTAGCGGAGACGGGTAATGGATTTTTGTCGGTTTTCTTAAGTCAAAAAATTGAAACGCCGTTGAATGAAGTCGCACCTCTATTAGAAAAGAGCGCGATTTCAATTACAGACACACAATCACCCGAGCCCGTATATCCCGGGTTTTTGGCCTTACCCATTTCGCCCCTCATGCAGGCAGCGCGCGGTTTTGGAAATGTGCAATTGGCGCCAGACCCCGATGGTATCTATCGTCGCATGCCGCTACTCTTTAATTACAACGGTACGATCATTCCTTCATTATATATGGCGGTATTCCATGCTGAAAATCCGGGTGATGTGGTGTCGCTCATGCCGGGGCGAATGCAGGTCAAGGATTTGGATGTGCCACTCGATGCGCAAGGCAACATGATTTTGAAATATTACGGTGGTGTGGATACGTTTCCAACGGTGGGGTTGGCGCAGGTGGTGATGGCGGCGCGTGCAATGAAAGATGGTGAGACGCCCAGCGTGGATCCGTCGATTGTAAAAGATAAGATTGTGATTATCGGGGTGTCCGCTCCCGGTTTGTACGACTTGCGTCCGCAACCGCTGGCGTCTCGCTACCCTGGTGCCGAAATTCATGCGACCGCTTTTCAAAATATTTTAACGAATGATCATATTCGATTGGTGCCAATGGCGATGGGGCTTGCCGGCATGTTGGTGTTGGCCATGCTGTTGGGAATGATTCTTCGTCTCGATCTGCCGCAGTGGGCAAGTATTGTCATGGGCAGCGTTGGACTTTTAGTTGCCGCAGGTATTCCAACAATTGCAATTCGCTTTGGCTGGTGGGCACCGATGGTGGCACCGGTGTTGGCAGTGGTGGCAACATTTGCAGCAACAATTGTGGTGAACTATTTATCTGAAGGTCGCAAGAAGCGCGCAATTCGCGATACCTTTCAAAAATACTTAGCACCGACCGTGGTGAAGGAATTGTTGAAGCATACCGATGCCGTCACATTGGGTGGTGCGGAACAAGATGTGACTGTTTATTTTTCAGACATCGCTGGGTTTACAGACATGGCCGAAAATATGACGGCGGATGCGTTAGTGGCAGCACTCAACGATTATCTTACCCGGTGCAGCCAGATCATTATGGATGCGCATGGTACGATTGATAAATATATTGGGGATGCGGTGATGGCATTTTGGGGGGCGCCGTTAGCGATGCCCGATCATGCTGAAGCGGCCTGTGTGACGGCAGTGAAGGTGCAAAAAATGTTAGCGGCGTGGAATGCAGAGCGCGAAAAGTTAAATTTACCACCCATGCCCACGCGTATTGGCATTCATTCGGGGAAGGCTGTTGTTGGGAATATGGGATCAGTACAGCGTATGAACTATACGGCAATGGGCGACACGGTTAATTTGGCATCGCGTCTGGAAGGGATTAACAAATTCTTTGGAACGCAGACGATTGCAAGCAGTGCGGCTGTTGCAACAGTGAAAGAGAAAGTCTTGTGCCGGCACTTGGCCGCTGTGCGTGTTAAGGGGCGACATGGTGTGATTGAAATTTACGAGCTCCGTGGTGAGATGTCGGATGTCACGGAACAAGATCACCATTTGGTCCAGGAATTTGAAAAGGGTCTTGCTGCTTATCGTGATGGCCGATTGGACGAAGCGCAGTCTGTGTTTGAAGTGCTTGCGCGGGACTATAATGATGTGCCTTCCAAGCGGTATGTGCAGTGGATCAAAGCTGCAGCGCGTGCTCCCATGGGAAGTGACTGGGATGGCGTTGTGACCTTTGACAGCAAGTAGAAGCTGTGGCATAGCCTCCCGTCAATGGGAGGATTTATGAAACAGTTTATCATTGCGGCAGTTGTTCTGTTCGTTGCGGTTGGGGCGTTCGCTAAATCAAAGGCGCCGTTTCCGGCTGAGGTGACGGTTACCTCAAAAGAAATCACCATCAAAAAAGATAAAGATCATTTGTCCAAGGCGGTTGCCAAGGCACTATATGGCGACAAGCTTAAAGTAACTACCAAACAAGACGATTGGTATTTGGTGACGACAGATGGTGGTAATACTGGTTGGGTGCATATCAGTTCCGTGACTACCAAAAAAATTAATATCAAAAAAGATGCAACGGTTTCAGAAAAGACCGTGACACACGAAGAAGTAGCGCTTGCAGGTAAGGGATTTAATAAGCAGGTGGAACAATCCTACGTGTCTGCCAATCCATCTATTGCAGAGGCATATAAGCAGGTCGATAAAATGGAATCGTTCCGTGTGCCATTGGCGGAATTGTCAGCATTCATTAAACAAGGACAATTAAAATAGAGGAGCAACCATGAAGCGATTTTTATTAATTATGGCTGTTGCGGTGCTAGTTCCAGTTTCAGCAAATGCACTTGATTTGTCAAATGTGATCAATAGCGCTGTTAATTTTACAGCGGGTGCAGTGAAGGCCAGTAAAAATTTGACACCCGTGCAAGAATACTACTTGGGCCGTGCCGTGGCGGCGCAGGCGCTTCAAGAGTATCCCTTGAGCAGTGACGTGGCGCTCAACACATATGTAAATAAAATTGGGCAGACAATTGTTCAGGCATCGGATCGGCCGGAAACATTTGGAGGATACCATTTTGCTGTAGTGAATAGCCCTGATATCAACGCGTTTGCATGCCCAGGAGGTTTTATTTTTGTGACAACAGGTGCAATTAAGGCAGCGCAAAATGAAGATCAGCTGGCTGGCGTCATTGCACACGAAGTGGCCCATGTTGCCAACAAACATGCTTTAAAGGCTATGAAGAAAGCAGCTTGGACGGGTGTGGCACTGTCGACCGTTGAAGATGTAGCATCCACTTATGGCAGTGATGTGGTGCAACAGATAAATGCTTCATTCGGCAGCGCTGTCTTGGACGTGACTGACATGGTTTTAAAGAGTGGTTTTTCGCGGGGAGATGAAAAACAAGCAGATGAAAAAGGCCTGGAATACATGACCCATGCGGGTTACAACCCACAAGCATTGGTTGACTTTTTTAACACCATGTTGAATCAGGGGGCTGCCGGCTCCAAAAGTCTGTTTGCGACACACGCCGCAACCGATACGCGGATTCGTGTAGCAGAGGCCTATATCAAGAATAAGGGACTATCGGGGGATACAGCAGCTGTTCGCACCCAGCGGTTTAAGGTGGCAGCGAAGTAGGAGTTTATTGTGAAGAAGAATATCGTTTTTATCCTAGCGCTATTAATAATGGCGGGGGTTGCTCAAGCAAAGCCTGCACAAGAATTAGTGGATGCTGTAAATAATATGTTTCCGTCGGCGGAAGAACATCATGGTGTTAAGAATTCCCAGCACCCGCTTGAAATGTCAAAGGTGCATAGCTTTGCAGTAACACGTAAAGGTGGTATTCCCGCTGGAACGGCGTTCTGGTTTATTACCAAACAGCAGTACGACTTTCGTCCATTCCTTATCGAAGACGATCGTGCTCATACATTTTTTGGCAAGCCAGATGTCGTTTTGGAAGCTGGGACAGTAATGGTAGTGGCGTCTACCGAGATCTTTCGCAAGACGGTGCAAATCAAATTACTATCAGTTGATGTCATTTCTGAACGTGGTGGGACGCCGTCTAGTGGTGATACGCGTGCAGCTGTTGCATTGACTTTTAAGTTTCCTAATCTGAATATGTCTGCGGCAGATATTCCAGTTGTACTTGATAAGATCCAACAATACATCATGCCGGCCAGTTCACTGGCGCAGGCCAATCAAATTGCGCAAGCACTGCAGTCGGGCATTGTTCCAGTGGCGTCCAAAGCTGCGGCGACTAAGTCGACTGAGAGTGTTTCATCATCACCTGTTGTGTCTCCTAAGGCGAAGGAAGTGCCTATTGACCAACTGCCACAGGCAATTCCACACAATGCCAAAATGGTGCATGCAGGTATGAGTTATGACGAGGTCAAAAAAATTAAGGGTGTGCCTTTGCGTACTTATACGCGTTCGGGACAGGTTGTCTTTGATTACAATGACCACGAAATCATTTTTGTTCAGGACAAGGTCTACGATATCCGTTGGAAGTGATTAGGCAATTGTGACAAGCGTTTGCCCGGATTCAACTGCATCACCAATCTTCACATGAATCGTTTGAATTGTTCCCTCGATGGGCGTGGATAGCGCATTTTGCATCTTCATGGCCTCAATGACCACAACAGCGTCACCCTTTTTGACTGTGTTACCAGCCGCAACAGGGAGTGCCACGATGCGGCCTGGCATGGGTGCCTTGATGTCGCCGTGACCATGGTCACTATCCCCAGTATCTGATTGCCCATAAAATTCGGAAACTGCTCCCGTCCAGCACCATGCATCAGATGTGATGAATGTCGTCTTGTCTTGGGAGCTGATCTGACAGTTGAGTATGTCACCAGTGTCGCTGCGGACAGTATAGCAATGTGAAGAGACGTCGAGGATTTCGAGAGTGAACTGATGATCGCCAATTGTGCAATGGAGATGTTTCCCTTTGGCAGCCACTTCAGCGGTGTGAGTATCTCCGCCAATAATAATACGATAGCGGCTCATTGGCGCAATCCTTCTAGGCGCCCAGCTGACTCCCATGCAGTTGTTTCAGTCACTGTGGTGGTGGGGGGGGCTGCGCGTTGTACCTGGTGAAATACGGCAATTGCCATGAGTGCAGGTGATATTGCAGGTTGCCTTTCCAAAACGGATGCAAGGTGTTGGTCCAGCCATTGTGTATGAATGGCACCTTTAGTGAATGTCGGTTCTTGCATCATCAGTTTGTGAAGTGGGAGTGATGTGTGAACACCTGAAATAACATATTCACTAATGGCTTGTTGCATGCGCTTACGTGCAATGTCGCGTGTTTCACCCCATGTGATGAGTTTGGAGAGAATGGGGTCGTAGTTCATGGGGACGACGCTTTTGCTGGTGACACCACTATCCACGCGTACGCCGGGTCCAGAAGGCTCACGATACACATGAATGGTTCCGGGTGATGGCATAAAGTTGGTCATTGGATTTTCAGCATAGATGCGACATTCCATGGCAACGCCTGTGCAATGAATGTCAGATTGCTTCCATGGAATTTTTTCGCCCGCTGCAATGCGCAATTGCCATGCTACCAAGTCAATCCCGGTTGTCATTTCAGTGACGGGATGTTCCACTTGAATGCGGGTATTCATCTCTAAAAAATACCAATTTCCATGTTTGTCTACCAAACATTCAATGGTACCTGCGCTGACATAATTAACGGCTTTGGCAAGTTTGACCGCAGCAGCACACAGTTCCTTGCGCGTCTTTTCAGAAATGAATGGGGATGGGGCTTCTTCAATGACCTTTTGATGGCGTCGTTGCAGTGAACATTCACGTTCAAAGAGATGGATGACGTTACCATGCGAGTCACCCAATACTTGCACTTCCACGTGATGAGGTTCTTCCAAATATTTTTCGATCAGAATGGAGGGGTCTCCAAATGCGTTCTGGGCCTCGCTTTGCGCCATGTCGAATGCGGATTTTAGATCGCATTCCTTTCGTACCAAGCGCATCCCCTTGCCACCACCGCCAGCAGATGCCTTCAATAATAATGGGTATCCAATTTTTTTGGCAAAAGTCTGAACATCCTTCCAATCAGTTAAGGGATTCTCTGTACCTGGGAGTACTGATATGTGAAGGGATTCTGCTAGCTGTCGGGCAGCCACTTTTGAACCCATGGTGGTAATAATATCTGCGTTTGGCCCCACAAAAATAAGTCCAGCCTTGGCAACCGCTTCTGAAAATGTAGCTCGTTCCGATAAAAAACCATAGCCGGGGTGAATGGCATCTGCTTTCACGGTCTTTGCGCATTCAATAATACGAGGAATATTAAGATAACTTTCAGATGGTGCTGCGGGACCAATGCAATAGGCCTCGTCTGCCAATTGAACATGGAGGGATTTACAATCGGCGTCTGAATAAACAGCAATAGATGTTATCCCCAGTTGTTTGCAGGCACGGATAATACGAATGGCAATTTCGCCGCGATTAGCGATTAGAACACGTTTAATAGTCTTACGCTCCACGTGCGCGTCTCCGTTCCTGAATATGACCCTGCATCAGTTTGTTTAAATGCGTAACAACCCAGAAGAGCAGCGACGAGATAACAATGCATGCACCAATAAAGGTATGCTTAGTTGGGATTTCATTAAGTGTGAAATAGGCAACGATACTGCCAAACAGTGGTTGTAGAAATAGTGATAGGGTAAGTCTGTTTACGGGAGTGATTTTGGCCAGGAATGTCCATGCGCCATAGCCGAGTACTGAACAGCAGATAGCTAAAAATAAAATGCTACCCCAACCAATTGACCCAATTCGGGAAAAGTTCTCAGCTGTGAGTGTTGAGGAATAAATAATGGTGTTGGTAACGGCACCCGCAATGGTCATGAGTGCGATGACACGTAAAGGGGATGTGCGTTGCGTAGTATATCTGCTGGTGATGGAGTAAAGTGCTTCACAGAATACAGACGCTAAGAAGAGGAAGTTACCCATGAGTCGAGAGGTGAGGCCGACATTATCCTGACCAGGTTTTATATCAGACATGATAAGGACGCCAATAGTTGCCACTATAAAGGAAAGTAGTGTGCGTTTGCTAAAACGTTCTTTTAGAATAAACACTGCAAGTAGTGCTGTAATCATTGGCTCAAATGCGACTAGGACAGAGGTGTCAGTGGCATATGTTAACTTTAGACTCATTAGTTGTAGAAAGGGTGATAATGTAAAGTTGAGAACACCCACCAAAAGCATGATCATGAAGTCTTGGGTGGAGATTCTCCAACTTCTTCGACCAGTAACGATGCATGAAGTAACCAATAAAATAATGCCAGCAATTCCATATCGCAAAATCATAACAAGACCCATGGGCATTTCGGTCATGGCGAGCTTCATAGCGGTGTATGATGATGCCCAAAAGAATTGCATGAGCGTGAGTAAAATAAGATATTTCATAGTGGTAGATTGTCATGCTTTTTGGGCAGACCCTTTTCTCGTTTGCTTCGTAGTAGTTGTAACGCCGCACAGATGTGCTTGCGTGTTTCACGTGGGTAGATCACTGCATCGATATAACCCAATTCTGCTGCTTTGTAGGGGTTGGCAAATGTCTCACGGTACTTATCGGTCAACTGCTTCTGTGTGGCAGTAGCGTCTTTTGATGCAGCAATTTCTTTGCGATGAATAATGTTTACCGCACCATCTGCACCCATGACGGCGAGTTCTGCAAATGGGTACGCAAAGTTCATGTCGCCACGAATATGCTTGCTGCTCATCACATCATAGGCGCCGCCATACGCCTTGCGTGTGACAACGGTGATCTTGGGAACAGTCGCTTCACAATATGCATACAATAATTTGGCGCCGTGCTTGATGATGCCACCAAACTCTTGCGCGGTGCCGGGCAAAAATCCTGGGACGTCCACAAATGTAACCAATGGAATGTTGAACGCATCGCAGAAACGTACGAATCGCGCGGCTTTAAGCGAGGCATCAATGTCCAGGCAGCCTGCGAGTACCATGGGCTGATTGGCCACAATACCCACTGGCATGCCGCCATAGCGTGCAAATCCGACGACGATATTTTTGGCGTAATCGGCATGGACTTCCATAAAATGGCTGTCGTCGACAGTACTGCGAATTATGTCAGTGATGTTGTATGGTTGATTTGGGCTGTCTGGAATCAATTTGTCGAGCGCGGGATCTTCACGATCCACGGAATCGCTCGTGGGTTTAACAGGTGCTGCATCCAAATTGTTGGATGGAATAAATTGGAACAGGTGACGTACCAAATCGAGTGATGATTTGTCGTCTTGTGCACGAAAATGGGCAACACCACTTTTTCCAGCGTGTGTCACTGAGCCACCGAGTGATTCTTTATCCACGGTTTCATGGGTGACGGTCTTGATGACATCGGGTCCCGTAATAAACATATGTGCTGTTTTGTCGACCATCACAACAAAATCGGTAAGGGCAGGGGAGTACACCGCACCGCCGGCACAGGGACCCATAATGACTGAAATTTGGGGGATGACACCGGAGGCCTGTGCGTTACGCCAGAAAATTTCGGCGTAACCGCCCAGTGATTGCACACCTTCTTGAATGCGCGCGCCACCGGAGTCGTTCAATCCAATGACCGGACAGCCGGTTTTAACAGCCAAGTCCATGACCTTGCAAATTTTGTCAGCGTGCGCTTCACCTAGTGCACCACCAAATACAGTAAAGTCCTGAGCGAATACGCAAACGGGGCGCCCATGAATGCGACCGTGACCGGTAACTACGCCATCACCCGGAATTTTTTGGGTATCCATGCCAAAGTCGGTGCAGCGGTGAGTCTTGAGGGCATCCAGTTCCACGAAGCTGCCCGGGTCGAGCAAATAATCCAGTCGCTCATGGGCGGTTAGCTTGCCGGCAGCGTGTTGCTTGGCAATGCGCTCTTCGCCACCGCCTTGGCGGGACTGGTTGCGCTTGGTTTCCAATTGCTCAAAACTTTTTTGAATGGTCATAGAATTCTCCGTGGAGCTGTTGACCTAATATGCCGATTGCGTATAGTCAATCTTATGATCACACAGCTCGATCACATTGGTATTGCCGTCGCTGATATGGATGCGGCGATTGCGACGTATACGCAGTTGCTGGGTGCGGCGCCCACTAGCGTAGAAGACGTCCCCACAGAGCGTGTGCGTACTGCATTCTTCAAAGTGGGGGAAACGCAGGTAGAGTTGCTTGCAGCGACCAGTGACGACAGCCCCATTGCCAAATTCATTGCCAAAAATGGGGAGGGTGTGCACCACATGGCCTTCCGCGTGACCGATATTCGTACAGCAATCGTTCAATATCAAAAGGACGGATTCACAGTAATTGGGGACGCCCCACGCCCCGGTGCGCACGATACGCAGGTTGTATTTTTACATCCCAAGACCACTCATGGAACGCTCATTGAGCTGGTTCAGTTGTCACAATAGTTTGAGGGCACTTGACACACCATATGCACCCGTCTATAGCCACCCCTTAATTATCAACCTACCCCTTTAAGGAGGCCGCTATGTTTACATTACCCAAACTGACTTATGATTTTGATGCCCTGGAGCCTACCATTGATGCGCGCACCATGGAAATTCATCACGACAAGCATCATGCTGCATATGTCGCCAATTTGAATAAGGCGTTGGAAGGCGATGCCACTTGGAACGGTAAGGCCCTCGAAGATATTTTGACCCACTTGGGCGATGTCCCGGAAAAAATCCGTACCGCCGTTCGTAACAATGGTGGTGGCCACTGGAACCATAGTTTGTATTGGCAGGTGATGGGTCCCAATTGCGGCGGTGAGCCGACAGGCAAATTGGCCGATGCGATCAAGGCCTCGTTTGGTAGCTTCGCCGATTTCAAAACCCAATTCCAAACAGCTGGCGCTGGTCGCTTCGGTAGCGGCTGGGTCTGGTTGGTCAAAGATGCCAGCGGCAAGCTGAGCATCATGAGCACACCCAATCAAGACAACCCATTAATGGAAGGCAAAACAGCTATTTTGGGGAACGATGTCTGGGAACACGCTTACTATCTGAACTATCAAAACCGTCGTCCCGATTATTTGGCCGCATGGTGGAACGTTGTCGACTGGAAACGCGTCGGCGAATTGTTCGATGGTGCTACCTGGAAGTGCAGTTAATTAAATTTATTTTCATTCATATAAAAAGCCCCCGCAATTGCGGGGGCTTTTTTGTTTTGTGCAGATTATGATTACCGCTTCGCACAATATCCTACAGTGGTGCTACTGAGACCCGCTAATTGATTGTTCCAATTGGCTCCCACAATGGTCACCATGTCATCTGTAACGCTGTAACTACCGTTCCATAATGACGAGATGCTGCCCTCAATCGGGACCGTTGCAGTCCAGATGAGCGGTGCTGCGCTAGTATTTTTAATGACAATGTCTGCACAATAACCGGCACCCCAATCGGTGGTAATTGTTTGAGTGGTGGCCACATTCCCTGATGATGGTGGTGGGCCTGGCTCTGGTGTGGGTTCAGGTTCAGGTTCTGGTGCAGGTGCGGGTTCTGGAGACGGACTTGGCGCGGGTTCAGGTTGAGGTGCCGGAGTTGGGAGCGACGCGCGCGCTGCGCAGAATCCGAATGTGGCGGTAGCGCCAGCATTGAGCGATGCATTCCAAGATTGCCCGACCACTTGAATACCGCCATCTACTTTGCTGTGAGTGCCATTCCATAAACTACCGACGCTATCGTTGAGTGGTAAAAAGATATTCCATGTTCCTGCATTGCCGCCTGTGTTTTTGACTGTCACATCGCTGCAGTAACCACTTCCCCAATCAGATGTGATTGTTGAGGCCGTTGTAAATGACGCAGATGAAGGTGGTGGTTCGGGTGTTGGTTCAGGTTCTGGTGCAGGTGCGGGTTCTGGTGACGGACTTGGCGCAGGAGCATTTCCCGTTACTGCGGCGTAAAGTGCAGCACTTAGATCGCCTGTTGTGCCTTCATGACCCACTTGCCAAACAGTAACACCACCCAGCCCATAAGCTTTATATGCAGCAATCTTTGCAGTAATTGCTTCGGTATCATTCACATAATTGTATGGCTGTTGATCGTTTTCGCGCTTTTCCAAATAGTTTGGATCCAGTGGAATCGTAGACCAATTGGTTTTATTGCGGATGCTATTCCACGCTTCAACATGTGTGGAATAAAAAGGGATGCCACCAGCAATTTTAGACATCTGACAACCCTTGTTGGCTAAATACTGCAATGATCCATACACAGATCGCTCAATGCTTTGGCTAGCACCTGATGGCCAAATAATTTCGCCAGGCGCGCGCCATGGGCCATTGGCACTGGTTTGCGTTCCCCAAAAGAAATCGTAACTTTCATGATGGGCCATGTCAATCAAAGTGGAATTGATGAGATCGCAGCTGAATGAATAGGGCAAATAATAGCTGGGTGCAACTGCAAGGGTTATCAACATTTCAGGAGATTGTGATTTGAGGGCCTGGGCAATATCGCGTGCGAGTGTATCAACAGCACTTTTGTCTTGCGTGCTTATGCCATCGTACCATCCTTCAAAATTCAAATCCAAGCCATCGTAACCACGGCTAACTGCGAGTGAGACAGCATTGTTAATAAATGCCTGCCGAGAAGACGCATTCTTTGTGATACTGACGTAAGTGGAGTAGGGAATTGTGGCACCACCAATTGACGCCAACACCTTCACATTGTTTTGATGAGCACGATTAATGAGTGTGGCATCGAATCCATTCAATGCATCCCATGGTGCAATATTGCCACTTGCATCGGGAAGGGCAAACGTTAGGACGATGTGGGTATAGCTGCCATTGAAGAGTTGATTGTACTGACCCCAATCCCAAACATCGACGGGACTATTAATATAGGCAAACCGTTTAAATTCCGCAGCTGAGTTGGACGATACACCGACAAGACTGAGTAATATAAGAACAATCCACCACCAACGTGTATGGCGTGTCATATGTATTCTCTCCTGTTGTGTTGAAGCATCAGGATACGCCGCTCATTTCAAAAGGTGTGAGCCAATCGTTTGACGATTTTTAGGGAAAACGTGTTTTGAAGTTGTTGAAAAATAATAGGAAATTAAATTGATGAGGCTTCGTGATATTCGCCAAAGACGTTGCGCATTGTTCCTGCAATTTCCCCGAGGCTGGCGTAGCTGCGAACCGCATCTATTATATAAGGCATTAAGTTCTCGGATCCTTTGGCTGCAGTTTCCAGTGCTGAAAGTGTTTTCTTAACAGCCGTGTTATCCCGCTTCTTACGAATGTCGTCTAAACGCTGGCGCTGTTTATCACCCAATGATGCATCGACCTTGAGAATGACATTTTCTTCGGTGCCACCACTTATGTGTTTGTTGACACCCACAATCGACTGCTCGCCGGATTCAATGGCCTGTTGGTACTGGTAGGCGGCCGTTTGAATTTCATTTTGAATATAACCCGCTTCAATCGCAGCGACGGATCCACCCATGTCATCAATTTTAGTAATATAGTCACGTGCCTGAGCTTCAATATCATCTGTCATCTTTTCAATTTCGATAGAACCACCTACAGGATCAACAGTGTTGGTGACGCCGGATTCAAATCCAATGATTTGCTGTGTGCGAAGCGCTAAGCGTGCGGCGTCTTCTGTGGGGAGGGCAAGCGCTTCATCCATACCGTTCGTGTGCAAACTTTGTGTACCGCCAAGGACTGCGGCCAATGCCTGGAACGCTACGCGCACCAAATTATTTTTAATTTGCTGCGCCGTCAATGTGGATCCACCCGTTTGGGTGTGAAAGCGCAACATGCACGCTTTATCGTTGGCTTTAAAGCGTTCGCGCATAAGTCGTGCCCATAGTCGTCGTGCAGCGCGGAACTTGGCAATTTCTTCCAGGAAGTTGTTGTGAGAATTAAAAAAGAACGACAGTCGTGGCCCGAATGCATTGACGTCCATACCGCGATCAATAGCTGACTGTACATACGTAAGCCCATTCGCCAACGTGAATGCCACTTCTTGAACGGCTGTGCAGCCCGCTTCGCGCATGTGATAGCCTGAAATGGAAATCGTATTCCACTTGGGCACATGCTTTTCGCAGTATTCAATAATGTCCGTTGCCAACCGTAGCGATGGGGTGGGCGGGTAAATATAGGTGCCGCGCGCCGCAAATTCTTTGAGTAAATCGTTTTGCACCGTGCCGCTAATTTTGTCTGGGGTGACGCCTTGCTTTTCCGCAACAACAATATACATGGCCAGTAAAATGGCAGCCGTCGCATTGATCGTCATACTGGTGGAGACTTTATCGAGCGGTATGCCATCGAATAGGGTTTCCATGTCCGCCAGTGTCGAAATAGCGACGCCGGATTTTCCAACTTCACCTGCGGCAAGAGGAGAATCCGCGTCGATTCCCATCTGTGTGGGCAGATCGAATGCAACCGATAAACCCGTGCTGCCATGATCGATCAGATACCGATAGCGTTTATTGGATTCTTCGGCGGTGCCAAAACCGGCGTACTGCCGCATGGTCCACAAACGGTCGCGGTACATGCCTGGGTAAACCCCGCGCAAATATGGAAATTGTCCAGGAAGGTCGGTCACAAGGGCTTAAAAGCCGAAGTGCCGGGAAAATACAATCTAAAAACGAGGTCGCAATTACTCTCCCTCAATTCCCAGTTCACGAAGCTTGCCATATAAAGTTGTGCGGCCCAAATTGAGCATGTTGCACGTACGGGTTTTGTCGCCACCATAAGTGCGCATGACGAATTCAATATACTGGCGCTCCATGTGGCGTACAAAGTCCTTAAGTGATGGGATGGTGTTGCTCTCGGGTTTAATGTCGGGCAATTGAATGCCTTGTGCTGTGGGTGATACTGCCGAGCGATTCCCCGTCCATTGGGGAATGTGGTGAACATCAATGACATCATCAGCTGTTAAAATAATAAGCGACTGAATGACGTTTTCCAATTCGCGCACATTTCCAGGCCAAGAATAATTTTGCAATCGGCGCAGCGCTTCGGCCGTGATGCGTTTTTTGTGACCGGTTTTAGAAAATTTATCCAAAAAGTGGGACACCAACAGGTTGATATCTTCAACGCGATTGCGCAGCGGTGGCATCTGCAGCAAAATAACACGCAGGCGATGATACAGATCCATGCGAAATTCGCCGGCTTCTACTTTGGCATCTAAATTGTCATTGGTAGCCGCAATCACACGGAAACTCACCTTGATTGGTGTGTTGCCACCAACGCGTACGATTTCCTGCTCTTGCAATACGCGCAAAATCTTGGATTGCAGATCCAGACGCAGGCAGGAAATTTCATCTAGGAAGATGTCGCCGCCATTGGCCAATTCAAATTTGCCGACTTTGCGTTGTGTGGCCCCCGTGAACGCCCCCTTTTCGTAACCAAAGAGCTCGGCCTCAATTAATCCCTCAGGAATTGCGGCACAATTGATTGCGATAAAGGGGCGGCTGGGCTTGCCCTCCAAGCTATGAATGTGGCGCGCCATTAATTCTTTGCCTGTTCCCGATTCCCCTTGAACAAGAATGTTTGCGGGGTAGCCCACAACGCGTGAGGCTTGCTCTAATAGATCACGGAACGGTTTGCTTACACCAATAAAGCGGCTGCTGGCATGTGGGGGATTGAGATCCGACATCAACGTGGCATTTTTATCTTTAATGGCCCCGCGGTCCTTCATCTTTTGAACCACAGCCATAAATTCGGTGACTTCAAAAGGTTTGCACAAATAATCAGAGGCGCCATTTTGTATGGCCATAACAATGTCTTTTGGGTTGCGTTCACCTGTGAGCATGACAACGTCGGTGGCAGGGGAGATGCGGCGGATTTCTTTAATGGCAGCGATCCCGGTTTCACTCCCCAGATTCATATCCAGAATGGCCAGATCAATGAGTTGTTCTGAGATTAAAGGGAGTGCGTCTTGTAATGAAAGGGCGGTCGATACCTGGTTTTCCTTTTTCAAGATCGTTTGTAACGTACTGAGTAAGACAGGGTCGTCATCAATACAGAGGATATGATAAGCCATACAGCTCTCCTTGGTCTTCAGTGGTTGCGGCGTCTGCGGTTTCACAGCAAGCTCCATGCCAAACGGTTGACCCCAGGTTTTCCAATAGCTTAGTGTTTCTCTCTCCTCCAAGTTTGTTCGGAATCCGGGATTCTGACCAGGTCCCTGTACCGAATTCCGAACAGTGCTGCAATCTCATTCAGTTTAGGCTTCGGCAAGTTCACCTAAAAGTTGCGTGGAATTTACAAAAAAGTCACAAATGCTGTCCCGCGTTCTGAGCGCAATTGCAGAAAGCCGAACAATTTTGTGCTGTAGGGCAACGCTGTTGTTCCAAGTGTCTGACCTAAAAAAATCATAAGATTCATTGGGTTAAATATTTTCTAATGTCGTTGGAATGTCGTGGCATGGGGCTTGCTGAATGCACTCGCTATGAACACTCGTGCCATGACGCTTTGCATCTATGCCTGCATCACATTGACACTGTCACCACTACTGGCAGCCAGTCGGCGTGATGATGTGACGGCCGGTATTGCCGGAATTCCACTGGCCGTTGTCTCGGTTCATGATCAGCAAAGCGATGTGACAACGGATGAGTTACGTGGTGCGCTTGCAACGGCCCTTGCCCATCAAAACGGTATTCACGTGGTATCTCAGGATCACGTGGCAGAGGTCATGGCCTATCACGAGGCCTCGACAGATGATGCAATGACCGCCAGCGCATTAGCGCATGCCCTGAGCCTGATGGAGCAGGCCAAGGTCCATTATCTGGACTTTGCAGCCAATGAAGCCCAGGCAGAAATCAATGCGGCCCTCACTGAAATTCGCCAATCCACATTGTCCTTACAGGATAAGGGATCTGTGTTGCGAGATGCACTGATTACCGCATCCTATATATATGGCAGTGGGCAAAGTGATGCCGCGACACCCTATTTGAAGGAAACACTGGCGTTAGATCCCACCTATTCTTGTGCGGCTCCGCAGTTTCCACCCAAGCTACGCTCGGTCTGCGATCGTGTTCGCCACCAGTTGCAATCCACGCCAACGGGTGGGGTGATTGTTGAGAGCGATCCTAAAGTGGCCGATGTGAGTGTGAATGGCATCTATAAAGGTGTGACGCCATTGCAGTTGGAGGGGTTGCCTGCAGGTGATTACAGCATTCGTATTTCGGGGAATCGCTATCGTACGATTGATCAGCACATCAAAATTGCCTCTGGAAAAACTGAAACCCTGCATACCCATTTGAAATGGAAGCAAGGACAAAACAAACCAGCACCCACTGCGGTGGATAGCGTTGAAGTCTCTGCGCTGATTCGTGAAGGTGTGCGACTGATTGATTTGCTGCGCTTGCAAAAAGTTGTGCTGCTCGATGTGGATGAAGAATCAACGGGGGGATTGATTCGTGCCCGCATGATTGATGCCACAACGAAGGCCAGTCATCGTCCTGTGGTGGTGCAATTCAAGTTGGACAAATCCAATCTTCCCAAAGACATGACGGAAATGGTGCGACTGCTCACGGCCCAAGCCGTGATGAAGCGCATCGATAATCCCATTGCACAGCTAGATCCCGCAGGTGTGGGCGATCCCATTGTGTTGGGACGCCGCAAACATCGCCGCATGTCGCCATTGGCATGGGGTGTCATTGGAGGGGTTGTGGGCAGTGGTGCGCTCGCTGGGATTTTGGCGGCAGTGCTGTCGGGCGGTAGCAGCGGTGGTGGCTCTACTTCCGGCACTGGTAGTGTGAATGTTCTCTTAAGTAAGTGAGGTGATAATGAAACGATACAGTCTCTATATTGGTGCAGTGTTACTGTCGGCATGTGGGGGTGGCAGCAATACATCCATGATGACGCCATCGGCTCCAGGTACTGGGAACGGCCAAGTGGCACTGAAAATTTCTGGCGCCAAAAGTTTCAATCCATCCATTACGCCAGGAAAAATTAATCAATATGTCATCACGGTCAGTGGGGATGGATTTGATCCGATTCAAACAGTTGTGGATGGTGATGCCAGCCACGCAACTATTACAGGTGTGCCGGTGGGTGAACATCGCAGTGTGCATGTGGCGGCCTACAATCCCAACAATCAGATGATCCGCGAAGGAGAGGCGTCAGACGTCATGGTGCCTCCGGATGCGGTTGCAGATGCTGCAGTGACCATGCAGGCTGTTCCTGTGATTAGTAACGTTGCAGACGGGGCATATGTGCCCAACACACGCCTGCGGTTCTCCATTTATTCAGATCCTGCAACGGTTGTGGAGCTGAAATCAGATCATGGTGGTGATGCAATTGCGTTAACAGACGTTACAGAAAATCGCTCTCAGGTGGCGACTCATGCAGATACCGGATTGGCATTATTCAACCCGGGTGTGCTGAGCCCAGGTGATTACACCCTGACTGTAAATGACGCCGCTACAGGCCGTCATAGTCAAACGCATATCACTATTACTGACGGTCACAAGGAACGTGGAGCACCGCTAGTGAGCGGTGCTTTAACTGCCGCGAGTGTTGGCTCCGTTGGAATAACACCAGTCCAGTTTATAACACGTACAGAATAAAGGAGTGCATATGAAACACATTCAATTGATGGTGGCTGTCTTGAGTTTGATGCTGCTTTGTCATTGCGGTGGTAGTGATAGTTCGGATGCGTCGACCAATGAATCATCACCGGTCGCTGTATTGAGCGCCAAGGCGTTTTTCCCATCAGAAATGACAGGAGTGGATCCGAGCACGGTGCATGTGAGCATGCAGTTATTGGAAGATACGGCATCGTCCGATAACAAATCAACTTTGCATCCGGTAACGGTAGCGGTTCAGGGAAATGCGGTGGCGGACAAGTGGGAGTGGACGGTTGGTAATGTTCCCAATGGTTCATATACGGTACAGCTGACGTATCTTGTCAGCGAAATTCCTGTCGCAACAGCGCATGTGGCATCGACATTAAACAAAGGGACTGCAGAATTTGAAATTACCGCAGCCAGTTTTTCAGAAGTGGGTGGTGGTGATTTGGATGGGGATGGCCTCAGTAATCTTGCAGAAATCATCAGGGGAACTGACCCTGCCAAAGTGGATACTGATGGGGATGGCGTTAATGATGCGTCTGACACCTTTCCGCTAGATGCCAAAGAGAGCAAAGACAGTGATGTGGATGGTATTGGAGATAATCACGATAATTGTCCTCAGGTTGTCAATGCTACGCAGACGGATACAGATCAAGATGCCATTGGTGACCTATGTGATTTAGTGAATAACAATACGTTGGATACTGATGGGGATGGCGTCATTGATAAACTGGACGCGTTTCCAAATGATCCGAGTGAGACCGCGGATTCTGATGGCGATGCCGTGGGTGACAATAAGGATAATTGCCCCGATGTGGCTAATTCTGACCAAAGCAACACCGATCAAGTGCTTAAGAAGGCCGGTGTATTGGTAACCGGGTCACAACAAATTAAAGAAGATGGCTTCGGTGACGCCTGTGACGATGATCCCGATGGGGACGGCCGCAATGTCGTTTACGTGGATGCCACCAGTGGCAGTGACGCTGCAATAGGTTATTTTAAATCTCCCGTTAAAACACTGACCCAGGGTATGTTGCTGGCCAACGCGCGTAAGGCCAGTGTGTGGGTGGCGACTGGGGATTATAATGTGGCGCAGGTGACATGGCTTAAGGGGGCACAGTTATATGGTGGCTATGCCAGTACCTTTGATTCTGCAACGCGCAATTACGCAGCCAATAGTCCTACAGCAACACGTCTCTTGGCACCGGGGAAAGCGACCGTGCTGCTCTTGCAAAACTTGGCAACCGACACGCGCTTTGATGGCTTTCATATTATTGCGGATGCTGTGACCAGCGCTACCAGTGCCGCAGTGGTGATCGATAACAGTGTGGTGACACTTGCCAACAGTATCGTCACCGGAAATTCTGCAAGTAGCGACGACGCTGCGGTGCGTATCCAAAATAATGGATTTGCAACATTGTCAGAAAATACACTGACTGCAGGTGGAAAGGCGTTGGGTATTGATAGCACAGCTGTGTGGGTGCAAGGGTCGACCATTGACATGGATCACACAACTATTTCTGCTGGGGCTGCGCCTCACGCAACAGGCATGTATCTGGATTCCACAACTGCAGTCATTAATCACAGTACGATTTTGTCGCAAACCGATGTGAAGACGCAGCAACGTGCAACGGGTGTATGGTTGGTTGCAACGGCACCACAGATTACAGAATCAACAATTACGGTTAGTGGATCGCAAGTTGAAGGCATCTACTTTGAAAAGGATGTCGCGCCACCCAGTGGTACCGTCATTAAAACAACTACATTTTCGGTAGGGGGAGCACCCAATCCATTACTTCGTGATTGGAATGGGGTACCCTACACAACAATGAGTAATGGAGACCTTCAGGCGAATTTTGGCGGTGGCATAACGCAATTGTTTTCATCACTGATTGGCGCTGCCAATACCGGTGGTAATGTGATGGTGAGCCCATGATGAAACGCCTCTCATTCATTACTGCAGCGATTTTACTGGCACCGATGGCGAGTATGGCCGCGTTAGCTAACATTACATATCCAGCCATCCACTTTGAAAGCGATAGCACCCAAGTGTTGGCGCAGGAGCTAGATCACCTGGATGAAGATGTGGCCTGGTTAAAATCTCATCCCCAGGCGGTCGTTATTCTGGAGGGTCACTGTGATAAAACCGGGAAATCTGAATATAACATGGAGCTGGGGGACAGGAGGGCCCGTGAGATCAAGTCCTATATGATTACGAAGGGCATTTTGCCAGAGCGCGTCATTATGGTGGTTAGTTTTGGGGAGAACCGGCCTGTGGATTCCGGTGTAAGCCGTAATTCTCTGCAGAAAAACAGGCGTGTGGAATTCATTTTACGATGAGGAAAAAAATGTGCAATCTGACGCAACTTTTGCTTATTTGTGCCGATAATCCTTATGAAGGACACATTATACAGATCATTGTTTTTCAAGGAGAAAGCGACGTGGCATTTCTGCGCGCAAGGTACAAGTTTATCCTCTGCACTCTGCTCTTAGCAGGCATTGCCACCACGTCTCAGGCGGGTGTTTTTGAAAGTATTAACCCCGTTACAGCCGCCCCAGTGCGTTGGATGAACCCACAAGCAATTCCATACAACCTTGATGATGGTACACTGGGGCAATTAAATGCCCAACAGGCACAAGATTTAGTGGAAGCTATGATGGCAGTTTGGGAAAACGAAGGTGGTGGCGCCATACACTTTGTTAATCAGGGGTCTCTGGGTATAGATGTCGATAGCAACAACATGAAAGACTTTGTGAACGGTAGTGTGTGTGCCAGTAATATCCCTCCTAAAATTGCATCCATGATTAAGGGACAGAGCCCTATTATTTTTGACAACGATGGATCTATTATTGATGCCATGTCAGGCGAAGGATCCTCTCGACGTATTGTCGGTAAGGCAGCATTTCGTTGCTTTAAGGGAACGCTTGGTAATCCAGAAGGGGCAACACAAGCATTTCTGATTTTGAATGGCCGCTTTATAGATGGCCTGCCTGATCCCATTGATTTACCCGTCAACGTATATGCCGGCGTGGTATTGCATGAGTTGGGTCATTATTTGGGGCTTCATCATTCGATGGTGAACAGTGATATCTATGAAGATGTATTGGAAGGTAAACGTCCATCTGAAGATTCCAAATATATCCCTGTTATGTATCCATTGATTTTACCCAACTCAATTGCATCTACAGTGTTGAAGCCAGATGATACATCTATCCTGCAAACCTTATATCCAACATCAGATCAAGCGCCGCAAGGCGTTGCATCAGGAACAATTGTTGGTACAGACAATGAACCAACTCTGGGTGCCAATGTTGTTGCGCGCCGTAGTGATGATCCCTTATGTCAGGCTATATCCACGGTTTCCGGTCGTGAGTGCACCCCCATGATTGACTCATTTAATAATCCAAATGTGTTGTCCGAAAAGTGTAGTAGTAAAGATCAATTTGGTAATTATAAAATCCGAGGACTCTCAGAGGGTGACTATACGGTTGAAGTTAATGAAATTGTAGAAGCTGGCGGTGGCCGCAGCAATATGTTCCCCAAGGGGCTTGGACAAGACCTGCCTGGCGAGCCGCAAATTATACCAAGTCCCATTCGTATTGCCGGATCAGAAGTGCGCGAACTTAATTTTAAATTAACACCCGCAGTTGAAGAGCATCAAACGGGAATCGATATGTCGATTTTCATGAGAGCAAGCCAATCGGAATGTCATCTAGATCCTGTAAATTATAGTGAGTTTTTAGCAGTGGGTAATAGCTCATTAGTTGATTCCTCATCCTCATCTTCGGCGCCAGCACCTTCAGCAACACCAACAGCAGGTTGCAGTCTTATCCGATAAATCATGACTACATTAATTCCTCAGAGCCAAGGGCGATATCGCATGATTAAACGAATCGCTCAGGGTGGTATGGCAGAAATTTATTTGGCGGAATATCGTGGCGATGCCAATTTTGTGCGCGTGCTTGCAGTGAAGAAAATTCTACCCCAGTGGCTTCAAGATTCTCAATTTGTGAAGATGATTCAAGACGAAGCCAAGCTTCTAGTTCAACTTCAGCATCGCAATATTGTGCAAGTATTTGACCTGTTTGATGATGATGGCGCATTTTGTATTTCAATGGAATATGTGGATGGTGTCGATCTTAGGCAGATTTTGTCTGCCTCCATCCAAAATAAGGATCGGATTCCTCCTAAATTTGTTTATTGGATCGTCTCCGAAGTTCTGAACGCGCTTGCATTTGCCCATAGTCGTACAAGCGATGATGGGTTTTCATTGGGGATTGTACACCGAGATATTTCCCCACAAAATATTTTGCTTGCTTGGCATGGCGAGGTCAAGGTGGTCGACTTTGGGATTGCCAAGGGTCGTCATCGTTCTGATGAAACGCAAACAGGTCAGCTCAAGGGTAAATTTGCTTATATGTCGCCTGAACAGGCACGCGGTGAGTCAATTGACTCCCGATCAGATTTGTTTGCGGTCGGTGTAGTGATGTTTGAACTTCTGACAGGTACGCGACTGTTTGAAGGGGATAGTGATTTGGATGTGTTAAGACGGGTTCAAGATGTGGCGTTACCCAAGGGGTGGGAACGAGAGGTGGTACCAGAAATACGGTCGATCCTTCGAAAGGCACTTAAGAAAAATCCAGACGAACGCTATCAGACTGCTGAAGAGATGTTGCTGGCGATTACACATTACAGTCAGAAGCAAGGATGCCAAATTTTTGGAATGGAATTGGCACCGTACCTAAGAGAGTTATTTCCTCAACAACAGACCGTACCTTGTGAGCACCATCACCAGAAGATGTCGGAAGAAACCTCTGTCGATTCAATGCGGGTTACCATTAAAAAACGATATGTGTGGCCGACACTCTCAGCAGGTATGGTATTGGCACTCATGAGCGGCATGCATTCACCACGTGCCTCGGTAGCTCAACATGCAGCGGTAGCAGCAGTTTTACCACCGTTACCAGAGATATCCCAAAAGCTTCCAGAACCTACAATGCTGGAAGCCAAGACCCCAAAGGCCGTGCCTGTGGCGACTAAGGAGAAGGGGAAGTTGTCAGTAAAGGTGCGCCCATGGGGTTACGTGACGGTTCCGGGTGTTGTGAACCACAGGGAGTCGCCGTTAGGTGTGGCGCTCAATGAAGGTAACTATCAAGTCAAAGTGTTCTACGAACCAAGTCACACTTGGGTGAGTGCACGCACGACAGTAAAGCCGGGAGTACAGACCAATTGTTTTGCTAGCTTTGGAAGCCAACCGAAGATTTCTTGCAAATAATGATCTGAGTTCATATGAGTGATGCTATCAACCAAGGGGGATTTATGAAGAAGATAGCTGCTGCATTTGTTATCTGTTGTGCCGTTGCTGTATCACCACTGACGTTTGCCGTTCAAAAAGCACCTGTAGGCGCCAAGGCGTATATTATTAGCCCCAAAAATGGCGAGACTGTTACCAACCCTGTAACAGTGCTCTTTGGTTTGAGTGGTATGGGAGTTGCACCTGCCGGTGTGGTTCATGATAATACCGGTCATTTTCATTTATTGATTGATGTTAAGAAGTCGCCTAAGGTTGGCACGATTATCCCAGCAGATAAAAATCACATTCACTACGGTGGTGGTCAAACCCAAGCGACGATCGATTTGTCACCAGGTGAACATACCTTGCAATTGGTCATGGGTGATCAAGGTCACATGACTTTCAGTCCATCTGTTCAATCCGAAAAGATTACGATCACAGTTAAATAACTGGGTCATATCGCCAATACCAGAATGTCGCTTATACGAATTTTTCTCATTAGCCGCCTGACTTCGCCGATGTGGTCCCTTCGGGCGCCGGTGGATTTATTCAGGTCATACGCGAATTTGCCTCGCCGCCTCGCTCGTCGGGCACGACGTCGGTTTTTCGTTACGGCGAAAAACCGCGTCTCACTCTCGCCGTGCGCTGCAAATATCCATAGATGCGCACGGTTCCGAGAGTCCCTCCTCCGCGAGACGCCATCGTCAAGTTCGCATAGGTATCCTTCACTCATACGGCGGCCACAGTGTGAAAAGTTGGAACGGCATGCTGCGCGAGGCAACAAGGTTCGGTAGGCGTTCCCCCAAGGCGCGCTTAGGAGCGTAGTCGTATGACGAAGGCAAAAAGGCCATTGGCTACCGGCGGTAGCAGCCGACAAAGGAAGGATCGCTACCGCCGTTTTGTAGCCAAGGCCTTTTTGTCAAGTCATGACGGAGCTCCTGCGCCATACGCCTATTGAGCCTTGTTGACGAGGGTAGCAGCATGCCGTTCCCTTAGAATATCGCCGTATAAGCGACATTATGTTGTGGGGTGGTCAATTAATCTTCGCGTTTATCCCACGGTCCCCATGACGGCAATTCACCATTGCCTTTGGAGATGCGTACGGGATTGGCACCATCAAAGCGCATGATGTAGATCGCCGATGTGCCATCGCGTGTGGAACTAAACACAATGTATCGACTATCAGGTGACCAACGTGGATGTTCATTGCTGCCGTTACCGACCGTGAGACGTTGCACGTTCGTACCATCTGAATTCATTGTGAAGATGTCATAGGTACCACCAGAACGACCATGGAATACAATCTTTGTGCTATCGGGCGACCAATCAGGAGAGTCGTTTTGATAGCCGTGAAAAGTCAGCTTCTTTGGCATGCCTCCATGTAAACTTTGTTTAAAGATGTTGAGGTGTCCACCGCGCTCAGATGCATAAACAACTTCACTGCCATCGGGTGAGAAGCGGGCCCCCAGGTCAATGCCGAAGGCGGCTGAAAATACACGTTCAGCGCCTGTGCGGGGGTTGATAATAAATAAATCAGAGTCGCGATTTTTGGCTGAGCTATACATGATGATATCGCCATCAGGTGACCATGCGGGTGTGATGTTGGTGCTGCGATTATCGGTGAGTTGTCTCACATGTCCGTTCGACAAATTAACCGTATAGATATCTGGGAAACCATTCACGTAAGAGGAATATGCCAACTGCTTGCCATCGGGTGACCACGACGCACCAATATTCATGGATGAATCCTTGGTGACACGTTGATTATTAAAACCATCCATATCCATTACATAGATGGATTTTCCGCCCTTGCGTTTGACCTGTGATGTGTAGGCAAGTTTGGTGTTAAACACGCCGCGCAGACCAGTCACTGCAAACAATACATCGTCGGAAAAGCGGTGTGCGATGGTTCGTATATCTTTACGATCGGCAGTATATTCTTTACCCAACTGCATTTCGCCATTTTGAGCATTAAACAATTTGAGTTGTACAGTAACGCGTCCACCATCTTTGTAGACAATGCCCTTAATCAGTGCATTTGCACCAATTTCACGCCATTTGGCAAAATCGATGGTCTCAGTGGTCATGTTTTCATTCTTGTGGGGATACAAGCGTTTGGAGACAATTTTGAAATAGCTGGATAGATCCAAATCGTTGCGAATAATTTCGGGAAGCTTTTTGGAAAGTTTGTCATGATCAGAAAAGCCCTCTGCCTTGACCAAATCAGGAATCGCAATGGGGAATTTCTGATCTACCGGTTGATCAAGCTGGATAAAAATACGGCCACCCACAAGACCTGTGTCAGTCGATCCCTGCGGTGTTGCAGTATCTTCTGCCATTAATGGTAGACAGCTTAAGCAAAGTAGTAAGGTGATGGTGCCTTTAATCCATTTCATAATTGCCTCCTAAAATCCAATTGAAAAACCGTGTGATGCGACAAACGCTCTAATTGATTCCGGCGGTACTGGCAATGGTGAAGCTCTATCCACTGCGCGCATGGCGGCCGCATCAACCGATGCGTTCCCAGAGCGGCGCGCAAAGGACTTGGATGTGATTGTGCCACTTCCACTGATGTTGATATTGATTACTGGTGGCTTAATGTTGGGATCACTGCCCATGTTTAATCGTTCACGTGTGATCTTTGCCTTTACCATTGCACGATATTGAATAAATGCTGGCATATGTAAAATATTGGTTGGTTTGCTAGTGTTGCCGTACTTATATCCCTCGACGCCATTGGTTTGCGATGATTGAGGGGTGATTTTATGCTGGCGTAACTGATTATTAATTTTGGCCAACGCTGCCGCCATTTGGGCATTGACGCCACTGGGTTGGGGCTTTTTAACGGCCTTCTCAGGTTCCTTCATGGTCTTTGAGTCTACAGCAGGTGGTGTTGTCGCAGTTTCAACGCGAGTGGGTGCCGTTGTGATGGCATCCTTAGCATCCGGCATGGGATTCTTTTGTTCTTCAATTGTATTTTCAGGAAGGTGCTGTACTTCAGGGGGGGTGTCACCCAACTCATCGCTATTACCACGGGTAATTTCAACCATGACAATGTCGATGGGTTCCTGTTCAGTTGGTATTGTTTGATTGCGAAAAGCAATAAGCGCAATCAACAGCAGAATGATATGCGCAGTAATTGATTGCGTCAGTGCCTTTTTAAAAGCTTGAGAGTACGATTTTGCTTTTCGCATTCGGTTTACTGGACGCGCGCTTTTTCAGGTTGTGTCATCATACCAATACGCTGCACACCAGCGGCCTTTGCAATGGCCATGACGCGCGCCACTTCCCCATAGAGAATGTCTTTGTCGGCACGAATGAACATATCCTTGTCGTCACGACTGGTATAGATGTCCTGTAGTTTGGTTTCTAAATTATCAACACCCACCGCTGCTGAACTATCACCAAGATAGATGTTGCCATCTTTACGAATGGTCAGAATGAAATCATCCTTCTTTTGGTGAATTTCGGGGGACTTGGTCTGTGGAAGATTTACATCCAGGCCTTGTTGCAACAATGGTGCTGTCACCATGAAAATAATCAGTAGCACCAAGAGCACGTCACAGAATGGTGTGATGTTAATCTCAGCAAGTGCCGCATTACGTGGATGGTCCGTTGAAAATGCCATAACTTACCTCGCGAAATATTCCTTTTGGATACGTTGATCCAAATCGGTTGAAAATTGGTGGATTTCACGGGACAAGAGGCGAATCTTATTAACGTACAAGTTGTAAAAAATAACGGCTGGGATAGCTGCCGCCAAACCAACGGCAGTTGCGATCAAGGCCTCTGCGATATGGGGTCCTACAATTGCTAAGCTTGATGAGCCAGCCTGACCAATTTTAAAGAATGCCGTCAGAATTCCCCAAACGGTACCAAATAGTCCAATGAATGGTGCGGCGCTGGCAGTGGTTGCTAAAAATGGAATGGAATATTCCAATTGTTCCACTTCATCTGAAGCGGTGCGGTCAATGTCGCGTTGAATAAATTCAACGTTGTTTTTAGCGCCATTTTGTTCGCGCAGTGATGCAATACCTGTTTTAAAAATATTCAGCATGGGACTCTTGGGAAATGACCCTCGTGTCATGAGGCTTTCCAATGTTTTGGCTTGCCAAAACGTGGTGAGGAATTGGTTCATACGCTGTTTGGCGGTTTTAAGTTGGCGATGTTTCATGATAATGATTGCCCAGCAGACAACCGAGAATGCAAAGAGAATAAATAATGTCAGTTGCACGACAATATCGGCATGCCAGATAAGACTTAAAATATGGCCGCCTTCATCTCCAGAAGAAGTGGTATCTGCAACAGCTGTTGCAGCATCAGTAGCGGCGGTAGTGGCTTGAAGAAGTACACCCAACATAAGGATCCCTTTCTGTGGAATTTTGCAAATTTCGAAGATTATTTAGTCGTTTAGAGTAGCTCTGTCACGGAAAAATTGAACTATTTAACCCGTTCAGCGTTTGGTATAGGGGGGGCACCATGACAACTGATGCACCCATTGGTATTTTTGATTCTGGAATTGGCGGTCTCACCGTCTTTCGTACAATTCGTCGGTTATTACCGCAGGAATCAATCTTGTATGTCGGTGACACCGCTCGCGTACCATACGGAAATAAGACTGCAGAAACAGTTACAGGGTATTCATTACAGATTGCACAGTGGTTGGTGAATCATGGTGCAAAAATTGTGGTAGTTGCCTGCAATACCTCGTCTGCGGTGGCATTACCTGCGCTTCAGCAATCGCTCAAAGTGCCTGTCATTGGTATGATTGGCCCTGGTGCGCGTGCAGCAGTTCGATCAAGTCATACACAGCGCATTGGTGTTATTGGAACGGCGCGGACAATTGCAAGTGCCGCATATGATAATGCTATTCAGGGTTTGGCAGCCAAAGCGGTTGTGGCATCACAGGCCTGCCCGCTGTTGGTTTCCTTGGTAGAAGAGGGGTGGTTAAGTGGGCCGATCGCAGAATCAGTCGTGCGTCGGTATCTGGAGCCCCTGCAAAAGAGTAACGTGGATACGGTGATTTTGGGATGCACGCACTATCCATTATTGGCTCCGGTAATTCAGGATTGCTTAGGCTCCTCTGTGACGCTCATTGATTCGGGTGAGGCGGCTGCTGAAGTGGTTGCAGAAACGTTGGTGTCACAAAATTTATTGGCATCACCTGCTCACAAGCCCCAGTGGCAGTGTGGTGTAACGGACATGCCTGCCCCATTTGCAGAAATAGCCCATCGCTTTTTGGATAGTCCCTTGCCACAGATTCGTCATGTACACCTTGAATAATCTATGTTAAGCGCCGCAGCCATGATGCGAAAAATTCTCATTGTTGTTTTATGTAGCGCCATGACTACTCCCGCCTGGGCCTTGTCGGACAAGGGATATCAAACTCTTCACACCTTTAGTCGTGTCTTGCAGCAAGTTGAAACCAACTATGTGGAGCCCGTGAACGATCAAATCCTGTTACGAGGTGCTATTCGCGGTATGATGGATGTTTTGGATCCTCATTCGGTATTTATGTCACCGGCGGTTTATAAAGAATTGCGTATGGAAACTGGCGGCCGTTTTGCCGGTGTTGGACTTGAAGTGACAATTAAAAAGGGATTAATTACTATTGTGAGCCCTATTGAAGGGTCTCCGGCAGATCACGCGGGTATTAAAGCAGGTGATCGCATCATTAAAATTAATGGTAAATCAACGCGGGATGTTGATTTGGGTGAAGCCATTGGGATGATGCGTGGGCGTTCCGGATCTCAAGTGACGCTCACATTACAGAGGGATGAGAATAAACATCCATTTGATGTGACACTACGTCGCAAGGTAATTCAGGTGCCGAGCATTCGCGCCGAATTGTTGCCGGATCGCATTGGTTATGCGCGCATTACCAGTTTTCAGGAACGTACCGGTGCAGATCTTGCCGATGCGTTGCACGATATGGAAAAGAATGGTTCGCTCAATGGTTTGATTTTGGATTTACGTAACAATCCAGGTGGTCTTTTAGATCAGGCTGTTGATGTGTCGGACCTGTTTTTATCGGCAGGTACTATCGTAACCACCGAAAGCCGTCGTCAAGAAATCGATCGCCGCATTGCAACTGGTGAGGGGACAGAGCCCGGTTATCCTATCATTATTCTCATTAATGGTGGGTCAGCGTCTGCATCTGAAATTGTTGCTGGTGCCCTACAAGACAATGGTCGCGCGCTGCTTATGGGGACGCAAAGTTTTGGAAAAGGATCTGTTCAGTCCGTCATGGAGTTGGATGATGGCTCTGCACTGAAATTAACCATTGCACGTTACTTTACACCCAGTGGACGATCTATCCAGGCACAAGGCATTACGCCTGATGTTTTGGTTGGTGATACGCCTGGCAAAGCGCCAGTACGTCGGAATTTTCGCGAATCGGCTTTACGGCACCACTTAGAGTCCAAGAATGAAAAGTCATCATCAGAGCCAGTAGAGCCAGTCATGTTATCAGAGGAGGAAGAGCCTGTTGCATCGAGCACACTCGATTATCAGAAATCCAAGGCTCAGGAGGTTTTGATACAGTGGATACAAAAGCATCCTAAAGAATCTCTGAATGCTGCAAAGTTTAATAAGGCATTCAAAAAGAAGATCAAATAGCCTTCTCAAGGTGAGAAAATACTGACGCTCTTGGTAATCCTTCACCCATTTTCGTAGTTTAATAATAAAAAAACAAATATATATCAATATGTTGCAAGGCAACCTCCCTGGCACGCGTCTTGCTCTAGGTTATTATCAAGACAACGGGGAGGTACGCATGCGGCTGCATATTTTGGTTGGAATTATGAGTGTGAGTTTAGTGATGTCCACGGTATCGATGGCCGGACAAGCACAGACTCAAGTGCGCAATGCACCATCTTCGCAAATATCAGCAAGTGGCAGTTCTACGGTTGATCGACCGGTAGTAGTTCAACAGACGTCTGGTGGCTCAGGTGTTCTCTCTAATCTTTTTGAGTCAATTGCAAATGCCGCATCATCTGTTGTTTCTGCAATCAAAGGTGCAATTTCAAAAGCAGTGACTACGGTGGCAACATCATTTGGGTTTGTGACAGAACCTGCACCTGCCGTTCCGGATATTCCAAAATCAGTCCCACAAGCACCAGTACCTGTTGGGTCGGATACAGGAAAGACATCGTTTGGATTTGTGACAGCACCTGTGCCCACTGTTCCCGGTGTTCCCAAGACAGCACCCTCGTCGCCCGTGAATACAGGGTCGGATACAGGCAAGACATCATTTGGGTTTGAGACGGCACCAGCCGTACCAAGTACGCCAACCCCTGTTGCTTCGGCACCACAGGCTGCACCTCAACAAATGGCTCCTGAGCCGGAAATGTATGGTATACAGGAAGCGAAACCGCTCAATGCAATGGTGCCCGCCACTGTTGTGGCACCACCTGCAACGGTCGCTTCAAAAGATATTCTCAACTATGATAAGGTTCAAGTTGCACCCACACCGGCACCGGATACAGAGCTTGCAAAACCAGCAGCGCTAGAGGCTGCCAAGGAAGCAAGTGCTCCAGTTGAAGCACCCCAGGTTGAGGCAGCAGCTACAGCAACAGTAGCTCCATCTACTCAGATAGCTGCAAAATCAGTAACTCAATCATCCAGCATTCAGTCATCAAGTGTGGGTAGCGTTGCAGATCGGCAAATTGCAACAGAACCATCTTCAGGTGGAAGTCAAATTGTTGCAGAGAATCAAGTGGCATCGAATTCTGGGTTGAGCATATCAACCCCATCGACAATCGCAGCGCAAGGAACGCGCTTGTCTGTTGGTACAACATCAACCTCTGCTTCAACGACCCAAACAACTGCTATCCGACAAGATACACCGACAACACGTGTTACGACAACAAACACTACAACAACCCCAACAGAAGCAGATCGCTTAGCTGCCGCAGAGCGTGAACGTCTGGCTTTGGCGGAACGGGCACGTTTGGCAGCTGAAGCTGCTGCCCGACAAACAGCCGCAACTCAGACGGATGCAGAACGATTGGCGGCAGAAGTTGCTGCGCGACAAACAGAAGCAGATCGCTTAGCCGCTGCAGAGCGTGAACGCCTTGCAACAGAAACTGCTGCACGTCAGGATACAACAACTGCAACACAAACAGATGCAGAACGGTTGGCAGCTGAAGTCGCTGCACGGACTGCTGCTGCGGCAGCCACTGAACGTTATGTGGATGGTGCTGTTAATCCAGATAGTTGGATACGAGATGCTTTGGAGCAAACAGAAGCGGAACGATTGGCAGCAGAAGTTGCTGCACGGACTGCTGCTGAAGCAACAACTGCTGCTAATAGTGCGGCTGCTTCAGGTGATGATCAGCTTGCTGGTGTTGAATATAGTGCAAAATTAAATCGGGATATTGGTACTGTGGCCAGTGGCAATGACATTGTTGCGGCTGGTATGGAAAACCAGTTGGGGGTTGCAGCTGCTGGAACTGATAAGCCAGTAGGTGAAAATAATGCAACTTCAGGAGAAGAAAAGCCTGTTGGTATTGATGCGAATGGTTGTCAATCTACTATATTTGATTGTAGTAAATTGAAAATCTACTCTAGTAATAATAAACCTCAAAATCCGGGCAAGGAAAAGGAAGATGAGGTTTATATTGGAGTGATTAAGATTGCGAAAAATAATCATCTGATTTGGATGATGGGAAAAGACTTCTTTGCACCAATCGATCCGATGACTAAAGTGGGGTTGTTATGTAAGGGTGAAGGGTTGATGTTTCCTGTTGGTAAAGATAAAAATGGCTATACGATGGCTACGGTATTCGAAAAGGATAAAAAGATTCAAGCACTCACAGGCGATGGGCTTAAGTTGTTCAAAAAAATAATCATTGATAACGGTAAGCCTGTTGAAGAGCTTGTCAAAGGTGATCCTGTGGAGTGTGATTTTGATAAATATTTTGCGGGAACGGGCGTTGAAGGAATGATGTATACCATTCCTGAGGTTGAAGATGCAAAGTACGGTGACGAATTTGGAATTGTAGACAATAAGATAGTAATGCTTTTCAGAGATGGGAAGCAAAATGGTGATGGAAGTAACGAAACCCATCTCAAGGGAATTGAAGTCATTGATGTTGCTGAATCAACCGATAAATCTCATGCCAAAATTTGGACATTCCCAGATAACTTTAAGATGAAGCAATTGGTTCACGACTTTATTGTGACAACGGCAGAAGATGGTCATGTGGTTGTGGATATGAATGTTCCATTTGACAATAAGGCTGATGGAGGAATGGTTGTTAGTTGTCATTTGTACGCAGATAAAACGCAGGCAGAGTGTGAGAAAAAGGATGTTAATAATACGAAGGAACTCGTAAAGGATACAATCGCCAAAAAAATCATTCTCAAATCCAAGCATGACATCAAGAATGAGTCATTTGGTGTGAAAGTTGCTACAAAACTAATGACAGATGATGTCAAAGCGGATGCGACTGTTTACAAGTTTGAAGGTTTTGGGAAAGTGCCTGATGCTGTGGTCGTTTATGGTGATAAGAACGTGTTGTTACGCGAGCAAGTTGATGGCAGTGTAGCCGTAGATCCACAAGAGACCTATCCAGGCGCGCGCCAATGCGTTGTGGTGGATGTAGATAATTACGGCGGACCTGATCAGTTTTGCTTGATGAGTGGGGGTATTTACTTCTTACCCAAGCAAAATTTGAATCCAGTCATTGATGTGATTGATGTGGTAAATGCTGATTCAAATGTACAGTCAGAGCTAAAGCCTACGGTTCAGACACAAGAAGGCGAAGATCTGACCTATAAATGGACGCTTGAGCAAATTGTGGATGGCAAGCCAGTGGACCACACTGATTATTTAAGCGATGTGACCAGCGAGACGCCATTTGTCAATTGGCCAACTGAAGCGGCGGCAGTGCCAGCTGGTGCTGTAAATGTCGAGATCAATGCCAATGCACCTATTGCCAAATCTATGGGAGCGAAGTCAGCTGGAGATAATGCAGCAACAGATCAAAACTATACTGCTCGCCTGGTTGTCACTGATCCTGCAGGTGCAACGGCTACTGCTGAAGTGAATTTGAGTAAATCAGTGGGTGGCGGTGTTAAAGTTGTGGGGTTTGGTACAGATTCTGGAGGTTCAGGCTCAGCATTGACGGGCGCAGTCGGTAAATCGGGTGAATTGCCGGGTATAGGTGGTGTTACATTGAGTGACCCAACTGTATCGCCAACGGGTGCCACTTATGGTAGTAGCATGCGGGGTGGTTGTACTTTAATCCGTCAGTAAACAATTGATATATGAACATAGATTCTTTAAAGGCCATTTCCATGAATTGGAAATGGCCTTTAGTTTTGATAGTGCTTTTCATATCATCGGCTGCCTTCTCTGCAGATCGCATCGAGACACTTCTGCAAGGGCGCAATGCGCAACTCAATGAGTGCATGGCACATCTTCCTGCGAGGGAATCAATTGCATGGCAAGACTCACGTGGGCGTGGCACATTTCCGGAATCATGCAAACGCGAAAAATTGCTACGTGATGATGCGCGTGATATGCAGCGTTATCAGAAGGCCCTGTATCAACTTGCCAAGACCGCTCATCTACCATCAGATCAACTGACAATTGCCCAAGAAGAATCACAAGATATTGCAATCCAGATGGTGGAAATCACACGTAAACTTTCCGATGAATTTCAGATGGTTCATTCTTCCCTCATTAACAATATGCTTGTTAATTTTGGGGTTAAAAAGGGTGGTCAGTGCTATCAATGGGTGCGTGGGTTGTTGGCGGGCCTGCCTCAGAAACCGTATCACGTCTATGAACGGTGGTGGGGTGGGGCACATTTGCATAAAATATTGGAGAACAATGGGCTGGTGTGGACCGTGCGTGGCCAGCCATTAAAAACGGGTATTGTGTATGATGCCTGGCGTGGCAATGGTGACCCCTGGTGGCGCCTTGTGACCAAAGACCACTACCCTTGGATGGTTCGCTTTGATGAGCAAGAAATTTTATCAGGTAGTGCCACCGTTGAAGGCATTGCTGAAATTAAGGCAGCCAATCGAAAACAATCCCAATAAAAAAACCCCTCTGGGCGAACCCAGAGGGGTTTTAAAATGGGAATCACTTGTGTCATCGCTTGGGGATAGTTTGTCCCTCCAGAGCGTTCAAGCATCGTTATAAAGCAGAACCTTTTTCAAGGCCTCATTCCCTCTTGCAGTTGGCCCGCCTCCATTCCAGGAAGGGGCGTCTGTTTCAGGGTGTTTTACTTTATCTCGCTGCCGGAGACTTTTGCTCGCGGAACACGAGCTTTTCTCTCCTGTGCTTTCTTGGGATTTTCCTGCACCTCTATGGTTTTTTCGATTATGGCGACAGTCCTGCTTCCAGAACTGTTTCCCCTACAAGGTTAAAGAGCCAGCCTCTTTCGATGCTGGATTCGCCCTCCTGAGGTATCGCGCCACACCCGATAGAAGCGGCCTATTCGGCACATCTGCCTCCATTTTAGTGTTTTTTCCGCTGTGTCCTTTCTCCTTCAGAAGACTGGCAATTCTTGGTTCCGGTTCCCAGTATGGCGATTCGCATCACTGCTAACCGTTGCACATACCGTTCAGAATTGTCCCGCCTCCTTGGCTTTCGCTGAGAGAGTGATCAGGTCGGAGATCCCTAAACGATGACTCCTGTGATTCCCATTTCAAAGAGCAACTTCGTCTTGCAACCGCGTTTTCAATGATCGCCTTAGACCACGCTCCAGTCATGTGTGCAAACGGGTAGATTGCTGGTATCGTGGCAAATGTAGGTGGTGCGTGCACAATTTTTTTTCACACTTTTTAATACCCCCTGTGGATAACGTTGGTAGGTGATTGATATTGCTTGAAAAATCACAGTTAATCCACAGGTTGAATCGTAACTGAGTAAGTGATGCTTCAACGCAGTGATCTAGTCGCCTAAAGTCGTGGCTAAATTACTCTGCCAATTAAAGTGCCTAATAAATAGGCAATTTATCTTTGTCTTGACGGCGGCGAGATTCTGAGCGAATTCCACCCATCCCGTAGGGGTTCCCATACAAAAGGACTATATTATGGCTACAATGACCGCCGTTCGCAAAATGAAGCCTGCATCAGGGGTTTCATTTGAGACCATTCCCATTCCGGATGTGACCAGTCATGGCGTATTGGTCCGTGTGAAAGCGGCCTCTCTCTGCGGAACGGATTTGCATATCTTTCATTGGGATGACTGGGCCGCAAGCCGCATTAAAACGCCCATGACTTTTGGTCATGAATTTGCGGGTGAAGTGGTTGAAGTGGGGCCGCAAGTTGAAAGTGTCAAACCGGGAGATCATATTGCAGGTGAAACCCATATTCCTTGTTTGAATTGTTATCAGTGTCGTACGGGCCAGATGCATATTTGTAATAATCTTCAGATTTTGGGTGTGGATCGTGATGGCGCGTTTGCAGACTATGTGATGTTGCCAGAAGTGTGCTGTGTTAAGACCGATGCCAGCATCCCTTGGGAAATTGCATCTATTCAGGAGCCATTTGGTAATGCAGTCTATGCGGTTTCAGAAGCCAATGTGGTGGGCAAATCTGTTGCGGTATTTGGTGATGGTCCCACTGGTGTTTTTGCCGTAGCCGTAGCACGTGCATTTGGGGCCACCAAAATTTTTGCAGTAGGTATGCAAGATTACCGTCTCAATTTGATTCGCAAATTTGCTCCTGATGTTGTGATCAATGCCTCAGAAACCAACCCCACTGATATTATTCTGGATGCAACAAAGGGTGAAGGGGTTGATGCGGTTTTAGAAATGAGTGGCGCAGAACCTGCGATCCATGCGGGTTTTCGGGTTGTTAAAAAAGGTGGAGTTTTTACTGCATTTGGAATTCCATCCAAGCCAATTGGTATTAATTTTTCAGAGGAGATTATTTTTAAAGGCATTCGCATCAATGGGATCAATGGCCGAAAAATGTTTGAAACTTGGGATCAGGTGGCCAATTTGTTGCTTTCTGGGCGTGTAGATCTAAAACAGGTTATTACGCACACATTGCCGTTATCTAAAATAGAAGAGGCATTTGAACTTCTTACCCCTGGCAATATCCGAGCTGGGAAAATTGTTCTGAAGCCGTAAAGGAGTTTCTCATGTTTGATCGATTTAAAAAGAATATTGAGCAAGAATTAAAGGCTATTCGTGAAGCAGGTTTGTATAAAGAAGAGCGTGTTATTACGTCGCCTCAACAACCTCAAATTTTGGTGAATGGTCATGAAGTTGTGAACTTCTGCGCCAATAATTATTTGGGTTTAGCAAATCACCCTGCAATTGTTAAGGCAGGGATTGATGCCTTGAACACACATGGTTATGGTATGGCCTCGGTTCGTTTTATTTGTGGCACGCAAGACTTGCATAAAGAATTAGAAACAAGAATCGCCGAATTTTTCAAAACAGACGACACCATTTTGTACTCATCCTGCTTTGATGCCAATGGCGGATTGTTTGAAACCCTTTTGTCTGCAGAAGATGCCATCATTAGTGATGAGCTCAATCATGCCAGCATCATTGATGGAGTACGGTTATGTAAGGCCAAGCGCTATCGTTACAAAAATAACGACATGGCTGATCTTGAAATCCAATGCCACACTGCCAAAGCCAGTGGTGCGCGTAACATTATGATTGCAACTGATGGTGTCTTTTCGATGGATGGCGTGATTGCCAACTTGAAAGAGATTTGCGACATCGCGGATCGTTATCATGCACTCGTTATGGTGGATGATTCTCATGCCAGCGGTTTTGTGGGGAAAACCGGGCGAGGGACTCCGGAGTTGCATGGTGTGCAAGATCGTGTGGATGTCATGACCAGTACATTGGGTAAAGCGTTGGGTGGTGCATCAGGTGGCTTTGTGACAGGGCGTAAAGAAATTGTTGAGTTACTGCGCCAGCGCTCACGTCCTTATTTGTTTTCGAATAGTATTGCACCTGCTGTTGCCGCTGCATCACTCAAGGTGCTGGAGTTGCTTGAAGAGTCCACGCAACTTCACGACACTTTAGAACAAAACACACAATTTTTCCGTGAATCCATGACCTCTGCTGGATTTAAAATTCCGCAGGGCGTACATCCCATTTGTCCCATTATGTTGGGTGATGCAAAGTTGGCGGTGGGGGTGGCCAAAGAGTTGTTAACTGAAGGGATTTACGTCATTGGATTCTGTTACCCCGTGGTTCCAAAAGATAAAGCCCGCATTCGTGTCCAGATTTCAGCAGCACATACTCGTGATCAGATTGAGCGCGCTGTCGAGGCATTTAAAAAGGTGGGCAAGAAGTTTGGTGTTATTTAACTGCAGGCTTTTACAAAATCTTCGAATAGCATTTTCCAGGGAGATCGCCAGTCTAACCATTCTGGGTGCCATTGTACGCCAATAAACCATGGATGGTGTGGATCTTCTATTGCTTCAATCAGCCCATCGGGCGATGTCCCAACGACAGAGAGTGGCGGCTTAACGGAAGCGACGCATTGGTGATGAATACTGTTAACGTCTACTTCTGTTGTGCCCAAAATCCGAGCCAAATGCGACTGTGGTGCAATGGACACCGTATGCACAATAATTGAAAAATCTTCATTTGGAAAATACTTGTGACCTTTGGCGGTGTTTTTGGGTGGTGCTTCATCATCTACATCTTGATAAATTTCCCCACCCATGGCCCATGCCATGACTTGTTCACCTCTACAGATTCCCAAAAGCGGCTTCATTTGGGCGTGTGCGAGAAGTATAATGTCCTTTTCCAACAGATCACGGTCGCGATCAATGCCATATACCTTTGGATGATGATACGTGGCGCAGAGCGTTGGGTCAATATCGCCACCGCCGGGGAGTAAGATACCGTCAACCTGACTCAAAATTTCTTCTGCGGTACAAGAGCCCACCTGAAACACAACTCCCTCCGCACCGGCAGCCTCAAGGGCTTTTAAGTAGGGAGGGAGTTTGTCAATGTTGGGCCCGCACGTGATGGCAATGCGTGGCCGTTTCATATAATTTATAATGCTTCTTTTGTGACGTCGCGGTCCATAACGGTTTTGCGACCTTCTTGACCAGCGCTGGTGATGGCATGATCCAACAAGTGTTGAACAGCCAATGACAGGGCATCAACAGCACTTGCTGAGGTGTTAAAACCAGCTTTGTCCTTGATGTATTTTTTTACCTTTGAAGCCACAACGAGTACTTCACTCATGAAATCCTCCTCTTGGGTTGAGGGGGCGGTATCTCAAATATAAGGGCTTTGAGTCAAGGCAAAAGGGGCGGGGGATTTTTTCTAGATATTTTAGGTAAATAGAGGTTCGGTTTTGGTAATGGCATTGTCAAATCATTGGCCTTGCGTCGTGTCTATTGGGGGTTCACAATATTATACAAATTTCCAAAGGGGGAATAATGAGACCATATATTCCAAATATTCCAAGGGGCTGTGTTGGTGGTGCGCTTGTTGGGGTTGTGACATTGGTACTAATGATGTGCCTTCCGCATTGCGGGAGTAGTGGTGGGTCTTCGGGATCGTCAAGTACCACAACTAATGCAAGTTCGATTACACAGTTGCCCGAGACATCAACGCTGACAAGCGTGGCTTCCGCTAGCGGCTCACTATCGGCGTCAAAATCGCTGGCAAAGGCAGTGTCGGGTACGCCACCTAAATTGAGCACTATCTCGAGTAGCAATATAGATACCTATTTTTGGAATGGTTTGCTTTCTACAATTGCAGGTGCTGGTAGTGCAACGGCCAGTCAGGTGGACGCATTTTGGGAAGGCGAAGGGTCATGCCGAATGGCTGAAACAGTGGGTTACTCCTTTGAACAGATTATGCAAGCTGGCGGCAGTCTGTGCTATTTACAGAATGTGCCCAGTGCAGCGAGTGATATAACTATCGTGAGTGGGTCTGCTACTGTTGAGCAGGCGTTGACGCAAGCTGTGGCTAACCAGATTACGAAGATAAATGTGGTACAAAGCGGGGAAAGCCAGACGATCTTTGTAAAAGTCTATGGAACAGCAACAGATACAGGTAGCAGTGGTTATGCCGCTGATCTTTGGTTTTGCGACGACACAAATTCTGTGAACGGATATGAGAAGGTTCGTTTGAATTCGAGCGCGGGTGAATTGACGATTACGAGTACCCATTCTTACCCTGCACCCTTTGGACTCACTCCTGGGCAGGTTGATGATTTCGTAGGTATTATGACGGGCAGCGTGACCAGATCTGGGAGCAATTTTATTTATGATACAAGCAAGACACGCAGTGGCCGCGTGTTTTACGGGCCTTCGAATGATTCATTTGTATTCATAGGGTCCGTCAGTCTTGACGGTAATGGGTTGCTAACTGCGCGTAATTATCAGGCAGGACGGTGGGGACCGGATGCTTCAAGCCAAGTATTTAAATCGGCAGTCTTTGCTAACCTCACAAGTGATAGTTCTTCAATGGATAATCTAGCATTCACTGAAGCAGGTTTTGCTGTGGATTCTCAGTTTGAAAACACTATGACTATCACGGGGGCATCTGAGTTCCAGGCCAGTTACTATGTTCCTGTAGGGAGCAGCGCACTGCTGACTTTGGCTCAAGCGGAGGACTTTAGTGAGGACCTCTATAGCGGTACTAAAACGGAATACAATACTATTATTGCGGCAAAGAGCGACTTTAGTTGCAGTACCACGCCGGATTACGTTGTGAGTATGGATTTTTCGAAGCCACTTCTAGCGGCTGTGCAGACAAGATGTGAAAATGATTTTAGTAATATGCAATTCTGCAATAGCACAGCTGTGAACAATGTTCGTAATACTGTTTTTGCAAGTCAGCAGTCGCTTTATGGTTCGTGTCCAACCAGTTTTTGCAAAGAGGGTGATAATTTGGCTTGTCAGAAATGGGCAGATAACAATCCAAACAACAATGCGGGTTTAACCAGTTCAAATGCAGTCTGTAATAGCGGTTGCTGTGCTACCCAATAATCAGTTTGGAATTGCCAAGGGCGTTGGCTTTATGTAAGCGCCCTTGGCATGACCTCAATTATCAAATCCTATTTTAATCGCCGAATTCTCGCAGTCCTTCTTTTATCATTCTCATCAGCACTACCACTGGCCATGGTTGCTGGTACGCTCCAAGCATGGCTGGCCACTGAAAAAGTGGATATCGCCACAATCGGTTTATTTTCTCTCGTAGGGCTCCCCTATACATGGAAATTTTTATGGTCACCGTTCTTTGATCGCTTCACCACCAAGAAGTTTTTGGGTCCACGTCGCGGTTGGATTCTGATTCTACAGCTGACTTTGTTTGCAGCGCTTGTAGGAATGGGGACGATCAATGCAGTGAGCCAAACTAAGATGCTTGCATTAGCAGCAGTTATAGTTGCTTTCTTCAGCGCCAGCCAAGACATTGTGATTGATGCCTACCGTGCAGAAGTTTTGCGGCCCGATGAACGCGGTTCGGGTGCAGGTGTGACCAACTTGGGCGCGCGCTTAGCGTTGTTACTCTCTGGTGCGGGTGCGCTCATCATGTCGGACCATTTGCCATGGAACACCGTTTACTTTGTTATGGCGTGCTTGTTGGGTGTTGGGGTTTTGGGAACATTAATTGCGCCAGAACCTGAAAAAGCCATTATTCATCCCACATCTTTAAAAGATGCCGTTATTGATCCATTTCTGGAATTCTTTAAACGCAAAGATGCCTGGGCAATGTTGTTCTTTGTGGTGTTGTACAAATTCAGTGATGCATTTTCTGTTTCATTGGCCACACCATTCTTATTAAATGTTGGGTTTACGAAAACCCAAATTGGAATTGCATTCAAAGGTGTTGGTATGGCGTCCACCATCGTGGGTGCACTCGCCGGTGGTGCCATTATTGCGCGCATCGGTTTGGTGCGCAGTTTATGGGTCTTTGGTGTCCTGCAGGCTTTGTCTAATTTCGGATTTATTATTCTAACGTATGTTGGTCCGCAGTTTTCAGCATTACTCAGTGTGATGGCGGTGGACAATGTGTGCGGTGGTTTGGGAACGGCTGCATTTTTAGCATTCCTGATGGCATCTTGTAATGTGCGCTACACGGCAACCCAATATGCGTTGCTTTCAAGTGTAATGGCAATTGCACGCGTGTTTGTCGGTGCGCCTGCGGGGTTTGTCGTGAAGGCCTACGGCTGGCCAACATTCTTTGTTATTAGTATCATTCTAGCCATTCCTGGCTTGGCGCTCCTACATAAGTTTGCCCCGTGGGGTAGCTCCGATAAAAATATTGCCGAAGTGAGTGGATAAAACTAGAGGGACTTTAGAATGGACCCGTAGCTCAATGGCAGAGCTGTCGGCTCATAACCGATTGGTTCCTGGTTCGAGTCCAGGCGGGTCCACAATGTTAGGCCATCTTGCGAACATCGGTATAACTGCCACTCGGTAGATTTAAAAGTCTTGGAAAAATATGAGCCAGTTTTTGGGCAACGCCATCGGCGCTGGGCATTTCGGCATTGGCCTTCATGCGTTGCAAGCGCGTGATGGTTGGAAATTTTTCGGTGTCAGGAACTGAGCTAATGTAGTCTTGGAGTGGGGTATCTACGATTCCTGGGGCCAGTGCAGTAAAGTGGGTGTGGGGCGCTTCTTGCGAGTAGAGTTGCATGAGCATATTGAGACTTGATTTAGATAGTGCGTACCCATTCCATCCCCGCAAACCCGTGATAGAAGCCCCCGATGAAATTCCAACCACTTGCGGTACTTCGATTTCACGTTGGAAGAGGGTGTCGAGAATCACTTTGTTGGCCCAGACATTGACCTTCATGGCGTGCTGTAACTCTTCAACACGTGTATCTTTCATATCGGCAATGGGGCAAATGACAGCCGCATTCAAAATGACCAAATCCAATTTTGAAACATGGGAAAGTAGGGAAGCCAGTGCATTGGGGATATAGCGTAAATCTTCTAAATCCAGGGCATTGAAATAAAGATTGGGATTCCCTTGTAGGCCATCGGGATAGCGGCGGGAGGTTCCATAGACCTTCCATCCCATATTAAGGTAGGTTGTGGCTAAAGCATAGCCAAGTCCTGAGCTGACACCAGTAATCAATACGCGTTGAGGGTCCATACCCCTTTTTTGTCGATAGACGTTGACGCGTCAAGAAAAATGCCCGTATACAGGCTCTCCAAACGAAAATAATGAAGGAGTACCCCATGACTGCTGCAACGGCCAATCCGACTACCTCAATTGAGACCCTGTATCTCGCCAAACCCCGTGGCTTTTGTGCTGGCGTGGAGCGGGCGATTGACGTCGTTGAAGAAACGCTCAAGTATTTCCCAGCTCCTATCTATGTGTTTCATGAAATCGTCCATAATACCCATGTGGTGAAAGATTTGAGCCAAAAGGGTGCTGTTTTTGTAAACGAAGTCGCTGAAACTCCCGATGGCGGCGTTTTGATTTTTTCGGCCCATGGTATTTCCCCCGAAGTGCGGGCTCAGGCCAAGGCCAAACGTCTGGCCGTCATTGATGCGACCTGTCCTTTGGTGACCAAGGTGCACTTAGAAGCCATTCGCTTTGCCAAAGATGGCTACACCATCTTGCTTGTAGGTCACGCCAATCACGATGAAGTGATCGGTACAATGGGTGAAGCCCCCGATAAAATTGTATTGGTTGAAACAGTGGAAGACGTCCAAAATTTGCCACTCGCCAACGACGCCAAGGTCGCGGTGATTACTCAGACCACCTTATCTTTGGATGACTGCCAAAAGGTGATTGATGCCATCAAGACTAAGTTTACCAATGTTAAATTTCCACCCAAGAGTGATATTTGCTATGCCACGCAAAATCGCCAAACCGCAGTCAAGAAAATCGCTAAAGTGGTGGATTTGATTTTGGTGATCGGCTCCAAGAATTCATCCAATTCAGCGCGTTTGGCTGAAGTGTCACGTGACTTAGGCACCGATGCATACTTGATCGACGATGTGTCACACATTAAGCCAGAGTGGTTGATGGGTAAGAAGAAGGTGGCGATTACTGCTGGTGCCTCTGCCCCTGAAAACCTGGTACAAGATGTTGTCGACTATTTTAAAAAGTTGGGCATCACAGACATTCAAGACTTTAACGTGATTGAAGAAGATGTGAAGTTTGGTCTGCCACGTGAATTGCTCGAAATTGCCAACAAATCCAAGGCAAATACCAAAGACGCGACTGCACAAGTTTAAAATCCATATCTCATGTGGGGGAAACATGAAGGCGACTCTTATCCTTGCAGGCATTCTCGAATTAATTGCTGCAGTGCTGTTATTACTGGGGGGCAATTTCTTAATACAAGGCCCTTCTCAATCTTCACAACTAAATCCGCAGATACTCAAAGTTTCAGGCATTGCCTATATTGTCTTGGGTCTCGGTTATATTATCACTGCAATTGGGTTGTTTTGTCGTAAAAAATGGGCGCGAATCATTACGCTTCTGACAGGCATTTGTATTTTTGCATATGCTTTTCTTGTTGGAATTATCACAACAGTAACGTCCTATGGGACTGCATATTGGACTGCGCCGGCCATTGCTATGATGTGGGCCATGTTGCTGCCTTTTTTAGGAATTGGTGCGTGGTGGACTTGGGCTTTTCGTGCTGCCAAAATGGCGGCGCTTATTCCGCCCTCCACTAGTTTAAGGCCGACAAGCATTTCTGCTATTGCGATAATCAAAATTTCAAACATCCTATTTTTGCCGCTTATAGTCTATGTCGCAGTCTTTCCCGCTATGGGGCTTTTGCTAGAAGGATTGGCGTCTCAATTGTATGTGGGCGTACTTCTTATAGTGAGTTTTGTGTTGGGAGTTGGGTTATGGCGTCTACAAGAGTGGGCGCGTATTGGATCGCTCATATTATATGGGTATGGCTTTCTCAATAGCGTGCTATTTTATGTCCGTCCAGAGGCGTTGAATGTATACGTATCTACAGTCAGGTCGCAAATGGGACTTCCTGCAACTCAAGTTAGCCATCCCATATGGGGTCTTGGAATGGGAGTTGTTATACTGGGCATATTTTGCTATTTCTTGATCACGCGTCGTGCCGCATTTAAAAAACGGGTCTAGGAAAATAAAAGGGGGGAGCTATGGGATTTCAGAAACGTCCAGTTTTGATCAGTATCATTGCAGTTTTAATGGCGCTCAAGGCGATTTTACTCCTTCCAGCAGCAGTGACGACGCCACAACCGTATGTCTTGTTTGGCATTATAATTACCGGTCAAGCAGGGCAGCTTGCTTGGTTGGCCTTTTTGGTCATACAACTCATTTTTGTGTTTGGGTTGCTGCGCCTGCAGGAATGGGCGCGTATTGGGACAATTGTCCTGTTTATTTTTTCATTTCTTAACTTTTGGGTGTTTGGTTTTGTTCAGGTTGTTATGCAAGCAGGTGGCGATTTATCACAAATTTCTGCGGATTGGACAAAACTGGGGATCGATACAGCCTATTCAGTTTTTGTCGTTTGGGCCCTTTTCAAATATCGTGCTGTATTTCAAAAACGGGTCTAGGGAAGCAGTAGGCGCGTGCCCCAGTCGCGTAAGAGATTGACCAGAACGGTGTCGATCAAAATAATCACAAAAAAGACAATGATGGGAGAAAAGTCGATGCCCGTCTTCCACAAGAAGCGCGGCATAAAGCGGCGTGCCCAATTTAAAACGGGTGTGGTGAGCTGGTAAATAAATCGGACAATGGGATTGTATGGGTCTGGCCGAATCCATGACAGGATTACCGCAGCAGCAATGACAATCATGTATAAGTTCAAAACCAGCGAGATCATTCGCGCTAGCGCAATAATAGTGTAGCCAAGTGCACTCATTAGATTCTCTCCCCAAAAATGGATGTTCCAATGCGGACATACGTGGCGCCGCACGCAATCGCAACTAGAAAGTCATGACTCATCCCCATCGACAAGTCGGCTAGTGGTTGTCTATACCAATTTTCAGCGTTGGCGCGGTGTTGTAGGTCAGCAACTGCCATAAAGTGCTTCTTTTGTTCAGTAATATCATTAGTTGGTGGTGGAATACACATGAGCCCTTTAATATTTAGACTACTCATGTCTGAACATGCATGGAGTGTGTCTTTAATAGCATTGGGTAAAAGTCCTGTCTTGCTCGTTTCGCCGCCGATATTGATTTCAATAAATCCATTAATGGGACGCTGGGCGCGGCTGGCGATGGTCTCTGCAAGTTTAATGGAATCAATCGAATGAATTGTCGAAATGTGAGTGAGAAGTTGGTTGACCTTATTGCGTTGCAGATGTCCCACAAAGTGCCAGTCTAAATTCAGTTCACTCAATGCCTCTGCTTTTGTGACCAATTCTTGCACATAATTTTCACCAAAACGCTTCTGTCCCAATTCAGCAATGTGACGAATGGCCTCAAGAGGCTGCCGCTTTGAAATGGCAATTAGGTGAACGGGGTGACCTGTTTGAGTAATTTGATCACAAACGTGCGCGTAAGAATCATCAAGTGACATATTTCGTATCTATACAGAAAGAATGATTGAAATACCATGCTGCAACAGTTAAAATAATAGTGTCAAAAAGTTGTCAGCCAGTGTGAGGGGGACTCCAATGGAATCTGCGACCGGTAAGGACTTGTTATCCATAGTTAAGTCTACGGAATTTATGAAGAATTACCACGACCTTCAATGGCGTGGTAGTTTTGCGGACTACCTGGCCGTTGTGGATCGCAACCCCCGTGTGTGTCAGACCGCCTTCCAGCGTATCTACAACATGATCATGTCATTCGGTTCAAGTGAGTACACCGAATATAAGAAGAAAATTACCCGTTACAAATTTTTTGATGATCCTATCGACAAGGGTAAGGATGCTGTTTTTGGTTCTGACATTCACTTGATGAAATTGGTGAACGCATTTCAATCTGCTGCGCGTCGTTACGGTACTGAAAAACGTATTTTGTTGCTCCACGGACCAGTGGGTAGCGCAAAAAGTACTGTTGTACGCATGTTAAAAAAAGGTGTGGAGTACTATTCTCGCCAACCCGAAGGTGCGCTCTATAGCTTCCGCTGGGTCAAAAAGGATTTAAATGATACGCGTAATATTTTTGGTACGGCACTCGAAATTCCAAGCCCCATGCACGAAGAACCTTTGCTCTTAGTGCCTACCGCAGCTCGAAAAGAATTACTCAAAGAGATTAATAAGAAATTGCCAGAAGATGAATGGATTGTGATTGAAGGGGACTTGTGTCCTGCATCACGTTTCATTTATCGGGAACTGCTTGCACATTACAATGGTGAGTGGGAAAAAGTTTTGAATCACGTAAGTGTTGAACGCATTGTGCTGTCTGAACAAGATCGTATTGGTATTGGTACCTTCCAACCTAAAGATGAGAAAAACCAAGATTCAACTGAGTTAACGGGTGATATTAACTATCGCAAGATTGCAGAATATGGATCGGATTCTGATCCACGCGCATTCAACTTTGATGGTGAATTCAATATTGCCAATCGCGGCCTGATTGAATTTGTTGAAGTGCTGAAGTTGGACGTTGCCTTCTTGTATGATCTTCTCGGTGCATCGCAAGAGCATCGCATTAAACCCAAAAAATTTGCGCAGACCGATATTGATGAAGTGATTATTGGTCACACCAACGAGCCTGAATATCGCAAATTGCAAAGCAATGATTACATGGAAGCCTTACGCGATCGTACGGTCAAGGTGGATATGCCCTACATCACCAAACTGGGCGAAGAAGTGAAGATTTATGAGAAGGACTACGGTGGGGATCGCGTGCGTGGCAAACATATTGCTCCCCACACACTTGAAATGGCGGCCATGTGGGCAATCCTTACTCGCTTGGAAGAACCCAAAAAGGCACAGCTGACGCTGCTACAAAAATTAAAACTCTATGATGGCAAGACATTGCCGGGATTTACTGAAGATAATGTGAAGGAACTTCGCAAGGAAGCGCGCCGCGAAGGTATGGATGGGATTTCGCCGCGTTATATTCAGGATAAGATTTCAAATGCATTGGTAAACGCAGGTAATGCCGGATCGATCAATCCATTCATGGTGCTAAATGAATTGGAAAGTGGATTGAAACATCATCCATTGATTAAGAATGAAGAGCAGCGCAAGCGATTCATTGAGTTGCTCACGATAGTTAAAGAGGAGTACGAAGATATTGTAAAGAACGAAGTGCAGCGTGCCATTTGTGCGGACGAAGAAGCGATTACACGGTTGTGTTCCAACTACATTGATAATGTAAAGGCTTATACGCAAAAGGAACGCGTGCGTAATAAGTTCACAGGACGTGATGAAGAACCAGATGAACGCCTGATGCGGTCAATTGAGGATAAAATTGATATTCCGGAGAGCCGTAAAGATGATTTTCGTCGCGAAATTATGAATTACATTGGTGCACTTTCACTCGAAGGGAAGCAATTCAATTATCGGACGAATGAGCGCCTCAATAAGGCGTTGGAGCTCAAGTTGTTCGAAGATCAAAAGGATTCCATTAAGCTCACCAGTTTAGTGTCGAGTGTGGTGGATCGTGAGACCCAAGAGAAAATCGATGTGGTGAAGGCACGGCTCATTAAGAACTATGGTTATAACGAGCAGAGCGCAACCGATGTCCTAAACTATGTGGCATCCATTTTTGCGCGCGGTGATATTAAAGATCGCACGCCACCTCAACAACAGCCGTAATGGAGTCCTATGATCCTGAAAATTGAACAGGATTTGAGTCGTTTCAAAGAGATCGTCCGAGGACGAATCAAGAAAGACCTGCAGAAATTTATTACTAAAACTGAATTGATCGGTAAGAAGGGTAAAGATTTGGTGAGTATTCCGATTCCCCAAATTGAAATTCCGCGCTTTATCTTTGGTGATAATCAAAAGAATGGTGTTGGCCAAGGTGAAGGCGAAGCGGGTGAGGGAGTGGGGCAAGAAGGTGGCGCGGGCGCCAAGGCAGGGGATGCCGAAGGTCAGCACATGATGGAAGTAGAGTTGTCGTTTGAGGAGCTGGCCCAGATCTTGGGTGAAACGTTGGAGCTTCCCAAAATTCAGCCCAAGGGTGAGAATGAGTTGTCGACGGAGCGCCCCAAGTACACCGGCATTGGTATGGCGGGCCCAGAGTCATTGCGTCACTTTAAGCGTACATATCGTCAGGCACTACGTCGCCAAATTGCATCTGGTACATATGACCCCAAAAATCCCATTATTATTCCGGTGCGTGAAGATCGACGCTATCGCATGTGGAAACAACAGCCTAAGCAAGAGTGTAAAGCGGTCATTATCTATATGATGGATGTGTCGGGCTCCATGGGTAACGAGCAAAAGGAAATTGTTCGACTCGAAGCATTTTGGATCGATACCTGGTTGCGATCACAATACAGTAGTATCGAAATGCGCTACATTATCCATGATGCAGTCGCGCGTGAAGTGGATCGAGAGACTTTTTTTCATACGCGGGAAAGTGGTGGGACCATTATTAGCTCTGCATATAAGATGTGTGTGCAGATGATCCATGAGAAGTATAATCCGGCGGATTGGAATATTTACCCGTTTCATTTTTCTGACGGCGATAACTGGTCAGCAAATGACACCGAAGAATGTCTGACACTGCTCAAAAACGAAATTCTGCCGGCGAGTAATGTGTTTTGCTATGGGCAGGTGGAAAGTGAGTATGGAAGTGGTCAGTTTTTGAAGGATCTGAATGAAAAGTTAAAGGACGATGAACAGCTGATTACGTCGCGTATCCCCAATAAAGACGCAATTCCCAGTTCGATCAAAGATTTTCTGGGGAAGGGAAAATAATGGCCAATTTAACGCCAGAGCTTGCAGCGCTCCAGGAAGAAATTGAGGGCTATGCACGCGAGTATGGTTTGGATTTCTTTGAGACTATTTTTGAAGTCTTGGACTGGAAGCAGATTAATGAAGTAGCAGCCTACGGTGGATTCCCTAATCGATATCGTCACTGGCGATTTGGAATGGAGTACGAACACCTTTCCAAGAGCTACGAATATGGGTTGTCCAAGATTTATGAAATGGTGATCAATAACGATCCTTGTTATGCTTATTTGCTACATAGTAATCACTTTGTTGATCAAAAATTGGTGATGGCGCATGTGTACGGTCACTGTGATTTCTTTAAGAATAACTACTTCTTTTCTCATACCAATCGAAAAATGATGGATGAAATGGCGAATCATAAAACGCGTGTTCAGCGCTATATTGATCGCTATGGCATTGAGCGTGTGGAAGATTTTTTAGATGCCTGTATTTCAATTGATACGCTGATTGATTATCATGCGCCAGCAATTACGCGTAACCGTCCGCGTGAAATACTAGTTAATGAGCATGGTGATGAAATTGTTCCAACAGTGCAAAAGTTGCCAACATCTCAGCCATACATGGATAAATATGTGAATCCACCGGAGTTTATTGCTGCAGAGCAGGAAAAGCTCCGACAAGAAATGGTGCATGGACATAAGCATCCCCAAAATCCAGAGCGGGACGTGATGGGTTTTTTGCTAGAATACGCGCCGCTTGAAGGGTGGGAACGTGACATTCTGGATATTGTTCGGGAAGAGGCTTATTACTTTGCACCGCAAGCGCAGACCAAGATTATGAATGAGGGGTGGGCATCATATTGGCACAGTAAAATTATGACCACGCGCGCTCTTCGAGATAATGAGTTGATTGACTATGCGGATCATCACTCAGGTACAATGGCGATGGGACCGCAAAAATTGAACCCATATAAAATCGGTATTGAGTTGTTCCGTGATATTGAGGATCGTTGGAATAAGGGCCGCTTTGGTAAGGAATATACGGAGTGCACCAATATGGTGGAGAAGGCCAAGTGGGATCGTGAGTTGGGTTTAGGGCGAAAGAAGATTTATGAAGTACGCAAGCTGTATAATGACGTGATGTTCATTGATGAGTACCTAACGCCAGAGTTTTGTAAGGAGCAGAAGTTGTTTGTCTATTCATACAACCTAACTAATGAGCAATATGAAGTGGCAGATCGGGCCTTTGCAAAGATTAAACAACAATTATTACAGCAACTCACCAACTTTGGTCATCCTGTCATTTCGGTGGTGGATGCCAACTTTAGTAATCGTGGGGAGCTGCTGTTGGAACACCAATTTGAGGGCGTGGAAATCCAGATGGATCGTGCGCGAGAGGTTCTTAGACAAGTGTACCGCATTTGGAAACGGCCTGTGAATATTCAAACCGTGCTATCAGGAACATCTAAGATCTTATCGTTTGATGGGACAGAACATAAGGAATTTCGTCCATAAATTTCATTTGTAATAGGCTTTGCACTTTAGATTCGGATTGTCGGAGAATCTATGGGCTAAGTCATTTGTCTTGGCTTTATCCAGCAAGCAATATTTATCACCATGAATGCGAAACACATAAAGAAAGGATGTTGATTTGCTGATACCCTTTTCGTAGGCCTCGCGTTCATTTCCTGCAATACGCAAAATGAGTGCGACCAATTCTTCTCTGCCGTTCAGTGTGCGATAGCGCCACTCTAGCTTGTCACCACCAACAATTGGGAAGTAAACGTCTCCTTCGCCTGTGCCTTGCAAGTCAATTTCAGTTGTGTTGTTCTTGAGTACTAGCCAGCTACGCGTGTCTCCGGATTCGATATAGACATTATATCCATTTAAACCTTCACATTTTTCCAGATAGCTATCGTTTTGGCCATCCTCTTCACCTGTGTTAATGGCTTGGCATTTCGTAAGTCGTGTATATTTTGAAGTATACTTAGAAACTTCTGCGGATGCAGTATGTGACGTGAAAATAACTACCAATGCTGAAAGTAATAGTTTCATTTAAGACCTCTCCTTAAAAAGAGCAGTGTGCAGACTGCGAGTATTGCACTGTTTGCGGCCACAATATTAAACGCACCGATCCAAAGTGCGATAGCTGAATTAAAAATGCCAATTGCCAGATAAAATGCAGGATAGAACCAGTTCAGGTTTTTGATCTTTGAAGAAGTGGGTGCTGCTGCCAATATGACGATCCATGCGACAAAGAACCATCCGAGATAATTACTAATTGGCACGCCAAAGTGGGCACCACCGCTGGGGTAGTAATAGATGCTTCCTAAAAACCAGCGGTCGCCGAGGTTGGAAACAGGGTCAATCATGATATCGAGTAACATAGTAGCGGTGGCGCCGATGAGTGCGTGCCAGCGAAATGCCAGATTTGGAAACGCGTATTGTGTGGCCGTGTAACCTGAGAAGATTAAGAAGGTGTAAGAGAGGGAGTCCCAGAAGGGGACACCCGCCACCAAAATATCGCGTGTGAGATTTTCATATTTGTAAAAATACCAGCCATACGGAAAGCCGGTACGGATACTTAAAGCTTCACTACCCCAGGAAATGGCGTAGCCTAAGATCAGCCAAAGGAGCGTGCGCCGCCAACCCCAGAGGCGACTGGCTAAAAATAGAAAGGCAATGAGAAATCCAAAGACATAGGGGCGCAGCAACAACATAGTAAAAATGGCATTCATGACGTGTGTATATCGGTTGAATTGTATAAATTGTCAATTCGAGATCAGACAGGATTTTTGTGTACAAACTTTGCTCTCTCCGTTTAAGTGCCTCCACACGATATAGGAGACAGTGTGACTACTTTTAAAAACATCATCCTGTTGGGTCGTCCTGCTAGCGGTAAGTCGGAGTTTATTGATTTCCTTAAAAGGCGATCTGAATTCGAACGCAAGGACGCCTATCACGTGGGGAAGATTTACGAGCTCGATGATTTTTTGTGGCTTTGGGAAAAGTTTGTTGAAGATGATATTTGGGAGAGGTCGGGGCATAAACGGCGATATTCAATCAGCAATGGGCATGACTATACCATTACCGACTACACGCTGCTGGACTTTTGTTTGGCACGTTTTAATGTCGAGCATCCAAAACAGCCTCAAGATGGTACAATCTTCATTGAGTTTGCGCGTGGAAAACAAGATGGCGGCTATCGGCACGCATTATCCCGACTTTCTAATGAAATTTTGAATAATTCAGTAGTGGTGTTCATTTATACATCCTACGAAGAGGCTTGCCGTCGCAATGAAGCGCGCTATCAAGAGAAATTGAAGCATTCGGTACTGGCGCACAAGGTTCCCGAAGCAGACATGGTTCGCTTTGCTAAAGAGATTGATTGGTTGGAGCTGACCGACAGCAAACCTTTGGGCCGTCTTCGGGTGAGAGATATTGAGTTGCCCTTTGTGACCATACAAAACGAGCCCGAACTGACAGACGCTGTGGCGCTCGGAGAGCGATATGGCAGCGCTTTGAACGAACTGCATAAACTCTTGAAGGATAATAATTGACAATGGGGAGTTGAGTTTCTAAGACGTCGCTCCTACTTGAGTATGGAGCGTGTTGACAATATGGCTATCGACGTCAAATCCCAATTGGTTCATCTAAGTGTATTGCAGGAACTTGACCTTCGCCTCCACAAGCTTATCGAAAAGATTGATGCAGTCCCTAATCAAAAGGCTGAAATTCTCTCTGAAGTTAATATCGTCAAAGATGAAATGGTGGCCTTGACCGCCGAGAAGGAAGCCAACGAAAAAGAAAAGCGTGATATTGAAGCTGTTGTGGCGGACGCCACAGAGCACCTCAAAACCTTTGAATCCAAGCTTTACTCCATTAAAACCAACAAAGAATACCAAGCCGCACTCAAGGAAATCTCGGAAATCAAGAAATCCAATAGGGAAAAGGATGACCGTGATCTTCAATTAATGGAGCTCATTGACGCGGCCACGCAAAAATTAACGCAACTTTCTACAGATCTCGCCGATAAGGAATCACAAGTTGCCGAGAGCGTTGCCAAGCTGACAGCAGAGGCGGCCCAATGGGAAGCCGAACGTCAGGCATGTGAAGCAGAGTTGAAGGCGGCAGAGGCCCATGTAGCACCTCAAATTATGGCGGTATACCGCAAGGTGCGTAGCCGATATGTTGATGCACTGGCTCATGTGGAAGCTGGAATTTGCGGTGGGTGTCGAATGAAGATTACGCCCCAACTGCATATTGAAATTCAGCGAGCAAATACCGTCTGCCAATGCCCAAGCTGTCACCGCGTGTTATGTCCGGTGGAAAAAACAGCCGAGCCAGCCTGATTTTGGTTGGTGCTCCTCCGCAACTTCATTATAATACGTGAAACTTTAATTCTGAGAGGTGACTTATGGATTTGAAAACGATGCCCAAGCGCGCAGCTGCCGAGTTGTTGGCCTTTTTGGCTGAGAACGAAGCATTTGAGAGTGTGAAAGAACAGTTGGATGGAAGTATGACAGTTAATGAAGTGAAGGCACTCTTCCGTGAAATGTCTGTGCAATTGCAACAGTTGGCATTGGCCGAAGATGAAGCCGGCGCGCTTGCCAAAAATCCACATTTAAGTCGCAAGTCAAAGCAGCTTTTATCTGTACTTTCCGTTACCGAAGAAAAGGCGCTCATTAAGGCCTTCGATTTCAACGAATAGATGAAGCCGCATCAACTTTTTACCGATGGTGGTGCGCGTGGCAATCCCGGCCCTGCAGGGGCGGGGGCGATTTTGCGTGCGCCCGATGGCACAGAGTTGGAAGCCATTTCCGCTTATTTAGGTGAGATGACCAACAATCAGGCCGAATATCGGGCACTGCTTTTGGGTCTGCAAGCGGCAATCGATAACGACGTGCGGGAGCTTGAAGTTTGCATGGATTCTGAGTTGATTGTGAAGCAAATGAAGGGCGAATATAAAGTGAAGAACCCGGGCATGAAGGAGCTATACCAAGAGGCCAAAGTGCTGGTTGCTAAATTCGATGTCATCAATTTTACGCACATCCGCCGAGAATTCAATAGTGACGCTGATTTGCTGGTCAATCAAGCGATTGATGCGCATATTTAACCTTGTTATGTCACTTTAATTTCACAATATAGCTGCCTAAATTCGAGCAACTTTTTATAAAATGTGTCGATAGATATTACGCATGTTAAATGAATATTAGGAGAGTAAAATGGTAACAATTAAAAAGTGTGTGGTGAGCATTGATTCATTGGCGGGTAATAGCAAGAGCTGGAAAGGCTATGAAGATAATCTGCGCCAAGACGGTTATTCTGTAACGCATATTGATATCTTTGATGAGAAGCGTCCGTTTCCTAGTTTTTGGGATTTCTTCCCAGCTACCGGTAGCCCAGATGAGGTTGCCGCTAGTTTAGACTGGGCTGCTCAGCTTGAAAAAGTTGATCGCGCTGTAGGAGAGTTCCAATCGCAGGGCTGCCAATCCATTATGGGGCTTGGTATTGGCGTTGGTGCAAATTATCTCTTACTGTTTCGTGATGGCCGTATAACCAATCAACTCAAAGAAGAGGGCGGCTGGTTTCCCAAGCTCAAGCATTCAGATGCGCTGCGTGCCATTGCAGGTGCAAATCCACATGCAGAATTTCCAGAAAGTATCACGCAAAAGAAAATACATGCGACAAATATTCAGTTGGTTTCCAGCCCAACGTATCTTGTTTTTGGTGAAGAGGGAGTGCAAACTGTCCCTGTTACCGAGAGTAAAGCTTGGATTGCTGAAGCGGCGATGGGTAATCGCAATTTGAAAGTCGATATTGTGAAGGGTGTTGAATACATGTTTATGCTGGGAGATTTGCCACCAATGCCTTTTGAGCATTCGCCTTTCTATGACGAAGAAGCTGCTGCTCAGTCATGGGCCAATATGAAGTCGTGGCTTAATGAGCAAGTCTGGGCAACTTATAACCCATTTTCGTATTACATGGATCAGGTTTTAAGTGTCCTGCAGAAGGTTTAAGCCACATACAGAATATTCCTTGTCATCTCTCCGTACCCCGATAATATAGATCCATAGTGCTCTTTGAACCACTGCAGGTCGCACAATCGCGGTCCCGTTCGCGGGATCGAGGAAAGTCCGAACTCCACAGAACGCCGTACTGGATAACGTCCAGGCACCGTGCAAACGGTGACGAATAGTGCCACAGAAATATACCGCCTGGGCAACCGGGTAAGGGTGAAATGGTGGGGTAAGAGCCCACCGCATGTCTGGTGACAGGCATGGCCAGGTAAACTCTACGGGGAGCAAGGCCAAATAAGTAATTGATTGAGCGCTGTTCGCGCGACTCGGTATGCTGAATTCACATACCGAACAATTACGGGTAGGCTGCTTGAGGTGGCGAGTAATCGCCATCCCAGAGGAATGATTGTGGATGTGTTGCGCAAGTAGCACATTACAGAATTCGGCTTACAGACCTGCAGTGATTCAAAGAGCACATTCTCATCAAAAACAGGGAGATTCCAATGACAGACGTCGTAATCGTATCGGCAGTGCGCAGCCCTATGGGTCGCGCGGGCAAGGGTCAGTTCATTCACACACGCATTGATGATTTGGGGGCCGCGATTGTGAAGGCGGCGTTAGAACGTGTGCCGCAGGTCAAGTGGGCTGATGTGGAAGACCTGCTGGTCGGTTGTGCGATGCCCGAAGGCGAACAAGGCCTGAATGTGGCGCGCAATATTGGCTTACTCGCCGGCGTTCCGTTTTCAACGGGTGCTGCAACGGTTAACCGCTTCTGCGGATCGTCACTTGAAACCATCAACATGGCGGTGCATGCCATTAAGGCCGGCAGCGGTGACTGCTTTGTGGCCGCTGGCATTGAATCCATGAGCCATGTGCCCATGGGTGGATTTAATCCATCGCTCAATCCCAAATTAATGGAACCCGAAGCAGCTGCGTACATCGGCATGGGTATCACGGCTGAGAATCTGGCGCGCAAATATAAAATTACACGCGAGCAGCAAGATGCGTTTGCTCTGAGCTCTCATCAAAAAGCCATTACCGCACAGGAAAAGGGATGGTTCAAAGATGAAATCATTTCGGTGGCGGCTGTGCAAGCCGATGGTTCCACCAAGATGGTGGATCGCGATGAAGGTCCGCGTGCGGATTCCACAATTGAAAAATTGGCATCCCTTAAACCCGCATTTGAAAAGGGTGGCACTGTAACCGC
>Ga0210019_1000098_pt1 | contig 119250 bp, 118 predicted proteins | sample CryGeyCG2114_020_2_FD_183969 | JGI IMG/M metagenome (GOLD analysis project Ga0210019, IMG submission 183969) | Groundwater microbial communities from aquifer - Crystal Geyser CG11_big_fil_rev_8/21/14_0.20 (SPAdes) (version 2) | ecosystem: Environmental > Aquatic > Deep subsurface > Groundwater...
TGTTTGATAGGCAATTATTGTTTTGCCGATAAAAAAACCCATCACCATTCCCAAAACAATATATAATATCGCCGGCGGCAGATGCGCCGTAGAAAACGCCATTTTGAAAACCGGCAGCAGGTTATCCCAATCTACATAGATAAAAGCTTCTTCTCCGCCAAAATGCACCTGGTGTGCCATCATGCCGAAAGGATGCAGGAAAATATATCCGAAAACGGCGCCAAAAAATGTGCTGAAAAATAAGCTGTGCTTCTTCATAAAATTTCTTTTTTTATATTATACCGCGGAATAAGCAGCCCGGACAGGAAAAAATATTCTATCATAAGATATAGACTTATTTATTGCCCCGGCAATAAAACTATGGTAAACTTTACGCATGAAAAAAATCGCCTACGTGCTAGCCGCCATTTCCCTGATTATCGCTTCTTATCGCTGCGGCCCGGTAAAGATCGATAAAAAAACGCCGCGACAGCCGGAAAGCATGGATGCCTCCCTTGAGTCCGCTAACGGCGCGATACAAGAAGAAACTATCGGCGAGAAAAAGCCGAAAAAAGAAGTCGCGATATATATAACCGAATGGTGCTATTACTGTAAAGAGCTGGAGAAGCTTCTAAAGAAAAATAAGATAGAATACAAGCGGTTCGATATAGAAGAAGACCCCGCGGCGCTGGAAGAATTTCACCGCCTGGGCGGCCGGGGAGTACCCCTGATCAAAATCGGCGCAAAACTCATAAACGGCTATAGCCCAAGCATGATACTCAAAGAATACAATTCAAATTAACAAGCCGAGCAAACCCCATCCGGAAAAAATCTTTAATACTTTCTTTTTAAGATAAAAAAGCACAATTCCAAAAGCCTGCCTTTATCCATGGGGATATTTTTTATCTCTCTTATCGCGCCATTAATCAAGCCGTCTGAAATATCCAGCGCCTTATCCCTGCCGAACATAGAAAGATAAGTAAGCTTGCCTCTTTTTTTGTCGCTTAATAACCTGCCCTTAAATGTCTTTTTATCGCAGGATACATTAAGCAAATCATCCGATATCTGATAAACCAGCCCTAATTTATTGCCGAAAGAGCCCAATTTTTTAAGTTCTGCCGCATTTAATCCCTTGATAATTCCGGCGATTTTCACGCAAGCCGAAAGCAAGGCCCCGGTTTTTGCCATGTATATATCATTAAGCCGCCCTGCCGGAATTTTTTTCTTTCTTACCAAATCCAGGTCATCTGCCTGTCCGGCAATTAGATTATTTACCGCCACCGCCAGCTCTGACAATATTTTTGATTTTAATTCCGCGCTAAAGGCGCTGTCACGGCATATCAGCGCATAGGCGCGGTTTAATAGGGCATCTGATGCCAGAAGAGCAATATCCTCCCCAAAAACTTTATGCGCCGTAGGCCTTCCTCTTCTGTAATCATCGTTATCCATTAAGGGGAGGTCATCCTGAATAAGGCTGAATACATGCACAAACTCCAAAGCCGCGGCTACCCTCAGCGCGTCTTGATTAATCTTCTTGCCCAAACTCTCAAGGGTAACTAAAAATAGCGCCGGGCGCAGCCGCTTGCCTCCGGAAAATACGGCATACGCGACTGCCGAATCGACTTTTTTATTTCCGAAAGAAACAACTTTCCTGATAAAAGAATTAACTTGCCCAGATAGATGTTTTATGTATGCTTCTATTTTCATGGACGGCTATATTATTTTCGGCAGCAGCTACTCAACGGAAATAATTTTCACCTGAAAAATAAGCGTTTTTCCGGCTAAAGGATGGTTTAAATCAATCGCCACCGCCTGCTCCTTGACTTCAACAATGCGCGCCGGAAAAACCTGGCCGTTCGGAGACTGAAGCTGAAGATAGACATCGGCTTTCGGCTCGAAATCTTTAGGCATGGCCGATTTTGGGAAATCCTGGAATGCTTTTGGGTTAATTTCACCATAGCCATCCTTAGGCAAGACGGCGATTTCTTTCTCATCGCCTGCCTTCAACCCCTCCAACTGGCTGGCCAAACCGGGAATAATCTGCCCTTTGCCATGCACATACTGAAACGGCCCTCTGTCTTTGGAGCTATCTATTATTTCGCCATCCACCATAAGCGTATAGTCAAATTTTACGCTGCTTCCCTCATGAATCACCATATCTTCTCCTTTCGCCTTTAGCGTAAATAAAAACAAACCCGCCATTAAGCATGCTACTATAATATTAAGCTTATTTTTCATAATCCTCCCCCGGCAGCACAAATAAAAAAAACCGCAGCTGCTTGTCAATATGTTTGTCAAAAGATTCCGGATTAAACCGGGCGGCATTTAGAGGTTAATTCACTAATTTTATTAAGCAGTTCTTCCACGTCAAACGGCTTGCTTAAAACGGCATCGGCGCGCTTAAGTATATTAGCCGGTGATTCCCCCGCCTTTTTTGTAAAAACATTCTCCATTTCGGCATTTAATTTATTCAGGTCTATGCCGGTAATAACAATAACTTTAAGCGAAGGAAAACCGGCCCTGATATAGCGCAATACATCATATCCGCTCATTCGCGGCATCTTTAAATCTAAAATAACCAGAGAATATCCCCTGCCTCCTATACGGCTTATCCCGCTCCTGCCGTCGAAAACCGTATCCGCTATATAATTTTCCTGGCGTAATATCTCCGCAAGCTCAAGGCAGAGCTCTTCATCATCGTCTATTATAAGCAGTTTTGGTTTATCCATAATAAAAGCTACAAATCTTTTTTTAACGGCAGCCCTATAGAAACTGTCGTGCCCTTATCCTTTTCGCTCTCAATATTTATCGTGCCCTTGTGAAGGTCCACAATCTGCTTGCACACCGTCAAACCCAGCCCCATTCCCCGGACCTTAGTGGTAAAAAACGGCTCAAATACCATGGAAATCTTCTCTTCTTCTATGCCTGAACCGTTATCGCTAAAAATAATAACAAACCTGTTTTCCTTGCCGCAACAGCTCAGCTCTATGACTATGCTGCCTTTTTTATCTTCAAAAGACTGGTAAGCATTATCCAGCAAGTTGGAAAAAAGCTCATTTATCTGCAGGCTATCGGCTTCGATAAGCAGGCCGCGTCCGCAATTAGACTTCATTTTAACATCCACTTCCCAAGCGATATATTTTTTCTTAAATCCGCTGATGCACTCTTCCAATACACTATGAATATCCGTGCTTTCATAAGCAGGAGAATTCAGTTTGGCATAGTTGAGAAAATTCTTTATAATCAAGTCGCACTCGGCTATTTTTTTATCTATATTCTCAAGGTGCGAATCAAGCAAGGCATTCTGCCTTTTTCTTCTGATATTATAGGCGGCAATCTTGATGGCGCCCAAAGGATTGCGTAATTCATGCGCGAGAGAGGCCGAAAGCTGGCCGATATCGGACAATCTTCTCCTGATTTCCAGCTCTTTATTGACTATGCTGAGCTGTTCGGTCCTTTTTCTTACCTCTTTTTCCAGGTGCTCATGATAATCACGCAGGTTCTCCTCTGCTATCTTGCGCTCGGTAACATCGCGGTATATAGAACGGCTGTATAAAATATTCTCTTTGCCATCGTGCACAACCGAGGCATTTAAACTTACATCAAGCATGGAACCGTCTTTTCTCTTAATACGGATTTCCTTATTGTGCACGCTGCCGGAATTTAAAAGCTGGTCATATATCTTTTTTGCCTCGCATAAGTCACCATCGAAATACACGCCAAAAACAGACTTGCCGACAAGCTCTTCTTTTGAATAACCGGTATTGCGTAAAAAAGCATTATTGCACTCAATGATATTCTTTGTTTTTAAATCTACGGAGGCAAACATATCCGGGGCATTGTCATAGAGGTCTTGATATTTTGCCTCGCTTTCCCTTAACAGCTCATCGCGCCTTTTCTGCTCGCTGATATCGGTATAGATTACCACAAGCTCGCCGCAAGGCAATTTATAGACATAATTTTCATACCAGGCGCTCAGCCGCTGGTCTTTGTATAAAGCAGCCGGCAAATACCCGGCCCTGCCCGTTCTCCAGACATTCTGAAAAACCCTAAATAAGCCAAAATCCTTGACTCCGGGGAACACCTCCGAAACACGCCTGCCTAAAACATCCTCTCTTTTTACTCGGCTCAATCTTTCCGCGGCATGATTAAAATCCTTAAATATAAAATCTTCGCCGCCATCTACAGCTTCGTATAACGCGACTCCGCTATACATGTTTTCAAAAATTTCCCTGAACCTAAGCTCGCTTATCTTTAAGTCTTCGAGCGCCTTATTGCGCTCCAGCATAACCCTGTCAAAGGTCTCCCCCATGCGAAAGCCTATGCGCGAAATTATAATCCCGACCAATAAAGCAAATACAGTTATCGCCGCGGTTGAGAGCATAACGTTATTTATCGCATAATCAACAAAGACAAAATACTGTAATATACTTTGGATAATACTGGTGGAAACGACCAGGGGAACAAAAATACGCAATAATCTGGCGCTGGTACTTTCTCCGGCAAAATATACCAGGGGGACAGCGCTATCGCCTGCCATAGAAACCAATGCTATGCCGGAAAGCAGAAAAGCAATAGCAGTAGTTATTGCCATGGGTACCGCTTCCGCCGAGCTATAAAGCAGGGGATGGCCATAGATATAACCTAATATAAATGTAAAAGCTATAATAGAGACAATAACTCCCAAAATTCCCGCAATATTTTTCGGTGCTCCTGGATGTTTTAGGCGCTTTTCCTTCAATAAAATAAAGAGGGTTGCCATTCCTGCCAAACAAAAATTAAACCCGGTCATATGAGACATTATATTGACGGGAATATCGCCCAGATTAGACTTGCTCTCCACAAAGATATTTTCAAAACTGCTATCCGGCATAATGAAGTATTCAATAAATTTTAAAAATCCAAAAAGAGTTATGCCGCTTATCAAAAAAATAGCGGCAGCCCTCTTATATCCGGCCAATAAACCGCGCGCGTACGCTGTGAACACCAGCACCAAAACAATAAAACAGGCTGCCGTACTCTGCGCCATAGGGATATATGCCGCGCGCGCGCTTGCTAAAACAGTAAAATTTAATAGGTGGCCAAAAAAACCAAAAATGGCTAAAACTAAAATGCATAAACTACATGCGATGATAATATTATTCGGTGATTTTTTCATACCGCTGCGAAGATTTATTTTTTTGTTGCTTTGAGGTGTTCTTTCGCGGTTTTTAAGCGCTCCGAGAATTTGTTTTTCTTAAACTCCGAAGTCCAGCGGCGGATAATCATCCAGCCGCCGAAACGCATCAGGTCATTACGCCAGTGCCTGTACCATTTTCGCCATCCCAACTGCATGTTATGCAAAAAGAAAATAAGAGCGGGAAAAGAAATTATCTGAAGCACTACCATGAACATATAACGGAATTGATAAAATTTACCCATTATTTTTCTGATTGACGCCTGCATATCTTCGGCGGTAAGCGGGCTATCCGGTTCAAAAAGAGGAAAATTCCCGTCGTAATATTCCCAGCCCATATCGGCAAGCGGATAAACCCTGTTTTGCGCGAGCAGCCTTTTTCTAAGCTCCGTACCCGGCAGAGGCCCTGCCAAAAGGACCTGTACTGTGTCAATTTTTGCCTTTTTGATGAATTTCTTAAACTGCTTCACCCGCTCTTCGGCGGACATCTTAAAATCCACGCCTTCCTTAACCGGATAGGCGAAAATGAACATACCGTGCACTAAAAATCCGAATTTATGAAATACTCTGGCAAGGGCTACCATTTCCTCCGGGCTTATGCGCTTATTCATCGCTTTTAATTCCTCGGCAATAGGCGATTCAAAACCGATTGCCACCGTATCAATGGCTGCCCGGCGCATAGCGGAAAGCAGCTCCGTATCTTTTGCCTTATCCAGCCTTATCTGCGCGGTTATCTCAAGCCGTACGCCGATAGCCTCCTGATAATGTTCAAGCATCCCGCAGAACCTTATTGTCTCATCGCGCTGCTGGCCAAAAAGGTCATCTACGATGAAAAAATTCCTGGCATCCTTTGTCTCAACAAGATAACTAATATTTTCCATAAGCCGCTCAGGAGAAGCGCACCTTGGCTTACCCTTTACGGTACAAAATTCGCAATACATTTCACAGCCGCGGATCCTGCCTACGGGATAAGTTTTAATCTTAGCATACCTAACCAAAGAAAAATTAGGCAAAGGAAGCCGGTCAAAATCAGTTATGGGCTCCCGCGGCCGGGTATAAAAAACCTTCCCTTCTTTCGCGTAGGCGATACCGCGGATATCAGCCGCATCGCCGCCCCTTTCCAGAACGCGAAGAAGCTCCTTGGCAGTATATTCGCCTTCACCTAAAACAATATAATCTATACCGGAATCAAGCGCCTCTTTTATGTTCTCATCAACAAAATGCTGGCCTCCGGCTATAACAACAACACCCTTGGCTTTATAAAAGGCGGCTATTTCATAGAGACGGGGTATCGTGCTTGTAAGGCCCCCATACAACCCCACAACATCAGCCGGCCTCTGCCTCTGCAAAAATTCATGGTCCGCGCCTATGCTGTCTGTTTTTGGCCCGTGGCGGCGAAGGTTATTCTCATCAATAACCTCCACATCCCACCCTTCCATTTCGCTGACGCTGCTGGCAACGCTTACCGGCCCTAAAGCGGTAGTTTTCTTGGCTATATCAGAATAGACGTTGAAAGCGGGATAAGCCGGTATTACAATACGCAGCCGATACCTTTTTCTTGATATATTAATCATAACCCGTTTATATCTCCTTTTTTATTTATTAATATTACAAATATATTTTATATTTTAGGTAAATTTGGGTCCGCGGAAGATTTTATCTTCGCGTTTATCTCCCTTAAGTGCCCTTCAATAAGCATAAATTCTTCAGATAAAGCTCCTCTTACCGCGTCTCTAATTATACCCTTGAGCCACTCACTAAGGGCGATTATCAATATTCCGAAAAATAAAGCGTAGGCAAAGAGCTCCGGCATTACTCCTTTTAATGTTTCAAAATAAGTTATGTAAAACAAAAGCGCCACCGAAATGGCTACCAGCAGGCCCCAGGACTTCTTTTTCGATTTAGGCATCTTTCCGCTCCCTTCTCTAGGGAATTTCTTCCCCCGGGTATATTGTACAGTAAAATATAAATATTCTCTATTGTTTTTCTTGTATTATCCGCTTAGAAACCATTCTAAACACTTACAATATATCCGCCGTATCATTTTGTCAAGATAATAATAGGCGTAAATAATTCTTGACAAAATACGCCGATATTATATACTTAGGGTGTATGAGATTTGCAGCAAATAAGGTGGAGTATCGAGTAGTTTGTGACGCAAGGTAAAAAGTACCGCTGCCTTGCTTTTTTTTGTTTCTACCGTTGTTCGCTGGCAAATCTGCTTAGAAAAGGAGGAGTAAAGTAATGGCAAAAGGTAAGGTAAAATGGTTCAGCAACCAAAAAGGTTATGGCTTCATTACTCCGGAATCGGGTAGTGACGTATTCGTACACTATAGCGCAATCCAAGGCGATGGCTACAAGACTTTAAAAGAAGGCGACGAAGTTGAGTTTGAGATAGAAAAAGGCCCAAAAGGCGATCAGGCTACAAACGTAGTAAGAATATAAAAGGCAGTTGCTAGAATAAAGCCCGGAGTTTTCATTCCGGGCTTTATTTTTTTGCCGCTGCAATCTCGGATATGAGGCTGCGGCGCAGTTTTTTCGTGGCTGTTTTAGGCAGTTCATCAAAATATAATTCAAAGCCGCTTATCCTTTTATATTCGGCAAGGTCCCTGCCTAAGTTTAAAATTTCTCCGGATATTTTCTCTTTTATCTTCTCTTTATCGCCTCTTTGGCTCTTATCAAAGGCTTCAAGTTGAGGGACGATAACCGCGTAGACTTCCTCAGTCCCTTTTCTCATCCCCCGCTCGGCACTGCGGCTTAAAACGCATATTTCCTTTATATACGGGCTCTTGCCTATCACTTCCTCCACTTCTTCCGGAAATACTTTTTTACCGCCGCCAAGCACGATTAAATTGCGCGCCCTTCCTGAAATATGCAAAAAACCAGACCTATCCAAATAACCGATATCCCCAGTATGCAGCCAGCCGTCTTTTAAGATTTCCCGGGTTTTCTCCTGATTCTGAAAGTAACCTCTCATCACATGCGGCCCGCGCGTGACTATTTCACCGCTTTGCGCGTTAGGATTGTCTTTTTTAATTTTTACCTCTACTCCCGGCAGCGGCCTGCCCACTGAGCCGAATTTATTATGCCTATAGCTGTTTACGCTTATAACCGGGGCGGTTTCGGTAAGGCCATAGCCCTGAAGCAGACGAAACCCCAGCGCGTTAAAACCTACCTCCAAGTCAGTGTTTAAAGGCGCGCCTCCGCTTACAAAACATTTTAAATTACCTCCAAACTCATCGTGTAATGCCGCGAATAAACGCCTCCCCATCCTTATGTTTAATTTAAGCATGGCTTTGGAAAATGAAAAAAGCGCATAGAATGATTTACGCTTTAAATTATCCATCCTTTCTGCCTTACGCATAATACCGTCATAAAACATTTTCAGCACCAGGGGAACGGCAATCATGAAAGTAGTATGTGTTTCTTTCATCAGGCCGATAAGCTCGCTGGCCTTAAGCGTTGAGGCATAGGTAATGCATGCCCCGGAATAAAGAGGCAGAATCAACCCTCCGGTCATCTCCAGCATATGATTAAGCGGAAGTATTGAAAGCAGCCGATCGCTATTAGAATAACAAATAACCCCGCTTAAGGCAGAGACCTGAAACAATAAATTTTCATAACTAAGCATAACCCCTTTTGCCACCCCTGTCGTACCCGAAGTATAAACTATTAAAACAGTATCCTGAGCATATACCGGCCTGTTTTTTTCCTCTCCCTCCTTAAGCCGCAGGCCCTTCAATTGTATAATACCGTCTCTTTCGCTCTCATCCAGCAATATTATGTGTTTAAGATAAGGCAAGACAAACTTTAAATTATCCAATAAGCCCAGGCATTTTTTACTGACAAATATACACACCGCGCGGCTGTCGTTTAAAATAAACTGCACTTCTTTTTCTGTAAGCTTAACATCTATAGGCACTACTATCGCCGCGGCCGATATTGCCCCAAAAAAAGCAACCGCCCATTCCGGCCGGCTTTCGGAAAGTATAGCCACGCGCTCGTCTTTTACGATGCCCAATTTAATCAACGTTGATGAAACATCTACCGCGCGCCTGCCCAAATCTTCATAAGAAAGCCTGCGGAATGAGCCGTCTTCGTTTTTAATCTGCAGGGCGATACGCCCCTGGTGCCTGCGGTTTATCGCCTCCAGTATCTCGGCTATCGTCAAATTTTTAGAAAGCAATCTTTCAGCCATTTACTTATTCACCTCCTGGCCAATGATGTTTTAAGCCCCTCCCAACCCCCGGCTTGGAAGTCGGTTTGCGGTTTCCTAACCGCGGGGGTTGGGCCTGCTATTAATGCCGCTCGCTTTGTGAATGGTTTTCTCTAACGGGATAAACGCTGTGCGGGGCAACTTTTATATTTTTCCCCACAACCGTTCCGGCGGCAATAAGCGCCCCCTCGCCTATTTCCGCCCCCGCCAATACTGCCGAATTAAGCCCGATAATCGCGCGTTTTCCTATTTTGACTTTCTTTAAAATAAGCCGGCCGCGCTCAAAAGAATGGCATATTACGGTGGCATGGCCCCCAATAACCGCCTCATCCCCTATCTCCAATAAAGATAAATCAGCGCAGATCTTGGAATTTATCTGGACGTTCCTGCCGACTTTAGCGCCCATTAAACGAAAGAAAAAACTCGCCAGCGGCGTGAGTAAAACAAAATCCATAAAGGTAATAGAAACCAAAAGGTATAACGCGTTTACAAAAGCCCACCGTGCCATGCCCAGAGTAGCAACCCGGTACTCCCCTTCCTTTAGATTCAGCCGGAAAAGAATCCTTATTATCCCAATCAAGGATATAAGCGTTATCCCGTAGATAAAATACGCGCTGGTCAACGAAAGGCTCAAGAAAAATACTCTCAGAAAAAGCGCGTAATTTACGGATTTAAACCATACGTAAAAACAAATCGATATTCCGGGATATATAGCCAAGGCCATAATCAAAATCGCCAAAAAATACATACCTAGAGTAAACAAAAGCTGAAAAACGGCAGCCCTTAAAGACTTAAAGCCCATTCACTCCCCCTTTTTTGTCAAAGTTTCATCAAACCAGCCGAGTATCAAATCATTCATGAGAACGGTATTTTTCTCTATCAGCCTCTCGGCATGGAGGCCGTTTTTTATTATCTTGATCCGTTTTTGTTTTACATCGGCGGCATTATAAAGCATCCTGGAATGATAGTCTTTTATCACCCAATCGCTTGAGCCGTGTATAAAAAAGATGGCGCTATTTTTTATCTTTTTTATTTCCCTAAGCGGCTCCGGCTTATCAAGAAGAATATTGCCGATATTGGCGCCTTTGCCTTCCCAGCCGCAATCAATGTTTCCTTTTAAATCCAGGAGCATCTCCGGCTCCCAAAAATGATAATCTATCTTCCAAAAACTGCAGGGGGCGCTGATTAATACCATACTTTTTACGATACGGCATCTTGCCGCCGCGTTTATGGAAGCGGCCGCCCCGAGAGAAAAAGCAAGTATGCCTATAGCCTTGTATCCCTTCGACTGCGCGTAATGCAAAACAGCCAAAACATCCAGGTGCTCTTTAGCCGACCATAAAAATTTCCCCTTGCTTTCACCATGGCCCCTGAAATCAAAAACTATTACATCATGCCGCGATGCGGCGATACCGGCGGCCCGGCCTATCCATCTATCCTTGCGGCTGTTAAAAAAACCGGGACAGACCACAATTAATGATTCAAAGCCTCTTTTTATATGTGAGGCGGAAATCTCTATGCCGTCGCTGGTGAGTAAATTAAAAGAGGCCTGCGCGCCGATATGGGAACTATCTTTTTTTAGTATAGGCATAGGTTAAATTTATCTTACTTTATTTATATTTGCGTAGTATAATTATTCTACTACGCAAAATTAATAGAAGCGCCGTTATGTATTGCTCTTACGAAGGAGAATAGCTTAATTATAAAACAATCCGCGAGATAAATAAACATAATTTTTAAACATGCGAGGTGCCTATGCCGTATGATACCGCGATTGAAAAATCATGGCAGGAATTGGAAAAACTAAGTGGTGAAACTAATTTCAGCGTATATTTCATGAATGATGAGTACACTGTGGATACGAAGGCGCGGGAAATTCTTTCTTTATCATGCAACGTAAGGACAAAAGATTACCTGACCATACTCCTCCTGCATTATCTTGCGCGCAGCATAAAGGGCTTAGCGAAAATATCCGAAGAATGGATATCTTTTAAGCTGCTGCCGGGGGGCGACGGATACTACCCCACCTTCAAAAAACGCGTTATTGACAAGATACTGCGTAAATACGGCCAGCACCCCGAAGCCCTGCTGGAATTAATCGAACGCTTTAATGCTAAAAGAACACAGATTGCCGATATCAGCGTTGTTATAGAGGCCTTCAAAGGCGTACCGGTACTGCTTACCGCCTGGAAAGGCGATGATGAATTCTCCCCTGAGATAAACGTTCATTTCGATAAAAGCATCTGTGATATTTTTTGCACGGAAGATATCGTAGTTATGTCGGAGGCTATCGCGGGTAGGATTTAATTATAGTTCTCTGCGCGCTTCCAGCGCCTTCATTATCGTTCCTCCGTCAGCATATTCAATATTACTGCCCAAAGGAATACCCATGCCTATACGGCTGAGCTTTATATTACGGCCCTTAAGAAGACGGCTTATATACAAAGCAGTCGCCTCTCCTTCCGTATCCGAATCGGTGGCTATAATCAATTCTTTGGCCGGCCCGCTATCTAATCTTTTGACTAAATTACTTACTGTTAAATCCTCCGGCCCGCGGCCGTCTAAAGGCGAAAGCGCCCCCAGCAATACATGATAGACGCCCTGAAAACCGCCTGCCTTTTCGATCGCAATCACATCCCTGGGATCTTCTACAACGCAAATTATCCCTTTATCGCGGCGCTGGTCCCTGCAGATACTGCAGGTTTCTTCTTCGCTGATATTATGACAGATGGAGCAGAATTTTATACTCTCTTTTAATTTAATCATATCTTCGGAAAATACTTTTATCTCATCCAAAGAAAGTTTATTTAAAACAAAATGCGCCATGCGCTCGGCGCTCCTTCTGCCTACTCCCGGGAATTTCATGAATTTATCAATAACCCTGCGCAGAACTTCCGGAATTGACATAATCTTATTCCTTCCTGAACCTGTTTACGATTTTTCCCTTAAATGCCTCGATTGCCGATGATATAGACGGCTCTATCTCCACATCCTGGCCTTTAGGTTTATCATCGGAAAGCACAAAATTCACCCTGAGGTCAGCATCAAGGGCGCGGCTTAAAGCTTCTTCTATCATGCGGCTATTCTCTCTGCGCTCCAGGACATCTTTATGAAATTTATACTCCGTAGGCAAACCGATAAGCAAAACATTATTTTCTACTTTCAAAGGGTTGCCTTCGTTTAAATAAGTGGCGATAGACATCTTGGCCTTCGATATCTTATCAATAACCGCCTGCCATATATTCATTATGTTTTCCATGACAACTATTTTTTTAGGCTCTGCTTTTTTACTTTCATCCGGCTGGGCATTATTTTTAGGCGTTGATACCGGTGAATTAACAGGCTTATCCTTAAGCGATACCGGTTTCTGCGGCGGCGGCTGTATCTGACTTTTAGGCTTGGATACCGCGGCAGTTATTTCAGGCGGTTTATCCTTCTCCGTGCTGGCCGGCCCTTTGTCCTGTGTCGCGCCAATCAAATTTATTATTGCCATCTCCAGCACTATACGCTGTGATTCTATGGCCCTGAACATACTCTGGCTATCTGCCAAAATATTTATCGATCTCAATATATCGGCAAGCGCGATCCTCTCCGCCTGAAGCAACAGCTCTTTTTGCAGCTCTCCGGAAACATCCATGTATTTTTCAAGCCCGGACTTAACTATTTTAGCCACCATTAAATTGCGGAAATATTCTATCAGCCCGGAAATCAGTAAAGCGGCATCTTTTCCGCTGCGTAAAAAATCATCCGCCATGCTTAAGGCCTCTGAAATATCTTTATTTATAATCTTATCCGTCAGAGAAACCAGCAAGTCATCTTCAACAATGCCCAGTATCGAAATAACATCATCCAAGGTTATTTTTTCTTTGGAAAAAGAAGCAAGCTGATCCAGCACTGATTCGGCATCTCTCAAGCTCCCTTCCGAAGAACGGGCCATCGCGAATAAAGCATTCTTCTCTATTTTAATGCCTTCCTTTCCGGATATCTCTTCTAATTTTCCCATAATCGCCAGAGTAGATATGGGGCGGAATTCAAACTTCTGACAGCGGGAGCGTATGGTAGAAATTACCTTATTCAGGCTGGTTGTGGCGAATATAAATTTTACATGCGGCGGGGGCTCTTCCAGTGTCTTTAGAAGAGCGTTAAAACCGTCAGTAGTTATCTGATGTACTTCATCTATTATATAAACTTTGAATTTAGCGTAACTGGGGGCGAACTTAACGCTCTCGCGCAGGTTTCTGATATCGTCTATACCGCGGTTGGAGGCGCCGTCTATCTCGATAACATCCAGGCTTCTGCCTTCGGTTATTTCCGTACAAGCGGGGCATTTTCCGCAAGGACTAACCGTGGGGGCATCTTTGCAATTTAACGATTTTGCCAATATTCTGGCGCAAGAAGTCTTACCCACTCCTCTAGGGCCGGAAAATATATAGGCGTGGGCGAGCTTGCCGGATTTGATAGCGCTCTTGAGGCTTTTTGCTACATGCTCCTGCCCGACCAATTCGTCAAAAGTTTGAGGGCGGTATTTACGCGCGAAGACTAAATAGGACATATTGTAAATGTAAAATTGAAAGTGTAAAATTCAAAACTGAACAATTAACTAAATGCCTTTAAAAAATCAGCGTTACGGCTGCTTCTATAGCGTCGGAATCAAAGTCATGAATTCTATCAATATGGCGCCAGCCTAAATTTGCTTCCAGATAGCTTTTTATGGGAATACTCAACCCCAGCGCCACTTCATTGCGCACGCCTTCGCTTAACCTAAAACTATAGGTAAATTCATCCGATAAATAAGCCGATATACTTTCTCCATCGCCCATGTCAAAAATGGGTAAACTTAAAGTAAGGCGCGTCTCTGCCTCAAAGGCATACTTAATACGGGGATGCCAAATATAATTGGCCCAGTCAAGGTTGTATCTGGCATACTGCAGGCTCTCTCCTAGATAAAGCCATTTGAACACATCAGCGCCTAACTCTAAACCTGTTTCTTTCTGCTCCAGTTTTCTGCTTTTGCTGAGATTGTTGCGCATCTCTATAAACGGTGTAAATTTTATCCGGGAAAACGTATCGCTGCCACGGCTATAGCTAAACTCGGCTTGGGCGCGCTTTATATATATACCGTGCGACTCGCGCAGCAAATAGCGGTAAGAATTTATCAGGTTAATTTTTGGCTTTTCCCATTCGGCGGATACCGATAAATTATCCAAAAACAAAACCGAAAAACACACAAAAAATAAACTTAAAAAATTTCCTTTTTTCATCTACTGCGATCGAATTTCGGAGATTTTATCTTCAATTATCTTGCGATGCTTATACTCGGAATCCTTAAGCTTTGTCAGGATATCCTCAATAGCGGAAGAATTATGTTTCTTAATCATTTCTTCATAGAAATCATACGCCTCTTCTTCCCGCTTTAAAGCGACGTTTAAAATTTCAAGCGGTGTCATTAACGCGCTCCTTTCGCTTTAGTTGGCCTTTCAGGTCGACGTATACAATTAGTGTGGGCAATTTTTTCCTTACTTCTCTACGGACGGTTCACTTCAAAAACTGGCGGGTAGTCGTGGACGGAAGTCGAACCCTACAAATCCTTGAAACAAGACTACTTATACCACTTTACCGTAAACGTAGTATGGGAGCGCTTATATCCCTAGGTGAACCCATCGACACTACCCTAGCATACAAAAAAGGAATATTGTCAAAACGTTAAAATCCCCTTACCTTTGGCGGCAAATTCTAATCTTGGACTTTCATCTGTGGATTCCAAACCACTTCCCACAAATGGCCGTCTGGGTCTTGAAAATATCCAGCATAGCCGCCCCAAAACGTATCGATAGCAGGTTTGATTATTTTTGCGCCTGCTCGTTTCGCCTGTTCAATAACATCGTCAACTTCTTTTTTACTGTTCACATTATGGCCAATTGTAAACTCTGTGGCGCTTGGTGACTGGAGTGAAATCCCTAAATCGTGAGCCAGACTTTCTCTCGGCCATAATGCGAGCTTCAATCCAGATTGTAATTCAATAAAAACAACCGCTCCATATTCAAACTCTTCGCCGATAATCCCCTCAGTCGGGAAGCCCAAACCGTCTCGGTAAAACTTGAGCGATTTCTTTAAATCGTCTACGCCTAATGTAATTACTGTTATTCGTGATTTCATATTCTTTCCTTCTTTAATCCCCTTCTCTAGGGTTCGCGTCCACAATTACACTAATTGTGGACTAAAAAACATTTCTTTTATCCTTCTGCGTCCTGTTGTGGACTTATAGAACCTTTCTTTTTGCCGAGCTTCTTTGAGCGTTTCGAACGATTCAGTATGAATTATATGATATGGTATATACGGCCGTGACGCTTTAACCCTGCCAGCATTATGCACTGCTAAGCGCTTATTAACATCGTCGGCAACGCCAGTGTATGTCCTTGTCTTTGCTTCATTCAGTAAAATGTAAAGGTAATGCATAATCACCTTATGGCGGATCCGCCTCGCCAGCTTTGCTGGCGGGCGAGATCTCGCCATTTTTCGCAAAGCGAAAAATGGCGGAGAGACTGGGATTTGAACCCAGGGACCCGGTTACCCAGGTCAATTGCTTAGCAGGCAACTCCGTTCGACCGCTCCGGCATCTCTCCTAAAATTTGCTATAAATTTAATGCGGCAAATTTTATGCCGAACAGCTGCAAGTAGATTTCAAAGAAATCTACGAAGCGTTTAGCTGTCGGCAAAAAAATAACAAAATTCATCGCGTTTAAGCACGGAGTAAAATCTTCTTTATGAAATAAAATTCGTCCCGAAGCCTGCGCAGTCCCGAATTGTCGAAACAAGCGCTTAGGCGAGGGAAAATTTATTTTCTCTTCTTCTTAAAGAATTCCGTCAATAAGAAACCGCATTCTTTGCCAAGAACGCCGTTTTTAACCCTAATTTTATGATTTAATTTATTGGTTCCGGCAATATTCATAACCGAGCCGCATGCCCCGGTTTTAAGATCATCCGCGCCGTAAACAATTTCTTTTACGCGCGCAAGCACAAGGGCTCCGGCGCACATCGAACAAGGCTCAATTGTAACATAGATAGAGGCGCCTACCAACCACTTGCCGCCTAATAAACTCGCCGCCTGGGTGATGGCGATCATTTCAGCATGCGCGGTCGGATCTTTTAATTTTTCAACCTGATTATAGGCGCGGGCGATAATCCTGCGCTGATGGACAATAACAGCGCCTACCGGCACCTCATCTTCAGCAAACGCTCTCTCGGCTTGTTTAAACGCCTCTGACATATATATGTCGTCAATTTTTCCCAATTATTCTCTCTTGACTCTAAATTCTGATTTTCTGCGCCCAGGTGGATTCGAACCACCAACCCTCAGTTCCGTAGACTGATGCTCTATCCAATTAAGCTATGGGCGCGAGATTTTTATGATTTTTATAACGGGGTTATTTTATTTGGCCGGCTTTCAGTAACAAATCCTGGCGGCTAATCCCTAAATCCTTAAAAGCCCCTTCCTTGTCAGAATGGTATTTACGGCAGAAAGAGGTTACCGCGCCTATAGTAGATATATTCTGCTCTGCCAGCGTCTGCAATACGGCGGATCTTAGCTTCGTTTCTTCAATAATCGCCTTTGGCGTCAAGCCGCTGACCAAGGCAAGCCTATCACGATAAACACTGCTCACTCCCGCCGCCACAAACTGTTTTGTAGGATAATCAAAGGACCAGAGAGATGAAAGAAGGACCATTTTTTTCTCAAGCCCGGCAGATTCAACCATCTCGCCCACGACCCTGTTTATCTTGCCATCTATGTTAAAACGACGCATTATCAAAAAAACATCAACTAAATTAATTAAGACCTCTGGGACATTCATCGGTTCGTTTTCCAGCCGCATTATTGTTTCGCGGGCGGTTGAGGCATGTAAAGTGCCCATGCAGTATTTTCCGATATTCATCGCTGTCATTAGATCAGCCGCCTCAGTACCTCTTACCTCCCCGACCACCACCCTATCGGGGCGCATCCTTAAGCTGTTTTTTACCAAATCAGCCGTAGTTACTTCTTCATCGCTTTCCAGGCGGGAACAATTCTGTTCCAAATCGCTGTTTAATTCTAATGTATCCTCAATAATAACAATCCTGTCTTCTTCGGGGATAAAACTAAACAACGCGTTGAGCAGCGTCGTCTTGCCTGTGCCGGGGCCGCCGGAAATTATGATATTCGCCGGTTTTACTCCCAGGCCCTCCACGTAAAGCCAGAGCTGGGCCGCGATATCAAAAGATAAAGTGCCGTTGTTTACCAAAGTGATTACGCTTAACGGTTTTTCTTTGGCGCGCGTTACGGTAATCTGAGGCCCAAAAGGTGAAAAAACAATATTAACCCTGCCTTTGACATTATAAAGGGCGACATTATTTATCTTCCTGATGTCTGTCCTGCCGGAAAAAATAATAAGCTTTCTTATGAATAAGTTCAATTCATCGGAAGAGGTGAACTTTTTATCAAACCGGATAAGCCCTTTGCCGGTATTATGTATAAAGATAGGGCCGAGGGAATTAATCATTATATCCTCTACCTGCGGGTCGTTAAGCAGCTCTTCGATCATGCCGTAAGAAAGAAAATCATTAAAAAAACTTTCCAGCTCGATGCCTCTTACTTTTTTTAGCAGGGCTTTTCCCCGCGGGCTGTTATAGACATCAAGAAAGACCCTAAACATCACGTCTTTTCTCTCTTCATGGTCCTGCATCAGGCTTATTTTTCCCACGAGATTATCCAATATTTCGTTTTCTATGGCGATCATTTCTTTATCCATTACAACTCCTTAATAACGGTAATCCGTATCAATCAGGGCTTAAAATATACGCCGGAATTGATACATACGCTTATTATTTATATCAGAAATTGAAGGAAAAAGCAATAAAATTACTTAACTATTTTGGGGTGATTTTAATTTCTATGGAAGGATTATTTTTTAAAGTGTTGTGTATCGGGCAGTTTTTAATAAATGAAATAAACGCTTCTTTTCTGCGCTCATCAAGCTTTATGTCTTTAAGGTCAAGGCCTATATCGATAGCTCTAAAACAAACCGGCTTTTCGCTGCCAAATTCGGCAGCAACGCTTATAGAGAATTTGCTGTCCTTAAATTCCGTATTAGCCAGATATTTACGGATATAAACTCCTACGCAACTACCTAAACTTGCCAACAGCGCATCCGGCGGACTGACACCCTTTCCCATCGTATCTATGGTAAACTCATAGTTTTTAGAAATTATCTTAAAAAGCGAATTACCGTCATTAATAATCTCTACTTTATACATTTTTTAAAAGCCCAATAAACCAGCATAATCGCTAAATGCAGGATATAGGCATAAATAAAAATACGGGCTGAATCAAAACTAAGCCATAACAGGAAAAATCCGGCTGTAATAAGAATTTCCCGTATTATAATCTTTTTTCTTTTTTTATTCAATTTTTATGTTAATTATTACTCCTGCGGATGAATCATCGGAACAAACGCCACCGGCAGTAGGTTTTCTTTTTTTATCCCCGAATCCGTCTTGGTGATACGATAAAGCTCCTGAAAAAAAGACCCCACCGGGATAACCATTCTACCGCCTGTTTTTAACTGCCTGATTAATTCCTCGGGGATTTCATCGGGAGCGGCGGTAACAATGATGGCATCAAACGGAGCCTGCTCCTTCCACCCCTGATAGCCGTCGCCATGCCTGACTTCTATATTATTATAACCCATCACTTTGAGCCTGTTACGCGCCCGGTCGGCAAGCGGCTTTACTATTTCTATGGTATAAACCTCTTTTACTATCTCGGCAAGCACCGCCGCCTGGTATCCGGAACCGGTCCCGATTTCAAGAACGCGGTCGTTACTGCCCAGCCCTGCCGCCTGAGTCATAAAAGCGACGATATACGGTTGGGATATTGTCTGGCCGTAACTGATAGGCAAAGGCCGGTCCTCATATGCCATCCTGGATAATGACTCGGGCACAAATAAATGGCGCTTAACCTTTGCCATCACCTCCAACACGGCCTTATCGCTTATGCCGCGCGCCGCCAGCTGTTCCTTAACCATCTCCTGCCTTCTAACGGCGTGCATTTCCTCTTCGGGAAGCGCGGCGGTGCCGATCAGGCTGAAAATCACTAAAGCAGAAAACATAAATCTAACCATTTTTCCTCCTTTGGCGCAGGCACGAAAGAAAATATACAGGCACGCCGCTTAACAATAAAAACAGGCCAAAAATAGACGGCAGCGGATTAAAAATAAGCGCATTAATAAAAAGTGCGGCACAGATTAAGGCAAAAACAGCCGGTGTGGCGGGATAACCCGGCACCTTATACGGACGGTTTAAACCCGGGGATTTTTTTCGTAATACAAAAATACCTGCCGCTGCGGCGGCAAAAAATAACCAAACCAGTATGCCGGTAAAAAACAGCAGTTTATTAAAATTCCCGAGCGCTATTAAAAGCAGGCACCAGGCGGCATTTATTGCTATCGCCCTTTGCGGCACGCCGTGCTTTGAGCTTAATTTGGCGATGGAAGAAAAAAACGGGCTGTCTTCGGAGGCGGCAAAAGTGATTCTCGCGCCGGTAATTATCATGGCGTTGATACTGCCGAGGCTGGCGGCAACCACCAAGGCCTCAAAAATCTTCCTGCCCCCCGGGCCGTAAAGAAGATTAAATATATCCGAACCGATAATGGCGGATGCCGACAAATCCTTAACCGGCATCATGTAAATGTAGAAAAAATTCACCGCAAGATACAATAAAGTAATAATTAATATTGCTATAATCAACGCCCGGGGAATTGTTTTTGCCGCCGCATTTGTTTCCTCGGACATAAAGGTATTTTCATGCCACCCGCCGTATGTCCAGAGTATCGGTATTAATGCCAAACCCAGCGCCCGCAAAATGTTGCCGTCTAATGAAACGCTGCCTGCAAAAAAATGCGACATATCGCCCCTGCGAAAAATAAATCCTGATAATATTATACTGATAAGTGCGGCAATATTTAAGGCGGTAAAAACATTGTGCACTTTTTTACCGCCTCTTAAACCGAACATGTTTATACAGGAAAGAAACAAAACAATGAAAACCGCCATCGGCTTAATAAAAGACGCGTTGATTGATAAGAATGACTGGAGGTATTCTGCTCCGATAAAGGCGACCGCGGCGATAGAACCGGTGCGGATGGCGAAAAATTCCGCCCAGGCAAATAAAAAAGCGGGTAATTTTCCGTAAGCTTGGCGCAGGTAGATGTAATTGCCCCCTGTTTTTGGGAAAGCCGCGGAAAGTTCAGCGTAACAAAGAGCACCCAGAAGGCAGATTATTCCGCCTAACAACCATGCCGCAAGAATAACCGCCGGATGAGACAAATATCCCGCCACCTCTGCCGGCGTGCGGAATATACCGACACCGACCACAATAGCGGTGATAATCGCCACCGAATCCCACAGCCCTAACGCCTGCCTAAAATCCGCCCGCCCCACGGGTGTACAACGGGTAAGATTACTCATATCTTAATGCTTCTATCGGGTTTAGGCGCGAGGCTTGCCGTGCGGGCCAGAGGCCAAAAACTACCCCCACAATTACGGAAAAAGCAGTGGCTAGAATGACCGAAGACGCAGAAATCCTTACCGCCCAGCCGGCAAAAGTTGTAATCAAAATAGCAACCCCGCTGCCGAGAATTATCCCGAATATTCCCCCGATACACGCCATTAATACTGCCTCAACCAAAAACTGGATCATTATGTCTCTATTCGTCGCTCCTATTGCCTTACGCAGGCCGATTTCCCGGGTGCGCTCGCTCACTGATACGAGCATAATATTCATAATCCCGATACCGCCGACTAACAGGGAAATCGCGGCAATGCAGCCCAAAAGCATAGACATTGTTTTAGTGGTTGCCTCAAGTGTTGAGCGGATATCCGCCATATTGCGAATTTGAAACGTGTCCTCTTCGTCCTTTTTTAGCCGGTGCAGCTTAACAATCAAATCGGAAATTTTCTCCTGCGCCTCATCCATCTTTTGCGCCTCAGCCACCTCCACATAAATCGCGTCTATATATTCCTTGCCTAAGAGCCGGAACATCGCCGTAGTTACCGGAATAAGTATCGTATCGTCCTGATCGCGGAAAGTGCTTGCCCCTTTTGTCGGCAGAACGCCGATCACCCGGAAATTCAACAGGTTTATCTTTATTGTTTCGCCCACCGGATTATCCTCGCCAAAAAGCTCGCGCGCCACAGTCGTACCCAGAAGCACTACTTTCTCGCGCATGCGCAGTTCTTCCTCGCTAAAAAACCTTCCCACCGCGGGGGTGGAATTACGCATGGTTTCATATTCGGTGCCTACGCCTTCAACCTGCGTATTCCAGTTTTGGCTGCCATAGACCACCTGCGCCCGGCCGCTTACCGAAGGGCTGACCCTACGCGCCACATCGCTTAGCCTATTGATTGCCGTAACATCGCTAAAAGTAAACCGGGTAACCGAACCCGCCTCCATAGCCACGCCATGCATCCGCATAGAGCCGGGCCTGACTACCAAAAGATTTGACCCCAAGGAAGCCAGCTGCTTTTCAATAGACTCTTTTGCTCCGGTACCCAAGGCAAGCATGGCGATAACCGCGGCAACGCCGATTAAAATTCCCAATATTGAAAGAAACGACCTGCCTTTATGCGCAAGCATCGCCGCGGCCGCCTGACGGAAAAAATCGCTAAATTCTGCCCTCCCGACTTTATGATGCGCGGCAGAGACAATATTGCATGCCTCTTCCATCCGCGTTAAATCCTTTCCCTCTTCTTTTTTCCCATTATATTTATCCGAGATAATCTTTCCGTCGCGCATGGTGATGACGCGCTTAGCATATGCCGCCACCTCTGTTTCATGGGTTACAATAACAACCGTCTTACCTTTCTGATTTAAATCTTTTAACACTAAAAGTATCTCTTCCCTGCTTTTTGAATCAAGATTACCTGTCGGCTCATCAGCAAGAATAAGAAACGGCTCATTTACCAAAGAACGCGCGATTGCCACGCGCTGCTGCTGCCCTCCAGAGAGCTCACTCGGCCGGTGCTTGATGCGATCGGCAAGCCCCACCTGCTTAATCTTATCTCGCGCCTTGTCTTTCAGCGCGCGCTTACCGGCATATATCAGCGGCAGGCAAGTATTATCCAAAACATTCATCCGCGGCAGAAGATGAAACTGCTGAAAGATAAACCCGATAATCCGGTTACGCAAGAGCGCCGCCTGCTCATCGCTTAAGTTCTGCATGGATTTACCGCAAAGCTGGTATTCGCCGCTATCCGGCCTGTCCAATAAGCCGATCACATGCATCAGTGTAGACTTGCCCGAACCCGACGGCCCCATAATCGCGATAAACTCGCCGGTATTAATCGTAAGCGACACTCCCTGCAAGGCATTGACCTCCACCTTGCCCATCTGGTATGTTTTAGAGATATTTTTTAACTCAATCATACTCTTTTTGCTTTAGCGCCCCTGATTAGCGGGACGGCGCCTAAACGGCATAAAAGGATTTGTGCCGGTATCGCCTTTGGGCAGTTCGTATTTCTTAGAATCCACAACCACAATATCATCCTCACTTAACCCGGAGATAATTTCCACGTTCTTATCATCGCTAATCCCCAATTCCACCCGGCTCTTTATCGGCTCTTTACTGCCCGCTTCTTTCACCAGCACCCACGCCGAATCTTTCTCCCGGCGCACTGCCTCCTGCGGCAGTAACAAGGCATTATCGCTCGTCTTGGTCTTAAAATCTATTGCCGCGTTCATCCCCGAACGGAAAAATTCCGGCACTTCATCCGGGGTAACATCAACTTCATAAATCGTTACGTTATTCACCGTCTTTGATTCATAATATATATGCTCAACTGCCCCTTTGATTTTTACATCCGGATAGGCATCCAGCGTAATTACGGCAGATTGCCCCTCTTTAACCTTTCCAATATCCGTCTCATCTACCTGCGCCCGTGTAATCAGCTGGTCAGATAGAACCACCACCGCGTCAGCAGTCGTAATCGTCTGTCCTGCTTGCGTCTTTGCCACAATCACCTCGCCGTCAATCGGCGAAATCAGCGGTATCGCCTTATACGTATCCTGCCAGTATTTAAGCTCTTCTTCGCCTTTGCCGCGCGCCGCGTCCAAAAGCGCCGCCCGCTCTGTTGAACTTATCCATGCAAGCGTCTGTCCCACCTTTATCTTATCGCCCTCTTTTACCAAAAGCTCTTCAGCCCGGCCACCCACCGGCGGCTTTACCTCAAGCCGGTTCTTTGGCAAGACTGTCCCAGTAGTTGATATCACCGACTGAATTGCCCCACGCGCAGGCGATATTTCCTTTGCCTCTTTATTCGCAGATTTGCTACTTCTTGCGCGGAACAGAAAAACTCCCGCCATGACTACAACAGCTAAAATAACCACGAGCATAATTTTATTTTTGAACATAAAGCAGTTCCTCCCCTTTTGCCGCTATCCAACTTGCCTCGGCTAAAAGCGCGTTTGCCTCGGCATCTAAGAAACTTTTCTTTTTTCGCACCAAATCATCCTCGATAATCGTCCAGTCATCAAACTTAATCAAACCCAAAGAATATTGCGCCTCGGCAATAGTCGCGCGCGCCTCAACCGCTTCCAGAAACTTTTTCTGCACACCCACACTGTCTATCGCATCCTGCAACCCCCGCCATGCCTCTTCCAAGGCAAGCATTAAACCATCTTTTGTACTTCGCTCATCTGCCCGTAGCTGGTTTAAGAATGCCTCTGCCTTATTTATCTGGGCAAAACGCAAGCCCCCTTCAAACAAAGGATATGATAACGTCAACCCCATATTCCACTGGTCATTTTCCGGCGCCCAGCGCGCGCCACTCTTGCCCGCGCCAGCTTTTGCTGATAGCGTTGGATAAAATTCCCCGTAATTTGACTTAAGCCCAAACTCTGCCGAATTTTTCTGGGAAATTGCTTTTAGTAAGGAAGGATTATTTTTGATGATAGAGGCAAAATCAGGTTTTTCTTTTTCAATATTTACGACGTTAAAATCACCGGATACTTTAACAGGATTAACCTCTGCACGGCCCATTTCCTTGGCAAGCTCACGCTGGCGAAGCTCAAGCTCTCTCTTGGCTTGGGCGATTTCAAGCCTCGCCTGCGCCAAATTCGCCTCGGCAGTTAACAAGGCACCCTTATGCTCAAGCCCTGATTCATAACGCAAGGTTATAGAAACTAAATTTGAGCGTCGAATATTAAAGATTTCTTCAGTCAGCCGCAAAAGCTCCTGCGCCCGTAATAAATTAATAAAGGCACTTCGTAGCCGCAGCCGCACAGTGCTTGAGGTAAATTTATAATTAAACTCTGCCGCTTTAATATCCTCTGCCGCCGACTTAACCTCATTTATCGTTTTAGACCCATCAAACAACAACTGTGTACCGCTTGCCTCATAGCCATAGCTGTCAGTGGTACTGCTGGAAGTTCCCGAATCTGTTCGCGCCGTAGACACGCTCACTTCCCCATCCACCTGCGGAAAAAGCCCACTTTTAGTAATTTTTTTCTCCGCCTCTGACTGCCTTACCTTTTCCTCAGCAGAAATCAAATCCGGATGATTCTTCGCCGCTTCCTTTACGCACTCCTGCCAAGTGAGAATTTCTTCGGCGGTGGCGGGATTAAGGAAAAGGCAAAGAAAAAATAAGGCCGAGAAAGAAATGGTTATGAGTTTTGACATAAAATCAATAAATTTATTTTTTATTGACTTAATAATGGGTCTATATAAACATCTAAATTTCCGGGATCTTTATCAGTAATAATAGTAACCGTTACATCCCCAGGGGGCATTATTCGAAATTCTTTTCTCATGCCGGTAAGATCTTTTGTGGCCTGATCATATGACATTTTGGGAATAGTCGGACCATGCACTTCAAATGTTTTAATAATAGCTTCATTTTGTGTTTTTACAGCAATACTAAAAAGCGGTATGACGTTTTCCCCTCTCGTCATAAGTTGTATCTTGGTTTCGCATTCCCCTGAAGGCATATTATTTTTGCTAAAATTTTTAATTTCGAATACTGTTTTTTCGGTTTGCTTATTAATATTATGTAGTTCTTCGCTTAGCCTATTCAATGCATTTCGGATATCTTCATTTGGAAATCTTTCTTTTGCAATATCTTTAAAAGGTTGGAGTTCTAATTTTAATTCATCACCACCCTTTAACAAAGATTCAATTTTTATGTTTAATTCTTTTTTTTCTTCTATTACTTTTTGGTCTTTTTGTTCAGTAATTTTTTTTCCGAAATAAAAGTTTCCAAAACCAGCTGCTGCTGTAATAATAACTCCGGAAAGCATAAAAATGTTACACCAAATTTGGAAAGCTTGGAGCGTGCTTAGATTCATACATATCTCCCTTTTATTCTCGATCGTTGAACTAGAAAAAATTGGCATTCGCACACAGTTTATGCCGTAACTATATGTAATTATTATACTATCGCAGATAAGATGTTACAAGGATATTCGGAAAGATTAAATGCAGAATAAAAATATTTGTTTTGTAACTGAGTTATATACACACACCGTGTTACGTAAACCGTCTATAGAGTCCATCATTTCTCAAATAAGATTCCGAAAGGCGAATCACTCGTAAAGCCTTAAAATCGGGCAAAAATCGGGGGACACATTGCGCTGCCCCGTGTTTAACGGACACATTAATTAAAAGACAACTTCCGATTCGGCCATCTCTGGCGTAACGTAGTTGAGCGATTGATGCAACCTTTGCCTATTGTAAAATATTTCCATAAACTTAAATATCTCTGATTTTGCCTGTTCTCTTGATATGAATCTTTCTCCATAAAGCAGTTCGTTTTTTAGCGTACTAAAGAAGCTCTCGGCGACTGCATTGTCATAACAATCGCCTTTACGACTCATGCTTGGTATCAATCCAGATGTTGCAAGCTTGCTGCGATACTCATCTGATCCGTAAATGCTTCCGCGGTCGGTATGGTGTATTACTTCAGAACGTGGCTGACGTCTTTCCAGTGCCATATCGAGTGCGTTTACAACTAATTGTTTATTGTTCTGTTCTGACATCGCCCAGCCTATGATCTTGCGGGAATAAAGATCCAGCAATACCGCTAGATAGAGCCAACCGCTTCGTGTGGAGATAAAAGTAACATCTCCCACCCAGGCTTGGTTAGGCCTAGCTACTTGAAAGCAGCGGTTTAACCGGTTTGGCGCTATCCATTCGGTGTTCTTTGATAATGTAGTAAGTTTAAAGCGTCTGCGCCGCTTGCTTTGGATGCCGTTTATGCGACGAAGCCGGGCAACCCGGTGTTTACCGCAGCGTATACCACTTGCTGTAAGGGCCTTCCATGTTTTTATAGCGCCATAGTTTTGTCTGGAAGCTATATGGACTTCTCGGATCTGATTTAATAAATATCTATCAAAGAGCTTTTTCTGGCTAAGCGGCCTTGTTCTCCAGGAATAGTAACCGCTGGGACTTACCATAAGGACTCGGCACATCCTTCGGACCTCATGTGTATCGCTATTATCCTTGATAAAAGCGTACTTCATCTGAGGCCCCTGGCAAAGTACGCTGCCGCTTTTTTTAAGATATCCCGTTCTTCGGTTACGTCCTTTAGTTCTTTCTGGAGTCTGGAGACTTCACTGAGTTGGTCATTTTTAGGTCTGCCAGCTTTTCCCGAGAAAGCCGAATCACCACTTTTTCGGGCTTGATCTCTCCAGCGGTAAAGCAGGGTTCGTTTTACCCCTAATTCCATGGCTATTTCGCTGATTGGCTTATCACCCGAATCTATTAAGCGAATGGCCTCAAGCTTAAACTCTTTTGTATATCTTCCCGGTCCCTTCATCCGACACCTCCTTAGGGTATTGTACCCTATTTTTGGTGTCCATCAAAGCCGGGTTAGCGCACATCACTTAATTCTTCTTCTTTCTCCCCGGTTTCCGCGGTCTTAAAAAATCAAAAACACATCCATAATGCCAAAAGGTATTCCGATACTCCGCCACATCCATCTCCCCAACTACCAAACCCTTGCCGGGAATTAGAGTATCGCATTCCTTAAATGGCGTTTCGCAATAACGGCAAACCGCAACCGAATCGTATAATTGTTCAGCCTTCTTCTCACTTACAGATTCAATTTCAATAGGATTTATCATCAACTAGATTAACACTTTAAGCCATTTAAAAAAGCAACCCCCACTTAGAGAGTTGCCTTTCAATTTAGCACTTCTGAAATGTATTTAATTTCATCATTCCTAATCATTCTACGAAAGTAATAATTTTACTTTCTTTAACATGGCGTCTTCATCGCGTTTAATACCATGCTCCCAAAACCGCAAAACCTTCCATCCTTTTTGCCTAAGAAATTTACTGACGCGTTTATCACGCTGTCTATTCGCTTCAATTTTTTCCCGCCAGAAATCGTTCTTTAGGAGATGTCTCCAACGGGGATATTGCCAACCATGCCAAAAATCGCTATCCAAGAAAACACAAACCTTCCGCTTGTTAAAAACGATATCCGGCTTCCCTTTAATTAACTGACAATTACACTTGAATTTAACATTAGTTATCTTTTTTAATCCTCTGATGAAATCTTCCTCAAATTTCGTATCCCTTGAACGAATCTTTGACATTAAAGCGGATCGTTCATTTTTTGTGATTTTATCAACCTCTCTTTTTTTCTTAAAATTTCTTCCGGAGTAATTATTTATTTTCTTCCTAACCATAACTAATATCGTAACCCATACTTGTCCATCGCCTCTTTCAAGGATGGCGGCGATCCTCTTTCTCCAAAAGCGTCTCCCAATAAATGAACGATGAATTTTTCAGCTTTAGGAAGAATGTCTCGGGAATAATAAATAATTAATTGGACCCACTTATCAACAAGTTCGTCTTTCTTGAGGTATACACTTAGACCCCAATAATGATGAACCTCGTCCACCGCTAATTTTGAAACTAACGCGATAATCTCTTTAGCGTTATTCTGAAGATAATAAAATATTTTTGGTATCTTACGATAAACATTACCATTAATTTCAATACTTTGTTGCCCGCCAGCCGTAAAACGGTCCCTTAAAGAAGAATCAACGACTCCATGGCGAGCCGCCAGCCAAGCGGCGAAATTTTGATATTTAGTCTGATTTCTACCAAATATCTCAGGAAACCGCGCCATAGCTTCGTTCCTGAAAAGATTTTGTTTATCTTCGGGTAGATTACTCCATAGCGTAACGGTTGGACTCAATGTCGCTTCAGCATCATCCTCTGATCCCATCCACCATGGCTCTTCGCCTTTACGAGCGATCTTACGAAAATACCTAACAACTTCCTTAATTGGATTATCCGAGTTACGTAAAACATCGTACCCCGTGCCCATTTTATCAAAAATCGTATCTCCAATATTCAATTCCATATCTATTAAATATCTCGGCGAATGAGTCACCGCTATATCGTAGAGACATTCTTCGTATTTCCTGAATTTAAATTCTGGTGGAGTATTTAGTTTTCCGAAAAATAAATATATCTTTTCCACATCTTCTATTCGAGTCGTCTCAAGCACGCTATTTCCCGTGCTTCGCCAATGATCCTGCTTAGTAAGCTTAACTTCAACACCAAAATATTTCTTCGCCACTATGTCGGGGAAACGATGGCCAGTAATTAACTGAATAGTTCCTTCAAATTCTGTGTTCTTAGCGGAAATCACCAATGAACCATAAACCTCTTTCTCAAAATCAGATGATGACAGGCCACAAAAACGCTTATCTGATTTAGCGGCTTCAGAGCGAATAACGCTAAGGCCATTGTTTAACAACGACTCAAAGGTGGCGCATTCCGCGTCGGTTTTTCTTGATATTATCATGTCTCCCCTCTCTTAAATAACTTTGGCCATAATTCCCGCAATCTCCACGCGACATGAAAAGCAAGCAAGGGGGGCACGGCATTGCCGATTACCCTATACCCATCGGATGGACTCATCGCGAATTCTTCGCCCCGCTCGTGAGCGCTTCGTATAAACTCAAAATTATCGGGAAAAGTTTGAATTCGAGCGCATTCCCTGACGGACAACCTTCGCTCTTTTAACCCCGAAGCAAGCTCATCATGATATCTTCCGCCGTGCTCTTTTGATAACCTCCTGAATTCAATATTTCCATGGTGTTCAGCGCGGATTGTCGGGCCTAACCCCATTAAATCAATTTCACTTTGACCTTGGCAATGCTTACCGTACCACTTGGCCTTAGAATAGTATTTTTGGGCGAGATCACGTGATTCCTCCGGCTCTTTTAAACCAGCAAAAGCCTCTTGAACCTTAAGATATGGAGACAACAAAGAATTTTTAGTAATATCACCATGCGTTGGACACGGGTAAGGATCATAAGATGAATTTTCTTTTAAATTAGATAAACGCTCTAAAGCGATTTTAGTTAATGCTTCTTTTTTAAAACCAATAAAAATTACTCTCTCGCGAGTTTGCGGAACTCCAAAATCTTGAGCTCTTAGAACTTTGGCGTCTACCACCAAATAACCGTTTTCCCCAATTGAACGAAAATCTCTTTCGATGATTTTCTTTACATCTGCCAGAGAAATTAATCCCTTTACGTTTTCAGCGATAAATATTTTTGGCCTAACGATATCTATCACCGCCCTCATCCACATGTATAATTTCCCACGGCTTTCTTCTGACGGTTCACCACCTTTTAAAAAACCTCCATGGTGAGCCTTGCGCGAAGCGAATCCATTTCTTTTGCCGGCCACGCTAAAATCTTGACACGGGAACCCACCAATAACAATATCAGCGGCGGGAAAAATATTGTTTTCTCCAGCGTTATGCCTTTTGACTAAATCCACAATGCTTTCAGTCAAAAATAATGACCCATTCTTATTTTCTCTATCAAAATAAGGCACCCAACTTGCCTTCGCCGCTGGTAAAATATCATTCGCCAAAATAGTCTCAAAATTTGTCTTCGGTAATCTAACCCAATATTTATTAACCGTATTCTCGATCCAATCTGGATGTAGATTAACATTAACCGATTTTCGTAAAACGTCAAATCCGCCCTTAAATCCTAAATCCATTCCACCACACCCAGAAAACAATGATATGATTTTAAGCTTTTTCTCGTTATTCTTCATTTTCGTTAATCAGTTTTCCAATAATCCTTCTTCGGAAAAACTAAAATACGCGTTATCTCCAATAATCACGTGATCTAAAAAATTAATCTTTATTGTCTTGCTTATTTTTTGAATATCCCGCGTCAAATTTCGATCATCAATGCTCGGCGCACAACTCCCGGATGGATGATTATGAGCACAAATAAACGAGGTAGCGAAACTCTCTAAAGCTTTGTGAAAAATTTCCCTTACTATAGGATTAACCTCATTCACGGTGCCATCACCTAAATCAACGATGTTAATCAAGCGATTTTTAGCGTCAAGATAAAGAACACGGAAAATTTCTTTTTTTAAATCTCGCGTTCTAGGTGATAATAAAGACGCCACATCCTTAGCATTTTCGATTTTTACCTTTTTAGAAGGGGTACGGCCTTCAAGAAACCTTCTCCCGATTTCTATGGCTGCTCGTGTCTGAGCGATTTTAGCCAACCCTAATCCCTTAAAATTCTCCCACTCACGCGTTGACGCTTGACTCAATTCTCGAAATGAGCCAAATTTCTTAATCACTGCCCGAGCTAAGTCCAAAGCGCTATTCCCTTTGACTCCTGTTCTTAAAATAATCGCCAATAGCTCCGCGTCACTTAAAGTTTTTTCGCCATTCTTGAATAACTTTTCTCTAGGACGATCATCCTCAGGCCAGTTTTTAATACTTTTATCGTCTTTTAGGGGACGTGCCATGCTAAACGACTCTCCATTTTTAATCCACGCCTACCAAAAACAAAAACCTCCGCGGTTAGCGAAGGTTTGAATTATTTTAACGTGGCAGTTCCCCCTTCAAACATACCACTGAAATGCACAGTATCAATATATGCCATAATCGTTCTCTTGTCAATCAGTTTTATGATATTTCCAAATATATATTCTACTCTCTTTTCCTCATTTTTCAATCCTAAATCGCCCTCAAACGTAAAAAAGGGACGGCTGAATTTAGCCATCCTTTTTGTCCGAAAAATCTTATTTGTAAACCGCCTAATCTATTTTGAAATGTCGCGATCTTTACGCTTTAGCCTTATTACAATAAAAATCAAGAAAAATACCACCCCTAACGAAGAACCTAAGAGAAATTCTCTACAATCCCCGCCCATTTTGGATATATATGAAGCAACTACATATATGAGTATTGACGCCAAAATTAATACAAAAGCTATGAACGGCACCGAAAGCTTATACTAGGATTCCTTCACCGTCATTCCTCTTCTGCTGTAAAAAATTAGGGGTACACCCCATTTATTCTAAGCATATCAACCTACGCGGTTGACGCGGTTTAAAACACTTCACCCGATAATTAGTCTTTTACAGGCAATACAGGGAATCGGTGTCAGAACTCCCTAACTGCTTTTAAGCCAACGCGTTATGAATAAATCCTGGATACTATCAAACAAACATGGTCAGGCCTCAACTTTAGAAATTGGCCAGTTGCTTATTGTTATCTTTAAGCCATTGCCGTATTCTCCTGACGCTGCGCCATATATGGTTTTGCGGACGGCCGCTTTCTTCGTAATGCTTCTTCTCGTCTCCAAGATAATCGCATATCACAGCAATATCTTTCTCTATTGTATTAAGGTTTGTTTTATTCATATAAAACGCGCGAATCTTTATCCTTTTCGTAATCAAAAACACATCCGTAATGCCACAAGGCGTTGTTGTACGCCACCACATCCATTTCCCCAACCACCAAACCCTTGCCGGGAATTAGAGTATCGCATTCCTTAAATGGCGTTTCGCAATAATGGCAAACCGCAACCGAATCGTATAATTGCTCCGCCTTCTTTTCGCTGACAGATTTAATTCCAACAGGATTTATCATCTGATTAAATTACTCTATATCTTCCCCGGCCAATAAACTCTAAATACCCCTTATCCCTTAGAAACTGTAATTGCTGGCGGATTTTATCTTTGATGTGTTTATTGCCCGGATGCTTAGCCTGTAAAATAGCTTCGAAATTATAAACTTCATCTAAAGTAAATTCTTTTTTGGCCAACCGCTCAATGCAATTCATTACATCAATAATCCAACCTTTTGATTTTACATCTTTTTCTTCTCGTAAAAATAAGGTCTTTTGCCATTCCGCAAGCACTTTATTTTTCAACTTAATTACCTTATTTTTAACAAGAAATATTTTCCCGGCTTGTGGAATACTTTGTAATAAAATATTGCATCCGATCCAACCCGCGCGTTCCGCAGTTGGGGCAAGTGGCTTTCGCTTTTCAATTATACTCGGAACAAAAAAGTGTTTCGGAATTACGGAAAGATTTATTACCTCTAACTTTTGTAAATCGTAGTTAAGTAAAAATAGGTTGGGATTATTTCGGCTGCCAAGCCGCTTTGTCATTGTATCATAAGCCCCATCAACGACTTTTGTCTTAAAATCATGCTTATTACTTTTTAATTCAAACTCTTCCTGGCACTTAGCGCATAAAAAATCAGCTACCGGCCTATTATTTTCAAGTTTTACAAAATTTGGCGCTCCACAGTTTGGGCAATACCCCTGTCGATTAACCCAATCCTCTGTTAAAGATTTGGCTTTTTGTGACGGGCTTTTGTATCGTTCCGCAAGTGTCCTATTAAAACATAATGATAAACTCATCTAACCATTCCTAAACCAATTTCCAAGAAAAATATGGCTTGGCCTCGCCCTTATATCCAATTCTTTTTGCCAATCTTCTTAAAACAGTATAAATATGATTCTTACAGGGCATCTCTTGATAATGCTTCCGCTCATCATGCCAAAGATGTTCCAAGATGATCTTCAGCTCTTCTTTTTCATGGTTAGTCATCATAAATCTTCCCCCTTGACAACTTTAGCTTCTTGATGTATAGTTTAAGTGGATCACGATGAGAGGCTATCCGAAGGGTTTCGTCCCGAGGTAATGCCTCTTTTTTATTTATACTCCAGCTTCTCCCGCAAGTCATTCATAAAAGTCATGTCAGACGCAAATTTTCGCAAAAGCGACGAGAATTTCACGCGATTTGGAATAATAATCCGCCTTAATTTATTCTGTTTCTTCAAATATTCAATCAAGCAATGAAAATCTCCATCCCCCGTTACAATGACTACTTTGTCATAATTCTGGTATTCAATCATCGTATGCAACACTAATTCCGCATCAATATTTCCCTTTGGTTTACCATCAGGCAAGCTTAAGGTCGGCTTAAAAATCAAAATATAACCATATTCTTGAAGCGAAGTATAGAGACTTTCATTTGTAGGCATATAACCGATGAATATAAACGCCTTGCGCACACCATATTTATCTTCTAGGTATCTCCTGAATCTCTTAAAACTCAAATTCCATCCCTGCTCGCGAATAGAAAGGTTTAAATTCTGGCTGTCAATAAAAGCGTAATTATTCATGCTGTCTTCACAAAGAAAAAAACCTCCGCGTTTAGCGAAGGTTTGAATTATTTTAACGTGGCAGTTCCCCCTTCAAACATACCACTGCAATGCACAATATTAATATATGCCATAATTGTTCTCTTGTCAATCTGTTTTATGATATTTCCATATTCAATCGGTGTTAGAACTCCCTAACTACTTTTAAGCCAATGCGTTATGGATAAATTATTGCCTTCTTGGCCGCCCCCCTCTGTTTCTTTTGTTTTAAAGCGAGTAATTCATTTATCTGCGCTTGGAATTTTTCAGAGGCAAAATGGCTTTGGCCGCCCAGGCTTTTTCTGACCAATTCTAATTTGCTATTCTCAAGCGGTTCAGAGACAAATCCCTTGTATCGTTTTATCCGCGCCTCTGTTGTGTTGCCAAAACTTAAATAAGCCGGATTATCGTCTTTATCTACAAGGCTGTCTTTTTCGATTTTAATATTTACGTTATAACTTGAAAAGGGGTATTTTTCCGGCTGATCAACTATGCCTGCCCCTAAAGGGTTTTGCTCAATATAACGCATCAGTGTTAAGAGATATTCGTCGCCAGACGTTTATTGACATCGTCGGCAACGCCGGTATAAGTTCGTGTTTTTGCTTCATTGAATAGAATATAATGCATCTCGTTGCCTCTATGTATGGCGGATCCGCCTCTCCAAAAATTACAAAGTAATTTTTTGAGGGCGAGATCTCGCCAAAATTTGTCAGGGTTTTATTCGAGGCAAATTTTGGCGGAGAGGGAGGGATTCGAACCCTCGAACCTTGTGAGTTACACGCTTTCCAGGCGTGCGCGCTAAACCGGGCTACGCGACCTCTCCTAAAATTTGCTGTGAATTCCAATCTTTCAAATTTTATCCCGAAGCCTGCGCAGGAAATTATTAAGCGAAGCGAAAGAATTTCCAAGCGCTTAGGCGAGGGATATCTCACCGTGAAAAGTTCATATTCTGCAAAATTAATCAGAAGTGTTTAAGCAAGGAGCGAATTCTACTTGCTAAAATTTACCAGCCGTAAATACTAATATTGCAAAAATTATTCTCAATTATAACAAATCGATGGTTAAAATACAATCGCAAAAATCAAAAAGGCACCCTAGATAAAATCCATGATGCCTTTTTTATGGCAAATATTCAACTATCGTTTATTACCTCTCATCGCTCCTCAGCTCTCTCCAATAAAGTATCCTCGCCCCTGAACCAAGCCTCTGCGCTCCTCCTCCTCCGACTGCAGTCGTACTAAAAGTAACCGTGCCTGATTCTATATCAAGGGTGGGCTCTGCCGAGGGAGTGATGGTTACCGATTCAAGCTCTGTATCAGTTACGCTGATAGTGGCTTTTCCGCCAGCCACTGTTGTAGTAACGCTGGATACGGCGGCGCTGTTATTGGCCTTGGATTCGGAAGAAGCCAAAATAAATGTAGTTGAGTCATCATCGGATACCAGATCGCCATTACTATCTACTATTTCAACGGTCGTGTTTATTGTGCCTATTGGGCCAGAGGCATCATTAACTTTTATCTTTGCATAGATTATGCCTATATTATTACTTGTGCCGGTAGCATCGGCATAATCTTTATCCGCAAGCGTTACCTGAAATGTCTTCTCCTGCGTGCCGGATATGCTAAAGCTGTGTGAGCCGCTGTCTGAGGCCCAAACAAACGTATAATCCTCCGGCAGTTCCACGCCTTCTACTGTCGTAAAAGTAATTACCCCGGCATAATTGGCGATTGCCTCATCATTATAATCAAGCGCCGAGACCGTTATGTCAAAAGCTTCGTTAAGATAAAAGTTGCTGCGTGATGCCGGAGGTGAATCAACCGCGATATTAAAACTATTGGGGTAAAAGTTAATCGCCGAAGCAGTAGTTCCGGTAACCGTGGAGTAGCCGGAATCAGCAGCGGTTATTTTTGCCGTCCCCCATTTATTATAGGTCATGCTGGATGTATAGACGCCGGATGAAAAATTTGTGCCGGTTATCGTTGTTGGGCTGATTGTAGGTGTCGTCCCTGTAGGCGTAACATTAGCCGCGGTTAAAGTTACATCGCGCTTATAGTTAGGGCAGGCGTCATTGCTGGAATTACGCGCGGTAACTTTTAGGTTGAAGGCTTTGTTTACAATTTGGTTTAACCCTCCGGTTGATTCTACCAAGAAGTTATCCGGGAGCAGGAGAATCTCATTGGACGTACCGGTCTTACCGTCTGTATCATCGGTTGCGGTAATGGTAATGCTTCCGGCATCGGCATAGGCTACATTGACGGCAGCGACTCCATCAGTAAAGTTTGCGGAAGAAACCGCGGTGGGCGAAATCGCGGAGGTCCCGGAAACCGGAGACACATAATTGGTAGTTAAAGTAGCACTTCCTGAATAAGTAGTTACCGTATCGCCGTTAGCATCGCGAGCGGTGATTGTCAGGGCAAAAGCCGTGCCTGCTGTCTGCGGGCTGGCTGCCACAAGAGAAAAATCACTGACCACGGCATTACTATTCGCGGTCTGTGTGCCGTCTGTATACGTCGCGATAATTTCGCCTGTGGCGCCTGTTGCGCTGACTAAAAGAGTACTGGCAGTATCGCCGGTAGTCACCACGGATACTCCGGTAGTATATTGGAATACGCCCGTATTGGCTCCGGTTTCATCTAAAGTCAGCGTAACTTCATCACCTGTTGAAAGGGCGCTCAAGCTAACACTCACGCTTTCCGCAGTATATCCGTTTTTATTCATGTCATAATCAGTAACCTGAAGATAAACCTTATCCGTATTCGGTTCAAAGGCAGCTGTATTTGAGGTAAGTGAAGCGGAATTACTCATAATTATCTCGCCGGTAGTAGGCAGCGCTGTTACCGTAGCGATGGCGGTATCGCTGGTGCCGCCGCAGGCAAAGGAAAAGGTTATGGTAGTGCCGGCATCAAGCACCACATCAAGATTGTTATCCGCGGTAGAGGGTGAACTGCCAGTAGCTAAACGGATATTAAACGGCGTGGCATTGCGGTAGTTATTAATGGCGCCGGCTGTATTATTAAGCGTGCCGATTACGTTAAAACCTCCGCCCCAAGGAACGGTTATTGAATCCGTTACTCCCGCGCTATTGGTAGATTTAATATACTTGGTGGCACTATTAGGAATATTCTGCTCTATATCACAAGCGCATCCTGATCCACTACAATACCCGCAGGAATCAACCACCCGTGTCTGTTGTAATTGCACATAAAACGGCGTTGTGCTGCCGTTGGGGTCGGTATCAAGAGTAAAAGTAGAGACCTCGGCATTAGAAGAGTTTTCGATAATACAATTGGTACTGGCAAAAGAAAGATGCGCCAGCCCTGATAAGAAACAAAACCCTAAAATTAAAATTTTTAATCTTTTAGTCATCGCTCTCCTCCTTTTTGCCCATCTTCCATATAAGTATACTACCAACAAAAAACAATGCAATAAAAAATTAAACTCCTGAGCAGTTATAGGGATTCAATTCTCCTGCGGCATATTCTGCCTGCGCAAACGGCAGGTATTTGGGATAATAAAACTGCTGGCATACTTCATCCGCGAAAAATCTGCCTAGCGTGCTAAGCGCAAGCGTTTTATCATCTTCTTGCAATAATCCGAAATCTTTTAGCTTTTGTATTTTTTTGCTAAAAATTTCATTTGGGGATACGCCGGTTATTTTCTCAAAATCCGGCTTATAAACTTCTCTGTTTTTTAAAGGTAATATAAGCGCCCAACGCAATTGGGTATCTTTATCCCTTATTAAGCCCCTGTTTATAGGCAGTTTGCCCTGATTTATCAAAAAATAATACAATTTAAAATCCTGTGTATTTAAGGCAAACCTGTCCCTTAAGCTGCTGAACGCGGTTAAACCAAAGCCGATCTGGTCGTAAAGCCTACAGCACTGCTCATCCGCGTAACGCGAAAAATCATTTTTGTTTTTGGTAAAAACCCGCCCTAAGTTTTCCTGATAGCCATTTTCATTCAGAATCAATATTGCCAGTTGTTTCATTAGAATTACCTGTTCGATAGGCGTAAAACTATCCGGCCAAACTTTGTATGCTCCGGTCATAGCGCTCATATGGTCGCCATAAGGAATAATTTTGATGCGGTAGAGCTGAATCTCTTCCACTCCCAGCTCGACCGCTTGCTTAATAGTATCAACCCAGCTTTCTACGGACTGGCCGGGAAAACCATAGATAAATTCTAAGTTGAGCTTAAAGCCGGCTTTTTTTGACTCCTTAATTGCCTTAATCGCTTCATCTCTGTTATGAGGGCGGTTCATCTTTTTTAATACCGCATCATCCAAAGATTGTATCCCCAAAGTAATGCGGTCACCGCCATAAGACTTCATTAGTTTCAGCCGCTCTATCCCTTCTCTGCCGGTAATTGTTGAAGGGTCTACATCATAAGAGAATTGCCGGCAATGCCTCAAATCAACCTTGGATGTAAAAAAACGCAAGAATTCATTTAATTGTCTTAAAGTTAAATGGGTAGGCGTCCCGCCTCCGAATAATACCGAACTGGCTTTGATAACCCCTAATCCTAAACGCTTTATGTAAATATCTATCTCTTCCTTTAGGCTGTTCAGGTAATAATCCCTTTCTTGCTCCGATGCCAAAGCGCCTGTCTTAACCGGATAATGGCAAAAACTGCAATACCTCCGGCAAAACGGAATATGCACATAAATACTGAATAGGCCGTTCTTCGGGTTGGCATAGCCTTTAAAAAGCTCATTTTCATTTATGGGCGGATACATTGTAATCCCCGGATAATGCACCGCGGGATAAAACTGCCCGTTGAGAGGAATAAGGCCTTCATTTTTTAATTTTTCAAATTCTCCGAGCATCGCCCTGGAAGAGCTTAACCAGCGCGGCTTTATCATGTTTATCTCGTCAAGTTTAATATCGGCCGGCATAAATTTTTACCTTATCAGAAGCGCAGGCGCGCTTTTTTTACTATTTCCTTTATAAAGCGTTCTCCGGGAGTAAAGCGCCTGACTGAATAAATCGGAAAATTCTTCTTTAATTTTAGCGGCGTTCCGTCATGTACGGTAACGGCATTTGCCCCTGCCATCAGGCCTAAATATTGGGCCCCTTTTTTCACTCTTTCCAAGGAGCTGGTAGAGGGAATTAAAACATGCGGATACATTATCCTCGTCAGCGCCATGAAATTTAAAGCGATATCTATATCGCCTGTGCCTTCATCGCGGTAATTTGAACCCTCCCCAGGAAAAAATACCGAACAGCTCGCCATGCGTAATTTGAAACTACGCATAAAAAGCAAGTCTCCGGCAATATCATCCAGAGACTGGCCGGGCAGGCCGACTATATTTCCGCTCCCAGCTTCAAAACCAATGCTTATCAACTGTTCCAGGCAGCGGATACGCTTTTTCAGCGAATCACCGGGCTTTATTTTTCTGTAAAGAGCGGGGTTTGAAGTCTCAAACTTAAGTATATACCTATCGGCGCCGGCATTTCGCAGCTGCTTATATTGGCCAAATGACAAATTTCCCAGGCAAAGCATAAGCCGCAAATCATTAAATTTGGCTTTTATATTACGCACGCACTTGGCGACAAAATCTATATATGCCCGGGAATTATTTTCTCCCGATTGAAACAAAACTACCCTTCTTCCCTTTTTATAATAGACATATTCAATTATCTTTATGATATCCGCTTCTTTAAGAATATAACTCCGGGGAATATTCGCATAAAAATTAATATTGCAGAAATTACATTTTATCCTGCAGATATTGGATATTTCTATAACGCTTCTTATCTCCGCCCGGCGCGAAGGAAAAAACTGCATTCGCCTCTTGCGCGCCAGCGTAAATAACTGTTTTTGCTCATTGCCTTTAAATAAAAGCGCTTTACGGACTACAGACCTTCCAAAATTGCCTCCAGCTAATGATTCCAATACAGATTTATTCATGGCTTTCGGCATAAAAGCTCAACTTTTTTATGTTGCAAACACCAATATGAGTCCGGCTACAGCCACAACCGTTCCACCAACAGCAGGCAGAGTTATCTTTTCCTTTAGCATTATGGCCGCCATGGGGACTATAAAAAGCGGCGTCGTAGAATTGAGTATGGTCGCCACAGAGGCATCAATATATTTAAGAGAGATGATAAAAAGCCAGAATCCCCCGAAAATCGCCACACAGACGGCGGAGAAAATAAGCTTTAATAAAGGAAAGTCATTTTTAAAAGGGAGCAGCCACTTTTTTATCCTGCCGTTGATACTGCCCCATAAAGCCAATCCGATAAATGCCCAAAGGAAACGGAAAAAGGTCGCCTGCAAAGGAGAAACCGAAGCGACTCCCACTTTTGCCAGGATTATTCCGAATGCCGTGCAAAGAATGGACAGCGATATGTATTTGATCCCCGGGATTAATTTTTTCTCTGTTTTTTCTAAGGACTTTTCTAAGGAAAATTGCTCGCCTAAAACAAAACCAACGCCTAAGAGGGTAAAAAATACGCCAAACATTCCCGGCATTGAAAGCCGTTCGCCAAGCAAAATCATCGCCAGGATAACGGTTACCACCGGCCCGGCCGTTGCCCCTACCAACAGTGCTAATCGCGGGCCCAGGCAAATCAAGGCCTTAAAAAATAAAGTATCTCCGAAGGTAATTCCCAATAAACCGCTGATTCCAAGGATGAAAAAAGCGCGCCCGGAAACCTGCTCGATACCTGTAATTAAAAGCATTGCCCCCAGTAAAAAAATTCCGATAAGGCATTTGGCGAAATTCATGCTCAGGGCGGGAATTTTATCTCCGGCCCTTCTAAATAAAATTGAACTAAGCGCCCAGGCGGCCGCAGAGCCCAGCGCCGCGAAACTACCTGCTAATTCATAAAAAAAACCCGGCTGCACTAAAAATCCTTCTTTATCTGCTTTTCTTATATACCAATACGGCCTGAGGGCTTCCGCCGACCTTAACCCTGACTAATATTTCACCGGTACCTGAAAATTTAATAATTTCGCCCTCGCCTGTATTTGCCATCCAGAAGGTTCTTTCTTCGCTATCTACTTCCGACAGGCCGCCGCAGTTTTTGAACCCGCTTACGCGCTTTAAAATTTCGCCTGACGAAGAGATATGAATAAGCTCTCCTTCTCGGGCATCAGTTACCCAGACAGAGCCGTCTTGCTGATCGATAGTTAAATACTCCGGTGAATTAAACTCTTCCCTAACTAAAATAAATTTGCCGTCTGAGGCAAACTTTACTACTTTTGCTGGAATATCATGAAAGCTCGCCCATAAGCTACCGTCTTTTTTATTTATCGCCAGATTAAGCGGCATGCCGAACCTTCTTTGAGTAAACCCCAGCAATTTGCCATCGTTAGAAAAACGGATAAACTTATTTATTTTCTGATCGCCTATCCATATACTGCCGTCAAAAGGGCTTCTTACCACTTCATAAATATTTCCTAAACCCTGAATCCGCAATAACTGCTCTCCTTGCCGCATCGAGTACTTTATTAGTTCACCCTGTGTCCATGAGGCTATCCATACGGCATTATCGTCAATATCTAAAGTACTGTGCCGCGGAGTGCAGAATGACTTTTTTATCTCCAGCATATTTTCCCGGCCATCTGCCGAATATTTAACTAAACTGCTGTCTACTTTATAAATCGCCCAGATAGTGCCGTCCCGCGGGTCAATCTCAACATCAGTGGCTGGAATCAAGCCTTTTATGCGAAACAACGTTTCCTTGGCATCTATCGACAACTTTATAATCGCGTTATCAAGGGAGCGGTCAATTATTAAAATACCTTCGCCGGCGGCAGCGCTTTCAGCATGAAGCGGCGTAATTTTAAGCAATAAAGCAAAAAGGCAAACCAGACTAATGCAAATATATCTATAATTTTTCCCGGCAATAACCATATCGCCCCCTTTATTCAAAAGTTATATCCAACGGCTCTATCCCCAAATAATAATCCTGGGAATTAACGGTTACGGTGACGCCTTCTATCTCCATGTCAACGACAGAAATGGCAGCCTCTCCATTTTTTATTTGAATCTTTTTTGGGCCGTCTACAAAAGCGCTTCTATTAGGCATGCTTTCTGAAAGATAAACATTAACTAGCGTAGAATTATCTTCCTTCACCACTCTGCCTTTTTCATCTATTATGCTTATATGTAAGATAGCCATGTTATCTTTAAGCTCAGCTAATTCTGTCTTTATCTTCGCCGGCATAAGAGTTATAATTCTGCTTTCCGCTGTCAATTCAGGAAACATCACATCCTGCGCCTTAAGCCGAAAAGGCCCGCGATTTATGCCGCTGACGGAAAATAAATGCCATCCTGAATCATTTCTGCCAAAATAATAATTATCAGGCATATCCATGTTTTCAATGGGGTCAAACCTGACGGCGCCTCTATAGCCGGTAACTTCTTTACCGCTATAGCCTAACGCGATAACTCTGCCATTGAATACTTCATCAAAATAGAAGCTCTTTCTGTTTGCCGGAGGAAAATCAACTTCTAATTTTAATTTGTCGGGCCTAAAAAATATACTGCCGCTCTTACCGCAAACATCAGGATAATCCGCATCACAGACAATAAATTCATATTCTCCGCAGCTATCGATTTTAATATCCGCCGCAGCTATACCGCGCTTAAAACGTATATCTTTCTTAATAATTTTTCCGCTTTCAGCCAATTTCAAATAAGTTGTTCCGCTATAGCCGGGCGTAAGTTCATTATTAAAATTTAAAGCCCTAATTAAAACATTAAATCTCTTTTCCGCTATTTGCGGCGCCGCTATGTTTAATTCAAATTTAGCGGGAAGGAAATTTATTTCACTGCTTAAGCCCCTTGCCTTGCCGTCTCTGCCTGCGGCGGCTATCTTGATTATCCCCGCATCGCTATAATTGGCAAAAATACTGTTTTTACCATTAACAAAAGTAGATATTTCTTCAGGGAATATTTTCGCTTGGGAATTTTTCGCTAAAACTTGCTCTGCCTCCAGCCTTACTTTACCCGTATAAGCAACCAAGGTACTGCCACCCGCATCCTCAGCTATGACATCCGCAGAAAATGGCCTACCGGCCGTCTGTATTGTGCCGGCTATTATATTAAACCTATCCACGGCATTAGCCGAACGCACGCTGGCAATTACATTCTCGCTATTATCCTGAGCATAAATAACCATTACTGTATCTTCTGCAGGCGAAACCTCTAAAACGATATTATTTATCATGGCATGGCCAGAAGCAAGCCTCATCCCTTGCGGGCTTTGAAAGACCCCGGTATTATTACCGCTTTCTACCAATACAACGTCCTCAATGTCGGCAGTAGTATTGGCTTTAAGCCTTAACCTAAGCGTATCCGGCCTATCGTTATCCTTATTTTCGCCTTCTGAACTAAGCTGTAAAAAAATAAGATCTTTGCCCGGCCGAAAACTGTCTTTAGCGCTAAAACGGGGCGAATCACTGACTACAACAGCGAAATGATTAACGCCTGAACCGGCACTATGTGCAAAAAAAATAGGGAATACGAAAATTCCCAAACTAAATATAGCTAACAAAGATAGCATGGTAAATAATCTTTTCATTTGTATCCTCTTCCGTTATAGCCCACCCACTCTTCAACAATCTTACCGTTAATTTTTTTCTTAATCATCAATCCAATTTTTTCCGGCTCTGCGACAATCATGGGGATAACTATCCTGCCGCCTTCGGAAAGCTGGCGCAGCAAAGCAGGCGGTATATCATCCCTAAGGAAGGCGCCGACTAATATAATATCGTAAGGTGCAAACTCTTCCCATCCCATAAAGCCGTCTCCGCAGATAAGTTTTATGTTTTTATAGCCAAGTTCATTAAATATGCCTTGCGCTTTTTTAGCCAACGCCTCATCTATTTCAATGGTATAGACCTCTTTTACCATCCCGGCTATAACCGCTGTCTGGTATCCGGACCCGGTACCGATTTCCAAAATTTTCTCACTACCCCGTAATTTCAAAAGTTCAAGTGTCTGCGCTACGACCGGCACCAGCGTAATACGCTGCCCTTTACCGCTGCCAATAGGCAGCCTTTCATCATCATAAGCCCTGTCACGAAATTCATCCGGCACAAATTTAGCCCGGTCTACTTTACCAACCGCTTCTAAAACACGCTCATCGGTTATAGCGTAGTCAGAAACCAGAAGATTGATTATTTCTTCTTTTCCCGGGATAACCTCTGCCCGGGCATCGGTTACAAAAAAAATCAGGGAAAAAACGATAGAAAAATTAAGCAATAATAAATGAATTTTCATTAAATAATTAGGGGTTATTTTACTTCAATAACCTGAACCGGCACAAGAAAGCCGATTATCTTTTTTAGCTCTTTGCCGCTAGCGGAAAGCTTAATTATCTCGCCCCTGCCGCTATCGCCTACCCAAAATGAGCCGTCCAAAGGATCAATAGGTGAAATAGCGATTGGCGCTTTTAAAAGATTCTCCAGCTTTAATAACTCGGTTTTACCGTCGGAAGCAATATTATACAATACACCGGCCTTGCTATCGGCCACCCAGCAAGAACCATCTACGGGATTTACGGAAAGCTCAAGGCCCCTCACATCCGAATTGTCCACAAGCTTTTTCGCGCCGCCAGAAGAAATTTTTACTAATCCCCCCTCGGTTTTTACTGCCCAGCATGAGCCGTCAAAAGAACTCACGGTAAAATGCCTTAAAGCCCCTAAGCCCCCAACCTGGCCTAAAATCTTACCGGTGGAAGAAAATTTAATAATCCTTCCGCCATCCGAATCCAAAAGCCAAACAGAGCCGTCATAAGCGCTGACCTGTATATCATGCGGCTTAGTAAAACCGGTTATACGCAGCAATTCCTCACTGCCATCGGCAGATACCTTCACCATCTCTGAATGGCCCTCATCGGCAACCCAAAGGACTCCGTCTTCCTGGGATACAGACGAATGCATCGGAAAATCAAACTCCTGAAACTTAGCCAATTCTGTCCTGCCGTCCGAAGATACTTTTACGGCCTGATTATTAGCGGTATCAGTAACCCAGACAGAACCATCACGAGCATAAACTTCCAAATCTTTGGAACGGTTAAATCCGCCTTTACGGGAAAGCTCGATATTACTGGCAGTATCAAACTTTATAAGTTCGGCATCATCACCGCTTTTAAAATCTAAAACCCACACAATACCTCCTGCCGGGTTTTCGTATGCCGCTAAAACGGTTACGCAGCATACTACGGATAAACAAATTAACATTGCGGAAAAGATCGTTTTACATTTTATTCCCTGCATAAATACCTCCCCTTTTATTAAAAACTTACCGGGTTCTATTTATCGGCAAACGACACTTCTATCGCAGCATCTGGGTAGTGACGGCCGTCTACTTCTATATACGGATAAACGAAATAATTAAGCGGCAGAGCTTCTTTGTCCTGCGCATAAGGCAAGACAATATCCCTGCCGGTACTAAAATGCACCCTATTCTCATCGATGCGGCCGAAAAAATAATCTTTCTTTTCCGGATGCTTATCGGCCTCGGATATATCCACCGGAAGCCATCCGCTGCCATCAACATAAAACTTCGCCCAGCAGTGATAGCCTCCGATCATGCCTTCCTTTTTGTCTTGGGGCAGAGGAAAACCGACCTCAAATTTTGCCGGAATCTTTATGGAGCGAATTAACGAAATAAACGTAGAATGATACTCACTGCACTGGCCCTTTTTAAAAAGCAGGGCCAGTTTACTATTGCCTATTTTACATACCCGCGGGTCATCTTTGGTATAAACAAACTCCTTAAGGATAAAAGAATATATCGCTTTAGCTTTTTCCACAGCTGTTTTCAAACCCTTAGTGATATCACCTGCCAGTTTACGGGTTTGTTTATCTACGAATACAAGCCGATTGGCTTTCAGGAAACCAGAGAGATTAGTTTTATCCCATGACGGATTGCTGTAATAATCGTATTGTTTACGTAATATTGTAAATTCCAGCGCAAGCTCCAATTCCGGATAGGTATCCGATGGAAATTCTATGTATAGTATCTTATTGCCGTATTTTTCATCTTTGATAATTTTTCCTTCAACCGAAGATAAATATTTAAAACCCTTAACTTCCTGCCAGGCATCAGAGACAGGGTAAGGCACCCAGACGCGGATATCTTTTGCCTCCCGGCTAAGGTTATGCAAGCTTATTTTTTCTTTTATGGCAAACGTCCGTTCCTGGGCATATCCTAAGCTGGAATTCAAAACAAATAAAGATAAAATAATAATGACTGATAAACCCAGGCTCCTCTTGCTCATAATCCCTCCTTAATTTAAGGCAACACGCGGCCACCCTCTAAGTCTATTGCATCTAAATAAAAAATGCAAGCCTTTTAATTACCGCATATATCCTAAGTTACGCAACGCCTCTTCTTCCTCTTCATTAAATAACACGGGCTTATCTATGTGGCCTTCACCCAACAAGAAATCTCTTAATTTCCGGCAGGAAGCAATATAATCCCGCAGCCTACGCTTAAGCATTTGAAATTCCGGGGCTTTCTGCCCGGCAAGATTATCTTTCTGTTCAGGGTCTTTTTCCAAATCATAAAATTCCAGAGAAACCTCATCGCCATTATTATCATAAGTCCCTATCAATGACCATCGTTCTGTCCTTGCCCCTTTTTTGAGCCATCCCTCATGCGCTAATATATGCGCCTGACTGAATGATTCTAAACCCGCTGCCTTCAACTTTCCATCTGGAGACAGCAGGCTGGCGCCCTGCATAACACTATCCGAAGCTATATTCAATATCCCAAAGACGGTGGGCATAATATCAACAAGCCTTACCAGCCCGGAAAATACTTCACCGGCAGGCAATACAGGCGGCAGGCGCATTATCACCGGCACATGTATTAACTCATCGTAAAGATTATTGCTATGTGAAAAACTGCCGTGGTCCAAAAAACCTTCCCCATGGTCTGCGGTTATGATAACCAATGTATTTTCCGTCAACTTCAATTCATTAAGCTTATCCAGAAATTCCCCGATATATCCATCCACGTACCTTATCCGCCCGTCATACTGAGAAACAATAAAATCACGCATATCCTTTTCCCATTCCCGCGGCGGTTTTAAAATAGCTATTTTGTCTTCGGCAAATTCTTCCATCTCCGGATATGCGTCATGTAAGAACATGGCATCAAAAGGCTCGGGAGGTAAATACGGATAGTGCGCTCCAAGATAATGAAGATAGACAAAAAACGGCTTTGCGCTATTTTCTTTCAGCCAGGCAGCGACTTGCTGATTTATCCGGGGAGCTATTTGATTTACACCTTTTTCATAAGAAATAACATTGTTAAATTTAAACCTCTCCGGTAAAACGGAAAAACCCGATGGCAGGAAAGAGGCCGTATTATAGCCGTTTTTTTCCAGTATCTCCGGCAAAGTAATAAGCTTCTCCGGCAGTTCTATGCCGCCTATCGGTATCCTGAGAACATCCGGAAACAATGAAGTAAATAAGCTGGGTATGGAAATCCGGGTGCAAGCGCCCTGAGAAAAGGCCTTGGTAAATAATATACCCTGGCTGGCAAAGCGATCGATATTCGGGCTGGTATCGCGCGCGTATCCGTAACAGCCAAGATGATCTGCGCGCAGGGCATCTATAACGATTAGGACGACATTAAGATTATCCCGTTCTTTGGCAGGCAAGACGGAAGAAAAAACAAGGCATAAAAAAACCGCCAAAAAAATTATGATTATGATGCGGCCGTTTTGAGATGTTTTTTTCAAAATAAAGCCTTGTTTAATTAATTTATATATCCTAAGCTGCGTAATGCCGCTTTTGTTTCTTCATCTAAAATTTCGGCATTCTTTTCCGGGCTGCCCTCTAAGATGACGGATCTTAATTTTATACAGGAAGCATCATATTCCTTTAACTTTTCCTGTAATTTTTCGCCGGCATCTCTTGCCGCTTTGCGATAAAAGGCGCTTTCGGGTATAGCTTTTATAAGATTAACCGTTTGCGCGGGGTCATCTCCCAGATTATAAAGCTCTAAAGGCTGTGGATGATTTTGGGCATTATAACCGGCTATAAACAGCCACCCATCTGCCCTGATTGCCTTGCTATGCCCGGCTTGAGATTCGCTGACAGATTCCCTCTCTGAAGAAACACTGTTAAGAATCAACGGTAAAACACTGGCTCCCTGTATAATATTATTATTCAGATTAAGGCCTAAAACATCAAAAACCGTAGGCATCATATCTATATGCCTGACTAAGCTATTAATCGTTTCACCCTGCGGCAGCACGCCGGGCAGGCGCATTAGCAGCGGTATATTAATCAACTCGTCATATAAGGCATTATCGTGAAAAAATTTGCCATGCTCGCCAAAGGCGTGGCCGTGGTCGGCGGTTAATATAACCATCGTTTTTTGACTAAGGTTTAATTTTTCCAGCCCTTCCATGATGCGCCCAACCTGATAATCCGCGTATCTTATTTCCCCGTCGTATTGCGCGAGGATAAAATCAAGCATGGCATTATCAAAAAAAATGTCGTAATTATCACTGTAGCCCCTTGCCCTGGTAAAGCCTTTCAAAAACTCTCTGTTTTCGGCGGTAATTTCTTTCTTCCAAAACATCGCATCATAAGGCGCGGGAGGCAGGTACGGGTCATGAGCCCCCAGAAAATGGACATAAAGAAAAAAAGGCCTTTCCTGATGCTTGGCCATCCATGCCAAAGACTCTTTGGTTATTTCTGAATCTACTTCAGTCAAGTCAAGCATATGAAGAGAGCCGCCTGCGGCTGATACCTGCTCACCTTTAGGGAAAATAACGGCTGTCTGGAAACGCCTATCTATGCCGGAAACTCCTTCCAGTACAGGCGAAGCAAACATAGCTGTTTCATACCCATGTTTTGCGAGGATTTCCGGCAGGCTGATAGACTTTCCGTTTAAAGGCATCGCCCATTCCATGCCGTTATAAAAGACAGCGGGATATAACGAACTAAGAAGCGAAGGAATAGCTATACGCGTACTCGGCCCATGGCTAAAAGCCTGCTTAAATAATACCGCCTGTTTGGCAAACCTATCGATATTCGGGCTGGTATCACGCTCGTATCCGTAACAGCCAAGATGATCTGCGCGCAGGGCATCAATTACTATCAATACAACGTTTATATTTTTCTCTTCATCCGCCGATAAACCCGCAGAAAAAACAAAATAAAGCATTCCGGCGAACAAGAAAGTAAATACTACTCTCAAAATAACTCATCTCCTTGCATATCCCGCGGCTTATCCACGCCGAATAAGCCTAAAACCGTAGGCGCTATATCAATAATAGAGGGCTCGCCTGCCTTAATTTTACGGTTGGCGAATATAACACCTTTTACCAAACCGGGGTCAACCAGATGGTCTCCACTCCATTTTTTTTTATTTATTTCGATAAGCGCCTCAGGCGCGGCCCCCAGCGCCGTCTGCCAGGAAGCCCGGTACCCGCGCCTAAATCCGATAAATAAATCCGGCCCCTCCGCCGCATAGGGCCCTGAGAATATATCTTCGTTAAAATATGCGTCTTTTACGATGGGTTCTCCGGCCTCTTCATCGCGCCAGTCTTTTAATTTATCCTTAATGCGCCTTTTTAACGCCTGCGCCTCAACACCATCAACTATACCGTATTTTTCCCTGCCTGAAAGGTTAAGATAAATACCCCCGAACCCCAACGCGTAAGCAGAGGTCTTAGCCCAATCAACATCCTCAAAAAACTCTTTTCCCTCTTTTCTGCCGTTTTTTAAAGCGAGGAAACCATTATCCCTTAACCAGCTATTGACGTGCGCGGATTTGTAAAAAGGGCCGAAGCCATGGTCAGAAAGCACAACCAGCACGGTATCGCTATCTATACGGGCCAAAACCTCCCCTAAAATCAAATCAATTTTCTCGTAATAATTAAATATGGCTTCTTTATAAGGCGAATCCGATTCATACAGGAGGTGCTTTTCGTCCATGTAGCGCCAGAACATGTGCTGCAGCGCGTCCAGCGTATCAAAGTAAAAAAAGAACAGTCCGCTTTTGTAATTTTCCAATTGATTGAATAAAATCTTTTTTCTTTCATTGAATACCTCATCCGCGAGCTCAAGAAACTCTTCATCACTCAGCCTGTCTTCGCTTAATGCCCATGTATCATGCGGCATGCCTTGCGTATAAAACAGGCCGTTCTTATCGGCCAATTCGCCGGCAAAATCATGGGGGGAAGAAATAGAAAAAAGCGGGCTGCGCGGGTCAAAATTTACCGGGCTCATATATAATTTAAAATCCGGGGCAACGCTTTTCAAATAAAACCTGGCTATTCCGCTTGCTTTTTTGAACAGCCCCAAATCAAAGGATAGTTTCTGCCAGCCGCTCCATTCTTTTTCTTTAAGTATAATACTGGTATTTTGAAAATCAATCGATGCCTCTCTGGCCGCTGGATTTAAAACAATTTTTAAGCCGGCCTCCGTTTCTTTAAGGCGATTATTACGCATGATTTTCGGCCCGTAGATATTGCTCAAAATAACACCTTTTTCCGGCTCAACATGAATTATCCTGCCGCGGCTGTCTTTATCTTCGGCCTTTAAAGGCAGGCTGGTATAATAAGAAAATTTACCGCTCAAACCTAAGAGATCAGGGACACCCATGCCGCTGATCATTTTTCCCGGGATTTTTTCGGCAGGAAAAGTATTGGGGCAAAAATATACGTATGAGGGTATTTTGTTTTTGCCAAGAATGCTCCAAAAACTCTCTCCTTTAACCCTATTCGCTACTTTCGGCGCTATGCTGCCTGAAGATATATCGTTTAAACTTAAATAAAGAGAATACTTTTCAGGATCACGCATAACAAAATCAAATATACCGTGTCCACCCGGGTTTAAGCCCGTAAAAAAACTAGACCAGGCAACCGCTGACTCGGCAGGATTAGATGTCGAAAGCAAGGAAAAACTCCCTTTTTCTTTAAGACGGGCGAAATTGGGCAGCCGTCCCTCGCCGATAAGCTGCTCAGTTATAGCCGGATCCATGGCGTCTATGCCCAATATAATTACCTTTTTCATAGTTTTTTGTTTATACATGTTTACAGCCGTGATTATACCCAAAGAAAGCAGAATAAAAAAAACGCCAAAAATGATACAGGGATTTTTTTTTATCCTTTTTAAAAAAAACTTTATGGGTATGAGAAAAAGCGCGAAAAAAAACAACAGCCATCCCCAGAAAAAAGAAGTATTCTGTAAAAATACAAAACCTGAGCCGGGGTCAACATAAGCGAATGCTTCATTCATTTTATTTTAGCTGCCTTTAGCATTACCCCAATAAACCTCTAGAAAACGCGGCAATTTAAAACCTTTTACCCTCTTGAGTATTCTTCCGTTTTTGGAAAATTTAATGATTTCCGTGCCGTAAAAATCCGCGGCCCAGAATGACCCGTCATACGGGCTTATCACGGAAATATCCTGTAAATTCAAAAACCCGCCTACGCGCCTTATTACTTTCCTGCCGTCGGCGGATATCTGCACAAGCCCTTCCCGCGTCGTCACCCAACAAGTACTGTCTATTGGGCTAACCGATAATTCAAAAGGGACCTCAAGCCCGCTTACTACTCCCAATATTTTAGCGCCATCCGGGGATACCTTCAACACTCTGCCATCCCTGATATTATTTAACCAGCAGGAGCCGTCGGGAGCTATAGCTACATGCCCTCCAACGCCTATCCCTCTATTTTCAGCGAGAAGCTGTCCCTGCTTATCAAATTTTAGCAGCCTGCGCGCGGCTGTCAGCCAAACAGATGAATCAACAGGGCTGACTTCCACGTCATGAGCGGATTCATAATTTATATCCATACCCTTGTAATCCGAGTGGCAGCCATCTGTTTTCTTAAGACAACCCATGCCTTCCAAGTCTTTAATCGGAGAAAGGTCTTTAATTCTAAATAGCTCCTCACCGGACGATGAGATTTTTACCAGCTCCCCTATCATGCGGTCAACAGCGTAATAAGAGCCGTCATCGGGGTCAACTCCGGCATCTCCCAAGACAATAAAGCCGCTCAGCCTGAATAATTCCTCGCCTTCGGATGAAAGCTTGGCTATCTGATGATTAAAGCTTTCAGCCATATCATTAACCCAGACAGAACCGTCTCTTTGGTCAATTCTTACATCAACAGGCCTCTTAAAATTATCAAGCTTAATTATTTTTTTCTCTCCTTCCGAAGTCACCCTTATTAATTTTGCCTCCGGCCTGTCGGTAACCCAGATAACTTCATTTTTTATTTTATTTACCACTACCAAACGCGGCCATTTAAAACCGCCTATGCGCTGCAGAATTTCGCCTTCGGTATTTAGTTTTATTATTTCACCGGCTCCCCAATTACCCAGCCAAAAAGTTTTATCTTCCAAATCAACAGGCGATAGCCCGCGGCAGCGGTCGAAACCGCTTACTTTCTTTAATATTTTTCCCTCAGATGAAATTTTTGTAATCTCTCCCCTCTCCAAATCCGAGACCCAGTAACTGTCATCCAAAGGGTTTACCGCCGCCATGTAAGTAACGCCGAATCCGGGAATTTTCCATAAAACCTTTGTTCCGTTTGCGGCGATTTTAACGACAGAATGCTTACGCCCGCATGTCACAACGCATGAGCCGTCATTGGGATTAATGCAAAGATGCTTCGGTTGGAGATATCCGCGCTTTATCCTGCTTAAAATTTTTCCTTCATGCGAAATACGCGCGACCGTGCCGCCTTTTTCATCGGCTATCCAGATTGAGCGGTCATAAGGGCTGATGGCTATATCATGCGGGTTGGTAAAACCGGCAACGCGAAACAGCTCTTTTTTCTCCCTTAAGGAGTATTTGATAATTTCGCCGTTCAAAGAATCGGCAATCCAAAGCATGCGATGCTCATCACATATCACAAGATGATATGGATGGCCGATGCCTTCCAGAACATCCATTTTTTCCCCGTCTTTTGAAAAATGCGCTACCCGGTGATTTGCCGTATCCGTCAGCCAAATACTCTCATCGGTTTTGTCTATATCCAGAAAGGTCGGGACATTAAAACCGCCTACGCGCAATAATTCCTTCTTGCCGTCAGGCGTAAACTTTCTGATTTCATTTGCCTCTCTGTGCTGATCAACCACCCAAAGGTAGCCTTCGGATGCCTGGGCATAACCGCATAGGCAAATAAAAAACAGGGCCGCAAAGATCTTTTTACTGGTTTTATTATTGGCCATTACCGATTAAGTGCAAAAGTAGTGCTGCCTCATCTTTCCCGTCAATACCCAATAAACGGCTGTATACATCATCATCAAAAGAAGCGGTAGCAAAAGAATTCAGGCCTAAAGCTCCGCATGCCAGGTGTATATTCTGGGATATCGCCCCTGCCGCCATATACATATAACGCCAGCTTCTTGCGTCATAAACCCAGCTGAACCGGCCGGGTATCCCGGTTAGTATGATAAGCGCGGAACAATTTTTTAAAACTTCAGGGCCAAAACAGCAATTGGGTATTTCAATATGGCCGGCATTTATCAATTCTAATGAATGCTTTAAAAAAGAGTAGTGGTAAAGCCCCTGCTCCAGGCCGGATACATTAGACGCTAACACATATATTTCCACAGGGTGCATAAAGCTGAAAGAATCCGTCTGCGGCAGGGGCACGGGGGCGGTCCTTACATCGCGGCCGGAGCCCTCTTTTACTATACCGTCTGCCGAGAATAATATACGGGAAAGCTGATTAAGAGTTATTGATTCTCCTGAAAAATCAGGCAGCGGAAAAATATTTTTTGTAAAGATGCCGGCAACGCTATCTTCAGTTTCCAATTCAGGCAATTTTATCTCCTTTGCCGAACGGTAACTTTTATATGGGGCTTGCGGCGGATAGTCAATTAATTCAGAGGCGGTCTTGGCAACTGTGCCCCAGGCCATTTTTGTTTTCTCATGGAATTCCCTGCCGATCTCAGGGTCCCTGCGTTTAAACCTACCGGTAAAGCCTTTTTTATCCGCGCAGGAGGCAACGCAAAGCGAAAACAGAAGAATAAATGATATATATTTATATATTTTAAACATATACGCAATAATAAGTAAATATCCGCTAAAAGATATTATAACCCAAGCTTAATATTAAACAATCAGTAATTATAATTTACTTTATTATCCCAAGCGGGGGCGGCGGCACTGCCGGGAATTTCTTTGGCATCTATTATATTTTTGGTATCGAGCAGCGCGTTGGTTAAATAAAATCTATTGAGTTTAATCCTCCCTCTTGAGAACTCCGGAACATTATAGGCGCTGGTAAAGCTTTCATAAAAATACGGCTCGCGCTGCGGAAGAACAAACGGCTTAAAAACACGCCCCTCTTCATCTATATAACTAAAATATGCCCTCGTGAAGACGCCGCCATCCCGCTTGCTGGCAAAAACAAACCACCGGCTGTTAGAAGACCAGGAATGATATGAATCGGCGTTCTCGCTGTTTATTTCAAGCCTCTTATAGCTATTATCCTTTAAATCCATTAAGTATAAATCGGTCTTCGCGCGCAAGATAGAAAAAGACGACCTGTCCGTCATACAGAAAAGAAGAAACCTGCCGTCCGGAGAAACCTTGGGAAATGTTACGCCCATATCCGTTTCAGCCGAAGATATAAGCGTTTCAGCATTACCCCAAGTATTTGATTCGGCATTATAAGATACGCGCATCAAATCATACTTTATTTTTTTATATTCCTTGACTGAGCTCACCTTTGGCGCGCTCAAAAAATAAAGATGCCTACCGTCGCCAGACCAGGCAGGCTGAGTTTCAATCCGCCCATCCCGGCAAGCCCCGGGAACTGTTAAAATAGAGTTTTCCTTAAGATTAAGTAAAGCGATATCGCCATCCAAATCACCGTATTCAAGCACTTCTTCGGGCACCATCCCGGCAAAACGGTTGAAAACCTTGTAAGACATATTCATTGTTAAAGCCACTTTTTCTCCATCCGGATGCCAGGAAAGATAGGCCGAACCCGGCTTGCGCGACATGGGGGCTATCAAGGAAACTCTGCCGCCCTCATTAACTGCCATATAATTGCGCCTGTCATACCTAACCTGGATTATGAATTTATCCGTATCGTTATGGAGGAATGAATGACAGTTAAAACACGCCCCATTAGTAAACTTCGAGTCTAAAATAACCCTTTTAGCGTAATTTTCAAGGTTGCGCTCGCATATTTTCATCTTTATTTTCCGGTAAAACTGCGGCCGTATTTCCCTATAGAATAAAAAACTGTCTATTTCTTCTTTGGCTATCTTATTGATTAAAGGGCTGTATTTAACCCAGCCGTTTTCTTTTTTTACAGAAACCTCAAAATAGAGTTCATTACCCTTGTTTTCCGTAAGCAGCCGCCTCCATCTGCTAATGGGTATTTTTACTCCGGGATTACGGCTGCGGATAACTATTCCCTTACCCTTTTTAGAGAATACCTTCACATAATAACGCGCGCCATTTTCGTTTATATAAAAATTCAAGGGCGCGATATTGGGCGGTATAACGGTATCCGCATAATCCGGATAAATCACCGGCTTTTCTGTTATTTTTATATAATAGCGGAAGCTATAAAAGACATTTCGTTCAACGAAAAAATAAGCGAATGCCGACAAGGCAACAAACAGCATCCCTGCAAAAATATATTTATTATATTTGAGAATATTTTTCATTTTTATCAAGTCTTAGTTTTAAATAATAGATAAAATAACTGCCGGGGTGCTTATCCTTTAATTCATTGAGCGTATCAATATCGCTGAATTTATATTTACGGTATGTTTCATAAAAATAACGGTATTTATCTGCCAACGCCTTATCCATCTTTTCTGGTAGTTTCTGCGGCATGGCATTGCCCTTAATCATATTTATAAGTACTGCCTCCTGATAATTATGCGGGATGCCGGGGTAGGCAAAACAGCTAAGCCTTGGCAAATTCTCTTCCACTTTCTGCGTCTGGCCGGTGAGGAGATAATAACTCATCAGGTATTCAAACGCCATTTTATTATGCTTATTTTTCTCCAGCAGCCTATTAAACACGCCCTCGTAATCAAATTGCGCATCGTTTGTCAGCCGTATAAGCAATTCTTCATCTTCACGAAAATCGCTGTCAATCATCACTTTTCTTATGCGCGATAAACTTTCCTCTTGGCCTAATGCGGATTTATCATCAAGAAGCTTTAAATATTTCTCAGCCCAGCTTCTTTGATGAATAGTTTTCTTAAGGCGCATCAATAAAGGCCTTGCCGCCCTGAAATTTTCCTTAAGAATGTAAATCAAAACAAGCTGTTTGTCCGCGCATACTGGATCATCACCCGACTCTTTTGCCCAATAGCTCATAAGCTCGGCATGATTTACCAGGCCAAGATCAAGGTAGGCTTGAGCTATCAAGCAGGGGTCTAAAACAGCTATCCGGGGATTCGTCGGCCGCGGCGGAGGAATATTGTAGGCTAAATAAGCGGGGTATTTAAATTCTTCGTAAGGAAGCCTTCCGCTGTAAAAAAGGGCGTTAAAAACTTTCGTATAAAGCGATGGGTCTTTTTGATATTGCTTTTCAGGTAATTTTTCAGCTTCAGCCAATAATTCATTCCACATCCGCCGCTGCGAAAAATAATTAATCTTTCGCAATGCCTTTGCGCTTGCGTCAAAGAAGAAAAAGCATAATATTGCCGCCGTAAAAAATAATAAAAAAACAACTTTCCAGGGATTCAGTTTAAGATTCAAGGTAAAATTATTTGTTACAACGGAAGGCTACTGCTTCTATCTCAACCAGCAAATCATCGCGGCATAATTCGGCCTGCACGCATACCGAAGCGCCCATATCTTTACGGCTTACCTTATTCTGCCTGAAAAAATCATCGCGCGCTTTATTGAAAAGACTATAATGCTTTTTAATATCTTTTAAATAAATCTTCCACTTTATTACGTCCGCCACCTTAAAACCCCTGCTGGCTAAAATATTCTTGATGTTTTTGTACGTCTGTTTTGCCTGCCGTAAAAAATCTCCTTTATGCATCGTCTGGCGCCTGGGGCCGACGCTGGCAGTACCGGAGATAATTAAAAAACTATAAGAGCCAAATTCTACAAGCACGGCCCTGTTAAAGCCTGCCTTGGGAGACGGCAAGGAGATCAAATTAACCGCTGTTTTTTTCATGGCATTATTTTTTGAATATAGATACCAGATATGGCTTTTTGAATCCGCCGATACGTTCAATTACCTCTCCGCTGGCGTTTAATTTCAAAATCTCGCCGCCGGTGCCATCCGCCATCCAAAAGGTACGGTCCCGGGGATCTATATCAGATAAACCGTAAGAGCTTTTAAAAATCGTTAAGCGTTTAATAATTTCCCCTTTGCGTGAAATCTTTACGAGAGTGCCTTCGTTTAAAACGGAAACCCAGCATGAGCCGTCATATGTATCTATCGTAAATTGAAAAGGTTTGCCAAATCCGCTCGCCTTACCTTCAATACGGCGGCCATCGGCAGAAATCCGCGCCACGGACAGGTCCTCCCGGTCGCTGACCCAGCATGAGCCGTCATTTCCGTTTATGGCAAGGTGTTCCGGCTTGCTAAATTCTCCTTGAATTTTAGCCAAAATTTTTCCCTTACCGGACAATTTAACTACTTCGCCTTTATCCATATCGCTGACCCAGACCGAATTATCATAAGGGCTAAAAGCCACATCATGAGGATTTTGAAATTTCTTCACCCGGAATATTTCCTTTTTAGTATCAAGAGAAAATTTTATAATCTCCCCGCGCTTGGGATTGGCAATCCATAAAACTCTTTCTTTGGGATCTATCGATATATGGAAAGGTTCTGTTATATTGCGGTCAATTATATGTGATTTTGTCACCCCGATATCGGAAATCTGCACAATCCTGTCATTTCTGAAATCCGCCACCCAACACGTACCATCGGCGGCATCAACAGCAATATCCCTTGGAGAATTAAACCCTCCAACTTCCGCGCGCATATCCGGATCATTAGAAGATAACTTAATAAGCGTATTATCCTGCCTGTCTATAACCCAGATGGCCGCGCCTTTACCATCGGCGGCGTAGGCGGAAACGCTGCCGAAAAAATACCCGCCGAACATTATGCTTAAAAATATTAAAACTTTAACGTTTTTAGCTAAAGACATAACCAACCTCCTGGAAAATAATAATACATATTATTATATACTATTACGTAATAACTTAAACTCTATTCCTGCGCCTTACCAGCCACCTGCACATGAAGGGCCATTTCTTCCCTGCCATCCAGGCCCAGAAGCTGATTTACTTCCTCGTCATAAAAGGCGCCGACAGCCGTAGTTGATATGCCTAGAGACGTTGCCGCTAAATATATATTTTCGCTAATATAGCCTATTTCCATATACACATACCTCCAGCCCCGCAGGCCATATTTATGGGTTGTCCTGGCAGGTATAGCCGAAAAAATAAATACAACAGCGGCATTCTTCATGCTTGGCTGATTCATAACCGCTTGGGTAATTTTATCGCCAAAATCACCCCTTTTTATCAAAGATAAGTTATGGTACTTAGGCGAATAATGATATATGCCCGGTTCTAATTGTGCAACATTGCCTACTACCAGATAAAGCTCTATCGGATAAAGCGCCCCCGCGGAAGGGGCAGCGCGTAGTTCCAACTCCAAAAAACGCCCGGTTATGCCGCTGGCAGAAAATAACAATTGGGATAATTCGGCTAATGTAATCGGCTCCCTGGAAAAACTTATTTCCTGGCGCTTAGAACGCCTCTTTTCTATCGCCTCTTCTACTGTCATGCCGCGAAAATCGGCTTCCGGCAATTTTATCTTTGGTATTTTAAGATATTCTTTATAAGGCGCCGGCTTGGCCCGGCTGACAAGAGATGTCCGCCTAAGCTCTCCGGGAATAAGCTTAGTGGCATCATAAAAGTTATTGCCTATATACGGGTCTAAAGATGGCGGATTTTTTATTTCCGTTTTTTGCGATAACGCATAAGAAACCAGCAAGAATGTTAAGGCGCCGGTTATAAGTAAAATTTTACGCATGCGCGTTTATAATCCGTAAGTATAAATTTAGGATGATAATATTTTCTTGATTTTATCTACCAATACGCTTTGCCCTAACGTTTTAGGGATATAAGCATCCGCTCCGCATTCCTGAGCTAATTTCTTATCATGTTCCTGCGTACGCGCGGAATAAATGATAATCGGTATATTCTTATGGATATCGCTGAATTTTAACATACGGCAGACTTTATAACCGTCTAATTTCGGCAGCATCAAATCCAATATTATTAAATCCGGGTTTTGTTTCTGCGCCATCTGCAGGCCTTCCTGCCCGTCATAGGCTGAAATAATTTCATAATTTCCGTCTTTGGCAAGCCTAATAGTCAACATATCCACCATTGCCTTTTCATCTTCCACTATCAGTATACGCTTTTTATCTGTCATATTATACTCTCCAATGAGCCCGTGATTTATCCGGGCGAATTAACCTACTATTTTTTTAATAAATATATCCTCCGATGTATTATCATCAGGATAGACCAGGATACTGTAAGTAAAAGCACTATTTTTAAAGCGCTTATCGCCTGAGATGTATTTTTGACAAAGCTCGGAAACTCTCTTCTTTACTATCTGCGCTCCGTTTCTATCCGTATCCAAAAGTGGAATTATGATTTTATTATTGTATGAAAAAACACTGTCTCCCGAACGCCTTAAAGTTATTTTTATATTTGCCTCTATGTCATTAAAAAGCGCCTCTTTCTCTACGCCCGCCGCCTGCACAATAAGCAGGCTGAACTTAGACATCTTATCTTCCGCGTTTCTAATGGCAGTGCGTATGTGCGAGCTGATTATCTCCTGGATGCTGTATTTAGGGATAGAAAAGCTCAGTCTTGTGCCTTTCCCAAGCTGAGACTCCACCCAAATTCTGCCTTCATGCATATTGACTATCTTTTTGGCTATGGAAAGCCCCAAGCCCGTGCCTTTTTCTCCCGGGCCGTAACTCTTGCTAAATTGCTGAAATTTGGTAAACACCTTATCTAAATCTGTATCGGCTATGCCTATGCCCGTATCTTCCACAAAACAAACAATATCCCTTTCTCCTTCGTTTAAGCCTATGATTATTCTCCCGCCTTCGCTTGTAAATTTTACGGCATTATTTAACAGATTGGATAAAACCTGTGCTATCCTTTCGCCGTCTACATATGCCGCTATCTCAGTCTTGGGCATATTCAAAGTAATTTCTATGCCTTTTTGTTCCGCCCTCTGCTTAAAAAATAAAAATGTTTTTTGAAGCAGCCTATTGATGCTGACCAAAGATTTATGTATGGGGAAATTGCCTGCTTCTATTTTTGAGATATCCAAAATATCGCTGATTATTTTACCCAGGCGGTCAATATTATTCTTGGCAACCTCAAGCAATTCTTTTTGTTGTTTATTTAATGAGCCTGTAACTTCTTCCAATACAAGGTTCAAGCCTTCACGGGTAATTGAAAGCGGGGTACGCAACTCATGGCTTACAGTCGAGACAAATTCCGACTTAAGCATGTCTAGCTTATGCAGGTCGGAGTTCGCCTTATCCAATAAAGAATTTTTATCATATAGTTCACGCTGAAGGCGCCCTAAACGCAGCATCGCTTCAATACGCAAAAGCAGTAAATCAGGCTCGCTTGTTTTGACTATATAATCATCGGCACCCGCGTTTACGGCTGCCAACACATCGTCTTCTTTGTCGCGCCCGGTCAGCATGATAACCGGTATTATCTTTAATCTTTCGTCTTTCTTAATCTGCCGGGCCACTTCCAAGCCATCCATATCCGGCATAAGATGATCAAGTAAAACACAATCAATCTTGCGCTGGTTAAGTATAAGCAAAGCTTCACGGCCGGAAGTTGCCTGAATTACCTCATAACCCGACCTTAGTAAAACCCGCTCTACGGCAGCGCGTTCATTCGGATTATCGTCAACAACCAGTATTCTTCTTTTAATCATTTTAATGAGGCCATCCGCCTACGGCGAGATATGGCTGAATTAATCTCCTTGCTTAAGCAAGGGGTAAATTCTCTTTGAGAATTTCCCCCTTAAGCTTCGGAGTAGGTTAGAACTTATTAAGCTTGAACTTACCCGATTAATTACTAGTTACTATCTTATAGTATATATAAATTTTAAATTTTTTCAATTAAAAATACAAGTCTCTTTCGCCGCGCTCCAGCCTTTTTAACCTGCCCAGCGTAATTTTGCGCATATTGCCATCTTTAATATTAGCGGCTTCCGCATCCAGAAGAGCCGATGCTTTATTTTGGCCGTTATCCGTATAGTCTAAAAGGTATTCCTTCAGGGTCAGGATGGCGTTGCTCAGACAAAATTCCTGTATATGCCCCGGCTTGGCCAGCTTCATAAAATCAGCTCCCGTACGCTTGTTTCTATAACAGGCGGTACAAAAACTGGCAATAAAACCTGCCTCCGCCGCGTCCATAACCACTTCTTTTAGCGTACGGTTATCCCCCAAACAAAACTGTCCGTCGCCCGAAGAACTGTATCCTCCGGGATTGGTGCGCGATCCAGCAGAAACCTGAGATATCCCCAGATAAAGCAATTCATTTCTAAGAGAGGATTTTTCACGGGTGGAAAGGATAAGCCCTGTATAAGGCACTGCCAGCCGCAGGACGGCGATAATTTTCTTGAAATCAATGTCGGAGACAGCATACGGCGGATTATCCGAAACAAGCGAATTTAAAGCCGGCTCGATGCGCGGAACCGATATTGTGTGCGGGCCTGCGCCGAATTTATCTTCAAGATAACGGCAATGCTCAAGCAAGGATAAAACTTCAAACCTGAAATCATAAAGCCCGAAAAGCGCACCTATGCCGACATCATCTATGCCCGCTTCCTGCGCCGTATCCATTGCATACAGCCTTTTCATAAAGTCTGATTTCGGGCCGCAGGGGTGCATCTTATTGTAAGTATTATTATGGTAAGTCTCCTGAAACAATTGATACGTGCCGATGCCGCATTTTTTAAGCTTTTTAAATCCCTGTAAATCCAAAGGCGCGCAATTTATATTCACCCGGCGTATCTCGCCCCTGCCATTCTTAGCCGCATATATCGCAGAAATAACCTCCGATAAATAATCCGCGTTAATATCTTTATCTTCGGCGGCAACAACCAGCAGCCGCTTATGCCCGAAGGATTCCAAGAGATTGACTTCCTTTAAGACTTCCGCGATGCTTAGTCTTCTGCGCGCGATATCTTTATTATCGCGCCTGAACCCGCAATAAAGGCAGTTATTAACGCAAAAACTGGATATGTATAACGGCGCGAAGAAAACCAAACGCCTTCCGTAAATTAATGACTTGACCTTTCCGGCTGCGGCAAAAATTTTATCCAGATACTCATCATCAGGGCATGATAAAAGCATTGCCGCCTCTTCAAGGCCTAATCCTTTTAAGGCGAGCGCTTTTTGAATAATTTCCTCGGCCTTCGATTCAGAGAATTTTGTATTCTCTATAATACTTAAAATTTTCTCATCATTAATAAATGAATTCATAGCTTAAAATTTTTAATTTGTCCCGATATCCGTCGGGGCTCTCCCAAGGCGATAAACAAGCTTAAGGGTATCCGCTATTTGCGCCTCAGTAGATTTATCGCGCAGGCCGGGACTCGGATAAATATCATATAGCCCGCGGTATTTCCCGGGTGTGGCGTTAATCATTAGTGAATTCGCGCCCGCGCAGAGCGCCTTCTCTTTAGCCCCTTCGCCTAAAACCTCAAAAGCCGTAGTGACCAGTATCCGCGCCTTTTTATCTATTAAACGCGCCAGCGAAATAACCCTCAACGCCTTGCCTAAAGAGACTGCCTCCTCGCCTGCCAAAGACGTATGTTTATGCGGGATCAACGGGCCAAACGAATACATCTCAGGTTTTAATTTTTTGGTCAAAAAGATATTGTTTACTATGTCCTTGTTTTCTTCTCCCGGCAGGCCGATAAGAAAACCGGTGGCTACCAGATAACCCATCCGGCGTAAACTTTTAATAAGCGCAATTCTATTTTCCAGGGAGCTGTCTGGCTTAAGCCTGGAATAGATGGCTGGATTGGAAGTTTCAAAACGAAGCAAAACACCCCGCGCCCCCGCGTCATAAAACGACTGGTAATCGGATTCGCCCCTTTCTCCCAAGCTTAAAAATATTAAAACCCCGTATTTGCTCCTAATGCCTTCAATAATCTTCAGCACCTTCTTTTTTGTAAAAAAAGTATCCTCCCCTCCTTGCAGAACCAGGACCTTAAACCCGCGCTTATTCACGGCATAATCAACGGCGCGGCCAATCTCATCCATATTCATGCGGTAACGCGTAAGCTTTTTATTGCTCTTTCTTATGCCGCAATAAAGGCAATCTCGCCGGCAGAAATTTGATATTTCAATTATGCCGTGTATGCAGCATGAGTTACTTAAATAATTATGCCTTATTTTATTAGCGGTATTGGCGAAAACGGCTGACTCGCCATCATTTAATCCGTTAAGCAAATACAGATAATCCGGGCCGCTCAATCCGGAGCCGTTATTTATTTTATCAAGCAATCCGGCGAATTTCTCAGAAAGGGCATTGCGCGAATAAGGCTCCGAAACTATCGCCTCATCCTGTTTTTTGAGCTTTTCAAAAAGCGCCCCCCACGTGCTTAATATGCTTTCTGCCTGCGGCTTCGGGATCTTCCGTATTGCCATGCCGGCCTGCACATAAACATAGTCACCGACCTCAAATTGTAAAAGATCGCGCCTTACCCTACGCTGCTGTCCGAAATATTCCACAACGGCATAGCGCCTTTTTATCTCTCTTACTTTTGCCGGTATCGCGTAGCACATATCTAAATTTTGCGAAGCAAAATTTACCCGTAGGGCCGACCGTTTAAATCCGAAAGGATTTAAACGCGCCTGTCGGGATATCCCGAAAATACTTTTCATTTTCGGGAGTATAAATTTTCCGCAGGAAAATTTTCCCGCAGGGTTAACCAATGAAAATACCGCAGGGATTTTCATTGTGCTTGTTAAGGCATCCCGAAAATTTTAATTTTCGGGATACGGACTAATTAACTTCTCTATCTCAGATAATATTTTCGGGAAACTATCCAAAACTTCTTTCGACAATCCCTGCCGGAAAGATATCTCTTTCGGCTGAACGCCGATTATATAGATTTTATTTTTAATTTTTAACGCCTTACATAGCTTCAGAAAATCCAAAAGCTTAATCCCATGGGAAGAAACTTTACCGCTATCCATATCGGCGTTGACATCTTTTAATCTGAATGCCTTTACGAATCCCGGAGGCATTTTGAAATCCACGGCGTCAATTATAAAATTAACCGGGTATTTTTTTATGTAGTTAATAAGGTCGATGCTTTGGGTGGAAAATTCCAGAAATTCAAATTGCTTTTGGTTAAGCCTTGCCTTCAGGTATATCAGCGCTTCAATACCCGCCCCGTCGTCGCCGTAAAGAACATTGCCTACGCCGGCAACCAGATGCCTCTTAGGCAAATTCAACCTCCAATAAATGGGTTGAGCAGGATATGCAAGGGTCATAAGCGCGGGCAAGCATTTCCAGATCCAGCTGGATAGCTTTTTCTGATTTTTTAGGGATAAGTTCCGGAATAAGTTTCCTCATGTCATTTTCCAGATTAAATAAATTTTGAGCGGTAGGGATTATGCAGTTTGCTTCGGTTATAACGGCGTGTTCATTAATGGTATAGTCATGATAAAGAGTACCCCGCGGAACCTCCACAGCCCCCACCCCTCTGCCGGGCTTAACCTTGATGGGACGGGAAGATTTAGGCGGCCATGACGTAACAAGCGAATCCTTTTCTTTTAAGCCTTTATCCAGCAAATAATCAATTATTTCAATGGATTTTTCCAGACAATGAACCCATTCTACAAGCTGAGCGACTGTGTTCAAATAAGGGTTATAACTCGGGTGCTTTAAGCCCAGATCTTTGGCCGCCTTTTTAGCTTTGGGATGAAGAAATTCATAATTATTATTAAACCTTGCTAATGCCCCGACGGCATATGATTCATTATTAATGGATGTGAATTTAGCCGTAGAATAATCGCGGATGAATTCTTTTAAAACAGAGAGGTATTTCTGGTCATTTGTGCGGCTTGCGCCGGGATTTACCAAAATATCCCCGTCTAAAAAAGCATATTCTTCTTGGCTAACCAACGATACATACTGGGCTGGCCGGATAAAATCAGGGAATTTCAACTTCTTAAATACATCCACCGTCTTATCATAATCGAGGCGAGAATCAACCATCATCTTCTTTATTTTTAAAAGGTTTTTTTCGCCTGGTAATTTGGTAAGCCCGCCTATAACATAAGTTATCGGATGCACGTGGCGTCCGGCCAAAACATCACTGGTAAAATCAGACATCTTCTTCATGCGTAAGGCCATTTCAATTACTCCGCGGTGAGTTTTTACCAGCGGGAATATACTGTCTACCCCAAGCAGGTCGGGCGCGATCAAGATATAAAAATGCAGCACATGGCTGTCCAATATTTCGGAATATAAAAGCAGCTTACGCAGGAGCCGCGTTTGGGCGCTGGGCGTAATTTTAAGCGCGGCTTCCGCGGCCTTAATAGAAGCAAGGCTGTGGCCGCAGGCGCAAATACCGCATATACGGCTGGTTAAATGCTGGGCTTCATAAATCGAGCGGCCTACTAGCATGGACTCAAAAAAACGCGGCGACTCAATCACCTCAAAGCGGCATTCGCTAAGCTTGCCGTCTTTTACTTTTGCTATAATATTCCCGTGCCCTTCAACCCGGGTAAGGTACTTTACTTCAATATTTACAGATTTGTTTGCCATATTTTTTCTGGTAGCACCCTGAATACAAAGTAAACTTATCCATTATTTCCCTTATTGTTAAACCGTATTTATCCAAAATATCGCGCTGGGCGTCGCCTGCCGGGTTATCAACTAATCCCCGGCAACCGTAGCAAATATTTCCGTTATTTACACACCATGAATTGCATCCGGCGCGGGTAACCGGGCCCATGCAATTTTGTTCTTTTTGATACATACACACATTTTCATTAATCTTGCATTCCACACAGACAGGATAATTAGGCATATTATATTTTTTGCCAAAAAGCGCGCACTTAAACACCTCAACTACTTCCGGTAAATAAACAGGACAGCCATGAATATAGTAATCAACCTTAATCACCTCATCTATCGGTTTTACGGCTATCGTCTTAAATTTATCGTGCTTTTCTCCATAGACTCTCTTGAGCGCCGTATCAAGGGAATGAGTATTCTTTATGGCGTTAACGCCGCCGATAGTCGCGCAGGCGCCAAGCGCGATAACAACTTTCGCCTGTTTTCGTATAGCAGTAATCCGCGCTATATCGTGCTCGGTTGAAACCGCCCCTTCCACGACAGCGGCCGCGTAATCATCCGATGGATTACTCATTGCTTCCCGGAAATTAACTATATCAACATGCTCCAGGACATCCAACAGCGCGGTATTAAGGTTTACTATCTGCAGCTGGCAGCCTTCACAATCGGTAAAGTCAAAAAAAGCTATCTTCAGCTTTTTTTTCACAATGCCTCCTCAAGCCCTTTAATATCCCTGTAGCGGAAAACAGGCCCATTCTGACAGACATATATCCCATTTATCTGGCAATGGCCGCATTTACCAAGGCCGCATTTCATCCTGCGCTCCAGGGAAACAATTATCTGACGGTCAGGAATACTTTTCTTAAGTAATTCTTTGATAACGAACTTATACATTATCGGCGGGCCAACCACAATCGCATAGGTACGCATAGGATTTAAAGTAACGCCCGGTATAAGTTCAGTAATTAACCCTATATTGCCTTTCCAGTCAGGGTCTGCCTTATCCACCGTGCAGCGGAATAGAATATCCAAATGCCTGCCCCATTGGCTTACTTCATCATTAAAAAGCATCTCTTTAGGGCTCTTACAGCCAAGCAATATCTGCACATCGCCGAAATCCTTCCTGTGATACATAATATACCGGATAAGCCCCCTTAACGGCACAATACCTAACCCGCCGGCAACAATTAAAATATCGTTTCCGAAAAAGTTATCTATCGGGAAACCTTTGCCAAACGCTCCCCTGACTCCCACCACATCGCCTTTTTTTAAATTATGCAAGGCACTGGTCAAAGAACCGGCGTTACGCACAGTTATTTCAAAATAGCCCTTATCTGTAGGAGAAGAACATATGGAAATCGGGGCCTCCCCTACGCCAAATATGGAAATCTCAGCGAACTGGCCGGGTGTGTATTTAAATTCGACGTCTTCCGGCAACTTAAGCCTGAACAGCTTTTCCAGCGGAGTATAATCCTTAATTAAAACTATTTCCGCAGGATGCGCCCGATAAGGGGAAACTGAAATTATCTCTTTAGATTCCGACTGAAACATTTCTGTATTCTCCAATTAAATCGTTAACGGTTTCTATTAAATTTATTTCCGCCATGCATGTGCGGCTGCACCTGCCGCAGCCGGTGCAAAAATAGCGGTTAAACTTATCTACCGGATATTTAAATTTCCGGTAATACCTGTGGCGCTGGCGCGCGTCGCGCCCGGGCCGGAAATCTTCTCCACCGGAAACTCTGGCAAAATCGTCCATCTGGCAGGAATTCCAAATCCGGTAACGCAGGCCGTCGTTTAAGTTAAATTCCAGTTCATCAAGGACATCAAAACAATAACAGGTAGGGCAAACTGCCGTACAATTACCACAGCCTACGCATCTCTTGCCCACGTCTCTCCAGATATCGCTTTTATAAAGTTTTGAAAATGCCGTATAAACCTCAGTAAGGCGCCCGATAAATTCTTCTTTAAAAACCTGCTCCTTATTTTTACGCAGCACATCAAGCTGCTCCCTGTCGGCAGGCGCGCATTTTTTGATATACGGCCGTTTATGCAGGAGATTTTCGCCCTTGATTGAATTAATATGGATGATATATTTATCCTCTAGTTCTGTGAGCATTATGTCGTATCCGCCCTTCGGCACGTGATTGCCCATAGAAACACAATTGGCATACTTATCGCACGGTTTAAGACATTCAATGCCCACTGTCGTCATACGGTCTTTCCTGTTGATATAGTTTGAATCAACCGGCTCTTCCCTGAAGACCACATCCATGCATTGAATACCCGCGATATCGCAGGTATGCACTCCGAATAAAACAAATTCCTCAAACTCGCTTATGGCTTTGGCGGTCTTAAACGGCTTTATACTGAACTTGAGCAGTTTTTCTTTTTGAGGAAAATAATATTTCTTTGGAGGCAATATGGTAGGTATGTAATTTAGGTCCAATTCCGAAATATCTTTAATCGGCCGGAATACATGCCGGCCCTCTTTTTTCTTCGGCCCGTAAAGCCGGCCATGGTCTTCTAAAGAGCTAAACCACTTGCTGAAATCTTTTTTACTTATTTTAGCGTATCTCTCCATAACCATGTTATAAGTTTAGTTATCCAGCCAAACATCTACTAGGGTCAACGGCGCGCCAAACGGCACCTCTTTTATTTCAAGAACATCATTATACAAAAACATTCCTTTTGTAGCAAGATTAAATTCATCAATAAAATGCTCTTTTTTAATCCCGCCGAATAAAGATATCTCAATAATTATACGGGATACATTTTTAAGCTTTCCCGGGCCTGTTCTTTTTTCTACAGCGCTAAGTAAATCTTTTATTAAGCCAAGCTCGTGCATAATTTCACAATATCAACCTTTAAAATAACAGCGCAATAGACGCTGTTATCAGATTTATAGCCTAACCTATTAAAAATTAAACCCTAAGAGTAAATATACTAAATTTATCTCTCTTGTCTTTATAGTGAAATAAGCCTTATAAGGCTGAATTAGTGCATGAATTCACAATATGCTTTAAGTATAACAAATTTATTGGAAATGTCAAGTTTTTTATTTAAAATTTCAGTGCCCCTTGCCCGCTATCATATCGCGGGCATGCGGCAAGATATCTATCACAGCTTCTAAAGATTCCGTCGCTCCCTTTATGCTTCCCGGAAGATTAATTATCAGCGTCTTGCCCCTGACCCCGGCAACAAGACAGGAAAGAGCCGCCCGCCTTGTCTTTTTCACCCCTTCGGCGCGGATTAACTCAGGAATGCCAGGCGCCTCTTTTTCTATTACCGAGCGGGTCGCCTGCGCAGTAAAGTCGCGCGCCGACAGCCCGGTTCCGCCGCAGGTCAAAACTAAATCCGCGTTTAAATTATCCGCGTAAAAGCACAATTTATCCCGAATCAAATTTAAGTCATCGCTGATTATTTCATATGCTATGACTTCAGCAGGCAGCTCACAAATCAGTTTCCTAACCGCCGGCCCTGACTCATCCGCCCTATCGCCATTAGCACAGCTGTCACTTATGGTTAATATGACTATTTTTATCATAACTCTCTCCTCGCCTCATCCATGGATCATCCGGCCAAGCCATCGTTAAGTTTACATTTTAGTCATTGACTAAAATGTAAACTTATGGTTCGCGCGATGACAGTGCGGGGTCAGCCGCCTATCACGGACATAAAAGATGTTAATACGTTTTCACCTTGATTCAGACAATGCTCCCTGGGTTTATCGGCAACCGACTGCTTAATCAAGGCCATCAACTCTTCATCAGAGGCGCCGCTTCGTAAATAATTCCGCAAGTTTATTTTCCGCCGGCTTGATAAGCAGGGAAAAATTTCACCTTTAGCGGAAATACGAAGGCGATTGCAGCGAAAACAAAATTTTCCGCTCATAGCGCTTATAAAACCGACAGGATGTAAAAACCCGGGCATACCATAATAGTCTGCCGGACCAGATCCTAATTGCCCTTGAGGCGTTAAAGCGCCTAAAGTTCTTAATACTTTCTCAATATCCCGGCGAGATAAGTATCGGCAATCGCCGAGATTAAAATTAGCGCTCACCGGCATAAGCTCAATAAAACGAAGAATAATCTTCTTCTTCTGACAAAATTCCACAAAATCCAATATTTCATCATCGTTTACGCCCTTTATCGCGACGACATTCAACTTAACTAAAAATCCCGCGTTTACTGCCTCATCTACCCCGGATAAAACATTATTTAAAAAATCCCCGCGGCTGATGAAGGCGAATCTATCCCTTTTTAAGGTATCCAGGCTGATATTTATTTTCCTTAAGCCCGCCGCCTTAAGGCTGGCCGCCTTATCCTTCAATAACACGCCGTTAGTCGTAAGGCAAATATCTCTTATGCCGCCATGGTCAAAAATAGAACGCATAATGGCTGCGATATCCTGCCTTAGAAGCGGCTCCCCTCCTGTCAGGCGAATCTTAACTATGCCGCATCTTGCAAAAACGCGCGCGATCCTGGCTATTTCCTTAAGCGTTAATATCTCGTATTGAGCCAGATAGCCGATGCCTTCTTTCCGCATACAATAGCGGCAGCGCAGATTGCACCTGTCTGTAACCGATAAACGCAAATAATCAATTTTACGCCCAAAATTATCCTGCAGCATTTTTTATTCTCTCGTAATCTTCGCGGGTATTTACATTATTAAACGACAGGCCATTAATATCGAATTTTACTACTTCAACATGCCCTATTACCCTGGTTTTTAGCGATGAAAAAAAATCGCTAACTTTAAGATTATTGCTCTCTATTTGCTTCTCTATCGCCGCCAGGCATTTATTGGAATAAAAGGCAAAAAGAGGCTGACGCCTTTGGTTAAACTCCGGCACAACTACATCGTAGCCGCCCAAGTTATCCAGCATATACCTTATAAGGGCAGTATTTAAATACGGCATATCACAGGCAGCTATAAAAGTATAATCTGACTGAGAATATTTTATCGCTGAATACAAACCGCCCAAGGGGCCCTTATCTAAAATAATATCGCCGAATATGTCCGCCTCCATCCCGTGATAAGGCTCTTTATTATTGGCGATAATGATGACCTTTGTAAAAATAGATTTAAGAAGCTTAAGCTGGCGCGCGATTATCGCCTCGCCGCCTATTTGTAAAAGCCCTTTTTGCGCGGCCAGGCGCCTGCCTTTGCCCCCCGCGAGTATTGCCGCAGATATGCTAGTCATATTAACACATTATAACAAAATTATCTTAATTGCCAAAAGCAAAAATTAAGGCGGCTTTTCAAAGCCGCCTTGAAAATAACTGATTAATTATAGTAGTATGGAACTTGCTAAAACGCGAGATTCATGCCGGCGTAAATAAGATGCGCTTCGTAGTTATCAAATCCTCCGTTAGAATCCTCCTTATAGCGCGAAAAGGTATATCTTAAATCCAGCCATTTATCCTTTGCTAATTCGCGTTCAAGAGAAAATGAAACATCCTGCAGGATATTATCCAGCCCTAAAGGAAGAATTGTCGCGTTAGGATCATAATTATCCGCGATAGACATGGAATAGCTTCCCTTAAATACGGTTTTTTCATTCGGAGCATAATTACAAATAATGCTTAATACATCATTATCGGCATTATAGGCAGGAAGCAGGGTATTACCGCTGCTCTTGCGCGCATCGCTATAAGTTACCGCTTTGGTCTTCTGATAAAGCAAGGTCATGTAAAGATAATCATAAGGCGTAAAAGTCATATCCGCGGAATATACATGCGATTTATACTTTACGTTTTCATCGCTGTCTGCGGCAAAAGTGCGTATCTCATAAATGTCCGTGTTGAAACTGTAAAAAAGATTATACGCAAGCCAGCTATTGGGCTTATAATTAAAACGCAAAGACGGAATATGCGAATTGATATCTAAAGAATCTATGTAAGCGCTGTATCCGCTGACAGCATCTCCGGTGCGCTCTTTATGGTCGTAATCCCGCAGGCGCTGTTTATATTTATATTGCGCGGTAAGATTTGCATTTGGCGAAGAATACCATTTAAACCCTACGACATAATCGTTATTATACTGCTTGGTATCGGTATCCCGGGTAAAGACGTCCGTATCAGGAGAGGGCCCAAAATCAACCTGATTTTCATACAGGCTTATATCTTCCTGCTCAAAATCCGCCCCGGCATAAAAAACCGCGTTTTTAATCTTATTGCATTTAAAATTAAGGCTTTCCCCTATTTTCTTCCTGTCCGTCTCTGTTTTTATGTTCCGGAAGGAGTCTATCACGCCGTCAGGCGTGGCTCCTTTATCACGGTTATAAGTGGAGCTTCCGTTTTTATCGGAAAACTCGGCTTTGACAGCGGCAGCCAAAAAAACATCTTTTGAGGGAACATAAGAAACATTCTTAACCAAGGTTAATACATTATACTCAATAGAAGCCGGGTTCCAGGGATGATTCTCATTATGGGTTGAAGTACTCGTATCGGTAATCGCTTCAATAGAGCCTCCGATATAATGGTTAAACATCATACCGAAAGAGCTGAATAATTTATCGTTAATTTCTTTAGATAAACGCAGCACTGTATTATACTGGTCATAATCTATATTTTCGTATTTCGTCCTAATGCTTGAAAATGAGCCGGTATTGCCTACCGTGAGGTTATTGATTTTCTGCATTTCAATTTCCGCGTGCTCTACGGTCTGGTCAAGAGATGCCTGCACATTCCTTATTTCGCCTGAAACGCCTATCTCAAAAACATCAACGATTTCATCCAGCTCGAGAAAAGTCGGATAAGACTTTGGGTCAAGCGCTCCGCTTTCAACCGTACTCCAGCTGGTCAAAGATTTAGCGCCGTCTTTATATTCTCTTTCATAAGCCAAAGTAATTAAAGGCAATCCCTCAGTGTCTAATATGCCTTCTATCATAAAATTTCCGATATCAAGATGCAGGTCGGTATCAAGCTCTGCTACGCGCGGATAAGAACTAGATAAAGCCGAAGGCAAAACCGTTGAGTACCCCCCAGATCCATCATAGTATTTCCTGAATTCTTCAAACTCAAATATTAAGCTCCCCAGGCCTTCTCTTGATAAATTCATATCAAAAGAATAATCATTATTGCCTACTATAGCGCTTCCTTCCAATTCCAGCCTATCTTTATCGTTAAGCTGTGTCGCATACCTGTAATTGGTTACTCCCGCCATCGGATTACGCGACATCCAATGGTCCTCTTCAAACTTTTCGCGGTCGCCTTTTATACTGGGGACCAATACAAAAGGAGAATATTCAAATATCCCGCCTGAAGCTTCATCCTCAGCAGAAACAAAAGAAACACCTAAAAATAACATCGTAAACAGGCACAAACATAAAGCCGGTATCCTTATTTTGCTCTTCATTGATTCCCCCTCCTATGAAATTTAACTATTGGAATATTTTCCTTTAAGTTTAGAGCCTTTCATGCTCATTATAATTTGAACCATGCGGAGCAGTATGGCATCCGCCGCTCCAGCAGGGGCCGGGGAATATCCTGCTGGAATGGCTGGTATCCCCTATGCTCGGATATGTAGACTGATAATGGCATCTTAAGCAAAGATGCGCGTCCCGCTGCTTAAGCATTTTCTCATTAATAGAACCATGGACATTATGACAGACAGTACAGCCCTCTCTTACCGCTTCATGCTCATAAACAAACGGCCCTGCCTGGTCTTTATGGCACTTGGCACAAGCGCTGTCTATGCCGCCAAGTGAAGTGAGCGAACCCGGGCGTACCCCTTCAGGGCTATGGGGATCATGGCAATCCGTACAGGTCATCTTGCCTTCCGGTAAAGGATGATGATACTGCAGGCCAAATTCCGCCTTTTGCTTTAAATGGCATTGATAACATGCCTCGGGAGCTTTGCCGGGATTTACTATGGTTTTAGCTTTCTCTTCATTGGTCTGGGCGTTTACGTGCAGGGAGCCCGCGCCGTGGCAGGCCTCGCAGCCCTGTTCCTTAACATCCATATCGCCTGACACCACAATCCGCGAATGCGTTGTCCGCGCAAAATCTTTGGATATCTTCTCATGGCAGGCGGCACAAGTATCCATGCCTACAAATTCCGCTCCCGCGATTTTAGGAGCCGGAACGATTACCGCGCCTGATCCAGACATAGTCATACAGCCTGCAACGCCCAAAGGAAAAACGCAAATAGCCATTAACCAAAACCATGTTTTGTTTTTAATCATCTCTTCGCTCCTCTTAAAATAAATTCTTTGTATAATACGGTGAAATTACCAAAAGAAACACTCTGAATTTTTCATCCAGCCTAATCGAATGCTAAAAGTTATAAGTATTCTACTATTGACAGCTATCCCCTGTCAAGCTTTTTTTAATACTCCGCTGCCTAAATCCCCGCCCTAAAGGGCGGGGATACAAGGTGGCCGCTTGAGTACGTCGCCCAGAAAACCACGGGCTTTAGCCCGTGGGGGCTCCAGTAAAACTCATAAAATTTTAAGATTTAGCTAATTTTTAAAACCTCTATCAACAACATAATCGGCTAAATCGGAAAGCCGGTCTTTATAGCATGAATCCGGAAATTCATTTAATTTATCTTTAGAGCGGCGCGCGTAAAACAGCGCCCTTTCTTTTGTTTTTAAATACGTTTTTTTATCTTTAATCTTATCCCTGATTCCGGCAATAACATCGGCGGTTATGTCCTGCGCGCCCAGCATGTCTTTTATTCCTTTTTTGTCTTTCTTGTTTAAAGAATCGATTAAATCATATAAAGGCAGGGTTAATTCCCCGGAAGAAATATCCTGGCCTGATATTTTTCCTAAAACGTTTCGCTGCGCCATGATATCCAGATAATCATCCACGATCTGAAAGGCAATGCCGAAATTCAAACCGTAGGCGGCCAAGGCAGAATGCTTGTCTTTGGCTTCTTTATCTATTATAAGCGCCGCCCCTTTACAGCAGGCGGCGATTAAGCTCGCTGTTTTTTTCTTGACTATCACGATATATTCGCTCTTTTTAAGGTTTAGGTTCTTACGCTCCAAAACCTGGAATAACTGCCCTTCACACATAGCCGTTGTCGCCTGTGCTACGCAGCCAAGGACGTCCGGCCGCGAGCAATTGGCAACCAATTCAAATGCTTTCGAATAAATGTAATCCCCGAAAGCGACAGCCGCCTCCCTCCCCCAGCGTTTATGTATAGTAGACTTATTCCGCCTTAAAGGTGAATTATCAATAATATCGTCGTGTATTAAACTTGCCGAATGTATCAGTTCAACAGCCGCGGAGAGAAGGATAAGCAAATCCATATCTTTATCTTCCAGATTGCCGGGGGCAATCGTGCGCGCGGAAAGCATAACCAATGCCGGACGGATACGCTTGCCTCCCCAGGATAAAAAATAATCGTTTAAATCTTCTAAATAACTGTATTTTGTACGCAGATGGCTTTTAAGCTCTTCATTTATACGCAGCATATCACCTTGGATAACCTTGTAAACATCTGTCAGCTTTTTATTGAAACTTAGCATATTATTTTATCCAAGATAAACCCAAAGCTCAAAAATAACCCTATGGTAAGGTGCAATTTTATGGTGGAGGCGTTGGAAAAAAGAAGCTTTTGAATATTATTAAAATTTTTCCTAAGATTAGCGGATGACTTTAAAGCCAATGGGATAGTAATAAGTGAAATGAGGCAAAAAATGGGAAGCATGCCTGCCGCTACCGCTAAAATTATCCAGATATAAACCAAGCATAATAAAATATCATATAATTTTAGCGCCTTGTTTTTACCTAAAAGCACGACGAGGGTATTTTTGCTTACGGAATTATCGGCGTCATAATCGGGAAATTCATTTATATAAACGATAAGAAGCACTAAGATAGCAACCGGAATAGAAGAAATAAAAGGAAGAATATCTAAAGATTTTGCCTGCGCGTAATAGGCGCCGAAAACAACCAGCGGGCCAAAGCAAAAACCGATCGTAAACTCGCCCATGCCGCGATAGCCTATCTTTACCGGTAAGGCGGTATAAAAGTAAGCAAGCAAAATTCCTGCCACACCCAGAATCAAAATTATATTGGTATTAAGTTTAAAATTAAGATAGGCGCCGATAAGGCCGCCTAAGGCAAAACAAACAGAAGCAAAGATAAACATGCTGCGCGGAGACAGTTTATTTTCCTGAATAACACGGCTTCCTCCGCTAAAAGAGGTGGGAGTAAGATTATTTTCATCGTTTCCGCTTAAGTGATCAAAATAGTCGTTGAAGACATTTGTTCCCATGTGTATAAAAGAAATACCCAAAAGCACAAGCCAGAAAAAAAACCAATTAAAACCCGCGCCCTGGTGCCAGGCAATTACCGAACCAAGCAATACAGGCACAATTGTCGCGGTCAAGAATGGAGCGCGGCAGGCCTGAAAATACGCCGATAGCCGGTTTACTTTAAGCAAAGCCATAATAAGACTCCATCATTATATAATATGCGTGCTCAGCTCTTGAATCCCAATTACAAGCGCCATTTAAATTCCAATATACAAATAACAAATCATTCGCCTTTGGCGAAATCTCGCTGGCTAACCGCAGGCGAACAATTACACAAAACAAGCAATGCTTGTTTTGTGTAATTTGGTGGTTATAATTTGGAATTTTTCATACCGCTGTTTTCCTTGTATCGCATACCCCCCCAGCAAGATCATGCCTGCTCGATTTTTATCGCTCCGGTCGGACAGAGATAGGCGCAGGCGCCGCATCCAATGCATGAATCATTAATTTTATCAAACGGGGTACGGATCTTTCTCTCTATCCCGCGGTGGCTAAAGTTCACGGCGCTCATCCCCACGATTTCGCTGCAAACCCTGGCGCATAAGCCGCATAAAATACAATTGCCTTTATTTTTAGGCTTAAGCCGCGTATTTTCTGCGCCATATTCCTTAGCTAAGGTTTTGAGTTTATCGGAATCCGGACTTAACGCCAACAAAAGCTCAATTACTATTTTTCGCGCCCGCCTGACCCTCTCGCTATCAGTTTTAATAACCAAACCTTCACTTACTTTGTAAAGACATGATGCCTGCAGGCTGGGGCGCGCTCCTCCGGCTATTTCTACCACACATAGCCTGCAAGCGCCATAAGGCGCCAATTCTTTATGATAGCATAATGTGGGTATTTTTATACCGGCCTCAAGCGCTGCCTCCAGAATAGTCTTTCCTTCTTTAACTTGTAATTCATTATCATTAATTATAATTTTCATTATAAAACCACCTAAGTTTTAGTGTTATTATTCATGCGAATCAAAATAATAATTATTTTCTCCATCCCTATAATCGTAAGTAAACCTTACCGCGGGATAGGCGGTAATCATACTGGCTACGGTTTCTAAGATATCGCCCATCGGTTTAATATCGGGATGACTAAGCTTAAATACTGCTTTTATGAAAGTGCCCCTGCCTTTTTCTGAATCTATTTTAAAATTACCTCCTGCCTGTTGAGCCGCCTGGGCAAACAAAGAAAGCCCCAAGCCTATTTTTTTACCGTCTTTGGTAGTAAAAAACGGATCCATGGATTTTTTAAGCATTTCCTTATCCATCCCCTCTCCGTCATCGATAATAGAAATACTAAGCCGGTCATTACTATTTTCTTTTAAAATCGCGATATTTATGTTTCTCGCTCTCGCCCTAACCGCGTTTTCTATAATATCAAGTATGTGCAGCGATAAATCCAGCATGGAATTTCAGATAGACAGCCCCCTGCCTCCTGCGCCCTTAAACGCCATTTTGATTTCCGGAAGCGTCGGCTCATCAAGTAAAAAATCAGTACAAATCCTGCCTATATCGGATAAAAAATGCGCGTCAGAAAATGCAACTATCGGTAAACCGTAACTTTCATAATCCCCAAGCTTTTCCAGCTCATAATTAGCTGATAATTCCACGGCATCCAAAGCTAATTGACGGGGGATAAACCCGAGATGGCCGAGGATACTGAAAGATTCCCGGTCAATATGCGAGGCGATTGCCAAACCGCCTAAATCATGAACCGTATGTACGATTTCCTCTACTTTAAGGCTGGTCGAGCCGATAAGCAGTTTTTCATTAGAGCTGATTAAACGGCCATTTTCATCCGTTACCAGCTGCTCGCCGAAAAAATCCGCGTCATTTTTACCCGATAGGTTATTATAAACAATATCCTGCATCTTATCTTGCGCGGCATTCTCATCAAAAAAAGCCAGGATGTGGACTTCTTCCGCCGAGGTTATCTCTATGCCCGCAAAAACACATAATCCCTCCTTGCTTGCCGCCTTTTTTACCGCAGCGACATTTTCCATGGAATTATGATCACAGATCCCTATCGCGTCCAGCTTCTTATTTTTTGCCTCCTTGACCAGCGCTCCGGGAAGCATTTCCAAATCAGCGCAAGGCGATAAACATGTATGGATATGCAAATCCATCCTAAAATGCTTAAGCATTGCCTTTTAATCCCACAATACCCAATTTATATAACCTGCCGATTAACTCAAATGCCGGCAGTTTACTTAGTAGAATAGGGATATTTTCTTCTTCGGCTTTCCTAACCATTTCCTCTTCCGGCTGCCGGCCGTTTATTATAACGATTCCGGCTAGGCCCTTCATGCTCGCGACCGCTATAATGTTCGGGTGGGTTTGCAAAGTAATCCACAAATCACCTTCCTCACTATTAGCCATTACATCGCTTAAAAGATCGCTGACATAGCCTCTGGTTATATCCTTATCCAGCTTATCCGCGGAAGATTTATCAATTTTACCTCTGGCTTCTAAATTCAGGCTGCTGATTATATCCTTTAATTTCATAACGCACCTCCCTTGAATTTATCTTTCTGCCGTATTCATATTAATACTGACTTTCAAATGCGTCCCTTTTCCTACCGTGGAATTAAGCACGGTTTCATCGGAACATTTTTTGATATTGCATAATCCCATACCAGCCCCGAATCCCAATTCTCTTACCCAATCAGGGGCAGTAGAATATCCCGGCTCAAAGGCCTTTTTAATATCGGCAATGCCCGGCCCTGAGTCTTTAACATCTATCTGAATTTTATCGGGCCTTACGGTCATTACTATCTCTCCGCCGTCTGTATAAATAACCACGTTCATCTCCGCTTCGTAAGAAGCAATTGCCGCGCGCCTGACAATATTAGGATGTATGCCCAGGCGGTTAAGCGTTTTTCTCAACGCGCTGGAAACTTCCCCTGCCCGGCTAAAATCCTTAGCCTTAACGGAATACTGAAAAGTAAGCGTCGCTTTATCCGCTATAATGTCTTCAAATATATGACTGGCACGGTAACGGTGGATTTCCTCCTCGTGATAATCTACCTCCAGCTCTCTTAGCAAGCTTTCTATGATATCCCCTTTTGTAATAACACCGACTAATTTATTACTTTGCCTATCCAGCACCGGAAAACGCCCAAAACCCATTTGTTCAAGCTTGCTAACCGCGTGCACCAACGGCTCATCGGCATAAAGGGTTTTGACGTTTTTAGTCATCTTTTCTCTTATGGAGCAGTCTTTACCGCCCTCAGCCAGCCACTTTATAAAATCTTCTATGCTTACGATGCCTACCAGTTTATCGCCGTCCATTATCGGCGTGCCGGATATACGATGCGACCTCAATATTTCCCGTAATTGGCGCATTGAAGTGTCAACGGAAGCGGTAATCATATTTTTATGCATCGCGTCTCCCACCTTCAATTCATAAACCAATTCCTGGACTTTAGTAATAGCGGCCCCTTTTTTATTGCGGGGTATTTTTTCTGCGGAGGAAAACGAAGAAGTGTCTTTTTTCTTGTCTCTCATTTGGGGATACCGCAAGCCGGCAGGCCATTCTGGTACAACCTGCCACAGCACTCATACATCGAATATTTGGTTGTCAAGAGAGGTATTTTTCTTTCTTTAGCAAGCTCTATAGTATTAGTATCAGGCGTTTTGCCGCGTACAAAACAAATAGCGGACACCTCTGCCATTTCAGCTGTGCGCACAACCTGAGAATTAGTAAGCCCCGTCAGAAGAAGGGCATTGGGCTTGATAAAAGCCAAAACATCGCTCATCAGGTCTGAGCCGCATGCGATTTTTATTTCATTATCAAGGCATTCTTCCAGGCATAAAACATCCGCTTTTAATAATTCTTTTATGCGTATTAATTTCACACGCTCTCCCTTAACTTTGTTTAATCTTACCCAAAATGCAGCGGGCTATTCCGAGTAAGCCGCGCCTACCTTACAAACTTTTACACATATACCGCACCTGGTACATTTATGCAAATCTATTTGATGAGGCGATTTTACCGTTCCTGAAATAGCTTTAGCGGGGCATTCTCTGGCGCATAAAGTGCATCCCGTACACTTGTCCCGATTAATGCTGTATCTTACCAAGGCCTTACAGACGCCGGCAGGGCATTTCTTATGTTTTATATGGTCTATATATTCATCCCTAAAATGCCGCAATGTGCTCAATACCGGATTTGGCAATGTCTGGCCCAAACCGCACATAGAAGCATCTTTAACCGCCAGGCACAATTCTTCTAAAAAGGCAAGATCATCTTCTTTGCCTTCCCCGTTGGATATGTTATCCAAAATTTCAATAAGCGTTGCCGCTCCTTCGCGGCAGGTAGAACATTTTCCGCAGGATTCATCGCTGGTAAAATGAAGAAAAAACTTCGCTATGTCAACAATGCATGTATCCTCATCCATTACCACCATTCCTCCGGAACCCATTATTGCCCCTGCTTCTTTAAGACGTTCATAATCTACCGGCAGATGCAAAAGACGCGCCGGGATAAACCCTCCGGAAGGGCCCCCTGTCTGAACCGCTTTTAGTTTTTTGTTGTTGGGAATACCCGCGCCGATATCATATATTATCTCGCGCAAGGTTATACCCATAGGCACCTCAACTAAACCGGCGTTGTTTACATTACCGGCGAGCGAAAAAACTTTTGTCCCGCGGCTTGTTTCCGTACCTATCTTAGAAAACCACACAGCACTCCAGTTTATTATCATCGCTACATTAGCCCATGTTTCTACGTTATTAATATTAGTGGGAAAACCCCATAAGCCGGATTCCGCGGGAAAAGGCGGCTTCTGCGTCGGCTCAGGAACTTTACTCTCAATAGAATGTATCAGTGAGGTTTCCTCGCCGCAGACAAAAGCTCCCGCTCCTTCAAAAATCTTAATCTCGAAATTAAACCCCGTATCCAGTATATTTTCTCCCAATAAACCGTATTCTTTGGCCTGTTTCAGGGCTTTTTTCATCCTTTCTATGGCAAGAGGATATTCAATCCTTAAATATATATAACCTTCCGTGGCGCCCATGGCGTATGCGCCTATAGACATGCCTTCAATAATCGAATGCGGATCGGCTTCCACGATACTTCTATCCATAAAAGCGCCCGGATCACCCTCGTCAGCATTGCATATAACATAGGCAGAAGCCGAAGGATCAGAACTTTTACGCTTTAAAACCTGCGCCCGGCAAATCTGCCATTTTTTCCCGGTAGGAAATCCCGCGCCTCCCCTGCCGCGCAGTCCAGAGGCATCAATTTCCTTTATCACTTCTTCCGGGCTCATCTTAGTTAAAGCCTTTACTAACGCCTTATAACCATCATTGGCAATATACTCATCAATGCTTTCCGGGTCTATTACGCCGCGGTTTCGTAATGCTATTAAACGCTGGTCTTTAAAAAACGGAATGTCATTTATTTTGGGAATAGGGATTTTCTCTACCTCGGATACATACATAAGAGACTTTACCGGCCTACCTTTCAAAAAATGCTCCTGGACCAGATTGGGGATATCCTTCTCTTTTAGGTATTGATAAAAAATTCCTTCCGGCTGAACGGTGAGTATCGGGCCCTTTACACAAAGGCCGCTTGCGCCTGTCTGGACCACAAGAATATCATTCTCAAGGCTGTTCTTTACGATCTCCGCCTCAAGGGCATTTTTTATTTTTAAGGCGCCGTTAGATATACAATTAGTACAGGTACAAATTAAGGCGTGTAAACGTTGCATAGTCTCCTCTATAACTTATATCCTCATTTAAAGAACTCTTTCGCTGCCGGCGGCCAAAGCGTACTCTTTAACAATATTACCGCCAATAACGTGCTTTTCTATTATTTCTTTCGCCTTTTCCGGCGTTAAGTCAACATACTTAACCGCGGGCTCATTCACAAGCTCAATAGTAGCCATCGGTTCCCGGCTGCAAAATCCGGCACAGCTGGATGCCGTTAAAATCACATCTTTTAAATCTTTTTTTTCTACCTCCTCCATGAAGGCGGTCATAACCGCCCGCGCTCCGGCAGCAATCCCGCAGGTCCCCATATGCACGATAACCCTTGCCCGTGCCTCCCCCTCACGCAGGTTTATGAGCTTCTTCATTTTTTGCGCTATTCTCTCTAAGTCTTCGGGTTTAAGTTTTGCCATAGCGTAGACTCCATTATTTATATTTTCGTAAAATATCATCCATCATGCCGATTCTCACATATCCGTAAATTTCGTCATTTACGGATATCGCCGGCGATTGCCCGCAGCATCCTATACAGTTGACGGTTTCAAGGCTAAACATTAAATCACGTGTCGTCTCGCCTACCTTTATGCCCAATTTGTTCTCCAGGGAATGCAGGATCCTGTTTCCGCCCTTCACATAACAGGATGTACCCAAACAAACCCTGATCATATTCTTGCCTCTGGGTTTAAGGCTGAAGGCATTGTAAAAAGTAGCTACGCGAAACACATGGCTGTAAGGCAGGCCCAGCTCGCCGGAAAGATACCAAAGCACATGTTCGGGGAAATAAGTATAGCTGGTATTTATTTCCTGTAACATTAAAATTAAAGAACTTTTTACATTTTTATAAGCGTTAATTATCTCGTCAATCCTTGATTTTTCTCTTGCTTCAATTTTAGCCGGGCCCCTTTCATACTCGGCTTCTTTCGGCTGCCTGTCTATTTTAAAAACCCACCTTAGGCTCTTATCGTAACTGCGGTTGGCTACTATATTTTTGACGGTGGTTAAATAATCGGGGATATATATTTCTATGTCGTTTCTAACCTTCACCTGGCAGGCAAGGCGCATATTATCAAGTTTTTCCTGGCGGCTCATAAATGCCTCTTCGGTGGGAAGTATCTCTCCTCCGCCGCCTACTACCTTTATCTTGCAATATCCGCAAGTAGCCTTTCCTCCGCAGGAAGAAGAAAGATTAATTTTATTTTCCGCTAAAGCCGCGAGTAAACTATCCCCGCCCTCAACAACAAACTCTTTCTCAGCGTCATCCTGCTTAACGATTATTTTACACTCGCCATAATTAACAAGCAGCCTTTCAGCTATAATCAAAACTATAGCTATCAGAATTAAAATTATGTTCATTATTAAAATTGGCGCCATATCTGCGATATCCTAAGCTTAAAACTTATCGTAATATATGAATATTTCTGCTATTCCTTTGTTGCCAAGTACTTTAACCGCGGCATCAATCATAGGCGGCGGGCCGCATAAATAAGCTTCAGCATAAGCTCCCGGCTCAATAAATTTTTCTACGGCATGCGTAATTAACCCCGTCTCGCCTGTCCAGCTATCTTGCGGGTCCGGCTCTGAAAGCGCCGGGACATAGCGGAAATTAGGAAATTGACGCGAAAGAGCGAATAATTCCTCAGTGTAAAACAAATCCGCTTTTTTGCGCGCGCCGAAAAAATAAGTCAGTCGCCTGGGCATGCCTTTTTCCTTCAAATGAAGAAGTATTGAGCGGATCGGGGCCATTCCGCAACCTCCGGCAATACAGATTATTCCCCGGTCAGAATCTTCTCTTAAATAAAAATCACCGAATGGCCCGGTAATGTTAATTTTATCGTTGGTATCCAGGACTTCATGGATATATCCGGAGCATAATCCGCCGGGGACAAAACGCACAAGAAGCTCAATAAGATTGGCGGATGACGGCGCGGAGGCGATGGAATAAGCCCTGAACTCATCGGTGCCCGGGACTTTAAATTGTACATACTGCCCCGGCTTAAACTCAATGCGCGAAGGCTCATCAAGCTTTATAGCGACGCGTTTTATATCATGCGTTAAATCTTCCATGGCATATATGGTCGCTTTATATTCCCGGGCATTAAGCAAATCCTCCGAAATCAACACCTCAATATCGTTTCTTACTTTTACCTGACAAGCCAGTCTTATGCCGCTCTGTCTTTCCTTGCGCCCGATAAAAATCTCCTCAGTGGGTAATATATGGCCGCCGCCTGATAAAACTTCTATCTTACAATAACCGCAAGTAGCCTTACCACCGCAAGCAGAAGGTATAAAAATCTTGTTTGCGGCAAAATAATTCAAAAGGGTATCGCCGCCTTCAACAGCAAGGATCTTTTCTTTATTAATGGTAATAGAGCATTCACCATAAAAAACAAGCAATCTCTCGGCTATTATGAGAATAACCGTAATCGCAAAAAGGATAGAATTCATTATAAGGATAGGAGTAAAAACCGGCGAGTCCATATTTAGTCGTTAGTCGTTAGTCGTTAGATTTGCCTTTTACTAAATACTATCAACTAACGACTATTTACTGTAGTGTTACCATTCCCGCAAAGCCCATAAACGCAAAAGCCAGGAGCCCGGCAATAATCATGGTAATACCCGCTCCTCTTAACCCTTTCGGAACATCGCTGTTTATCATCATTTTTTGTTTTATGGCAGCCATGATAATAATCGCCAGGGCCCAACCGATACTGGAGCCCAAAGCAAAAACAACGGTTTCGATAAAACCGTATTTGCGCAAAACCATGAATAGGGAAACCGCCAACACCATGCAGTTTACCGTAATCAAAGGTAAAAATATACCAAAGGAGGTCTGCAGCGGAGGAAAAAATTTTTCGATCAGCATCTCCAGTAACTGCACGGTCGCGGCAATAACGATGATAAAAACAAGATAATAAATCAATTCTGAGCCGTTGGGAATCAAAATTTTGTTATATATCGGCCAATTAATAACCGTCGCCAGAGTTACCACAAAGATAACCGATATGCCCATCCCTACCGCTGTATTAAAATTACGCGATATAACGATAAAAGGGCACATCCCTAAAATATAGGTAAGCGCGATATTATGAGTAAATATAGAAGCTATGAATATCGTAATTAGTTCCATAATTGAAAAATTTAAAATTCAGAATGTATCGCTATAGCCGAATTCCTTGATTTTGCATTTTAGATTCTGAATTTTTATTGCTCTGTCTTTTTTGCCAATGTCCTTAATATCCAAAGATAGACGCCTAAAAGGAAGAACGCCCCCGGGGCAACCGCCATCATTACCCAGTCCTGCCACCATCCCGGCATAATCCTGAATTCCAATATTGTACCAAATGCCATAGACTCTCTTACTATTGCCATAAATATTAAAACAAGGCTATATCCCAGCCCGCATCCTAACGCGTCAAGAACCGAATAAAACACGGTATTTTTTACGGCATAAGCTTCACATCTTCCCATAATTATACAGTTGGTGATTATTAATCCGACATACGGCCCCAACGCCTCGCTCAAAGGCGGGAAAAACGCCTTAAGGAAATTATCCACGCATATAACAAATGTGGCAATAACCACCATATAGGTAAGGATCCTTACTCTGGGCGGGATAAGATTCCGTAACAAAGAAATGAATAACGAGCTGAATATCAAACAAAAAGTAACCCCGGCGCCCATAGCAAGCGCGTTAGCCACTTTATTAGTAATCGCAAGCGCAGAACATATACCCAGCACCATGCAAAATATAGGGTTATCAAGCCATAACCCCGCACTTAAAGTCTTAAACCACTTTGTATGCATTATATTTCTTTTTGGCTGTTTCTTAGGCATGCCCCCTCACCTTTCCAACACCGCCACATACTCGCTTATTGTCTTATTTAATAAATCTTCCAAGGCCTTGCTTGTACCTGTGGCTCCGGTAATGCTATCTATTTCGTTATCTTTGGCTGCCGGCCCCTTAACGAATATCAGGCTTGGGCGAAAGCTTTTTCCCTTAAATTGGTTCAAAAAGCTTTCTTCGGTTATGCGCCCGCCTAAACCGGGAGTTTCTTCCTGTTTTAATATCTTAATATTGGAGATCTTATTAAGCGAGCTGTCTATGCTCACTATGCCTTTTATCGGGCCCCAAAGGCCCGCGCCGCTGAACTGAAAAGCTATTGCTTTGTCCTGATAACGGTAAAAAATCAGGCCGTCTTTAGATACCACCTTAACATTATTATCAAAAACCTGCTCAACTTTAACGCTCTCGTATTCTATGTTCAGCGCCTCTAGAACAGAAGATTTTAATTTTAATTCTTCGTTTTTGGCAATCAGCGGGGATGTATAGTTATTTAAAGCAACCAGCAGCCCGCTGGAAGATGCTCCCAAACAAATCACAAAAATAATAATTTTTAAGGCTTTTTTCATGTAATGAGCCCCCAACTTACGGAGTAAGACGAACGTAAGTTGTATGGGCGAATTAATCCCGAAGCTTGCCGGGGAAAATATCGAAGAGATTTTCCTCGGCGTTTAAGCAAGGGATATGATATCATATTTTTGGCCGATTGTATTTTATCGACAGCACAATATGGTCAATTAAGGGCGTCAGCGCGTTAAACATTAAAATACTGAACATTACCCCTTCAACATAACCGGAAATAGCCCTGATAAGAACAGTGAGCAGGCCTAAAATAATACCGCCTATCCATTTCCCCGCTTTAGTGAAAGGGCATGTTACAGGGTCGGTTATCATAAATAACGCTCCGAATAAAAGGCCTCCGGTCAATAGCTGAAAATAAACAGGAGCAAATTTCGCCGGCGCAAATTTATTGCCCAGAAAAGAAAATAAAGCAACAGTAAATAAATAGGAAAATGGCAATCTCCAGTTACTGACGCGGCAAATTATTAAAAATATTCCTCCTAAAATTATTCCCAGGCGGAATACCTCGCCGATACACCCTCCTCCGTATCCAAACAACAACTCATTCCAGGGCAAGAGCGCATGGTCCCCTTTAAAAGCAACCAGCGGAGTCGCAGAAGTAACACTATCAACCGAAAGCCGCATAAACCCGCCCAGGCCGCCGATATAAGGCTTGGGCCAGGTGGTTGTCATGATCTGGGGAAAACAAATGGTCAAAAATATTCTGCCGACGATAGCCGGATTAAAAACATTTTTTCCCGTACCGCCGAATACTTCCTTGCCGAAAAAAACCCCAAACATAACACCTAACGCCACAGCCCATAAGGGCACAGAAGGCGGAAGTATGAGAGGAAAAATCATGCCGGTTACAAGGAAACCTTCGTGTATTTCTTTTTTACGCACAACCGCAAAAGCTACTTCAATCATACCCCCGAATATATAAGAAGTGAGTATAACCAGGATTACCCGCCAGCCCCAGAAATAAATCGATGCCAAAACACTGGGCAGAAGCCCGATAATAACAAAACTCATATAACGCTTCAGGTCTATATAATCGGTTATATGAGGAACGATGTTTAGCTTGTCAACGCCAAAGAAAAAACCGTCGGCGGCGTGCAATACCGGCTTAAACTTAGCCAATATTTTATTCTTCTCTATGAGCTGAAAACTCAAATCCAATATTTTCCTGACTATCTTCATGCTTCCTTGGCTCCCCTGTATTCTTCTATGCCTTTTAAATCAAAATAAGGCAAGATGCACTGGCTCTTATCGCATCCCTGCATAACCAGCTTATCTTTACCTTCCTTCATATGCCTGGCCAAGGGTATTTTTGAAGGGCAGACAAAACTGCATAAGCCGCATTCTATGCAATGAAAAATCTGATAATTCATCAGCCTTTCATCTATAAGATTGCTCTTTACATATTTATATAGCAAATGCGGCATAATCTGCACCGGGCAGGCTTCATCACAATAATTACAGCTTATACAAGGCCTTGCTTCCCCATGCACATTGGTATCGGCTATTTTATCAAAAGACGGCAGCAGCGAAGAAAGAAATGTCCGCGAATACGATTGCCTCCTTAAGCCGGGACGCACAAACGATAAAAATTCCCGCCTATCGTTATCGGGGAGCGCTACTATTTGAGAAAATGTCCTGTCAACCGGTAAGAAAAAATCCGTAAGTTTTTCTCCTGTAAGCAAACTGTTTAATACTACGCGTGTTTTTACTCCCTGCCTAAGGCGGGAATCAAGAATATCAGAAAGCGGCGTGCCTACGCGCGTATTTATATGAAGCGCCTCTTTTAGGCCGGGGCCGCAAAGAGCGATTATGCGTTCGATAAGCGGCTTACCTTCACAAACCGCCTCGTAAACGGAAATAACAGCCTGAATATTCAAAACGACCACCCCGATATTGGCCGCCGAATAGCCGAAAGGAAATTTTTTACCCAGGATAGTCGGCACAAGCATCTCGTCATAGCCCTGCGGATATTTCGGCTCTAAAGTAATAACCTTAAGCCAGGCATGTTTTGTGGTTATCTTGCATATTTCTTCCGCTAGTTTTATTTTACGGCCGTTTAAGGCAAGGTACATTTTTGCATTAGGCATTAAGACATTTAATATTCTTAATCCCTCTATGAAATTTAAAAGCTTTTTCCCGGAAAGCAGAACGTCCAAAGAAATATTATACGGCTCTGACCCTATGCCGTGAACTATGATGTTTTCAACATCATTGGGGGCGATTATAGAACTTTTAAACCTGGTGGGAATGCCTTCCCTGTCCAAAGAGGAAACTCCCGAAGAATACAATAATCTTTCTATATCTTCTACTTTAAGCTTTCGCCAATCCTTGGCGTAACCATCAAGCCTTCTATAATCTTTTTTACTTTTATCGGCGCGAATATAAACCATCCGGGTATCGCGCCTGAAATAACTTACGCTTTTTATTTCTTCAACTACTCCTGAAACGGAAGCATGCACCGGGCTTGATATAACGGAATCACTCCTGCCGATAATTTGCCCGGCTTCAACCTTATCACCCTTCTTGACTAAAGGCGCGGCCTCCGAACCAAAGCCCTGCGACAAAGGTATCACTGCCAACTCCGGCATGCCCTGCTCCGAAACAATATCTTTAGGCTGGTTTTCAAACCGCCCAAAAATATAACCGCCCTTAAAACTACGTTGTTTAGATTTCATAGCATCGTTAAATATATCACAGTGATAAAAATCACCTGTATTTCTAAAAATTATGCCTTGGCTTTTGTCAAAAAATAAGCAAGGCGTTCAAGCTCTATTGAAAGGTCAATGTTTAAAACTATCGCTTCTTCAGGCGTCTGGGCACGTATAGGGGTAAAATTAAGTATGGCCTTCACTCCCGCTCGAATCAGCGTATCTATTACTTCCTGGGCGCCTTCTGTAGAAGTCGCTACTATCGCGATTTGTATCCCCTGCTCGCTAACTGTTTTTTCAAGCTCACTGATATCCTGAACAGTTATCCCCTCAAGGGTCTTGCCGATTTTTCGTAAATCATTATCAAAAGCAGAAAGTATCTTAAACCCTTGCTGTTTAAAGCCCTTATAAGAAAGCAGCGCTGTTCCCAAATTACCCGCACCGACCAAGGCAACATCCCAATTTTTATCAGTCCCCAAAATTCCCAGAATCGCTTTTTTTAATCCCTCAATTTCATACCCCTTACCCGGGGTACCGAACTGGCCGAAATATGTCAAATCCCTCCTGACCTGCGCTGCCGTAAAATTAGTAAGCTTGGAAAGCTCATCCGAAGAAACATAATCCTTGCCGCGGGATTCCAGAAGCGCCCGATAATATAAAGACAATCTTGGAACAGCTGCCTGAGGAACTTTATTGATCATATTAAGCTTTGTACAATTAATGGTAAAAACTTCGGAAACATAAGCGAAATACTGACTACCTTAATGCCATTGGTAAAGCAAACGTCAATAATATAGCGTTAAAACCGCATGTTAAACATTTCACAAACCACAATATTACTAATATACTTGAATATTTTTGTATGTCAAGAAAAATCTGCCTGATGGTAGCCTGCTAAAAATTGCCTAAATTGCAATGAATTAATCTGGCCGCTGGCTTGGGCTGATTTCGAGCAGGGTGTAACGCAGGCCGAGCAGGCACGGTTCACCCTCGATTGCATGTTGGTGAGATAGAAGCTAAGTTTTATTTTATGCAACAAACATTATTGCGCACAAGTGCGCCCTACTCTACAAGAATCGTTTTGCTTAGCGAGGCGGCATTACCCTTACCGTCATAAACAAGCAGATATACCCGATAAAGCCCGCTTTTCTCAGGCGCCTGTATTTTGGTTGCCGGACATAACCCTTCAGTTTCTCCGTCAACGAATTCATTAACGTAATATCGCAGTATGCCCTCATATGCAGTACTGACTTTCAACTCATAGCACATCTGGTCATTTTCTGGATCTTCGCATGAAAAATCAATTTCTACGAACTCTTTTTTCCTCAGGCGCGTTTTATTTAACTTAAATGATTTTATTACCGGGGGTGAATTATCCGGCTCTTTAAGAGTGTATAATTTATATACGGCCCAATAAGGATACTTTTTAAAATCCAGGTAATTTATATTCCACCAGGTCATCGATTCCTGGGTCGTCTCACCCAAGTGAAAAGCGAAACCGCCAAGGTTGGCGCCTTTAAATTCCCGCATCTGATTTATGAATTCTCTGTAATAAATAGCTTTCTGCTTGTCGCCGATTTCTATGGAAGCTCCGTTTTTATCTTTAGAAGACTGGTAAGGAATCGGCGGTCCGAATTCAGTCAAAATATATGGCTTATCTATTTTTAAATACTGCCATGCGCCCTGATAGGGCCGCAGGCTTGCATAGGCATTCATACCTATAATATCCAAAGCCGGTATATATTTTTTTATGTATTCTAGCGCGTTATAACCGGCAGAGGCATAGACAACGGGATGATTCGGGTCTATTTTATGAATTTTCTCAATCAGCTCGTTAAGAAAGCGGCTCAACGCTATCTTCTCTTCCTCTCTTTGCGTAAAAAATATACATTCATTACCAAGGCCCCAGGCTAAAACAGCCGGGTGGTTTTTAAATTCCTCAACGTAAGACAACGCCTCCTTCTCTATTTCTTTGCTGTAATCACCGCTGAGGAAACTTATCCCGTTGTCATCCGTGGCATAATTAACCCATATCCCGGCACAGACATATAAGCCATAACTATTCGCCGCATCTAAATATTGCTTATCACCCTGATCAATACCCCATGTACGCACGGCATTTGCGCCTAATTCTTTAGCCAGCTTTAAATAATCTTCTCCCTTTTTTCCTTCGCCCAAGCCGCAACCTGCGCCTTTTATATAGAACGGTTTTTTATCAACCAAAAGCTGCCATTGGCCATAGGAACCGCCGATTTCTACCTGCGCGCAATAAGCGCATGAAAATAGAAATAAAAATAAAAACGGTGTTAAAGTTAATTTTTTAAACATGTATCCCCTTTTTCCGCTAAATTTCGCAAATCATCAGGCAGAGAAGAATATAAAATTATTCTTTCATTATTTAAAGGATGGTTAAATTCTATTTTAGAGGCGTGCAAAGCCAGGCGCTTAAATTGAATCTTAAAATCCTTCCTAAAGGCAAACCGCCTTTCCCCCAACAAAGGATGGCCTATCTCTTTAAAATGTATCCTTATTTGATTCGTTCTTCCGGTTTCCGTATTTACTAAAACCTGCGCAAAGGCGTTAAATTGCCTGATTAATTTATAATTAGTCACGGCAAATTTATTCCTTTCCCTGGGATTATCGCTTATATAGCTTTTTATAATTCCTGTTTCTTTTCTTAATCTCCCGTCCACAAAAGCGATGTATTCCTTATACACTTTACGCAGCCTGAATATATGCATCATCGCCTGCTGTGCTTTTTTGCTCTTGGCATAGATTATCAGGCCTGAGGTATCCCTATCCAGCCTGTGACAGGGATAAAGGCGTAGATTCTGGCGTTTCTTTTTTGCTTCCTCGTTTAAAATAGAGGTGAGTGTTCGCTTCTCGTTTTTCGGGGTAGGGACCGTGAGTAATCCGGAAGGCTTATCAACAACTAAAAGATAGTCGTCCTCATAGATAGTCTTTATCACAGCAAGCTACTCGCTATTTTTTATTTAAAAAAAGTGTTGGCGACTACAAAGGAAGCGAACACAATAGAAACCATAGACATCAGCTTAATCAAAATATTAAGTGATGGCCCTGCCGTATCTTTAAAAGGGTCTCCCACGGTATCGCCTACGACAGCCGCTTTGTGCGGCAGGGAGCCTTTTCCGCCGTATTCTCCTCCCTCTATATATTTTTTCGCGTTGTCCCAGGCGCCGCCGGAATTAGCCATCATTACCGCCAAAACAAAACCGGAAACCAAAGATCCCACCAAAAGGCCGACCCCTGCTTCTATTCCAATAAAAATACCGACAATCAGCGGCGCGCATATCGCCACCAGAGCGGGTAAAATCATTTCTTTCTGCGCGGCTGCCGTAACAATTTTCACGCATGTCGCATAATCCGGCTTGCTTTTACCTTCCATCAACCCTTTAATTTCCCTGAACTGCCTTCGGACTTCAACTACAACTTTGCTGGCAGCCCTTCCTACCGCCCCCATCGTAAGCGCGGAGAATAAAAATGGCAACATTCCCCCCATAAACAACCCGCATATAATCCTGGGGTTCATTAAAGATAAATCCATTTCCTTGCCTAATATATCGATCTGATCCTTATATGCCGCGATTAAAGCAAGCGCGGTAAGCGCCGCCGAACCGATCGCGAATCCCTTGCCGGTAGCAGCGGTAGTATTCCCTAAAGAATCCAAGGCATCTGTCCTTTTCCTTATTTCAGGGCCTAATCCGGACATTTCCGCGTTGCCGCCCGCGTTATCAGCGACAGGGCCATAAGCATCGGTAGCAAGCGTAATACCTAAAGTAGAAAGCATGCCTACGGCAGAAATCCCAACCCCATAAAGCCCCATATTAAAATTAGACGCTCCGCCGGAAACATAAAAACTAATAAGAATCGCCGCGACCACCACAACAACAGGAACCGCGGTTGAAAGCATGCCTATGCCAAGCCCGCTTATAATTACCGTAGCAGGCCCTGTCTGAGAGCTAAAACATATTGAACGCGTAGGCCTATACCTATCAGAAGTAAAAAATTCTGTGGATAGGCCGATTAAAATACCGGTGATAAGCCCGGATAAAATAGACCAATAAACCCCTATATGCTCTAATCCCAAAGTAAAACGTATGACAAAATAAGAACAAACAGCGATAATAAGAGCCGATGAAAACACACCCCTTCTCAAAGCCCAAAGAAGCGTTCCCTGTTCCGCTTTTTCACCCGAACGCACAAAGAAAGTGCCTATGATTGAGGCAACAACGCCGACAGCAGCCATAACCAATGGAATAGTGATTCCGCTTATGCCCAAGCCCGCGGCAACAGCTAAAGCCATCGTCGCGACTATTGAGCCTACATATGATTCATATAAATCGGCTCCCATTCCCGCAACATCCCCTACATTATCTCCCACATTATCAGCAATAACCGCGGGATTCCTGGGATCATCTTCAGGTATGCCAACTTCAACTTTTCCCACTAAATCCGCGCCGACATCAGCGGCCTTAGTAAATATTCCTCCGCCAACCCTGGCAAAAAGCGCCTGGGAACTTGCGCCCATGCCAAAACAAAGCATAGTGGAAGTAATCGCGCCTATCTTATCCATACCCGCGGGCAAACTGTGATTTGTATAATACCAATCAAGCAAAAAATACCAGATGCTTAAATCCAAAAGCCCCAACCCCACCACCACCATCCCCATAACCGCGCCAGATGAAAAAGCTACTTTGAGCCCGCTATTCAAACTCTTTCTTGCCTCATTAGCCGTCCTGGCGCTTGAATTCGTAGCAACAATCATCCCGATGTAACCGGCAAGCCCTGAAAAAAAACCGCCGGTTAAAAAAGCGAACGGGACAAAAATCGGAAGGTAATTTTTAAAAGAAAGTCCCAATAAAATAAAAAACACGACAGCGAAAAATATTGAAACTCCAAAATATTGCCGCCTCAAATACGCCCTTGCTCCTACTTTTACGGCAAGGGCTATTTCTTTCATCTTGTCCGTGCCTTCATCCAGCCTTAAAATCCTGAACGCTAAAAAAGCGGCGAACGCCAAAGCTAAAATAGAACCCAACGGCACAAGATACAATAAGTTAAAATCTGACATTTCTTATTCCCTTCTTCCTTTCAGAAACTGTTTACCCCGTTAGAGATAAACCTAAATAGCACAGCCATAATCTCTAGCGAGGTTTAGAAAAACCCCGCCCGCGAATTTCTTATGGCGGACGGGGTAATTATTAAAGTTATTTTATTTTTTCTTTATTTTATCTACTGCCTCGGAAACCATCTTGCCGATTAAATCTTTACAGCCCAATCCAAAAGCCAGGCCAAAACCTAAAGACAAAGCCGCCAAAAAGGCGATAACCAGCGAATTGATAAAACCTATGCCTATTTGAAGCTGTTCCAGGGCGATAATTACGGCAGAAATTATTATAACCACTTCTACTATTTTCGCCAAAAGATTTGACTGGGAAACCCCGGCATTTACCGCCGCGGTCTTAACAGCCGCGGACAAAAACGTGGCTATAAACATACCTAACGCCAAAACGATTATGGCTATAATAACCTTAGGTATATACAGGACTACCTGATTCAATAAATCGGCTGCCGCGGTTAACCCAATGGCATCAACAGCCATGCAAAGCGCGATCAAAAATACCAGCCAATAAGATATAGAACCCAACAACTCGGCGATAGTAAGTTTAATGCCTCCTTTACTCAGGAAAGCGTTTACGCCAATTTGATCAGCTATAGAGTCAATTTTAACAAGTTTAAAAAACTTAGTAATTATACGCTGTATCAATTTAGCAATCAGCCATCCGATAAGCAGGATAAAAATTACCGTAATGCCGCTGCGAAGCAATTCCCCGATACTGCTCAAGAAATTACTCACCGGTTCAAATAACACCGTTTTCCACATATACACCTCCCATTGTTAACACATAGCTTAGAGTGAGTTAAATTATATACGCTACCCACTACCACCTATGCGCTATTCTTTAACGCCGCTTTAATAAAATCCCGGAATAAAGGATGCGCGTTATCCGGCTTTGACTTAAATTCAGGATGAAACTGCACTGCCACAAACCAGGGATGATTTTTTAACTCTATCATCTCCACCAAATTTTTTGCCCTGAATACCCCGGAAAAAATCATTCCTTTTTTGCTCAAGGCAGCCTTGAATTTATTATTAAACTCATACCTGTGCCTATGGCGTTCAGAGATATCGCTTTTTTTGTAGGCGGCATAAGCCAGTGTTTTCTTTTTTACCAAACACCTGTACCCCCCCAGCCGCATCGTGCCGCCCTTATCCTTTATTTTCTTCTGTTCTTCCAACAAGCTAATCACCGGATAACGCGTGCGTTTGCTGAATTCCGTAGAGTTGGCATCTTTTAATCCGCAGGAATTACGGGCAAATTCAATCACGGCTGTCTGCATCCCCAGGCAAATACCAAAATAAGGCATTTTATTAACCCGCGCGAAATGAATAGCCTGAATTTTTCCCTCTATGCCGCGGGTGCCAAATCCTCCGGGGACAAGAACTCCGTCTACATTGCTTAAAAATGTATACGCCCCTTGCTTTAAGATATCTTCGGAATCAACCTTTACGATTTCAACTTTAGCTTTATTAGCGATACCGCCATGCATCAATGCCTCATAAATAGATTTATAGGCGTCCTGCAAAGCAATATACTTGCCTACCACCGCTATTTTAACGCTGCGCTCGGGATTTTTTACAACATTTACAACACTGGCCTTCCAATTCTTTAAATCGCGTTCACGATAGGCAATGCCAAGTTTACGTAAAATCAAAGCATCCAGGTTATCTTCTTGTAAGGTAAGCGGGACTTCATAAATATTCGCCACATCTACCGCGGCAATGACCGCTTCCGGCCCTACATTACAAAATAAAGAAATCTTTTCTCGTACATCATGAGTCAGTTTTTTTTCCGTACGGCAGAGGAGTATATCCGGCTGAATACCGATTTCCCTTAATTTCCCCACGCTATGCTGCGTAGGTTTAGTTTTTATTTCATCGGCGCTTTTAATATACGGGATCAGGGTTAAGTGTATATCTATGGCATTGCCCGTTCCCAGCTCCTGCTTTAATTGCCTTATCGATTCCAGAAAAGGCAGGCTTTCGATATCGCCTACGGTACCGCCGATTTCAACAATAACCACATCGATATTACGTAATGCAGCCACATGCTTTATAGAATATTTTATCTCATCAGTTATATGGGGAATAACCTGAACAGTACTGCCTAAATATTTTCCCTTACGTTCTTTTTTAATTACAGATTCATAAATTTTACCTGTGGTAATATTATTATCCCTGGAAAGGACGGCGTTTGTAAACCTCTCGTAGTGGCCTAAATCAAGGTCTGTTTCCGCGCCATCTTCAGTAACATAAACCTCTCCGTGCTGATAGGGATTCATCGTGCCCGGATCTACATTTATATAAGGATCGCACTTTATGATGGAGATTTTAAGGCCTTTTGATTCGAGGAGTTTTCCGATAGAAGCAGAGGCGATGCCTTTACCCAGGCTGGAAACAACGCCCCCTGTTATAAATATATATTTTGTCATATACAAAAATTAAAATATCATATAAAAATATTACTGTCAATACAATTTAGCCCAAAATAACAACTTTTCTTCTTGCTGCTAAAGAACCGGCTTATCGGTTAATGCTTTATTTTTTGCGCTTTTCTATTTCAATAAGCGCGTCAACTATTTTCTTGTCGAAATGCAGCCCTGCTTCTTTCTGAAGTATCTCCAAAGCCTTCTTTTTCGAATAGGCCTTCCGGTAAGGCCTGTCGGAAGTAAGAGCCTGATAGGCATCGGCTATGGCTATGATGCGCGCGCTAAGCGGAATTTCTCCATTCTTTAACCCAGAAGGATAACCTAATCCATCAAGCCTCTCATGATGATGCAAAACTATAGGCACGACATCTTTTAAAAAATGTACCGCTCTTATAATTTCAGCTCCTATCTGCGGATGCGTCTTGATTATTTTATATTCTTCCGGGCTGAGCTTGCCTTTTTTTCTTAATATTACATCGCTGATGCCGATTTTACCTATATCATGCAAAACAGCTGACTTTTCTAAATTATTCAGCGACTGCTTACTCAGGCCCAGTTTTTTACCAAGCGCGACCGCTATGGAAATCATGCGATCAGCATGCTCGGCGGTATAATAATCGCGCGCTTCAAGCGACTTAGAAAACGCGTACATGGATTCAAGCACAGCCTGATCAACCCGCTGGCCAAGCTTGCTTATCTTTCTTTTTAAAACATCCACATCCTCTTTATAATCATCACTTACCGTTTTAGCTTTTTTACCCCTGTATAACTCGCTAAAAACAGCCGCCCTATTGCCTCCGGCATCCTTTGCTCTCTGAAGCGCCTTATCCGCGGCATCGAATATCGCCTTCGTAGTAACCAAATTATTGCTAACAGAAAAATCAGCTATGCCGATACTTACTTTAATTTTAATAAAACTACTTGCTACTTTAAATATCTGCTTATTTATCTGGGCAATTAACCTGTTGGCTATGCTTAAGGCATCGCGCTTATTTGTCTGCGGCATAATAACCACAAATTCTTCGCCGCCGTAGCGGGTTAATATATCCGTTCTGCGTAAAAGTGCTTTTAAAAATGAGGAGAATTCAACCAGAACCCTGTCGCCTGCCGCGTGGCCGTAAGCATCATTAATCGACTTAAAATAATCTATATCGATTATGATAAGCGAGAGAGATAAAGAGTGCCTGCTGGAAAATTCTATTTCGGTAGAGAGCCTGTCCATAAGATAGCGGTAATTATAAAGCCCCGTATGCGGGTCGCGAAGCGCCAATGCCTGCAGGCGCTGCATGGTTTTTTTAGTTTCCTCCTGCCGCCTTTTAATATCCGTGATATCCCGGGATAAATGCACTACCGCTTTTATAGTGCCATTTTTATCAAAAATAGGGTGGGTAATTATTTCGGAATAATAAGTATTGCCGTTTTTGTCATAATGCACATGCTCGGCCCTTGCCACACGGCGGGTTTTTAGAGTTTCAAGCATGGGGCATTTATCTTTAGGGGGAAGGCAGGGAGAATTCTTATGATGAGTAATTTCATAACATTTTTTGCCTCTGATGTCTTTAGTTAGTAAGCCTTCTTTTCTACGGTAACCTCTATTGGCGGCAATAATGGAATAATCCTTCGGGTTTATAACAATAAGTATATCCGAAATGCTATCCAATATGGCATTAAAAAGAGAGCTATCCAGCTCAAAGTTATAATCGCCATTTATCTGAGAATTGTTCTTTAAAATACCATTCTTTATTTTTCTGGATACCATATTTTTTATTTAAATTCAGAATTTCGCATCCTCTCAGAATGCTTTAATTTAAACCAGCCGCATAAAAAACATTTTTGAATTCCCCGTTTATTTACTCTGCCGCAATATTGCCCGGCAACATGCCAACAAGGGCTTTGTGTTTTATAAGCAGGGCATTTAACCCGTGTTTTTTTGTCGCATTGCCAGTATTCCCAGCATGTTCTCGGATTCTTTTCAGACATAGTCAATACTATCCCCCAGCCGGCAGCCGTAAAACTTATGATTGTTTAAAATTGCTGCCTGAATCAAGCCGAGGCGGATTTAGGTATAGTAAAAACAAATTTGCTTCCTTTACCTAAAACGGACTCTACCCATACTTTACCTTTATGTGCTTCTATAATGGCTTTGACGACCGATAATCCTAAGCCGGTACCGCCCCTTTGGCGGGATTCCTTATCATAAATCTGCTGGAATTTATCGAAAATCTTATTTCGTGCCTCCTCCGCTATGCCCTTGCCGGTATCAGAGACCGAACACTCAATGATGCTCTCCCTATCCTCTATGGCAATATTAATTTTTCCGCCGTCCGGAGTAAATTTAACCGCATTGGAGATAAGGTTTATTAGAACCTGTTCCAATTTATTAAAATCTGCGTAGATAACGCTCAAATCCTGCGGCACAGAATAACTAATTGCTATTTTTTTCTGATCGCATAATAATGTAAACCCGGCTATGCAGCGCTTGATGATTTCCACCATATCCACTTTTTCAATATTTAATTCATAAACTCCTGACTCAAATTTAGATAAATCCAGAAGGTCGCTGGTCAGGCCAAGCAGCCGTTCGGAGGTATTTTTCACAATTTCCAGGCAATTCTTTTGCTCCTGGTTAACTTCTCCAGTTATGCCTTCCAGTATATTATTCGCGCTCGCCTTTATTATGGTCAAAGGGGTGCGTAATTCATGCGTCGCCATAGAAATAAAATCCGTTCTGATCTGTTCGGCTTCTTTTATCCGGCTTATGTCTTTAAATAAACAAACCGCTCCTATTATTTTAGCGTCATCTCCCCTTAAAAGGGAAATACTGCTTAAGATGGAAATGTTTTTGCTTCTTCCGGCAGAGCCTTTTTTATTATACGGCATCAAATTAAATTCGGCGTCTATTATATCTTTTCCGGATGAAAATGCCTGCGCAAAATAACACTCTTCTTTGCATAGAGATCCGGAAAAAACATCGCAGCATTTTTTCCCCAGAATATCTTTGGCAGGAACTGCGAGCATATTCTCCATAGCCGGATTAAAAGAAGTAATCACCTTGTTTGCGTCCAATGTCATAAGGCCTTCAACAAGATTGGAGAGTATAGTTTCAAGTTTTATTTTTTCGACAGTAGAATTATATAACTGTTTATCCAGCAACACGCTTATCCGTGATAATATCTCTACATCATCGGAAGGCCCGGAATTTATTTTAAGCGATTTAGGATGGGTTCTGCGGTAATTTTGCGCGAATTTTTCTACCGTATTCAAGATAAGCTCCGAAGTATTGAAGTTCTTAACCATAAATTCATCGGCGCCAGTTTCAAAACTCCAGAATTTTTCTCGCTTTCCTTCGGCGCTGGTTAATATCAATACGGGAGTTGAAGAAATGCTCACGTCATCCTTGAGGAGGCGGCACACCTGATAACCATTCATCCGGGGCATAAAGATATCTAAAAGTATAACATCCGGGCGCTCGCGATAGGCGGCTTTTATGGCTTCTATGCCGTCGGCGGCAAGAATAATGCCAAATCCTGCTTTTTTAAAAATAGAGCTGAGCATATTTCTGACAGTAGGGCTGTCATCGGCTATTAGAATTTTTATATTATTCATTATATTCTTTGTTTTACCGTTTCTATATTTTTTTTGCACGCCGCCAGCAATACGTCCACGGTTACATCTTCGGAAAAAACCACAATTTCATCCTTTGATTTTTTCTCCAGCATGTTTATGGCATTACGGAATTCACGTTCGGCTTTCTTAAACTTTTTCTGGCAGTAAAAAATATTGGCCAGGTTAAAATAAGCCAGGACCACCTCCGGGCTGATATAAATTACCTTTTTGAATTGCTCGATAGCGTCGCCTAAATCACCCAGCCTATCCGATAAAACTCCCATTAAGTAATAGGCCTCAATAAAAAGATTGTCTATTTTAATAATCCTTTTCAATTCCGCCACCGCCTCCTGATATTTGCCCTGATTAGCCAATATGGTTGCCTTGGCAAAATATGCCTTAATAAAAGCGGGGTCATTAGTTATAACTTTATCAAATAACTCTAATGCCTTTTCATGCTCTTTAATATTGAATAATCTTATGCCTTCCTGGTATAAAACTTCCGATGCTTCCCTGGAAACCTTTTTTTCCCGCTCTTCTTTTAAGGCAATATTTTCTTCCATTTGGCGAAAGGATTCTTCGCTCGGCGGCTCTTCGGTAAGCTTAATATCCGCAAGATCAAGCTCCGGGATACTTATAAAAGGCTTCTCAGCCTCTGCCTGATAATCCATAGTTTTTGTATATATAAAAGCGTGCGGGAATTCAATCGGTTTAAATTTGTCGGAAATCTGCCAAAGGCTTTCCGCCGGCCCAATGAACAAATAGCCCTGATCGTTTAAGCAATTATAAAAATTATCAATAATTCTTTTCGTATTGTCCAAATTGAAATAAATCAGTACGTTACGGCAGAAAATAATATCTACATCGCGCATATAATCCAGGTTAAAATCGTCCGTGGCCAGATTATGCCTCGTAAACCTGACCAAGCTCTTGACCCTGTCAGCGATTTCATATTCATTGCCATTGACAGTAAAATATTTTTCTAATATCTCCGGGCTTAAATTTCTTATCGCGCGCCGGCCATAACGCCCGAATCTTGCCTTATCAATCCTTTCCCTATTTACGTCAGTGGCAAGAATCGCGGTATTATGGTAGTTGGCATCCGGGAAAACTTCCAGCAATTTTATCGCCAGAGAATAAGGTTCTTCCCCGGTAGAACATCCCGCGGACCATATCTTTAGCATAATAGATGCGGCATCCTCAAGATTCTTTAAATCTTTATTAAGAAAATTAAATTTTCTTTTTATGATTTCCGGGAGGACATAACCTCCCAGGACATCAAAATGCGCCAAGGTCCTGAAAAAATCGGTTTCGCCTATTGTTACGGTATCAAGCAATGCCAGCAATTCCGCCCTGCCCGAAGAAAAAGAGGTCAAAAAATTGTAATACTGCTTAAACGACGAAATCCTGTTTTTCTGCATGCGTTCATAAATAGAAAATGACAATAAGCTTTTCTGTTCATCGCTAAAACATATGCCGCTTTCGGCCAGTATAAGGTCGCGAAAAAGCTCAAATTCATCCTGAGCAAGAATGTTCTCATTATGATATAAATTATGCGCCATTGAATATTTTTCCGGATGTCAACAAATTAAGCCTGGATGAGGTCTTCAGCCGCGCTTATTATTTCCTGCGGATTAACGTTTTTGGTTATAAACTTATCCGCCCCGCATTTAAGACCAGTCTCTTCGGACTCTTTATCGGCCCTGCCGGTAAGCATCAATACTTTTGTGGAGCTGAGGCTCGCGTCTTTCTTAATCATGGTGCAAACATGAAAGCCATCAAGCTTAGGAAGCATTAAATCAAGGATAACCAGGCTTGGCTTTTCTTTTCGTACGATATTTAAAGCATCCGCGCCATTATTCGAAGTAATAATTTGTCGTCCTTTATCCTCAAGCCCATTCTTTAATACCTGCACTATCGTGGGGCTGTCATCTACAATCAATATTTTAAGCATCAAAATTCTCCTTCACAAGAAGTGAATACCTACGCAATTGCCCACAAGGGCACAGCGGCGCAATACAATTAAGCGCCGGCTGCCTTATAAGCGTGGGGTATTCCTAATCTCAACCAAATGCTTTACTTGCTCCTCTCCCAACACAGACTCTAAATCTAAAATCATCACCATATTGTCGCCAATTTTAGCTACCGAAGAAACAAGGTTATTATCTATCTGCGAACTTACCACCGCCGGAGCGCTTTCTATGGCCTCCCGGGTTAGGCTTACTACCTCAATAACACTATCGACGATAAGGCCCAGCAAGGCATCTTTTAGGCGCACTATCATAATACGCGTATCCTTATCTGTGGGGGAAACTTTTAAATCAAAGTATTTTCTTAAGTCCACAATGCCTATAATATGGCCTCTCAGGTTTATAACGCCTTCTATAAAAGAAGGCGTTTTAGGTATAGGCGAAATTTCGCGAAACATCAAAATTTCCCGGATATTTTTTACATCAACGGCAAAGTAATCACCTGCCAATGTGAATATAACAATATTAACCGCCTCTTTATTGTTCTGATGTTCGTGCATTATTACTCCTAGCAGCCCACGCTTTTTGGGCTGCTATGCCGAATCTTGCTGAGAAAGATTTCGAGCGGTATTCTGCGAGAAATCTTTCCAGCGCTTAAGATTTGGCATTTCTGTTTTTCAGCCCGCGTTTTTTGGGCTGCTAATTATTTTAGGAGGTCCTCGGCTATCTTATCTATAGATAAAACCTTATCTATCGCGCCGCGTTCTATCGCTTCTTTGGGCATGCCGAAGATTACCGATGTTTTCTCATCCTGGGCAATAGTCCTGCCGCCTGATTTTTTAATTTCACCTATTCCATCCGCGCCGTCTCTGCCCATCCCGGTAAGTATGATGCCTATGCCTTGCTCATTATAAACCTTAGCTATCGAACTAAATAATATGTCGGCAGACGGTTTAAAATTTCGGTAAGGAGGGTCATCTCCAAGCCTGATTATCCCGCCTTCAGCAACTCGCATATGTAATCCGCTTGGGGCGACATAAGCCATGCATTTGGTAATTTCTTCATTATCTTCGGCAATCTTTATCTTAAAAGCGGAAATCTTAGACAACCATTCTACTAATCCATGCGTAAAGCCGCGGGCGATATGCTGAACTATCAAAATTGCCCAGGGGAAATCTACGGGAAGCTTATTAAGGATTGCTGCCAGTGCCTGCGGGCCGCCGGTAGAGGCGGCAATGGCTATCACGCCCTTAAATTCCAGATCTCTTTTTGATTTTTTTGTCTCAGCCACAAGATGGATCGAGTCCGAAGATACCAGGCTCTGCTGCAGCTTAGCCAAAGGATGTTTAATTACTTTAATATTGGCTAAAAACTTTATCTTTTTTATTAAGTTGTTCTTTGAATTATCCTCTACCAGCATCTGTTCAAAACTTGTCTTTTCAATCACATCCAATGCCCCGAAAGATATAGCCCTAAATACCTCGTCTTTTTTACGCTGATGGGAAGAAGTAAGCATAAGTATAGGGGTAGGCTTATATGCCATAATCTGCTTTGTCGCCTCCACGCCGTCCATATCCGGCATTACGATATCCATGGTTATGATATCCGGGCTTAACTCTGTTGCCAGGCGAAGGCCCTCTCTACCGGTTTGGGCGACCCCTACTACCTGCAACTCATGATCAGACTCTAAAATCTTGGTAAGGATTTTTGATATCAGAGGAGAATCTTCTACTATAAGAACCTTAATCAAATTTTGAATCCTTCCTTCAATTTATATATCGCCCATATTTAGCTTAGTTTAAATTTACTAATTGCCCGCTTGAAATCTTCGGCCAATTTACTCAATTGAAGAGAACTATTGGCTATCTGCCTGGCCGCGGAAGCAAATTGTTTTGTTACCGTATCGACATTCTTCATCGCTTCCGCTACCTGCCCGGAAGCGCTCTTTTGCTGCTGGGTGGCTAAAGATATTTCTTTGGCAAGCTTGGCAGTATCAGCCACCATATTCAGCCCTTCGGACACCCCGCGCGTGGAATCTTCTATGCCTATTACCACGTTATTCGTATCCGCTTGAATCTCCGCTATAAGCTGGCGTATTTCTTCCGTTGATTCAACAGAACGTTCAGCCAGCCTTCTAATCTCGTTTGCCACAACCGCGAAACCGCGGCCCGCCTCACCGGCGCGCGCCGCCTCTATTGCCGCGTTTAACGCCAGAAGGTTCGTCTGAGAAGATAAATCATCTATCATCGCGGTTATCTTCCCTATAGTCTGTGATTTCTCGCCCAAAGCAAGGATTTTCTTGGTCGCATCAGATACCCGGGTATTGACTTCTTTCATCTCTATAAGCGTGCGCTCGGCTGAACGCGTTACATTATAGGCATTCTCAGCTATGGAAGATGCCGTGCGCGAAAGCTCTTCCATGGTAGCGGATGTCTCGGTTACGGCGGAAGATTGTTCTGTCAAACCTACGCTCTGTTCTTCCGTAGACGAGCGTATCTGCAAAGTTTCTTTGCTTAGTTCAAGGCCGGCTTCGTACACATGAGAAATCAACTGCCGTAAACTATTAACCATATCGTTAAATGATTCGGCCAATGGCTTCAGAACAGAAACGATGTCCATGTCTGCCTGCTGTGTGAGGTCATTTTTAGAAGAGGCGATAACGGAAAAATCTACGAGTTTCTGAATACCTGCCTCCAGCTCTTTCTTGGCTGTTACGGCCGCGCCTTCTTCCATTCTTTTTTCTATAATCATATGGTGCATAATCTCTACGGTTTTATTAAAACTTTCGGCAAATTTTCCAAATTCATCGTTTGATTTTATGTCTAATATCAAATCATAATTACCCATGCTTAATCCTCTTGATGTCGTCAGAATTATGTCCAGCGGCTTTAATATTTTTTTGATTATTTTATATATAAATAATATGGCCAGCAAAACCACAAATAAAATAATTGGAAGCTTAAAAAATATATTAATGCTCAATAAACATGCCGCGGAGATCAGTAAAGCGCTTAAGATAAACACCCCCGTCGAAGCAAACAATAATTTTTTGCCAACTGACATTCAACACCCCCCAATTAGAATTTAAGATTAAACATTAAAATGTAAAGCTGAATTGAGAACCAAAAATATAAAATTAATTTTTCCCGAAATATTTCACCCTATCAAACGCTCTATCGCATCCAGAAGATTGGCCTGGTCAAAGGCTGTCTTTACTATATACGCCTGCGCCCCCACATCGATGCCGCGCCTTTTATCTTCTTCTTTGGCCAGTGCCGTGACAAATATTAAAGGTATTTCTTTATATTGCTCATTTTTTCTTAGCGCGCCGCAAAACTGAAATCCATCCATCCTTGGCATCTGCACATCGCAGACTATTAAATCATATTTAGACTGTGCCAGCTTATCCAATCCTTCAAGCCCGTCTATGGCGACATCGACAGAATAGCCGTGCGATTGAAGCATGTTACGCTCAAGTTCACGGGTAGTCAAAGAATCCTCCACCACTAAAATTTTCTTTCTGCTTTTTTCTTCTTTCGTGGCCAGGCGCGCCGGTGAAAGCGCGGGATGCGTCAGCCGGCTGGAAGCGATAAGGTCGGCGATATCAAGGATTACAATAACATCTCCTGTGCCCAATATGGTCGCGCCGGATATATTTTTTACCTTGCCAAGGTGAGCGCCCAGGCTCTTTATAAACACCTCCTGCTCTCCGATAATATCATCAACTATGAATCCTACTCTCTTCTCAAGCGAAGTAGCGACAACTACCGGAAATTTTTCATCTTTTTTTTCCTTTGCGTCTTCATCAACCGCGGAAGACAACCCCAAAACATCGGATAGTTTTGCCAAGGCAACCGCATGCCCTCTTATTTGTACCGCCATCTTGTTTTCTATCGTGGAAATACTTGAACGTTCTACTTCCAATGATTCTTCTATAGACAAAACGGGAAAGGCGAAAGTCTGCCCGAAAACCTTCACCAGTAATACATCGATTATGGCGATAGTAAGCGGAAGTTCCAGGGTGATCAGGGTCCCCTTGCCTTTTTCTGACTCAACGTGCACCTTGCCCTTGAGCTGATCTATCTGGCTTTTAACCACATCCAGCCCTATACCCCTGCCCGATATATCGGTAATAATCGGAGAGGTGGAAAATCCGCTCCTGAAAATAAAACCGTAAATCTGCTCTTCATTCATGCTCGACAATTCAGTATTAGAGCATAAATTCTTCTTTAAGGCCACTTGTTTGATCTTCTCCATGTCCAGGCCTTTACCGTCATCATAAATACGTATAATGACTTGCCCGCCTTCCTGAGAAGCAGAAAGGCGAATCTCGCCCTCTTCTTTTTTACCGAGCGAGCGTCTTAGCTCAAGCGTTTCAATGCCATGATCAACGCAATTGCGCAGAATATGCACAAGCGGTGATTTTATGCCTTCTAAAACCTTTTTGTCCAGCTCGGTATCCTCTCCGTCTATAATAAAGTTGACTTTTTTTGCCTGCTCATAAGCGATATCGCGCACAAGGCGGGGAAACTCATCAAAAACACTGGAACAGGGAAGCATACGCATTTCTTTCATGCGCTGCTGCAGCTCATCTATGACCGGGTCCATATGTAAAGCTTCGTTTGAAATATTTTCAAAAATCGCCAGCATCTCTTCCCTGATTTTTTCGGCATCAACATTTGACTGATGAAGAGATTCCAGCGCCTGGCCGTATTTCTCGCCACGCCGAAAATATTCGTCATTTTTAAATTCTTCGAAAAAGTTAGCGAGCCGTTTTTGAGAATCTTTTGTAAGTTTGGTTATTTTTTTCAGGGTGATTATTTTTTGTGATGTTTTTATCTTATTAATTACCATCTCGCCCAATAAATTCAATAATTTATTTATGCGGCTCAAGGGAACACGCACGTACTCCTCAATCTGGCCGGAAACTTGGGAATAATCATCTTTTGCGGAATAAACCGTATCCGGACTGGCTTTATCGGCTGGTGAGATTTCTTCTTTTTTTATTTCCGCATCGGGAAGGGATTCTTCGGATAAAGGCTCTTTTAACTGGGCATCTTTCCTTATTAGCCTATCTTTTTTGCGCGGTTTACTTTCTTCGGGACTGACGGCTTGCGGCGTTTCCGGATCTTTTGATAAATAAAGTTCCAGTGAACTGCAGACAGAAGCCACATCTATTTCTATCTTGGCATCTTTTATGATACTATTTAAAATACTCTTTACCGCGTCTAGGGCAGAGAATAATTTATCCGCCGCGGAAGGATTAAATTTTATTTTTTTATCGGTTACGGCGCCAAAAATATCCTCCATGCGGTGGGCTATCTCTTGTATCTCAAAAAATCCCATCATGCGCGCCACACCTTTTAAGGTATGGGCAATGCGAAACAATTCCTTTACTATATCTTCATCGTTGGGATTTTTCTCTAACTTAACCAGACCTTTACTTAATTTACCGATATGTTCATCTACTTCCGCCTTAAAGGTCGCGATAAACTCGGAACGATTAAATTTGGCAGTCATTATTACAATCCTTTATTCATCAGCCGTTTCAGTATTGGCACCGCCCATATCTGACCTGAATTTATTCACGGCTTTTTTAAGGTTACCGGCTAAACTTCCCAGCTTTGTCGCGCTTGTAACAGACTGCTTGGCCGAGACGGCAATTTGTTTGGTAACAGTATCTACGTTTTTCATTGCCTCCGAGACTTGGCTGGAAGCGCTCTTCTGCTGCTGGGTGGCTAAAGATATTTCTTTGGCAAGTTTTGCCGTATCTTCTACCATGCTTAAACCTTCGGACACGCCCTTTGTGGAATCTTCTATGCCGATTACCACGCTATTTGTCCCCGCCTGGATTTCATTAATTAACTGCCTTATTTCTTCGGTGGATTCCACGGAACGCTCGGCTAATTTTCGTATCTCGCTTGCCACAACCGCGAAACCGCGTCCAGCTTCACCAGCGCGCGCCGCCTCTATTGCCGCGTTTAATGCCAGGAGGTTTGTCTGGGAAGACAAATCGTCTATCATGGCGATAATCTTACCTATTGTCTGTGATTTCTCGCCTAAAGCAAGGATTTTTTTTGTCGCGTCGGATACCTTAGCGTTCACTTCTTTCATTTCTATAAGCGTGCGTTCTGCCGCGCGCGTTACATTATAGGCGTTCTCAGCTATGGCAGATGCCGTACGCGAAAGCTCTTCCATGGTAGCCGATGTTTCGGTTACAGCGGAAGACTGCTCCGAGGCGCCGGATGCCTGTTGTTCGGTAGTAGCCATCATTTGCGTGGCACAGGAAGTAAGCTCTAAAGTCGCGTTACGTATCTCTTGCATTAAATTTTCTATAAGGTTTATCCGCTTAACCGCGGCACCCTCTTCCATTCTCTTTTCTATAATCATCTGGTGCAAAATATCCACCGCCTCATTAAAACTTTTAGCAAACCTGCCAAATTCATCATTTGATTTTATATCTAATATCAGGTCGTAATTACCGTAAGTTATACCTCTGGCTACGCTGGTTATCGTATTTAAAGGAGAAAGCGCTCTAAATACGACATAACCGATGGACAATAAACTGAATGCCAGGAATAATACAATATACAATATCTCCTGCAGAGGATCCATCTGGAACTTAACCAGCCAAACAACTATGGCCACCAGCAAAGCAATTAATATCGCGACAGGTAAAAGCAGTTTGTACTTTATGCTCATTTTATCCTCCCCGGAAAATACAAAATAAAACCTCTGGCATAAGACACCTCTTCCTTAAATAGCTTATTAACAAGTACGAAATGAAGCTCCGCGGGCTAAATCCCGGGGATAGTCGGACTGTTATTATAATTACCGCGGTTTACAAAAATAGGCCTACTAGCTAACCTTAATATCTTCGCCCTTGCCGTATTCTTTATAAACCTTACAGATTTTGCAAACACTGACATCCATGCCAGACTCGCCCTTGCAGATAGTACCTTTTATAACCCAGCAAGGCTGCTCTTGCCTTTTATAGGCCGGGCAACTTGGCGCCCCTCCCGGCTTAACTTCACAACCCCTAACTTCCCAGCAAGCGGTTTTCCCTTCCCAAAACCCTTTTCCTTTTGGTAAAGCCATTTTTCCCTCCCATGTTAACAGTCAATATATCTCCACTCTCCTTATTAAATCCCGCCATAGCGGGAATCAGCCACCTACCTGTTTCTTACAGATAAAATTTTCTCCACATTAAGAATCGCAAAAAATATATCCTCAAGTTTACATACGCCTACAATATATTCGGCGCGTTCCTGATCAAATATTTCCAGCGGAGGATCAATCTTGCTTAATTCCACATCTACTACTTTCGGCGTATCTTCAACGATAATGCCTGTTTCTATCTCCCTCGAATTAATAACCAAAAGGCGGCTATTTTTCGTAAGTGCCGCATGAGACAGGCCAAGTAATTTCCGTAAATCCGTAACCGAAATAATATTGCCTCGTAAATTTACTATTCCCGATATATAATCAGCAACACATGGCAGGCGCACAACTTCCGCAAGCATTGATACATCTTTTACCTTTGAAATCTCGATACCATACCATTCTTTACCAAGCGAAAAAGTTACAAATTTTATCCGCCGTTCCCGCGGCCGGTTTTCATCTTCATAAAAATCAATGCTTGATGCCGTATTTGAAGCATCGTTCTGGGCACTGGCCATTTTTGTTATCTTGTTTTTATCTTCCATATTATTTAAATATTGCTTTCTTAGTTAAAATAACACAAAAACTTGAAAAAGCAAAACATTTTTACTCTTTTTACGCTTTAGCCGCCTGTGCGGCATGCGGCGCCTGCGTGCCTATGTGTCATACGGCTCCATATGTACAACTACGTCTGACACGCCTTCAACATTCTTCTCAATTTCTTCTTCTATTATGCCGCTTAATTTATGCGCCGCATCCATGCGCGTATCTTTATTGACTAAAACATGTAAATCTACGTGTATATCATCGCACCTTCCGCGCGTCCTGATTTTATGCACGCTCCTGACTCCCTCTATGGCCATCACCAGGGATTCTATTTTTTTGCTATCCAATACCGCCCTATCGCATAAAACAAGCGAGCTGTCTTTTATAATTTCAAAAGCCGAATATAAAATAAATACGGCGATAAACATGGCTATTATCGGGTCTAATGCATACCAACCTAATTTTACGGCAATGAGAGCAAAAATAACCGAACATGAGGTAAGAATATCAGCCCGGGTATGCATAGAATCGGCTATTAATATATCACTGTTAAGCTTCCTGCCAAGCCTGTATTCATAAAGCATCACCGAAATATTTATGCCAAGAGTGATAAAAATAACTACCAGCCCTAAAAAAGTACTTCCCATAGCAACAGGATTATTAAAACGCCCCATACTTTCGTGTATTATGCCTATGGAAACAAGAAATAACAAAAAGGCTATGCCGATGGAAGCGAAAGTTTCATATTTCTTATGGCCGTAGGGGTGAGACTCATCTTTGGGGCGGGAAGCAAACCAAATTCCGAATAAGCCGATTATATTGGAAGCGCCATCTGAAAGGGAATGAAAGCCGTCGGCAACCATAGAATTGCTTTTAATCTTATAGCCAAAAATAAGCTTGGCCAAAGAAACAAACCAATTCAGGAACAAAATGCAGAGAAAAACTCTTTTTATCAACAAAGCCCTATTTTCATGCTTCATAACGCGTCAATATATCATCTATGGTTTGAATGGCGAAAGGCTTACGGAGAAACTCGGTTACTCCGGCACACTTGGCAAAATCTTCCCCGATGCCCTGATATCCGGATACCATAATTATCTTGGCCTGCGGATTTTCTTTTTTAATGACCCTTATTAAATCAATGCCGGAACAACGCGGCATTTCACAATCAATCAATACGACATCGTAGATATTACTTTCGATACAATGCCTTGCTTCATCGCCATCGTAGGCAAGGCTTATCTGGCAATCCCTCTTTTTTTCAAGGTATTTTTTCAAGGCCAGGCAATACTGCTCGTCATCATCCGCTATTAATATCCGCATCTTTAACTAACCTTTTATTTTCCAGCTTTAACTTTTAAGCTTGTCTTTTTTAACATCATTATAAATAGCCAAAGCCTCTTTGGCGGAAAGGCCCTGATGGACAATCTGCTTTACCGCTTTAATCATACCCACCGGGCAATCAGACTGAAAAATATTCCTGCCCATATCAACACCCACGGCTCCGTCGCGCACGGCGTTATAAGCCAGCTCCAAGGCGGCTTTTTCTTCTATTTTTTTACCTCCGGCGATTACGACCGGCACGGGACAAGCCTTAACCACTTCTTCAAAATTATCACAGTAATATGTTTTAACAAGATGCGCCCCGAGCTCCGCGGCGATACGGCAGCATAAACCCAAATAACGCGCGTCTCTTGCCATTTCCCTGCCTACAGCTGTCACCGCTAAAACCGGTATGCCAAATTTCTGCCCTTCGTCAACTAGTTTGGATAAATTCAGCAGGGTTTCTTTTTCGTGCTCGGAACCGACGAATATAGAAAGCGCCAATGCGGAAACATTAAGCCTTAACGCATCGTCTATCGCAACTGTAATCCCTTCATTTGCCAAAGAGTTACCGACTATACTGGTGCCGCCGGATACGCGCAGAACTATCGGAATATCCTGTTCGGCTTTCACCGATGCGCGCAAAACTCCCCGTGTCAGCATTAATGAATCCGCCCAAGGAATAAGCTCGCTTATTATCCCCGTGGGTTCTTCCAGGCCTGAAGTAGGCCCCAAAAAATATCCGTGATCAACGGCAAGCATTACTGTCTTGCCTGTATCGGGTTTAATTATACGGCTTAACCTGTTTTTCATTCCCCAATCCATCTTAACCTCCCATGAAAAAACAAATCTTTAAATTCCAATACACAAATAACAAATCATTCACCTTTGGTGAAATCTCGCCAGAGGAACTCTGGCGGACAAACAATATACAATATCAAAATCACAATGACCAAAACTAAAATGTTCTTGTCATCACTTCTGCGGTTTGATTATTACCTTCAAACATTCTTTTGCTTCGCTGACAAGCTTAAAACCCAGCCCTATGCCCTTAAGCGGTATCCGGTGCGTAATCATTTTTTCAAATACATCCTGATTCGCTTCCAATATCCGCAATGCCTCAAGGTGGTCAGTGGGGCTAGCGGCATAAGAAGAAACCAGTTTCCTTTCTGTGCGCCAAAAAAGCTTGTTTACGGATAAATTAACTGTCGTATCTTTATCGCTGGGCGCAAAGAATAATACTACTCCCGCTCTCTCCACTGAATCAAAAGCCGTGTTTATTGCGCTTTGCGCCTGAGTACATAATATCACAACATCAGCCAGCCTGCCACTATTAACATCGCCTAAATTACCGGGCTTATACTCTCCGGCATACATGCTAATATCCGCGCCTAGCTCCTTTGCCTTGGCAAGCCGAAAATCACAAATATCAAGCGCTATCACGCGCGCGGCTCCCTTTAACTTGGCCAGATAGATATGTAAGAGCCCGGCGATGCCGCTTCCTATAACTAAGATAGTCTGCCCGGGCCTGATATCAGCCACGCGCTGAGCCCGTAAAACGCATGCCAACGGCTCAATAAATGTAGCGCAATCATACGATAACCTGTCAGGTAAACGATAAGTTCCTAATTCCACATTTATCTTTGGAAGCCGCACGTATTCAGAAAATCCGCCGGGATAAAAATTAGTCGTACGCAGCGTATCGCATACGGTATGATGGCCATTTTTACAATAATAACACTCATTGCAGGGGACATGATGCGAAGCGCTTACCCTGTCGCCGACAGAGAATCCATCCACCCCTTCTCCGGCTTTGGCAACGATAGCGGAAATTTCATGCCCCAGCACCAAGGGAACACGATTTTCTCTATACCATTCCATTACATCGCTGCCGCATATACCGCATGATTCAACACGTAAAAGAAGTTCACCTTTGCCAATTTCAGGCACAGGCATTTGAGTAATACGCAAATCCGAATTGCTGTAATATAATGCGGCTCTCAATTTCTCTTCCCTACTTTTTCTTTTCTATCCTTTGGCTGATATAACTATACAGGCGCTTTTTATCATAATCATCAATATCAACAAATTCAACCCCTATTTCCAGCGGCAAAAGATCCTTATCTCCGGATTCTTTGCACCAGACAACCCTGCCCTGCCAGACCACCTTGCCGCGCGAATATACCGGCAAAGAATCCGAAGGAATCAGCAGCTCCAATTCCAGAAGCGTGCCGGGTTTTAAACTGGCATTGGTAAAAAATCTTACGCCGCCGGCGCTGACATTAATCGTGCGCGACCTATGCACTTGCTTGCCGGAAAACTCCAATATCCGATAGCGGACCGGCCATGCCTCATCCAGGCGCGGAAATTTTCTTCTCTCATCCATTATAGGTCATCCATTTTTTTTAAAGCGAAGATAAAACCATAAAAAAACTTATGACAATAATCGCGGCAGAGAAAAATAATTGAGAATGATAGACATAACAGGTTGATTCCTGCCTGCCGGCCTTTAGATTTCTTATCTCAATGTACGGTATAGGGGCACGCCTGTACCAGCCGGTAATTTGCACATCTTGCCCTATATAACGCGCCGAACGGAGCAGGCCGAAAAAAAAGTTAAATATGCCCAGCGGCTGCTGATAATCCAGAAAAATAATTCCGCTCTCATCCTGTAAAATAAAGTCCTCCGAATAAATAAGCCCGGGGATTCCCCGGCCGATAATTTTTCCTTTAACCACGCAAGGGACCGGCCTTACAGAAGAAACCTTGACTTTTTTCAAAAGCCCGCTCACCGTCATTTCGGCAAAATCTTTGGAAGGATAGGAAAATAAAACCTTAATCAAAGAACATATGCCGAAGACAAATAAACCAATCCCGGCAAAAAGCGCCTTTTGATTGGCCAGAAAAAACGCCGCGGCGGCTAAAAATCCAGCCGCAGGAAGAAAATTAACCGCAAGGTCGGTGAAAAATTCGTCCCAATAAGATTCCGGCCTGTTTTCATCAAATTGAATATATGGCTCTTTACCTAAAACCCGCGATTGATTGCTTAAAAATTTGATCCTCTTGGCGATTAAAGGATGGGTTGATTGCAGTTCATAATAGGCGGCCCATGGGTTCCACAGGTCCCACTTTGCGGCATCTTTTAGCTTTTCTTTATCTATCTCTCCGCCCATTCTTCTGGAAGGGCTATGTCCGGTTATGGCCAAAATATTAGCCGACTTTGAATCAAAAATACCCATTGGCCCGACCGCGTTCAAAGCGCCTGCTCTTTTTTCTTCCTTAACGTTTTTCTTACCTCTATCATCGCCGGCAAGCCCATAGCCGATCTTCACCAGCGCGGAAGCTAAATTGTTCGGCTTGGCGGTAACTTCTCCGGAAAACCTATCCGCGAAGAACTCCCTTATCCGGGAAAACCATAACACTGCAAACTCAGTTATAATATACAAAATATAAGCGCATAGAGCTATAGCAAAACGATAAGGCGCTGATTTATCGTTTCCTCTTGAGCGCATCCGCATCAAAGTCCGGTATATATAATAAAGCACTAAAGGCACAAGCTGGGCAAGAGTCATCACCAGCATATCCCAATGAAGGGCATGGCCGATTTCATGCGCCACTACCGCTTCCAGCTCTTCTTCGCTTAATAAGTCCATCAGCCCCTGGGTTATTACAATCCTGGCGCTGTCGGGATTATGTCCGTAAGTAAAGGCGTTTGGCGCGCCGTCGGAAATAATTCCCATCTGCGGAAAACGCATATTTTTTTCTTCGCAGATTTTTGCGATAAAATTCCCTAAATGTTCCGGCAGCCCATCCGGCTTTACCCATCTCAGACGGTACAAAAACCGCAAAGAAAAATCCATAAAAAACGGCCCCAATAAAAACTGGATGAACACCAACGCTATCCCTGATAAAAGGGCAAAATGCGCCGGCAGGCCGAATAATTCAACTAATATTATAAGAAACAAGATAAGCAGGGCGTACATACCGAGCAGCACGCTGCCGGAGCGCAACGCGAGATTCGGCAGGGGTAATAAGTTATCAGGCGTGGGAGCGGCATATTTTTTCGCATAAACCATCCTATCTATCTCGATCCTGGATTTGACAGCCGGTAATTTATTTATCTCATCCTTATCCAGCCAGATGCCTCCAGACTGCCTGCAGTAATCAATAACTATAGCGCCGCCCGCCACCGCGATTTCAGCCATTGCATTTCCGCTTCTCGGGGAAATGCGCGCCGACTCCTTCTGGCTGGCCATTGATTCTTCTATACGCGTCTTTAAATAACTGGGCACTCTGGTAAAATGGTAAATTTCATTTTTGTCCAGCCAGATGCCTTCGCATTTAGCGCAAAAATCAACTTCAACGCCCTGTTTAGTCATCGCGGATATCAAATCATTATCCCTGCAATTAGGGCATTTCACGACTTCCCCTCCTATTTATAGGCAAACCCGAAAATGTAAATAATGTATCCGGAATACGCCGCAAGCAATAAAACACCTTCGCTTCTTGTTAATTTCAGCCCGGTACGGGAAAATAAAAACATAATCAAAGTAACAACAACTAAAACCGGTAAGGTTGTTATCTTGGTCTGCGCATCCACCGATAACGGATTAATGGATGCCGATACGCCTAAAACAAGTAATATATTTATTATATTGGCGCCAATAACATTACCGGCAGCCATCTCTCCCATGTTCTTTAGGCTGGCCGCTATCGCGGTAGAAAGCTCCGGCAAAGAAGTGCCGATAGCAACTATAGAAAGGCCGATAACTATCTCCGGGACGCCTAAAGAATGCGCGATATTAACAGCGCTGGGAACTATGGCGTATTTGGCGGCAGCCACCACCCCTATGGCTCCGGCAAAAAATCTCAACATATGTTTATTAATATTACTTGCCGGCCGTTTATCATTGCTATTTAATCTTCTTTTATCTCTTGTTTCTCTTAAAACGATATATGTATAGCATAATACCAGCATGGCAAGTAAAACTAAACCGTCCAAAGCACTGATATTATTATCCGCCAGTAAGATACCCAGCATCAAAAGCGCCACTATCAAAAAAGGTAATTCTTCTCTTAAAATACGCGTATCAAAATTTATCGGTCGTATGATCGCTGCCAGCGCTAAAATGATGCCGATATTGGCAAGGCAGGAGCCTAAAGCATTACCTATGGCTATGCCGCTTGATCCGGCATGCGCTGAAATTGCGGACACAGTAAGCTCTGGAGCTGTAGTCGCCAGGCTCACTATCGTAAGCCCGATAACCAATCTGGGGATTTTAAAAGCAACAGCGATTCCTTCGGCGCCGTTTGTAAATAAATCGGCACTTTTTACAATAACAATGATTCCGATTATAAAAATAATTATATCTTTCAGCAAATTATGCCCGTTATTATTTATTTAACGCCATATTTTAATAAATACACCCCGACCGGAATATAACTATCCATATTGCAATATGTTATAGCATAATTAAACAGTTGTCAAGCGGTTATAATGCGGAGTAATGTCAAATAAATTATGTAAATTTACTTGCTGGCTTGGACTGATTTTGAGCAGGGCCTAACGCAGGCCGAGCGGGCATGGCTGGCCTTTGATTGCCTCTCGGCCAGAGCGAGGCCGAGTAGCGGAGCATAATTTTCCACGCCGGGGAAAATTATGCGTCCCTGCGAAGAATCAGTCCAAGGCAGCCATGGATAAACAATTTACACAATTTATTTTACACAGCCTTAATGCTAAATAACAAACAGGTTTTTTAAAGAAAATGTTCTTCAAGGTAATCGGGGACAATAATCTGGCTGGATACAACGCCGGATAGAACGGAGGCGAATTCCCGCGCTACATTTTTCTCGCCGTGTATTATAAAAATTTTCTGCGGGTTATTCTTAAAATGAGAAACCCACTTTAAAAGCTCGTTTTTATCCGCGTGGGCGGAGAAGCCGTTTATTTTTTCAATTCTAGCGCTCACACGATGGTTATGCCCAAAAATTCTTACCTTCTTCGGCCTTTCCAATATCTGCCTGCCTAAAGTACCTTCGGCCTGATACCCCACAAAAACAATCGTACTTTCCGGCCTTGCGATATTGTTTACTAAATGATGCTTTATCCTGCCGCCGGTGCACATGCCGGAACCGGCCATTATAATGGAACTGCCTTTGATGGAATTTATCGCCTTTGATTCATTGATAGAGGATATTGTTTTCAATAAGGAAAATCCAAAAGGAGATTCACCTGACTCAACCAAATTTTTTGTCTCTTCATCAAAATATTCCGGATATTTTTTGAAGACCTTGGTTACATCTATGGCCATAGGGCTGTCTAAAAATACCACCAACGGAGGAATTTTATTTTCTTTCAATAAAAGATTTACCCAATATAATAACTCCTGCGCCCTTTCAATGCCAAAGACAGGAATAATGATATTGCCGCCCTTTTGGGCTGTATTTACAATAATTTTACGCAGTTTTTCTACGGAATTTTCAATATTGCCGTGCAGGCGGTTTCCGTAAGTTGACTCCATAAAAACGTAGTCGGCATTTTCAAAAACGCTCGGGTCCTTTAGTATCGGTTTTTCCCACCTGCCGATGTCCCCCGAAAAAATGCATTTTTTTACTTTGCCGTCTTCTTCCACCCTTATCTCAATCATGGAAGCGCCGAGGATATGGCCTGCGTCATGAAAAACTACTTTTATGTTATCCGCGGCATTTACACCCTCATCATAGGCAACCGGCGCGAATAAACCAAAAACATCGCGCGCGTCATTAACCGTATAAAGCGGCACGACCGGATAGCGCCCGGCCCTTCCTTCTTTCCTGTGCCTTTTTCTTTTGAATTCGGCATCATCTTCCTGCAGTCTTGCCGAATCCAGCAGGGCGATTTTCGCGATATCTGCGGTAGGCTCAGTACAGAATATTTTTCCCTTAAATCCGTCTTTGACGAATTTCGGCAGATAACCGCAGTGGTCAATATGGGCGTGCGTCAATACCACATTATCTATCATTAACGGACTCACCGGAAAGGCATCCCAGTTACGCGCGATAAACTGCCTTTCTTGATAAAGGCCGCAATCAATCAGCAGGCGCGAATTTTTGCTTTCCAGAAAAAACCTTGAGCCGGTAACATTCCCCGCCGCCCCGAAAAAACGTATCTTCATCTATGCCTCCAAATAAAAAAGCGCCAGTATCCCTGACGCTTTTAGATTTCACTACTCCATATTCTCATATATTTATTTTAAATATGCAAAGAGCTATTGTCAATGGATAAGAATTGATAAATGCGAGAATATGCTTATTTATGCCGGTATTTAATCACCCTTATCTTCTCTAGAGTTATCAAGCCTTCCACTACGGCTTCATCAAGAAACGGCATTAATTTATTAAGGTTTTCTTCCGTATCCACTATTTCAACTATAACCGGTAAATCTTCGGAAAGCCTTAAGACTTTTGCCGTATGCATCCGGCTGTCCGCTCCAAAACCCATAATCCCGCGGATAACGGTCGCCCCGGCCATGTTGAGCTCTCTCGCTTTTAAGACAATTTGTTCATAAAGCGCCTTGTCTTTATAATGATCAGACTCACCGATAAATATTCTCAAAAGCATTCCTTCTTCGGGCAATTTCATATTTTATACTCCTGTTCTTAATCTAATAAATTTATCAAAGACCTTGCCGCAAAAAATCCTAAAAAAACAAAACAGATAGCTAAAACATTTGAAAGCATAATATTTGATAATGCTATTTTGTATTCGCCGTCTCTGAATAAATTGAAACTTTCCAGGCTGAATGCGGAAAAAGTCGTATATCCGCCAAGAATTCCGATAAAAATAAACAGCCTCATATTTGGTGAAACGGCAAAACGCTCAATACCTCCCCATAAAAAACCAATCGCGAAAGAACCGCTAATATTGATAATCAGCGTGCTAACCGGAAATACGCCGTTTGAAAACCGGTAATCAAGCCCGCCGATAATATAGCGCAAGAGCGTTCCTATCGCCCCGCCCAAAGCAATAACAAAAAACCTCAACATAAACCAATGCCTCCTTCCTGTTTAATCTAGGAGTTATCAGCCCGCATTGAGGCGCTTAACGGCGAACCCCATCGCCTTAGCATTTCTAAAATCAAAAAAATAAAGCAGCCGCTTCTCCGCTTATGGATAAATCAGTATTGTGCGCTGCCCCGTGTTTAACGGACACATTAATTAAAAGACAACTTCCGATTCGGCCATCTCTGGCGTAACGTAGTTGAGCGATTGATGCAACCTTTGCCTATTGTAAAATATTTCCATAAACTTAAA